>Ga0196976_1000008_pt1:0-325000 | contig 337741 bp, 312 predicted proteins | sample S3v_513CmetaG_FD_148644 | JGI IMG/M metagenome (GOLD analysis project Ga0196976, IMG submission 148644) | Soil microbial communities from Anza Borrego desert, Southern California, United States - S3+v_5-13C | ecosystem: Environmental > Terrestrial > Soil > Desert | place: USA...
CCGCACGACCGTGACGCCGCCCGTCGACGGATCGCATGCGAACCTCCTCCACCCCTCCACCGCTTCGCGGTCCCCCTCCCCATTCGCAAGCAGCGAACGGGGAGGAGACGAGAAGCAGCGGCGCTCCTGACAGCTTCGGGCTCGCGCGCGCCGCCTTGATCGCTGCGCGACGGGGAGGAGACGGGGCTCGGCGGCCCGCTGCCTACGGCCGGCCGACGACGTCGTCGACGGAGCCGGTGGTCACCGGGTGGTAGCCGGGGCGGGCCTGGGCGTAGATGCGGCGGGCGATGGGACGGCCCCAGTCGCCCTGGGCCCAGAGGCTTTGGAACAGCGGCAGGACGAATTTGCGCCGGCCCTGGGTGGTCAGGAAATGCTCCAGCGTCGGCACGGCGGCCTGGTAGCGGTGGGCCACGGCGATCTGCAGCCAGGCGAAGACGACTTCTGCGTTGCCTTCCTGGCGCAGCTTCATTGTCGACTCGAGGTCGGCCAGCTGGGCGTTGCTGAGCCAGCGGCCGTTGGCGGGCATCGAGGCCGGGCGCCAGCCGAGGAAGCGCTGGCGCTCCTGGGTCGACCAGCCGCTCCACGGCACGGCCGAGGCGGGGCCGCCGGCGTGGAAGGCCTGGGCCGCGGCGTCGACCGGGACGAAGGCGTTGGAGACCGGGGCCACGGCGTTGGACGGCAGGCCGGGCTGATAGATCCAGTTGTCGAGCTGGAGCCGGGCCTCGAGCGCCGCGTCGCCGCGCACCAGGTGCTGGCGGATGTCGCGCAGGAAGCCGACGTCGGTCATCGGGGTGAAGGCGTTGCGCTCGAAATAGCCCTTGAGCCAGGCGTCGAAGCGCTCGCGGCCGACGGTGGCCTCGATGGCGCGCAGGAAGGCGGCGCCCTTCTCGTACGGGATGTCGCTGAGGCCTTCGTCGGGGTCGCGGCCGGTCAGGTCGAGGTGCAGCCGGGTGTCGCCGGCCGGCAGGTCGCGCAGATTGGCCTGCAGGTCGCTCCAGCCCAGCGACTGCAGCATCAGGGCCCGGTCACGGCCGTACAGGGCCTCCATGATCCGGTTCTCGAAATAGGAGGTGAAGCCCTCGTTGAGCCACATGTCCGACCAGGTGGCGTTGGTGACGAGGTTGCCGGACCAGCTGTGGGCCAACTCGTGCGCCACCAGCGAGACCAGCGACTGGTCGCCGGCGATGATGGTCGGGGTGGCGAAGGTCAGGCGCGGGTTCTCCATGCCGCCGAAGGGGAAGGAGGGCGGCAGGACCAGCAGGTCGTAGCGGCCCCAGCGGTAGGGGCCGTAGAGGGCCTCGGCCGCGTCGACCATGTCGGCGGTGGAGACCAGTTCGTCATGGGCGGCCTTGAGGCGCGACGGCTCGGTCCACACCCCGCTGCGCTCGTCGAAGGCCGCGAAGTCGAGGTCGCCGATGCCGATCGCCATCAGATAGGGCGGGATCGGATTGGTCATGCGGAAGCGCCAGGCCTTGCGGCCCTCGCCGGCGTTCTCGCCCTCGGGGGTCAGGTGCTGGGCGCTCATCACCACGGTCAGATCGGCCGGGGCGACGATGCGGGCCTCGTAGGTCTGGCGGATGCCCGGGCTGTCTTGGGTGGGGACCCAGGTGCGGGTCAGGATGGCCTGGCCCTGGCTGAACAGATACGGCTTCTGGCCGCCGGCCGTCTGGCCGGGGGTCAGCCACTGCAGGGCCGAGGCGTCGGGCCGGGTGGCGTAGTCGACGACGATCTCGCGGCTCTCGCCGGCGGCGAAGGCCGGGAAGGTCACGGTCAGGGACTGGCCGAGGATCGGGTCGGGCGCGCCGAGCACGAAGGCCAGCGGCTTGCCGTCGGCGTCCTTGACGGAGCGGATGTCGAGGTTGCGGGTGTCGAGCACGATCTGCGTCGCGCCCGGCTCGGCGGCGACGGTCAGGGTGGCCGAGCCCGAGAGGATCTTGCGCTCGAAGTCAGCGGTCAGGTCGAGGGCGACGTTGCGGACCCGGGCGATCTGGGGCTGGGCGTAGGAGTGGACGTCGCGGGCGTAGGTGACCGGGGCCGTGGCCGAGGCCGGCAGGGGCGGCATGTCCGACTTGACCTGGGCGGGCCCGCCGCAGGCGGCGAGCGCGGTCGTCAGGGCGAGGGCGGAGACGAGGCCGGCGAGCGTCGTGCGGGTCATGGGGCGTTCCTCATTCGGGGCCGGTCGCACCCGCGCGTCTGCGGGCGGCCGGATTTCTTCTGACTGGACCGGACAACGCCCCGCCCGGCGCGAAAGATCAACCCCCCGCCGCGACCGGAACCGGGTTGCGCGCCTTGAACAGCCGGCCGCGCTCGGCGACCAGCACGAAGAGCAGGGCGGCCAGGCCCATGCCGGTGAAGCCGAGCGCCATGGGGGCGACCGAGCCGTTGAACTGCTGGCCGATCAGGAAGCCGAGCAGCGAGCCCGCGGTGGTCGAGATGAAGCCCTGGGCCGAGGAGGCGGTGCCGGCGATATGGCCCATCGGCTCCATGGCCATCGAGCCGAAATTGCCGGCGATCAGGCCGAAGCAGAACATGGTCAGCCCCTGCAGGACGGCGAAGGTCCAGATCGTCTCGTGGCCGGCCAGGGTCACGGCCGCGTGGAGGGCGGCCATGGCGATGAAGCCGAGCAGGGCGGCGTGCGAGATCAGCCGCGAGCCGAGCCGCTCGACCAGGCGGGCGTTGAGCAGGGAGGCGACGGCGATGCCGCCGGCGACCATGGCGAAGACGGTGGTGAACAGCTCGGGCGCCTCGAACACGTCGAAGAAGATCTGCTGGCTGGAGTTGATGAAGCCGAACAGGGCGCCGGTGATGGCGGTCATGGCGAGGGTGTAGCCGATCGACTGGCGGTTGGTGACGGCCTCGCGGAAGGCGCCGGCGATGCGGCCGACCTGGATCGGCATGCGATCCTCCGGGTGCAGGGTCTCGGGCAGGCGGAGGGCGGCCCACAGCATGAAGGAGCCGCCGGCGAGGGCGAGGACGCCGAAGATCCACGGCCACGGCGCGACGCTGAGGACCAGCTGGCCCAGGGTCGGGGCGATGATCGGGATGCCGAGGAAGACGAGGAAGCTGAGCGACATGACGCGGGCCATGGTCCGGCCGCTGTAGCGGTCGCGCACGATGGAGACGGCGAGCACGCGCAGGGCGGCGGCGCCCAAGCCGGTGCCGACGCGGGCGGCGATGAGCAGGCCGAAGCTGGGCGCGAAGGCGGCCAGTCCGCTGAACAGCACATAGAGCGACAGGCCGGCCATCAGCACCGGCTTGCGGCCGTAGCGGTCGGCGAGCGGGCCGTAGACCAGCTGGGCCACGCCGAAGCCGAGCAGATAGGCGGTGATGATCCACTGGCGGCTGTTCTCGGAGACCACGTTCAGGGCCTCGCCGATGGCCGGCAGGGCGGGCAGCATCGCGTCGATGGCGAGGGCGTTGAGCGCCATCATCATGGCGATCAGGGCGACGAACTCGGGGAAGCCGGGGCCCTTGAAGGCGGTCGCGGAGGCGGGAGAAGTCATCGGGGCCAGATGGGGCGGCGCGGGCGAGGCGCAACCGCGCGGCTGGAAATAGCGGGCGGAAATGTTAGATCGCGGCGCCAAGGAGCGACCCATGACCGACTTTCCCGTGACCGTGTTCCACAACCCCGCCTGCGGGGTGTCGCGCAATGTGCTGGCCATGGTCGAGGCGGCCGGCTACCGGCCCGAGGTGGTCGACTATCTGAAGACCGGCTGGGACGCGGCGCAGCTGCGCAGCCTGTTCGAGGAGGCCGGGCTGACGCCGCGCCAGGCCCTGAGGGAGAAGGAGGCGGCGGCCGTGGCGCCGGAGCTGCTGGAGGCGGATGACGAGACCCTGCTCGCCGCCATGATCGAGCACCCCGCGCTGGTGCAGCGCCCGATCGTGCGCACGCCGAAGGGCGCGGCGCTGTGCCGGCCGCCGGAAGCGGTCCGGGGCCTGCTGGAATCCTAGAACCAGGAAGCGTCGCCGGACGCCGTGGCCAGGCCGTAGACCATGAAGCCGCCGAGGATGACGATCCCGGCGACGACCAGATAGTCGAACGCCCGCTCGAGACGCCAGAAGCGCTCGCCGGACGAGAGATGATGATGAGCGGCGCCGTGGCCGGCCATGGGCCGGCGGCCGAGCCGGGGCATGTGCAGATGAAGGGCTCGCATGGAACACCTCGTTCAACGGGGCGCCGCGGCGTGCGACGCCACACCGGGAAAACGTCCCGGCCGGTGAGCGGGTTCCGGCGTCGGCGGCCGGGGCGTGGGCGGTCGGGGCCGGTCCGGCGCCAAGGACAATTGCGGAGGCGCGGCCTTGCTTTGGCGCAAAGTCGGGATGGGGCGGATGGCTGATCTGAAGGACGGCCCGATCAGGGCCGGACGACTCCAGAGCCGCTTCCCATGTTCGCCACATCCGCTTCCGCCGCCGCCCTGTTGCTGGCGCTCGCCCCGGGCCCTGACGCCGCACCCGCCGATCCGGTTCAGGCCTTCGCGGCCATGGAGGATCCGGTCGACCTCGGCGAAGTCGTGATCACCGCCCCGACCGATCCGCTGAGCCCGCGCGCCGTTTCGGCCGCCCGCTACGCCGCCCAGGAGACCCCCGGCGCGGTGGCCGTGGTCAGCCGCGAGCAGTACGCCGACCACATGGCCAGCCACCTCGGCGACGCGATGCACGGCGTGCCGGGCGTCTACGCCCAGAAGCGCTGGGGCGAGGAGGTGCGGCTGTCGATCCGCGGTTCCGGCATCGGCAATTCGGCCCACAATCGGGGGGTGGTGATCGCCCAGGACGGCGTGCCCTTCAACCAGGCGGACGGCTTCGGCGACTTCCAGGAAATCGACCTGCTGGGCGCGCGCTACATCGAGGTGTGGAAGGGCGGCAACGCCCTGCGCTTCGGCGGCGCGGCCATGGGCGGGGCGATCGAGCTGAACACGCCGACCGGCCGCAATGCGCCGGCGGACAACGCGCTTCGGCTCGAGGCCGGTTCGTTCGGCACGCGCCGGGCGCACGGCGAGATCGCCCGCGAATGGGGCGACTGGGATCTGTGGGCCGGAGCCACGGTGATGGCCGCCGACGGATTCCGGGACCATTCGGCCCAGGCGTCGCAGCGGTTGTCGCTGAACCTTGGCCGCAGCTTCGGGGAGGGACGCGAGGTCCGGCTGCTGCTCAGCGCCGCCGACATCGAGAACGACATCCCCGGCGCGCTGGAACTGGCCGATGCGCTGTCGCGCCCGACCATGGCCACCCCGGCCAGCGTCGCGGGAGACTACGGCCGCGACATGCAGGTGCTGCGCGGCTCGCTGCAGGCCCACTGGCGCCTGGGCGGGGAATGGACCTTTGACGGCGGCGTCTATGCGGCGGTCAAGGACCTCGACCACCCGATCTCGGTCGTCATCGACCAGCAGAGCCTCAATAGCGGCGCCTTCGGCCGTTTCGACTGGACCGGTCAGCTGGGTTCGCGGCGCGCGGACCTGTTCTTCGGCGCCTGGTTGCGCCGCGGCGAACTGGAGGGGCGCACCTTCCAGAACCTCGGCGGCGCCCGCGGCGCGCTGATCGGCGACAACCTGCAGACGGCGACCGCGCTCGATGTCTTCGCCGAAGGGCGGCTGTTCGTCACCGACTCGCTGGCGCTGGTCGCCGGCGGCAGCTGGGGCGTCGCGACGCGGGACTATGAGGATCGCCGCAATCCGGCGCGAGACGAGTCCAGGGATTTCGACTGGTTCGCGCCGCGCCTCGGCGTCCTCTGGGAAGGCGAGGGCGGTCAGCAGGTCTACGCCAATGTGACCCGGTCGGTTGAGCCGCCGCAGTTCTCGGCGCTGGTGCAGGCGGCGATCCCCGAGTTCGTGCCCGTCGAGGCCCAGACGGCCTGGACCGCCGAGATCGGCACGCGCGGCCGCCGCGGCCCCCTCGCCTGGGACGTCGCCGTGTACCGGATGGCGGTCGAGAACGAACTGCTGACCTTCCTGCCCGGGCCGGACATCCCGGCCACGACGTTCAACGCCGGCGACACCATCCACCAAGGGATCGAAGCCGGCCTCGACTGGGCCGTCTGGAAGGGTGAAGAGCACGCGCTGAAACTGCACCAGACCTGGGCCTGGTCGGACTTCCGCTTCGACGGCGACGCCCGTTATGGCGACGGCCGCATGCCGGTGATGCCGGAGCACCACTACCACGCCGAACTGAGCTTCGGCCGCGAAGGCGTCTGGTCGGTGGCGCCGTCGCTGGAATGGGCCTCCGACGGATGGGTGGACTACGCCAACACCCTGAGGAGCCCCGGGCATATGGTGTGGTCGCTGAACGCCACCTGGACGGTGACGCCGCAGGTCAGGCTGTTCCTCGACGCCCGCAACCTCACCGACGAGACCTATGTCTCGAACGCCTCGGCCGTGACCGACGCCCGCGTCGCTCCGACCGCCGTCTTCTGGCCAGGCGAGGGCCGCAGCGCCTTCGTCGGCCTTCGCACCAGCTTCTGAAGGAGTATCCCGTGAACAAGCCCGTTCTGCTGATCGCCGCCCTCGCCGCCGCCACGCTCGCGGGGGCCGCCCAGGCCCACGTCGTCTTCACCCAGCCCAACGCCACGGCCGGGGGCCACTGGGCCGGCGCGCTTCGCGTCAGCCACGGCTGCGACGGCTCGGCCACGACCGCCGTCCGCGTCGAAATTCCGGAGGGCATCGTCGTCGCTCGGCCGCAGGTTCCTGCGGGATGGAACGTCGCCATCGAGCGCCAGCCGCTCGCCCAGCCGGTTCCGGCCGAGGGCGGCGGGGTGCTGACCGAGCGGGTCAGCGCCATCACCTGGACCGGCCGGCTGCCCGAGGACCAGTTCGAGGAGTTCGGGCTGGCGGCGAAGCTGCCGGCCGAAGCCGGCGCGCTGGCCTTTCCGGTGATCCAGACTTGCGAGCAGGGCGAGGCCCGCTGGACCGAGGCCGTCGTCGCGGGAGCGGCCCGGCCGGCCCATCCGGCCCCGGTCCTCACCCTGCAAGCCGGCGGATCGCACCACTGAAGTGGTCTCCGGCCCCGGATTTGACGGAACATGGCCGCGACTGTCAGGGTTAGCTTCTGTCGGACGCCGTACAGGAGGGACCCCGTGAACAGCACCCGGAAACTGTGGATCTGGCTGGCGGTCCTCCTGATCTCGTCCTTCGCGGTCCTGCTGTGGACGGGAAGCCGGATCAACGAGTCCAAGCCGCCATTGCCCGAGCGGGTGGTCTCCGAAAGCGGCCAGGTGATCTACACCCGCGCCGATCTCGAGCATGGGCGGCAGGTCTGGCAGCAGATCGGGGGCATGCAGCTGGGCTCCATCTGGGGGCATGGCGGCTATGTCGCGCCGGACTGGAGCGCCGACTGGTTGCACCGGGAGGCGGTGGCGGTGCTCGATACCTGGGCGCGGCGCACCGGCGCCCCGGACTACGCTAGCCTGACCGAGGAACAGCAGGCCGGCCTGCAGGGGCGGCTGCGCGCCTATATGCGCACCAACACCTACGATCCCGCTACTGGGACGATCACCCTGCCCGCCGACCGCGCCGCAGCCATCCCGCTGGTGTCGGCGCACTACGAGAACCTGTTCGGGGAGGCCCCCTCCCACGCCGAACTGCGCGAAAACTACGCCATGAAGAACGGCACCGTCGCCCGGGCGGACGACCGCCAGGCCCTGTCGGCCTTCTTCTGGTGGACCTCCTGGGCCGCGACGACGGAGCGCCCCAACGACACCGTCACCTACACCAACAACTGGCCCAGCGAGCCGCTGGTGGCCAACCGGCCCCCGGCCAGCACCTTCCTGTGGTCGGCCTTCAGCGTCACCTTCCTGCTGGCGGGAATCGCCCTGCTGGGCTGGCACCATGCGGTGACGCACGGGCGCAAGGAGGCCCCGCACGACCTGCCGAAGACCGACCCGATGCGCAAGATCGTAATCACCCCGTCCATGGCGGCGACCGCGAAATACTTCTGGGTCGTGCTGGCGCTGTTCCTGCTGCAGATCTTCCTCGGCGCCATGACCGCCCACTACCAGGTCGAGGGCCAGCTCGTTTACGGCTACGAGATGGCGGAGATCCTGCCGTATTCGATCACCCGAACCTGGCACACGCAGCTGGCGGTGCTGTGGATCGCCACCGCCTGGCTCGGCACCGGCCTGTACATGGCGCCGGCCATCTCGGGACACGAGCCGCGATTCCAGAAACTCGGCGTCAACATCCTCTGGGTCTGCCTGCTCATCATCGTCGTCGGCTCGTTCGTCGGCCAGTGGCTGGCCGTCATGCAAATGATGGACCTGAAGGACAATTTCTGGTGGGGCCACCAAGGCTGGGAATACGCCGACGGCGGCCGCTTCTGGCAGTGGTTCCTGTTCATCGGCCTGATGATCTGGCTGGTCCTGGTCGGCCGCGCTCTTTGGCCGGCGCTGAAGCGCGGCGGAACGGGCGGCGAGTCGCGCTCGATCATCGGCCTGTTCTTCCTCTCCACGGTGGCCATCGGCCTGTTCTACGCCGCGGCCCTGTTCTGGAACGAGCACACCCACATCTCGATCGTCGAGTACTGGCGCTGGTGGCTGGTCCATCTGTGGGTCGAGGGCTTCTTCGAGGTCTTCGCCACGGCGGTGATCGCCTTCCTGTTCACCCGGCTGGGGCTGATCCCGGTGCGGGTGGCCACGGTGGCGGTGCTGTTCGCCACCATCGTCTTCATGGCCGGCGGCGTTCTGGGCACCCTGCACCACCTCTATTTCGCGGGGTCGCCGACGCCGGTGCTGGCGCTGGGCGCCAGCTTCTCGGCCCTCGAAGTCGTGCCGCTGGCCTATATCGGCTTCGAGGCCTACGACCAGTGGCGACTGGCCGGGTCGACGCCGTGGATGCGGCGCTACAAATGGCCGGTCATGTTCTTCCTGGCGGTGGCCTTCTGGAATCTGGTGGGGGCCGGCCTGTTCGGCTTCCTGATCAATCCGCCGCTGTCGCTCTACTACATGCAGGGCCTGAACCTGACGCCGCTGCACGCGCATACGGCGCTGTTCGGGGTGTACGGCATGCTCGGCGTCGGCCTGGTGCTGTTCTGCCTGCGCGGCATGCGGCCCGATCTGATCTGGAACGAGACCCTGCTCAGGATCAGCTTCTGGTGCTTCAATATCGGCCTGGCCATGATGGCGCTGCTGACCCTGTTGCCGATGGGCACGGTGCAGCTGCTGACGGCGGTCCGCGAGGGCTACTGGTTCGCCCGTTCGGAGCAGTTCATGCAGCAGCCGCTCGTCGACCTGCTGGTGTGGATGCGGGTGCCCGGCGACGTCGTGTTCAGCATCGGCGCCGTCGCGCTGGGGCTGTTTGTCGCCAGCCTGTGGATTCGGCCGAGGCGTGAGGCGCCCGAGGTCGAGGTCGCGGATGAGCCGGCCCGGCTCGACGGGGGCGAGCGCTAGCCGGCATGGAGGAATTCTACGCCCAGATCCGCGCCGTCCACATCTGGGCGGTGACCGCCAGCGGGCTGCTGTTCGCGCTGCGCGGCGGGGCCTTCAACCTGCTGGGGGCGACCTGGCCGAGGACGCTGCCGGTCCGGCTGCTGTCCTGGGTCATCGACACCACCCTGCTGACGGCCGCCCTGATGCTGATGACCATCGTCCGGCAGTACCCCTTCGTGGACGCTTGGCTGACCGTGAAGGTCACGCTGCTGGTGGTCTATATCGGCCTCGGGACCCAGGCCTTCGCCGTCGCCCGGCCGCGGCGGGTCCGCATCGGCTTCTGGGTCGCGGCGCTGCTGGTGTTCGGCTTTATCGTCACCGTGGCGAGGGCGCACGATCCGCTGGGATTGTTCGCCGGACTGGGCGGCTGAGGCCCTTCCGGCGCCTCCGTATGAACCCTTAGGGGAAGGTCCCGAGCCGCCCACCCCGCCGACCTTGACCCCGGCAAACCTCGGAAAACAATACAAAAAATTTTGGCGCTGCGGTGGCGCCTGCGGCGGACTGCGGCGCCCCCCGGCCGAGGTTGTTCCCGCGCAAAGTCCGGCCTCCCGGCCGCTCCTAGAGGTCTGCGCATCGGGGCAAGCAACAGCCCCCGGGGACCGAAAATGAAACTGATCGCTCTGCTCACCGGCGTCGCCGCCCTCGCCCTGGCCGCCACGGCCCCGGGGGTCGTTCTGGCCCAGGAGGCTGATGCCGCCGAGGCGCCCGCGGCGGCCGTGGACATCGTCCGCCGCGCCACGGACCTGCCGGCGCCGCTGACCGCCAGCAGCCCGCGCCACCACGTGGTCAACCTGGAGACCACCGAGGTGATCGGCCAGCTCGCAGACGGCACCAGCTACACCTACTGGACCTACAACAATCGGGTCCCCGGGCCCTTCATCCGCGTGCGGGTCGGCGACACGGTCCAGGTCAACATGGCCAACAACGAGAACAGCACGATGATGCACAACGTCGACTTCCACGCGGTCACCGGACCGGGCGGCGGCGGCGAGGCCACCCACGCCATGCCGGGCGAGCACAAGTCGTTCAGCTTCAAGGCGCTGAAGCCGGGTCTGTACGTCTATCACTGCGCCGAGCCGATGGTCGCCAGCCACATCTCGAACGGCATGTACGGCCTGATCCTGGTCGAGCCCGAGGGCGGCCTGCCCGAGGTCGACCACGAGTTCTACGTCATGCAGGGCGAGCTCTACACCGAGGAGGACCTGGGTACGGAAGGGCTGCTGACCGAGAGCGTCGAGAGGCTGCTGGATGAACGGCCGACCTATTATGTGATGAACGGGGCGTTCAAGGCCCTGACCGGCGAACGGGCGCTGCAGGCCGAGGTGGGCGACACCGCCCGCATCTACTTCGGCGTCGGTGGACCGAACAAGATCTCGAGCTTCCACGTGATCGGCGAGATCTTCGACCAGGTCTATCAGGACGCGTCGCTGGTCAGCGAGCCGATCCAGGACGTGCAGACCGTGCTGGTCGCGCCGGGCGGGGCGACCGTGGTGGACCTGACCTTCGAGGTTCCCGGCAACTACGTCATGGTCGACCACGCCCTGAGCCGCGCCGAGCGCGGGGCTGCGGGCATCATCACGGTGACGGGTCCCGCGAACGCCGAGATCTTCGACGTTCCGCCCGGAACGCCCGAACATCAGGGACACTAGCCGCAGCTTGCGGCGCGCGGCCGCCGGGGATGGCTCCGGCGGCCGCTTTTTTTCCGGAGACGAGGCCATGCTCAAGGCCGTTTCGGCCGCCGCCCTGGCGGCCGTTTTTCTACCCGCCGTCGCGCTCGCCCAGACCGCGGACGAGGGTGCGCGGATCATCTTCGAGAACCGGCTGCGCAGCGAGACGGTGGACCAGCAGGGCTTCGCCCGGCAGGCCCACGCCCTGACCCTGCGGACCCGTTTGGGCTGGCGTTCACCGACCGTGGCCGACCTCCAGCTGCTGGTCGAGGGGGAAGGCCTCGCGGTGCTCGACGACCGCTATTCGGCCCCGGTCGATCCGACTCCGGGCCGTCCCGCCGTCGCCGACGGGGAGACGCTGGAGCTTAACCGGGCGCAGCTGCGCTGGACCGGGCTGACCGGCACGGAGGTCGTGGCCGGCCGGCAGAGGCTGATCGTGGGCAACGGCCGGTTCGTCGGCAACTCCGGCTGGCGGCAGAACGAACAGACCTTCGACGCGGTGCGGCTCTCCACGACGGCGTTCAAGCCGGTGACCGTGACCTGGGTGTTCGCCGACCGGGTGCAGCGCCCGCTCGGACATGAGCATCCCCAGGGCGTTTGGCGCGGCGACATCCATCTGCTGCAGGCCGAGGCGGACACGCCGGTCGGGCGGGTGAGCGGTTTCGGCCTGAGCCTCGACCTGGACAATGCGCCGGCGCAGTCCTCGACCACGCTCGGCCTCCGGTTGGCCGGGTCCAGGCCGCTCAAGGAGGACATGTCGCTGACCTGGTCGGGAGAGTACGCGGTCCAGTCCGACGGCGGCGCCAACCCGGCCGACTATTCCGTGGATTTCCAGGCGGTCGCCGTGGGGATGCAGACGCCACGCTGGTCCGCCGCTCTGGGCTATGAGCGGTTCGACGGGGACGGGACGGCGGGTTTCCAGACGCCACTCGGCTCGGGGCACGGCTTCCTCGGCTGGTCGGATGTGATCACGACCACGCCGGCGTTCGGCGTTCGCGATCTCTTCCTGCGCGGCCATGTCGGACTCCCGGCGTTCGGGCGCACTCTTCGGCTGACCGCGGAGGCGCACGCCTTCCACGACCCCGACGGTGATTTCGGGCTGGGCCGCGAGCTTGACCTGTCGGCCTCGCTGCCGATCGACGGCCACTGGTCGGTCGAGCTGAAGGCGGCGCGTTTCGAGGGCGACCACCCCCTCTTCGGCGACGCCGACAAGGGCTGGCTGATCCTCGACTACCGGTACTGAGGGACAGGCCGGTCATCTCGGACCGACGCTTCGCGGGGTCCGGGATGACGAGGCCTTCAGCCTAGCCGCACTTTGAATAGCCGCAGTCGAAACAGGTGTCGCAGCCTTCCTTGCGCACCAGGCCGGGCGTGCCGCAGCGCGGGCAGCAGGCCTTGGAGCCGGCAGCCGCCGCCGGGGCCGAGACTTCCACCGCCTCGTCGTGCTCGTGCTCGACGCAGGCCGCCGCGTCGCGGGCCAGGTGCCGCTCGATCACGCCGCCGATGGCCGCCAGCAGCGAGGGCACATAGCGACCGTTCAGCCAGCCGCCGCCGCGCGGATCGAAGACCGCCTTCAGCTCCTCGGCGACGAAGGACACGTCGCCGCCGCGCCGGAACACCGCCGAGATCATCCGGGTCAGGCCGAGGGTCCAGGCGTAGTGCTCCATATTCTTGGAGTTGATGAAGATCTCGAACGGGCGCGGGCCGTCGCCGCCGTCGACGTCGTTGAGGGTGACGTAGACCGCATGCGGGCTGTCGGGCCATTTGATCTTGTAGGTGGCGCCGGTCAGGGACTCGGGGCGGGGGCTGAGGTTCAGCTCGGCAGGCGGACCGGCGGGCGCCGGAGGCTTGGCGGCCTCGGCCGGCACCGCCGAAAGCACCGAGCCGGTGACGGCGTTGGGGCGGTAGGTGGTCAGGCCCTTGCAGCCCAGCTTCCAGCCTTCGACATAGACATCGGCGAAGGCGTCGAAGGCGATGTCCTCGGGACAGTTGACGGTCTTGGAGATCGAGCTGTCGATGACCTCCTGGGCCGCGGCCTGCATGCGCAGGTGATCGGCGGGAGTCAGGGTCTGGGCGGTGACGAAGGCGTGCTCCGGCGGCGGCGCGTCGCCATGGAGGCGTTTCCACACCGTGAGGGCGTAGTCCTCGACCGCCTCCTCGCGCTTCGAGCCGTCCTTCTGCAGCACCTTGCGGGTGTAGGCGTAGGCGAAAACCGGCTCGACGCCCGAGGAGACGTTGCCGGCCATCAGCGAGGTGGTGCCGGTGGGCGCGATCGATGTCAGGCAGCCGTTGCGCAGGCCGTTGCGCGCGATCAGGGCCCGGGTCTCCTCATCCAGGCCCCTGAGGTTGGGGGTGTCCAACATGGCCGGGTCCCACAGCGGGAAGGCGCCCTTCTCGGCGGCGAGCTCGGCGGAGGCGCGGTAGGCTTCGCGCTTGATCACGCCCAGCCAGCGGCGGGTGGTCTCGGCCGCCTCCTGCGTGCCATAGCGGACGCCGCAGAACACCAGGGCGTCGGCCAGACCGGTGACTCCGAGGCCGAGCCGGCGCTTGGCCTTGGCCTCGGCGTCCTGCTGTTCAAGCGGGAAGCGCGAGACGTCGATGACGTTGTCGAGGAAGCGGATGGCGGTGCGGGTCAGCTCGCCGAGGCGCGCCTCGTCCAGGGCGGCGCCCGACTGGAACGGCGCCGGCACCAGTCGCGCCAGATTGATCGAGCCGAGCAGGCAGGCGCCGTAGGGCGGCAGCATCTGCTCGCCGCAGGGGTTGCTGGCCGAGATGGTCTCGCAGTGGGCCAGATTGTTCTGCGCATTGACCCGATCGACGAAGATCACGCCCGGCTCGGCGACGTCGTAGGTGGCCTGCATCAGGCGGTTCCACAGGTCGCGGGCGCGGACGGTGCGGAAGGTCTGGCCGCCGAACACCAGAGGCCAGTCGCCATCGGCCTGCAGCGCCTCCATGAAGGCGTCGGGAACCAGCACCGAGACGTTGAAATTGCGCAGCCGCAGCGGGTCGCGCTTGGCGTCGATGAAGGCCTCGATATCGGGGTGGTCGATGCGCAGGCAGCCCATCATGGCCCCGCGCCGCTGGCCGGCCGAAAGGATGGTGCGGCACATCGAGTCCCACACGTCCATGAAGCTGAGCGGGCCGGAGGCGTCGGCGCCGACTCCCTTCACCGGCGCGCCGGAGGGGCGGACGGTGGAGAAGTCCATGCCGACGCCGCCGCCCTGCTGCATGGTCACGGCGGCCTCTCGCACGGCCTCGAAGATGCCGCTCAGGTTGTCGGGCACGGTTCCCATGACGAAGCAGTTGAACAGGGTGACGGCCCGACCGGTGCCCGCGCCCGCCATGATCCGCCCTGCCGGGAGGAACTGGAAATCCGCGAGGGCGTCGAGGAAGCGGTCGCGCCATGGCTTGCGCGCCTTCGGCGCTTCGGCCTCGGCCACCGCGGCGGCGACGCGGGCCCAGCTCTGTTCAACGGTCTGATCGCCGGCGCCGCCGTCCGGCGCGAAGCGGTATTTGCTGGTCCAGATCTCGGCGGCGAGCGGGTTGTCGAATGCCATGGCGTCCTCCTTGGACCGGAGACGCTGACCGATTCCCGCCGGCGGCGAGTTGTGCGAGCGCAAAGACGCCGGAGGCCAGACGGAGCGATCTGGCTCAAACGCTGGACGAGTTGACGCCGATGACCCCCCGCCTTTGCCGCCGCCGCCATTCGGAACAGGAAGATCACCTGGAACAGGCCATCGCCCTCGCGGCGAGGGCGGAGCGCGTCCACCGGCAGGACGACGCCTGGCCGCATGGCCTCCTGGATCAGCTGGAGGACATCCTGGAACGCACCATCGTCCACCAGCAACGCGAACAGTCTGTCGTCTTCCCGATGCTGATGACCGGCGTGGACGCGCTGCCCGGGGAAACCGTCGACGACATGATCGCGGCTCACGAGGATCTGGCGAGGCGCTGGCGGCGGCTCGATCAGAGGACCGGAGGGTTCAAGGCGCCGGTCCATGCGTGTGGAACCTGGCGGTCGCTGTACGCCCTCTGTGAGCGGCTTCATCTCGACTGGCAGGCGCAGGTCGATCTGGAAAACCGCATGCTGCTGGCCGGCCGCGCGGCCCGCCTCCGCAATGATACGGAGGCGGCGGTTGCTCATGCGCAACGTCGCTAGAGCCGGGCTTTCCTAGAAGAGGGTCATGACGCGAAGCCCTTCGCGCCATGGTTTTCACAAGGTCCAGGACGATGCTCAAGAAACTCCTCCCCCTTCTCGTCGCCGGAGCCGCCATGACCCTGGCCGGCCAGGCGGTGGCAGGCGAACACGTGGTGCAGATGCTGAACAGCGGCCCCGGCGGCGCCATGGTCTTTTCGCCCGCCGTGGTTCACGCCCGGCCCGGCGACACCATCCGCTATGTGCCGACGAATCCGGGACACAACGCCGAACTGATCGCCGGCATGTTGCCCGCGGGCGTGACCGTGCAGCGCGGGGCGATGGGCCGCGAGTTCGTCCTGCGGGTGACGGCGCCCGGCGTCTACGGCGTGAAATGCGCGCCGCACTACAGCATGGGCATGGTCGGCATGGTTCAGGTCGGCACCGAGGATCCGAACCTCGCCGCGGTCCAAGCCGCGACGGCGCGGGCTCCTAACTTCGCCCGCCGGCGCTTTGCACAGTTCCTGACCCAACTCCGCTGAGCCCGAAGCGCGGCAGCGAGACCGGGGCCGCTTCGGCCCCGGTTTCTTGCTTGCGTGGATGGCCGAAGCGTCAGGCGTCGGCGCCGTCCGCGGCTAACGCCGCCAAGGCCTCGACGTCACGAATGATAACACGGCGGCGTGCGCTGAACGTCACTCCGCGGTGGTCCCAGGCGGCGAGGGTGCGGCTGACGGTATGCAAGGTGGCGCCCGCCATCTCCGCCAGGTCCTGTCGCGTCAGGGGAAAGTCGATTTCAATCCCCTCGGCGGTATGGCGACCGGCCTGCTGACACAGCCGGCGCAAGGCGCGGGCGATCCGCCTCTCGACGCGTTCGCCGGTGAGGTCTCCCATCCGCTGCTGAAGTTCAAACAGCCGATCGCCCGCGAAGGCCGTTGAACCGATGCCGATCTCCGGCCATTCGCGCATCAGGCGGCGCATCGCAGCCACCGACCAGACGATCTCGACGCTGTCCACGACGGCCACGGCGTCGGCCGGAAAAGGCTTGTTCATCATGGCCGCGACGGTGCCGTACATCTCACCCGGCCCGATGAACCTGAGAATCGACTGACCGCCGTCCGGGCGGGTCTGCACGATCTTGACCCGCCCCTCCAGCAGACTGTGGCAGGTGAGGCCAGGATCGCCTTGGGCGAAAATGGTCGTGCCGGCGGCGAGACATCGGGCGGAACCGGCAGCCACAATGGCGGCGAGGGCCGGTTCCTCGAGTGCGCCGAACATCTCCGAGCTGGAGAGGCTCCGGGGGTCGATCATTGGGACGGCTCCCTCGCTGGCGGGCGCGATTGGCCGCCGTATCAGGGACGAACCCGGGGGCTGTCCACTAGGGGAAATCCCTTAGGGAGCTCTCCCAAATATCGAGGCCGTCGGAGGGGGCCTAAAACTCCAGCGTCAGATCGCCGCCCCGGAGGCCAGCGTGCCCGCACTTCTCAATACCGTAGAGACCCCCGGCAGCGCCGCGAAGCCCGTCGCGCCGAAGGCGCTGGAGCGCTGCGAACTGTGCGAGGCCTTCGCCATCGCCGCCTCCCCGGTTCGGGCCACTCTGGCGGCGGGCGCGGAAATCTTCCGCCAGGGCGACCGGGCGGGCATGGTCTACCGGGTGCTGAGCGGCGCGGCGATCAGCTATCGCCTGCTCAACGACGGCCGGCGCCAGGTCACCGAATTCCATGTCGCCGGGGATTTCCTGGGCCTCGAGGCGGGCCTGGAATACCGCACCACGGCGGACGCCCTCGGCGGCGCGACCGTGGCGGCCGTGCGCCGGGCGGATCTGGCGCGGCTGGCGGCGACCGACAGCGGCCTCGCCCGCGCCCTGTGGCAGATGTCGGTGCGCGCCTTCCACCGCAGTGAAGACCACGCCATGATCCTGGCCCGGCAGGGCGCCACCGAGCGCGTGGCCGCCTTCCTGCTCGACTACGCCGACCGGGTCGGCGCGGACGACATCGTGGACCTGCCGATGACCCGCCAGGACATGGCCGATCACCTGGGTCTGACCATCCACACCGTTTCCCGCACGCTGTCGCAGCTCCAGGACCAGGGCCTGATCGAAGCCCGCTCGAGCCGCCACGTCCGGCTGCTGCGCCGCGATCTTCTGGAACGGATTCGGGCATGACCGTCGCTGATCTCCGACGGCCGGCCATCCTGCTGGTCGAGGACGACCCGGCGGTCGTCAACGCCCTGACCTTCTCGCTGGAGCTGGAGGGGTTCGAGGTCTGCGCCTATGCCGACGGCGAGACCCTGCTCGCGTCGACGCCGTTGCCGACGCGCGGCTGTCTGGTGCTGGACTACAATCTGCCCGGCATCGACGGCCTGGACCTGCTGGAGCGTCTGCGCGCCGCGGAGGTCAACCTGCCGGCGATCCTGATCACCACCAATCCGCGCCGGGCGCTTCGCGCGCAGGCCGCGCTGGCGGGGGTGCAGATCATCGAGAAGCCGCTGCTGACGGACGCCCTGCGCGACTCGGTGCGCAACGCCCTGGGGGCCGCCACGCACTAGGCCCGCTGGGCGACCATGCTCATCCGGACGAGTTCGGACAGGCTGCGCGCCTGCATCTTGGTCATGACGTTGGCGCGATAGACCTCGACCGTCCGGGGGCTGAGCCCGAGGTCGTAGGCGATGACCTTGTTGGCCTGGCCGGCGACCAGCCCGTCCAGCACCTGACGTTCCCGGGGCGACAGCGACTCGAGCCGCGCCCGCAGTTCGGCTCCCTGACCCTCCTGTTCGATCGCCTCCGCCCCGACGGCGAGCGCGGACCGGATCGAGGACAGCAGCGCCTCGTCGTCGAACGGCTTTTCGATGAAGTCCTTCACCCCGGCGCGCATCGCCTCGATGGCGAGCGGCACGTCGGCGTGCCCCGTCATGACGATGACCGGATGGCGCACGCCGAACTCCGTCAGCCGCCGCACCATCTCAAGGCCGTTCATCTCCGGCATCCGCACGTCCGTCAGGATGCAGCCGGGTTCCAGCCGGTCCGCCCGCGCGAGCAGCGCCGGCGCCGAGTCGTAGGTGCGCGCCGCGATGTCGGTGGTTTCCAGCAGGAACGACAGGGAGTCCCGGATGGCCGGATCGTCATCGACGATATGAACGACCAGGTCAGTCGGCATCGTATAACTCCTGTTGTCCTACGGCGGTCAGCGTAAAGCAGAATCGCGTCCCGCCGCCGGGATTGTCCTCGACCCAGATGCGGCCGCCGTGGCCCTCGATGATGGTGCGCGAGATCGACAGTCCGACGCCCATACCCGTTCGCTTGGTGGTGATGAAGGGCTGGAACAGCTGGTCCGCGATGTCCGGGCTGATGCCCGAACCGGTGTCGCTGACGGTGACCTGGGCGTGGTCGTCGACCGCGTCGATGCGCAGCTCCAGCACCTTGCGCGGCGACTCCTCCATCGCCTCGATGGCGTTGCGGATCAGGTTGAGCACGACCTGCTGGATCTGGATCTTGTCGGCCAGCACCAGATCGATGGCCGGGTCGAACCGGAACAGCACGCGAATGCCGTGCTCCTTGGCCCCCACCAGGGCGAGGGCGCTGGCCTCCTCCAGCAGCTTGGGCAGGCTTTCGACGCGGCGCTCGGCCTCGCCGCGCGCGACGAAATCGCGCAGGCGGCGGATGATGTCGCCGGCGCGCAGGGCCTGGTCGCCGGCCTTCTGGATGGCGTCGAGCAGTCGCTCCCGCGGCACCGGATCGGCCGCCAGCAGCCGGGCCGAGCCCTTCAGATAGTTGGCCATGGCCGACAGCGGCTGGTTCAGCTCGTGGGCCAGGGCCGAGGCCATCTCGCCCATGGCGGTCAGCCGCGAGATGTGCACCAGCTCCGACTGCAGTTCCTGCAGCCGCTGCTCGGTCTGCTGCCGTTCGCTGAGGTCGCGGACGAAGCCGGTGAAGAAGCGCTGGTCGCCCGAAATCATCTCGCCGACCGACAGCTCCATCGGGAAGGTCGAGCCGTCCTTGCGCTCGCCCACCACCACCCGGCCGACGCCGATGATCCGGCGCTCTCCGGTGGTCAGGTAGCGCTCCAGGTAGCCGTCGTGGTTCTCGCGGTAGGGCGAGGGCATCAGCATCTTGACGTTCTTGCCGATCACCTCGTCGGGCGTCCAGCCGAACAGCCTTTCCGCGGCCTGGCTGAAGGACTGGATGATCCCGCTCTCGCCGATCACGACCATGGCGTCGGGTATGGTGTCGAGAATGGAGCGCAGATGGGCCTCGCGGGCGCGCAGGTCGTGGTTCACGTTCACCGCCCGCAGCCGCATGTTCTGGAACATCTCGCCGCCGGCGCTGATGGCGGCGCCGAGACAGACGAAGACCACGACGGCGGCGATGTCCCCGCTCGTCCGGTCAGCGACGGACCAGGTGACGACCAGGCCGCCGATCGCCCCCAGCACGGTCGCCACGGCTCCGGGCGCGGCCCCGCCGAGGGCGGCGGCCACCACCACGGCGGGCACGAAGAAGAGGAAGGCGACGCGTTCGTCCAGCCACGGGGCCAGAGCCATGCGCACGGTCAGGCCCAGGGCCGCCCCGGCGATCGCAAGTCCGAGCCCCAGCCAGGGGTGGCGCGAGTCGAAGGCCCAGCCCCAGACCGTCATTCGTTGCTGCTCAGGCGTCGCCGTCACTCGGACCTCCGGGATATCCCGTAGGTGAAAGCCCCGAATTTCGCCAGCCCGGGGGTGGGGCTAGTTGGACGCGGGTCGAGCTTCAGCCCGGCTCGCCGTTCAGATGGATGATCCATGCCCTCCGCCCTTCCGGCCGCCTGGCGGCCGCACGTCGAGCGCAACCTGCCGCGCTATACGAGCTATCCGACGGCCGTCAGTTTCGAACCGGCCGAGGGGGAGGGGGAGACCCGCGCCTGGCTCGCCTCGACCCGGACCGACCAGGCGATCTCGGCCTATGTCCATGTGCCGTTCTGCAAGCGGCTGTGCTGGTACTGCGGCTGTCACACCAGCGTCTTCCATGAATACGACCGGGTCCGCGCCTTCTATCAGACGCTGCGGCTGGAGGTGGACCTGTGGGCTGACGCCATGGGGCCGCACGCGGGGGCGGCGCACCTGCATTTCGGCGGCGGCAGCCCCAACGCCCTGTCGCCCGAGGACTTCATCGGCCTGGCCCGGCACATGATCGAGCGGTTCCGGCTGCGGCCGGGGGCCGAGGTCGCCGCCGAGCTCGACCCGGGCATGCTGACCGAGGCCTTCATCGACGCCGCCGGCGAGGCGGGCGTGACCCGCGTCAGCCTCGGGGTCCAGACCTTCGATCCGGAGGTCCAGGCCAAGGTCAACCGCATCCAGCCTTTCGGGATGGTGGAGGCGGCCAGCAACCGGCTGCGCAAGGCGGGCGTCGCGGCGATCAATTTCGACCTGATGTACGGACTTCCCGGCCAGACGCCCGACAACGTCGCCGCCTCGACCGCAGCGGCCGTCACCCTGCGGCCCGATCGTGTGGCGGTGTTCGGCTACGCCCACGTGCCGTGGATGAAGAAGCACCAGGTGATGATCAGGGAGGCCGACCTTGCGGACGTGGCCGGCCGCTGGGAACAGGCGGAGGCGGCCGACGAAACCCTTCTGGCGGCGGGGTATGTGCGTATCGGGCTCGATCACTACGCCCTGCCCGGGGATCCTCTGGCGATGGCCGCGGCTGAGGGACGGCTGCGCCGCAACTTCCAGGGCTACACCGACGATCCGGCCCCGGTGCTAGTTCCGATCGGACCGTCGTCGATCGGGCGGTTCGCCGAGGGTTTCGTGCAGAACGCCATCACCACCGACATCTGGGGCCGCGAGGTCGAGGCCGGGCGCCTGCCCGTGGCGCGCCGCCAGCGGGTGACCGCGGAGGACGACCTGCGCGCCGCCGTCATCGAGCGGCTGATGTGCGACCTCGCCGTCGATGTCGGCGCCGTCTGTCGGCAGCACGGTTTCGATCCGTCGGTCCTGGACGAATCGATCCGCGCCGCCGCCGCCCTGCAGGCGGACGGCCTCTGCCAGGTGGCCGGCCGGCGGATCCGGATTCCCGCCGCGGCCTCGCGCCTGATGCGCGTCGTCGCGGCCTGTTTCGACGCCTACCTGCCCCTGACCGTCAAGCGCCACGCCCTCGCGGTGTGACCGGGCGCCGCCGCCTCCGGGGAATCCCGGAGTTTGCGCGAGCGCAACGTCAGAACAGGCTTCGCAGGCGATCAGGCGACCACAGGCCGATGGGGGCGTCCCGGGCGGCCGGAGAGACACGCGATGACAACCAAGAGACTTTGGCTGCTTCTCGCCCTGGTGATGACGGCGTCCTTCGCCGTCCTGGGGCTGCAGGGGCGCGAGATTCACCGACAGGCCCCGCCGATACCGGCGCAGGTGGTCGATGCCTCGGGCGCGGTGCTGTTCACCCGCGACGACATCCAGACGGGGCAGCTGGCCTGGCAGTCGATGGGCGGCCAGCAGGTCGGCTCGATCTGGGGCCATGGCGGCTACGTCGCCCCCGACTGGTCCGCCGACCAGCTGCACCGCGAAGCGACGACCCTGCTCGACCTCTGGGCGGGTCGCGAGTTCGGCATGCTGTACGCCTCGCTCGACGCCGAGCGGCAGGCCGCGCTGAAGGCCCGGCTGAAGGCCGAGATGCGCACCAACACCTTCGACCCGGCGACGGGCGTGGTGACGGTGTCCAACGACCGGGCCGCCGCCATCCGGCAGGTCAAGGCGCACTATACGGCGCTGCTGGGCGATGATCCGGCGCTGGAGTCCCTGCGCGAGGACTATGCGATCGCGAACAACCCCGTGCCGGATGCGGGCCGCCGCGACCAGATCGCCGCCTTCTACTGGTGGACCAGCTGGGGCGCCTCGACCAACCGGCCCGGCGACGACATCACCTACACCTCCAACTGGCCGCATGAGCCGCTGATCGACAATGTGCCGACCTCGGCCAACGTCGTCTGGTCGGCGGCGAGCGTGCTGCTGCTGATCTTCGGCGTCGCCGCCCTGGTCCTGTGGCACGCCAGCACCCGCCGGGAAGACCACGTGGTCGTCCCGACCAGCGATCCGCTCGGCGCCCTCAAGCCGACGCCTTCAATGAAAGCGACCGGCAAGTATTTCCTGACCGTCATCGCCCTGTTCCTGGTCCAGGTCGGGCTTGGCGCGGTGACCGCCCACTATGCGGTCGAGGGCCACGACTTCTACGGCGTCCCGATCTCGGAATGGATCCCCTATGCGGTCACCCGCACCTGGCACACCCAGATCGCGATCTTCTGGATCGCCACCGCCTGGCTGGCCACGGGCCTCTACATCGCGCCCATGGTCTCGGGTCACGAGCCGCGCTTCCAGAAGCTCGGCGTCAATGTCCTCTGGGTCGCCCTGCTGGTCGTCGTGGTCGGTTCGCTGTTCGGCGAATGGCTGGGCGTGCAGCAGGTGCTCGACCTCGACGCCAACTGGTGGTTCGGCCATCAGGGCTGGGAGTATGTCGATCTCGGCCGCTTCTGGCAGACCCTGCTGTTCGTCGGCCTGCTGCTCTGGCTGGTGCTGGTCGGCCGCGCCCTGTGGCCGGCCCTGAAGAAGCCGAACGCGGCCAAGCCGGTTCTGGTGGTGCTGTTCCTGTCCACCATCGCCATCGCCCTGATGTATGCGGCCGGCTTCATGTGGGGCAAGCACACGCACATCTCGATGGTCGAGTACTGGCGCTGGTGGATCGTCCACCTGTGGGTCGAGGGCTTCTTCGAGGTCTTCGCCACGGCGGTGATCGGCCTGCTGTTCGTCCGCCTCGGCCTCGTCCGCGCGGCCACGGCCAACCTGGCGGTCATGTTCGGCACCATAGTGTTCATGACCGGCGGCGTGCTGGGCACGCTGCACCACCTCTATTTCGCGGGCACGCCCGTGTCGGTGCTGGCCATCGGCTCGATGTTCTCGGCGCTGGAAGTCGTGCCGCTGGCCCTGATCGGCTTCGAGGCCTTCGAGAACTGGCGGCACACCAAGGCGGCGCCGTGGGTGCAGCTCTACAAATGGCCGATCCTGTTCTTCGTGGCCGTGGCCTTCTGGAACCTGCTCGGCGCCGGCGTTTTCGGCTTCATGATCAACCCGCCGCTCAGCCTCTATTACATCCAGGGCCTGAACACGACGGCGACTCACGCCCACGCGGCCCTGTTCGGGGTCTACGGGATGCTGGGCATCGGCCTGCTGCTGTTCTGCTTCCGCGGCCTGGCCCGGCGTGAGGCCTGGAACGACAAGCTGCTGGCCTGGACCTTCTGGCTCCTCAACGGCGGCCTGGCGATGATGGTCTTCCTGTCGCTGCTGCCGGTCGGGGTGATCCAGGCCTTCGCCAGCATTGAGCACGGCGTCTGGTTCGCCCGTTCGCCGGCGGTGATCCACTCGCCGCTGGTCGAGACGCTGGTGTGGATGCGCATGCCCGGGGACGTCACCTTCAGCATCGGCGCCCTGACGCTGGCGCTGTTCGCGGGACGGTTGGTGATCGGGGCGCTCAAGCCCGTCCCGGTCGGTCTTTCGGGATCCGCAGACGCGGATCCCGTGGCGGCGCCGGCGGAGTAGTCGCCGGGGCGTGGGGCCGGGGGCGGGGAGGGTTGGCCTTCCCCGCCCCCGTTTTTTCTTGTTGAGGAGTACGGGCGTGTCGACAACAGCGGAATCCATGCGGCGCTATTCGGGACCGCCGGTGTTCAGTTTCGGCTTCCGGCCGTTCTTCCTGTTCAGCGCCATTTGGGCCGCGGCCGCCGTGCCGATCTGGGTTGCGTCCTTCACCCTGGGCGACGGCATGGTCGGCGCTGTCGACGGGCGCGTCTGGCACATCCACGAGATGCTGTTCGGCTATCTCGGCGGAGTCATCGCGGGCTTTCTGCTGACCGCCGTGCCGAACTGGACCGGACGGCTGCCGGTGACCGGCGCCGGCCTGGCCGGTCTGTTCGCCCTGTGGCTCGCGGGGCGGGTCGCCGGTTTCGCCCCGGCCTCACTCGCCGGGCCCGCCGCAGTCGTCGAGGCCGCCTTCCTGATCGTGTTCGCAGGGGTCGTCTGGCGCGAGGTGCTGGCGGCCCGCAACCGCCGCAACCTGCCCGTGTGCCTGATGGTGACGGTGCTGGCGCTGGCCAATGTCGCCTTCCACCTGCGGAGCGAATTCCCGGCCGTCGGGCCCGGCGCCGAGCGCGCTGCGGTGGCCGTCATCATCGGCCTCGTCGCCCTGATCGGCGGACGGGTGACACCCAGCTTCACCCAGAACTGGACCGTGGCCCACGGCATCCTGGCGCGGCCCGCAGCCTTCGGACTTTTCGACAAGGCCGTTCTGGCGCTGACCGGGGTTGCCCTGACCGGCTGGGTGATCGCCCCTTACGCCGAAATTCCCGGCCTGCTGATGCTTCTGGCCGGCCTGGCCAACGTCCTTCGGCTGTGGCGCTGGCGCGGCTGGCTGGCGCGGCGCGAGGCGCTGGTGTGGATCCTCCACGCCGGCTACGCCTGGGTCGCCATCGGCCTGCTGCTGCTGGGCCTCGCCGCTCTCGCGCCCGCCGTCGCGCCCTTCAGCGCCGGGGTCCACGCCCTGACCGCCGGGGCCATGGGCGTCATGACCCTGGCGATGATGACCCGGGCCACGCGCGGCCATACCGGCCGCCCCCGCGTGGCGGACGGGGCCACCACGGCGGTCTACGTCGCCGTCCTTCTGGCCGCCGTGGTCAGGGTGTGTGCGCCCTTCCACGCCGAATGGTCGCAGGCGCTGCTCGGCCTCTCGGCGGTCCTGTGGTCGGTGGCCTTCCTTGGATTCGCCCTCGTCTATGGTCCCATGCTGCTGCGGCGCTCGCTCTGAATTGCGCCTGCGCAACGCGGGCCGCGGCCGGGCAAGGCAGGCTGGCGTCATGACAAGGCCCGCCCCTCCCGACATCGCCGCCTGCGCGTGCGACTCCTGCCCTCCGGACCTCTGCTGTTTCGGCGAGTGCCATTGCACGCCGCCCGCCGGCCGGGGGAGCGAGCGGCTCGCGCTGCGGCTGCTTGGAGGCGCGGCGACCGCTCTGGCGCTGGCGGGCGTGATCCTTCCGCTGCTGCCGACCACCCCCTTCCTGCTGCTCGCGGCCTGGGCCTTCGCGCGCAGTTCGCCCCGGCTGGACGGCTGGCTGCGCGCGCACCCCAGGCTCGGCCCGCCGCTCGCCGCCTGGGAAGCCCGGCGCGCTATTCCCCGCTCGGCCAAGGCTGTCGCCGGCGTCAGTCTGCCGGCCGGTTGGCTGGCGCTGTGGGCCGGCGGCGCCTCCGTACCGGTGACGACCGCCGCCGGGGCCGCCGTGCTGGCGGCGGGGCTGTGGATTCTGAGCCGACCATCCTGACCGTCGAGAGCGCCCCCATGACTCCGTCATCCGCCGCCACCGTCGCCGGAGCCTATTTCCCGGGCGCTCGCTCCGAGAACGAGACCTGGGTCCGCGGCGAGTTCCAGGCCGTGCTCGACCAGTGGTTCGACTGGCGCAAGAGCCTGTTCGCCGGCGATCCGGGCGCGGCGTCGTCCGCCGACCGGCTGTCGCCGGAACGGCTGCGGCGGCGCGAGGAGCTGTCTCAGCACCTCGCCGAACTGTGTCAGGCCCTCACCGCCGAGACCCCGACGCACACGCCCCGCTACATCGGCCATATGAAGGCGGAGGTGTCGCTGCCGGCCCTGTTCGGCTGGCTGGCGGCCATGCTGCACAACCCCAACAACACCTCGCGGGAGTCCAGTCGCGTCGGCTCCGTCATCGAGACCGAGGCGATCGGCATGCTGGCCGGGATGGTCGGCTACGATCCCGCCCGGGCGCAGGGCCATTTCACGTCCGGCGGCACGGTGGCCAACTTCGAAGCCGTGTGGCGCGCGCGCTATCGCCTCGATCACTGGCTTAGCCTGGGGCTGTACCTCGCCGAAGCCACCGGCGAACGTCTCGATCCCTTCGCCGCGGCCCATATGGGCTGGGCCCGGTTCCGGGCGCTGTGGCGCGAGCACGGCCTGACGGACGAGCGCCTGCGGAGGTGCAGCGCCGCCGTCGGCAATCCCGCCTCGATCTGGCGCCGCATCAGCAAGGCCGCCGGGCGCGACTACCTTGGGCCGGTCATGCTGGTTCCGGGGAACAAACACTATTCCTGGCTGAAGGCCGCCAATCTGTTCGGGCTTGGCGAGAGCTCGCTCTGGAGCGTGGCTCTGGATACCGAGGGGCGGCTGGACGTCGAGGACTTCGAACGGCTGGTGCGCCAGGCGGAGGCGGAGGGCCGGCCCGTGCTCATGGCCGTCAGCGTCGCCGGCACGACCGAGACGGGCGAGATCGACCCGACCGATCGCCTGCACGCCCGGCTCGACCGTTGGCGGGACGAACGGGGCGTTCATGTCTGGCGGCACGTCGACGCCGCCTACGGGGGCTTCCTGTGCAGTCTTCTGGGCGGGCTTGAGGAGGCGGAATTATCGTGCGAGAGCGCGGCGGCCCTGCGCGCGATCGCCTCGGCCGACTCCGTCACCATCGATCCGCACAAGCTCGGCTACGTCCCCTACGCGTGCGGGGCCTTTCTGACTCGTGACGCCGCGGCCTACGCCGTCTCGTCCTTCGATGCGCCCTATCTGGATCGGCCGGAGCTTGGCGACGGCAAGTGGTCGTCGACGCTCGAAGGTTCTCGTTCGGCGGCGGGCGCGGCGGCGACCTGGCTGACCGGTCGCACGCTCGGATTTGGCCCGCATGGGCTGGGCAGCGTCATCGCCGAGACCGTCCGCACGCGCGCCGCCTTCCAGCGCGTCCTGGCAAGCGCCCTGCCGTACGTGCGCTTCCTCGAGCCGGCGGACGCGAACATCGTATGCTTCTCCATCGCCGACGATGGCGAAGCCCTGTCCGTCGCCAACCGCCGCACCGCAGCGCTGTTCGACGCCATTCACCGGTCGCCGGAATTCTCGGTTTCGAAGACCACCCTGGGCGCGGACTACACGGCCCTGATCCGGCGTCATGCGGCGAGCTACGGCGGCGCGGTCGACGCGGAGGGGCTGACGCTGGTCCGCTGCGTGTTCATGAACCCCTACTGGGCGGCGCCCGAGATGCGCGCCGATCTCTTTCCCCGGTTCACCGCCCTGGTGGCCGAGGCGGTCGAGGCGGCGAAGGAGAGGCGGCCGGAGATGGCGCTTTCGTGAACCGGCGACGCGGAGATGGCCCAACAGGCGGCCGGCGAGCCGTCATGGCCCGCCTGAGGTTTTTTGACGCCAGCGTGTTTCGGTGTGGTGCGGGCGGTCGGGCTCGAACCGACACTCCTTTCGGAACCGGATTTTGAGTCCGGCGCGTCTACCAATTCCACCACGCCCGCACAGGCCGTCTGGGTCTTTCCGGCAGGGCGGGACAGGTAGCGCGGGCGGGGCGGGGAGGCAATCGGGGAAGTCGGACCCGGCGCGGGATCAGTCTCCGGCGGTCCGCTGCCGTTCGCGAATCTCGCGGTCGCGGTCGCGCTGCTCGCGGCGGCGCTGTTCGTCGTCGCGGGTCTGATAGCCCTCAAGCACGAAATTGGTGCGGTAGAGGATGCGCTGCAGCGGCACGGCGGCGCCGGCGGCGTCGAGATTCGCGACCCTTGCGCGGCGCGTGGCCCGGAGCGCCTCCTCGCCGAAGCCGGCGTCCTGCGGGTGTTCGGCCTCCACCGAACAGTCGCGCAGGGACCCGTCCGGATTGGTCAGGCACATGACGGTCGCGAAACCCCGGGCATAGCGGGCGGGGGTCGGGAAGCGCGGCCGGGGACGGCGGGCCCAGGCCAGGTTGGCGGGCAGGCCGCCGTCGGGAAGTGCCTCCAGATCCGCGTCGCGCGGGTCGGTCAGCGGCCGGTCGCAGACGGTCAGGGTCTCGTCGATCGAGCTCGAGGAGGCGGGCAGGGTCAGGTCGTGCATCAGATTGCGGCCGCCCTCGGCGGCGCCCGGGATCATGATGCGCAGCCGGCCGCCCTCGCGCAGCTTGCGGGCGAAGGGGGCGGGCAGTTCGCTGACGGCGATGGTGTCCTCGACGGCGACGTTCCAGCGCTGGGGGTGCAACTCGCCGTCGCCGAAAGCGACCTGGAGGATGCGCGTCTCGCCGGAGCCGGCGGGCGGCAGGCCGGTGATGAGAGCCTCGTAGCTTTCATCGACGCAGCGAGCCGCGATGCCCACGCCGCTGTCGAACTGCGAGTAGGCCATGGTCAGCCGCTTGGCCGGGTCGCGCAGCAGATCCCAGTCGGCCTGCGCCTCCTGGGCCAGGGCGGGCGGAGCGGAGGCGAGGGCGACGGCGCAGGCGACGACGGGGGCGAGCAGGCGGTTCATGAAACGGGATCCGGACGAGTTGCAACCCCGACTTGCGCGACGGCGACGCGCGGCGTCAAGCGGCGCCGGCGCTCAAACGGCCGCCTCCACATGGGCGTCGGTTCCGCCCGCGAGGATTCGCCGGGCGCGGATGAACATCTCGATGCGCTGGACGACGATCATGCCGACGACGAACAGCAGGAAGGCGTCGGCGATGGCGAGCGGGTTCAGGCCGTAGTCGGCGGCGTGCGGCTCGAGGAAGGCGGTCAGGGCGCGGCGGCCGACCATCACGGCGATGATCAGGATCAGGCCGAGCGGCGAGGCCTGCGCCTTGAGCGCGCCGTCGGCATGCTTCTCGATCGTCGTCATCCGGCCGCGCCACCAGCCGAACACCCCGCCTAGGAGGAGGCCGATCGCGAGAACGGCCCAGGCGAGGGCGTCGAAGGCGGCGTGCGGGACGTCGGGATCCATACTGGTTCCCCACAGGGCGAAGCCCATCAGCACCACGATCACGGCGGGCATGACCCACAGCCACTGCGGACGCAGCGTCCGCGGCCGGCGGTTGCGCAGCAGGATCAGCGGCAGGGCGATGAGGACGGCGATGAGCGGAATGAGCTGCTGGGTCGACATGCGTGGGGGCTCCGGGTCGCCGGCCCCTGACGGGCGCGAACCTGTCGAAAGCTTAACCGACGCCGCGCATCCGTAAAGCGCCGTCGCCGCCTCCTCAGCGGGCAAGGAGACGACGATGAAGCTCAGACATGTGATGACGGCCGCGCTGGGAGCCCTGATGCTGTCATGCCAGGGGCCGGCGGCGGTCCTCGCCCAGGAGGCGGCGGCGGGCGGCGTCGGCGCGAACTCGCCTGCGGCGATCACCGCGGCGCATCGGGAGCGGGCGCTGGACACGCTGCACCGGCGGCTGGCCCACTATGTGATGGTCGAGCGCACGCCCGCGATCCGGGCGCGGTTGGCGGAGCGGCGGCAGGCCTATCTGGCGCTGACCGATCCGGAGGCCTTCCGGCAGGCGATCAACGCCGATCTGCTGGCGGTCTCCGGCGACAATCATCTGCAGGTGTGGATCGAGGGGCGCAGCCGCGACGACGCGGCGGCGGAGGGACCCGGTCCGACCCTGGAGCAGATGGCGGCCGAGGAGGCCCGGAATGGCTGGGGCGTACGCGAGGCGAAGATGCTGGACGGCGGGGTGGCCTATCTGAACCTGGCCTCGTTCAGCGGGCATCCGGACTCGGCGGCGGCGATCGATGCGACCATGGCGCGGCTGGCCGGGGCGCGGGCGCTGGTGCTGGACCTGCGCGAGAACCTCGGCGGCGGCGAGGCGGCCCTGCGCCAGCTGATGGGGCATTTCGCGCCGCAGCCGATGCGGCTGGAGGACATCCAGTTCCGCCGTTGCCAGCCCAATCCGGCTGACCCCGAGGACTGTGTTGCGGACGGGCGGGATGTGTTCGAACGGTTCGCCAACCCTGTGGCGGCTCCGACCTTTCCGAGCCAGCCGATCCTGGTCCTGGTCGGGCCCGGGACCTTCTCGGCGGCCGAAGCGGTGGCCTACGACCTGCAGGCGGCGGCCCGGGCCACGGTCATCGGCGAGCCCACGGGCGGCGGGGCCAATCCCTCGATCGCCATGGACCTCGGGCCGTGGTTCACCGTCATCATGCCGATCGGCGAGGCGCGGCATCCCGTGACGGGAACCAACTGGGAAGGCGGGGGCGTGCGCCCGGACGTGGCCGTGCCGGCGGGTCAGGCGCTGGCGGAGGCGCTGCGGCGGATCGGCTAGGGGGCGAGGCTGAACCGGATCGTGCCGAGGAACACTTGACCCGGCTGCGGGCCGCCCTCTTCGGGAGGCGCAATCCGGGCGTCGCGCATCGAACTCAGGGCGGCTTCGCCGAAGCCGTAGCGGCGGGCGTGGCTCTCACGCTCGATCCGGCAGTCCGTCAGCCGGCCGCCCTGACCGACGACGCAGCTGACGGTGACGAAGCCCGCTCCGAGGTGAGCTGCGGCCTCCGGGTATTGCGGCGCCGGCAGACGCCGCCAGAGATCACCCACGATGAGGGGCTGATTCCAACGGACGAGGTCCGCGCGCGCGTCGGGCTGATCAGCTCCGCAGGCCTGGAGCACCCGGTCCAGATTGCTGAATTGGGCGGGAAGGTCGAGGGCGTACTGGCGAGGGGCGGCGTCCGGCGCCGCCCGGATGGCGACCGACATCTGCAGCGATCCGCCCTGGCGGAAGCGGCGTGCGTCCAGGCGCGGAGCGGGACTGAAGACCAGCGAGCCGTCGCCGCCGGCGAACCAGGAACCGACCTCGTCGCGTCCGTCGGGATAGATGGCCTCGATCCGGCGGGAGGGGCCTTCCAACGGCGGGAGGCCCGAGATGAGAACGTCCAGCTCGCCGGCGCGGCATCGCACGGCGAGCGCCTGGCCGCTGGAATAGCCGACGGTGGCCAGCATCACGTCCTGCGCCTCGTCGATGGTCAGGTCCCAGTCGTCCACGGCCTCCTGCGCCATGGCGGACGGCGCCGCGATGGACATGGCGGCCGCGATGACTGCAAGGACCGCCCGCGGCATCAGGCGGGCTCCACCGTCTGCTCGATGGCCCCGAAGATCGAGCGATGCTGGTCGTCCAGCATCTCGATGCGGACGGTGTCGCCGTGCTTGAGGAACGAGGTCTCGGGCTTGCCGCGCAGGATGGTCTCGACGGTGCGGACCTCGGCGATGCAGGAGTAGCCGAGGCCGCCTTCGCTGACCGGCTTGCCGGGGCCGCCGTCGGCGTCGCGGTTGGAGACGGTGCCCGAGCCGATGATGGTCCCCGCGCACAGGCTGCGGGTCTTGGCCAGGTGGGCGATGAGGGTGCCGAAGTCGAAGGTCATGTCCGCGCCGGCGTCGGCCTTGCCGAAGTCCGCGCCGTTGAGCTGGACATTGAGTTCGCCCTTGAGCTTGCCGTCGGCCCAGCGGTCGCCGAGGGCGTCGGGGGTGACGAAGACCGGCGACAGGGCCGAGGCGGGCTTGGACTGGACGAAGCCGAAACCCTTGGCCAGTTCGGCCGGGATCAGGTTGCGCAGGCTGACGTCGTTTACGAGGCCGACGAGGCGGATGTGGCTCAGCGCCTCCTCGCGCGACACGCCCTGGGGCACGTCGCCGGTGACCACCACGACCTCGGCCTCGAGGTCGCAGCCCCAGCTTTCGTCGGCCAGGGGGATCGGATCGCGCGGGGCGAGGAAGCCGTCGGAGCCGCCCTGGTACATCAGCGGGTCGGTCCAGAAGCTGTCGGGCATTTCGGCGCCGCGCGCCTGCCGCACGAGGGCGACGTGGTTCACATAGGCCGAGCCGTCGGCCCACTGATAGGCGCGGGGCAGGGGGGAGGCGGCCTCGCGTTCGTGGAAGCGGCCGCGCGGCACGCCGCCGTGTTCGAGGCTCTCGGCCAGGGCGCGCAGGTCGGGCTCGACCCGGTCCCAGTCGTCGAGTGCCGCCTGCAGGGTCGGGGCGATCAGGAAGGCGTCGGTGAACCAGGCGAGGTCGCTGGAAACGAGGACGAGGCGGCCGTCGCGGCCGTGCTTGAGCGAGGCGAGTTTCATGCTTCCGGCTTAAGGGGTTTCCGCGCCGGGGGGAACAGCCCGCGTCAGTGGTGATCGCTGCTGTGGCTGAGGCGCGGGCGGCGCGGCCCCGGATTGCACAGCTCGGCCACCACGGCGCGCATGTCGCCCTCCCGCGCCGCACGGTGGCGCCAGTAGTCGTTGAAGTCGGAGACGGCGAGGCGCAGGGCCTCATTGCGCTCGCGCGTGGTCATGGCCCGCCCACCGTGCTGCCGGGACGGACGACGGGACGGGCCCCCTGCTCCCGGATGGATGGAGACGATGGTGACGTTGGCGGCGGCCGAGGACGACGGCCGGACCGGCTCGCCGGCCTCGTGATCCGCCTCCGGGCCGGGTTCCTCCGCCGGGTGGTCGGGCGCGGCGTGGCCGGCGCCGTGGTCGACCTCGCCGTTGAGCGCCCGGTCGAGCGCGCCGACGCATCCGCTCAATTCGCCGCCGAAGGCCAGGGTCTTGCCGAGCCGGGCCTTCAGGACGCGGCGCAGTTCCCCGGCGCGAGCCGGCAGGGCTTCGCTGTCGGCATGCATGGCCAGTTTGGCGGCGTCGTCGATGGCCTCCCAGATCGGGCCGGCGGCGTCGACCCGCCGGGGCCGCGAGCCGCCGGCGAACCACCAGCCGATCAGGGCGGCGACCAGCAGCGCCAGCAGGACGGCGCCCCAGAAGAAGGAATCGGCGCCGATCATGATGACCGGATCGAGCGGGGCCCCGGCCGTATCGACGGTGGCGAAGTCGTCGCCGTAGGACATGGGGCTCCCCGCTGGACCGACCGCCGTTCGCGGACGGCGCATCTTGCCCCGACGGCTCAGCTTGGCAACGGGAAAGGTTAACAGCGGGCCGGATTCGCCGGATGCGCGAACGGTTCAGTCCGGGGTGATCAGGGCCTTGGCCTCCGCCCCGGTGCGGGCCCCGACGTCGCGCACCTCGACCTCGACGGCGACGGCCCCCTCGGGCTCGTGGGCCCAGAGGTAGCGGCGCTCGATCTCGACCTCGCGGCCGGAGGGGGCGAAGCCTGTGAAGCTGTCGCCCCAGGGGGTTATGGCCTTGATCTCGGGCCAGGCCAGGGCGCAGGCGGCGTCGAGCTCCTCCATGGCCATCAGGGAGAGTTCGTCGCGCGGGTCGGGGGCTACAGCCATCGCCGCACCCGGGCGCGGTAGGCGTCGTATTCGGCGCCGAATTTGGCGGCGAGGTAGCGCTCCTCGCGCTGGATGACGAAGCGGTCGACGACGAGGAGGCAGGGCAGGACGAAGGCGAGGGCGATCAGGCTGTCCATGGCCGCGGCGAAGCCGAGGTACATCAGGGTGAAGCCGACGTAGATCGGATTGCGGCTGAAGCGGTACAGGCCGTCGGTGGAGAGGGCGGTGGTCGGCTTCCACGGCTCCATGCGGGTGCCGAGGCGGCGGAACTGGTTGGCGGCGGAGCCTTCGATGACCAGACCGCCGACGATCAGGACGAAGGCGGCGACGCGGCGGACCTGCGGCTCGAGACCCAGGTCGTCGGGGGCGCCGAGCGCCTTCGACAGGCCCCAGCCGAGCAGCAGGAAGCCGAGGTAGATCAGCGGCGGCGGGGCGATGACGCCGGCGGTGTCACGGGGGGCGGTCATACGGTCTGGCCCTGCGGGGCGGTGAAGGCGGAGACCGGGGCGTCGCCGGTGTTGATCACCTCCGACGGTTCGAAGATCAGCACCTCGGCCTCCTCGTCGGCGGCGGTGCGGTGCTCGACGCCGCGCGGCACGACGAGGAGCTGGCCGGGGTCGAGGGTCTCGACGCGGTCGCGGAACTCGACCCGGAACCGGCCCTTCCAGACGAGGAACATCTCGTCGGCGTCGGCGTGGCTATGCCAGGGGAAGACGCCCTGGACCTTGACCAGCCGGACGTCCTGACCGTTCAGCCGGGCGGCGACGCGCGGGCGCCAGTGGTCGGAGAAGGCCGCGAACTTTTCGGCGAGGTCGAGAACGGCGGCCGCGGTCACGGGCGTAACTCCTCGTCGCCGTAGATGGCGACGCGGGCGGGCTGGGTGGCCGAGACGGCGCCGCGGTACATGCCGGAGGTGGTCATGGCGAAGCCCGGTCGCCCGTCCGTGTCCATGACGATGACGCCGCCCGAGCCGCCGAGCGACAGGGCGTCGTCCACCTCCGTCTGGGCGGCGGTCAGAGCCGGCGATCCAGCGGCGATGCGGGCGCAGATGTCGCGGGCGACGCTGGCCCGGATGTAGAATTCGCCGTCGCCGGTGGCGGAGACGGCGCAGCCTTCCGCGTTGGAGGCGTAGGTGCCGGCGCCGATCACCGGCACGTCGCCGACGCGACCCCAGCGCTTGGCGGTGGTGCCGCCGGTGGAGGTGCCGGCGGCGAGGCGGCCCTGGCTGTCGAGGGCGACGGCGCCGACGGTGCCGAATTTGCGCTCGTTCAGCGGCGGGGCCGGGAGGTCGGCAGCGGCCTGGGGCGAGGGGGCGCCGGCGGGGCGCTCCGGGACCGGCTGCCCCTGCTGTTCGAGCGCGCGGACCAGACCCTGCCAGCGGCGCTCGGTGAAGAAGAAGGACGGATCGACCTGCTCCAGACCGACCGAGGCGGCGAAGCTGTCGGCGCCCTCGCCGATCAGCATGACGTGCGGCGACTGCTCCATCACGGCGCGGGCGGCGGCGATGGGATGGCGGGTGGTGGTCAGGCCGGCCACGGCGCCGGCGGTGCGGTCCGAGCCGTTCATGACGGCGGCGTCGAGCTCGTTGCGGCCGGCGGCGGTGAAGACGGCGCCGCGGCCGGCGTTGAACAGGGGGTCGTCCTCCATGAGTTCGATCGCGGCCTGAATGGCGTCGAGGGCCGAGCCGCCCTGGGCGAGCACGGCCGAACCGGCGTCGAGGGCGCGCTTGAGCGCGGCGCGGTAGGCGGCGTCCTGTTCGGCGGTGAGGCTGTCGCGCTCGATGACGCCGGCGCCGCCGTGGATGGCGAAGGACCAGCCGGGCGACTCCTGGGCGGCGGCGGGCGCCGCGATCAGGGCGAGAGCGGCGGCGAGCACGGCGGCGCGTGAGAGGGACTTCATGGCGTAATCCTGCATTTCGGGCTATGTATGCGCCATGTCCGAGATGACCGACATCGTCGTTCCGGTGCTTCAGAAAATCCAGGCGCAGCTTGGACGCATCGAAACCGATATGGCCAACATCAAGGAAGACATGCACCACATCAAGGTGCGTCTGACCGGGCTGGAAGCCAATGTGAACAGCCTAAACCGCCGGATGGACAATTTCGACCAGCGCATGGAGCGGGTCGAGAGGCGGCTGGAGCTGGTCGAGGTCTGACCTCTCGCCCTCGTCCTCAACTCAACGCCTGACCGCAGCACGGGCAGCCGGTCGTCTCGACGCCGAACAGGGCGCGGACGCGGTTGGGGGCGAGGGCCTGCGCGGCCGGCGAGGCCTCGATCCAGTCGAGGCCGATGGCCAGCACCCGGTCGGCGCGGGCGGCGAAGGGCAAGTGGTGGCTGGAGGCGACGACGATGCGGCCTTCGGCGGCGAGGGCGCGGATCGCCCGTTCCACCGCCTGGGCGTGGGCGGGGTCGAGCAGGGCCAGCGGCTCGTCCAGCAGGCAGACCGGGGCGTCCTGCACGAACAGGCGGGCGATCAGGACCAGCTGCTGCTGACCGCTGGACAGGCGGTCGAAGGGGCGCTCGGCGAGGTCGGCGACATCGAGCCGGGCGAGGGCGGCGCGGGCGGCCTCGACATCGCCGGGGGTGAGGCCGGGCGACCAGCGGCGGCGGGCGGCGCGGCCGAGGGCGGCGAGATGCAGGGCGGAGAAGCCGGCGGACACGGCGCCCGGCGGCGGCAGCCAGGCGACGGCGCGGGGACGTTCGAAATGGCCCCCGAGCGGCGGGAGCAGGCCGGCGAGGGTCTTCAGCAGGGTGGTCTTGCCGACGCCGTTGGGCCCGATCAGGGCGACGACCTGGCCGGCTTCGAAGGCGGCGGTCAGCGGGGGCAGGCGGAAGCCGGCTCCGCTGCGCGCGCGGCGGCCGGCCACCAGGGCGTCGAGGACGAGCGCGCTCACGCCCGCCTCGAGGTGGCGACGAACAGGGCGAGGAAGGCCGGGGCGCCGACGGCGGCGGCAAGCAGGCCGACGGGCAGTTCGGCCGGGCCGAAGGCGGTGGACAGCCGGTCGATCAGCAGGGCGAACAGGGCGCCGAGGGCCATCGAGGCGGGGATCAGCCGCCCGGCGCGCTCGCCGACCATGCGGCGGGCCGCGTGCGGGGCGAGCAGGCCGATCCAGCCGACGATCCCGGCCACGGAAACGGCGGACGAGGTCATCAGGGCGGCGGAGCCGAGGGCCATCAGACGCAGGGGGCGGGCCCTGAGGCCGAGCGAGCGGGCCTGCTCATCGCCCAGCGACAGGACGTCGAGGCGGAAGCCCAGCCCGAGCAGAATGGCGGCGCCGAAACCCACGGGGACGAGGGCGAGGGCGGCCTCGCCGGCGGTGGCGCGGGTGAAGGAGCCGAGCAGCCAGTAGGTGATCGAGGGCAGCTGCGAATAGGGCTCGGCGGCGATGACCACGAGGCCGAGACCGGCGGACGCGAGAGCGCCGGCGACGATGCCGCAGAGGATCAGGGCCAGGCGGCCGTCGCCGCTGCGGGTCAGGGCGGCGCAGGCCACGGCCACGGCGCCGGTGGCGAGGCCTCCGGCGAAGGCCGCGCCCTGGACCAGCACGGCCCCGGCGCCGAGCAGCAGGGCGAGGGCGGCGCCGAACCCCGCGCCGGAGGTGACGCCGAGCAGGTCGGGCGAGGCCAGCGGGTTGCGGAACAGGATCTGGAAGCCGGCCCCCGCTCCGGCCAGGGCGGCGCCGCAGCCCATCGCCGCCAGCAGGCGCGGGCCGCGCAGGGCGAGGGCCAACTCGGCGTCCGGCGGCCCCTCGCCGAACAGGGCCGTGATCAGGGCGTCCGGCGGGGCGGCGAGCGGGCCGGTGGACAGCACCACGGCCGCCGCAGCGACGGCCAGCAACGCCAGCGCCAGCGGCGCGGCCCAGGCGCGGACGGCGCTCAGGGAATCCACCGCGGGCGGGGAATCTCGACCGGAGCCATGCCGTAGAGGGAGCGGCTGAGCAGGGTCAGCTCCATCCAGGCCTCGCCAGGACTGGCCAGCCAGGCGCAGCCGAGCAGGCGGTTGACCGACGGCGGGCGGTCGATCCAGCCGAACGGCGTCGACGGCAGCAGCAGCAGGCCGCGCCGGCCGCCGCCGCGGCGGCGGCGCCAGACCGGGTCGCCAGCGGCGGCGCGAGCGAAGGCCGGACTGAGGGTGACGACGACCTCGGGGTCCCAGGCCGCGACCTGCTCGCGGGTGACGCGGCCGATGTTGCGCGAGCCCTGCGCGACATTGCTCCAGCCGGCGCCCTCCAGCACCTCGGTGGCCAGGGCCCCGCGAAAGCCGGTCTCGAGGCCGTCGACGCCTCTCGCATAGTAGAAGGCGCGGGCGGCGGGGGCGGCGCGCCAGCGCGCGATCACCCCGGAGGCGGCGTCGGCGAGCGCGTCGCCGCCGGGAGCGGCCCCGAGCAGGCGTCCGGCCTCGCGGAAGGCGTCGGGCATGCGCAGGAGCGCGCCGTCGATCAGGCGCCAGTCGACCCCGAGCCGGGCCGTCATGCGTCCGGCCAGACCCTGGTGCTCGGGATCGGCGTCGCCGTAGTCGATGACGAGGCGCGGTTTCAGCGCGGCGACGGCCTCGGGCGAGGCAGGGCGGCCGCCGCTGGCGAGGGCGCCGATCTCAGGCAGGCCGGCGGCGAGGGCCGGCAGGGCGGCCAGGGCGGCGGCGTCGGGCTTGCGCGGCCAGCCGGCGAGACGCTCGCGGGCCACGGCCCAGATCAGCAGGGCGGCGGGCTGGCCGGCGGCGACGACGTCGCCGGACGGGGCGGCCGTGGCCCGCGCGCAGGCGGACGCCAGCAGGCTTCCCGCCACGCCCGAGAGCGTCAAGGCGCGCCGTGTCAGCATGGCTTGGACGGTCCTCTGCTGTCCGGCACGAGGCCTCTCACGATCGGTTACGGCTTGTAAAGCCTGTTCCACGGTGGTCCTATCGCGGCTTCGTCAGGGGAGGCGGGGTGCGTGTCTCCGCGCGCCTTCAACGAGGGCGGTGCGTCCCCACAGTCAAAGGTTTGGCATGAATTTAGTCATCTTGCTGGGGGTGCTGGTCACCCTCGTCACGGGCATTCCCGTGCTTCTCCAGATCCTCAAAAATCACCCGAAGGGGCTGATAACCTGCTTCTTCGCGGAGATGTGGGAGCGCTTTTCCTTCTACGGGATGCGCGGGCTGCTGATCTTCTACCTGACCCAGCATTTCCTGTTCGATGACCGTTTCGCGTCCGGCCAGTACGGCACTTACGGGTCCCTCGTTTACCTGCTGCCGCTGATCGGCGGCATCGTGGCCGACCGCTACATCGGGACGCGCAAGGCGATCATGTTCGGCGCCGTCCTGCTGGTCATGGGCCACGGCCTGATGGCCTTCGAGGGACGTCCGGCGACCCAGACCCTGGTCTATGGCGATGACTCCTACCAGGTTCAGATCGAGGGCCGCGGCGACAACCGCCAGACCCGACTGATCGTCGATGGCCAGCCCTATGCCTTCTCCCAGAGGGAGGCCTCCGGCCTGCAGATCGACGGCGCTCCGGGCCTGCCGGCGACGCTGGCCAAGGGGACTTACCGGATCACCGATCCGGTCGAGGTCGACAAGCCGGCCTGGGCCGTTCTGGGCGATCTCGTGGAGGTCGAACGCACGGTGACGACCGCCCAGACCCTGACCTACCAGGGCCAGACCTATCCGGTCCGCAACGTGACCGAGGACGGCGAGACCCGCACCACGATCCAGGTCGGCGGCCGCGACTATCCGATGCCGACCACCGCCGGTCTCAACATCGAGGGGCTGCCCGCAACGGCTTCGCTGCCCGCGTCGCTCGACCAGGAGGACTTCTCCTTCGCCGAGCAGCGCGACCCGATGGGCCTCAACGTCTTCTGGCTGGCCCTGTCGCTGATCATCATGGGCGTCGGCTTCCTGAAGCCGAACATCTCGACCCTGGTCGGCCAGCTCTATCCGCAGGGCGATCCGCGGCGCGACTCCGGCTTCACCCTCTACTACTACGGCATCAACCTCGGCTCGTTCTGGGCCGCGGTGCTGTGCGGCTTCCTCGGCCAGACCTACGGCTGGGGCTGGGGCTTCGGCCTCGCCGGGGTCGGCATGCTGGCCGGCCTGATCGTGTTCGTGATCGGCAAGCCGCTGCTGCAGGGCAAGGGCGAAAGCCCCTATCCGGAGCTGATCAGAAAGCCGGTGCTGGGACCGATCAACCGCGAATGGCTGATCTACATCCTGGCCTTCGTCGGGGTCGGCCTGCTGGCCACCTTCATCGTCTCGAACCACATGTTCGTCGGCATCGGCCTGGTCATCTCGACCGTGCTGTCGCTGGGCTTCATCACCTGGTTCATCATCACCAAATGCGACAAGGTCGCCCGCGAACGAATGATGCTGGCCATGGTGCTGGTGTTCGGTTCGGCGGTGTTCTTCACCCTGTTCGAACAGGCCGGCTCGTCGCTGAACCTGTTCGCGGACCGCAACGTCGATCTGGCGGTGACCGGCCAGGCCTACACCCTGTTCGGCATGCCCGTGGGCTCGCCGGCCCAGGTGGCCGCCGCCGGACTGGACACGTCGAACTGGTGGGGCTGGATCAACACCTCGCTGACGGCGTCGCAGACCCAGTCGTTCAACGCCGGCTTCATCCTGATCTTCGCGCCGATCTTCGCCGCGCTGTGGGCCTTCCTCGCCTCGCGCAAGATCGACCCGAACCCGGTGGTCAAGTTCGGCCTCGGCATCATCCAGGTCGGCCTCGGCTTCCTGGTGATCGTCTGGGGGGTGGAGTCGGGGATGGTCAACGAGGCCTTCCGGACGCCGCTGTTCCTGCTGGCCCTGCTCTATCTGCTGCACACCACCGGCGAGCTGTTCCTCAGCCCTGTCGGCCTGTCCGAGATCACCAAACTGTCGGTGCCCTCGATCGTCAGCTTCATGATGGCGGTCTGGTTCATGGCTTCGTCGATCGCCCACTTCCTCGGCGGCATCATCGCCGCAACCGCAGGGACGCGGACGGTCGGCGGCGAGGTGACGGATCCGGAGGCGGCCCTGCAGAGCTCGTTGGCGACGTTCAACAGCATCGGCTGGGTCGGCGTCGGCATCGGCGTGGCCTTCATCCTGGCGAGCTTCTTCATCGCCAAATGGTCCAACGGCGTGAACGACCCGGACAACCATCCGGGACCGACGCTCACGGATCGCGGCGGCGAAGACGGCAACGTCGCCCGACCGGAGACCACGACCCTCGGCTAGGCCCCGCGCCCAGCTGAACGGGAAAGGGCGGAGCCTCGCGGCTCCGCCCTTTTTGTTGGCGCTAACGCCGTCGGCCTGCTTGAGCGCGGTTTGTATGCGCTTCAGAAGCTCTTGCGGATCTGGAGGAACAGCCACGGGCTCATGGTGGTGCGGCGGACCTCGCGGAAGGCGACCGGGGAGACGTCCCGGGGCCCGGCGTAGATGTCGCGGTCGTAGCCCAGCTGGCGGTCGCTGATGTTGGCGTAGTCGATCTTGATGGTCAGGTCCGGCGAGGGTTTCCACTGGGCGTAGAGGGTGATGAACGGCTCTGCGTAGAGGGAGCGGATCTCACGCACGCGGAAGAGGCGGCCCTTGTCGGTGTTGCAGCCGTGATCGAAGCCGTAGGACCATTTGCCGCCCTGCAGGTCGTGGTTGAAGGCGACGCCGCAGCCGAAGGCCTGGTTGCCCTGGAAGCGACGGCTCTCGCCGGTCAGCGGGTCGACCACCTCGGTGTGGGCCCAGCTGCCGCGCGCCTGGAGCCGGGCGTTGGGGATGCCCAACCTGTCCATCGGCAGCGTCAGGACGACCTGATACTGGTCGAACGAGCCGTCGCCGATGTTGCCGACGCCGTCGAAGCCGCCGGTCAGGGGGATGATGTCGATGACGTCCTCGACCTCGCCGTGGGCCGCCGACAGCTGCAGCGCGCCCTCGCCCCAGAAGCGGCGCTCGTAGACCGCTTCCACGATGGTGGTCTTGTCCGGCTCGAGGTCGGGGTTGCCGCCCTCAACCTGGCCGATGTCGATGTCGGCCGAGGCGACGAAGTCGCCGAAGTTCAGCTGGCCCACCTGGCGTTCGGCCCGGAAGCGGAACTGGTGGCCTTCCCACGGGGTCCAGGTCAGCTGAACGCGCGGCTTTGGATAGACGAAGGACTTGGTCAGGTCGCTGTCGCCGGACTGGCTGATCTCCGAGACCTCGACGCGCAGGCCGGCCTCCAGGGTCAGTTTGGGGCTCGGGCGCCAGGTGGCCTGGCCGAACGCCTCGCCGCGCAGTTCCTCGACCTTGACCGAGGCGGACGGCAGCGGGATGGCGAGGCCGTTCTCCTCATAGGCGGTGGCGCTGTCGAGGAAGTTGTAGGCGATCTCGCCGCCGCTTTCGAAGGCCCAGCGGTCGTTCGGACGGAAGCGCAGCACGGCGCGGGCGATGGATTCGCCCTGGCTGCTGTCTTCGGAGAAGGTCGAGGTGTCCGGCCCGCTTTCCGAGACGCCGACATAGTCCTGGGTTCCGTAGCGCTGCAGGCCGACCAGTTCGAGACCCATCCGGGGCGACAGATCGCGGGTCCAGTTGACGCCCACTTCCCCGTTCAGCGACTCGACCTCCTCGTCGTTGAAGCTGTCGATGCCCGCGCCGGAGCGGATCAGCACGTCCTGGGAGCTGTCGCTGGCGAACCAGCCGAGCAGGCCGTTGACCTTGAGGCTGCCGCCGGCGAACGGGCGCTGGATGGCGCCGGTGCCGCGCACGTTGCGGAAGCGGTCCCACAGCACCAGGTCGGCGTCCTGGATCAGGGCGCCGTTGGGGTCGTAGCGGCGGCGGAAGCCCTCGCCGGTGCCGTCGGTGCGGTCGGTCGTGGCGCTGAACGAGCCCTCGATGGAATTCTCGCCCTCGCGGCGGGAATACTGGCCGGCGATGATCGGCCCCAGATAGCCGTCCGGATACATGTAGGTGTTGAGTTCGAGGACCCGCTCGACGGTGACGGTGCGGCGCAGGACGACGTTGGCGACAACCGACTGGCCCTGCATGTCGATGCCGGGCGCCCCGCCGCGGATCAGCTCGATCCGTTCGACGCTGGCGGCCGAGATGCGGCGCAGCACCTGGTCGAGGCCGTCGCTCTTGGACGAGGGTCGGTCGCCGTCGATCAGGACGTTGCCGGCCGCGCCGGCGTAGCCGCGCGTGCCGTTGTTCCCCGGGTTGAAGCCGAACCCCGGCAGGCGGGCGATCATGTCGAGGGCGGTGTTGGGCCGGGAGTCGGCGAAGAAGGCCGGTTCGAAGACCAGCACGCCCTGCTGGGCGGCGTCGACTTCGGGCGCGGTCTGCGCCGGGCCGGTCGGAACCGGCGCCCGGGCGGCGCTGTCCGGCGTCGGCGACTGGTCCGGAGTGGTCTGCGCCACGGCCGGAGCGGCCAGCACGGTCAGGGCGGCGGTGGCCAGCCAGATGGTCTTGTTCATAGGTCCCTCTCCCAAGTGAGCGGACCGTGCCCCGCCTCCCGGGGAGGGCTCCAGTTACAAGCTGGACAGGTGGATTAATTCGCGGACAGGCTTGCGGCGGAGCGGTGTTCGCCCGTGGAGCGGCCGGCGGGAATCGAACCCGCGACATTCAGCTTGGGAAGCTGACGTTCTACCTCTGAACTACGGCCGCGACCGGGTCGCCGATCGGAGGCGGACCATAGCTTCGCGCCGGCAAAAGAAAAGGCCCGGCGCGGCGGCCGGGCCCGTTCGATCAGTTGATGCGTTCGACGGTGACGCCGCGGCGGCCGAGGATGGCCTCGACGCTGTCGCTGCCCGCGAGGTGGGCCGCGCCGACGGCGATGAACACGGTGCCGGAGCCGTCCAGCATGGTCTGGATCTGGTCGGCCCAGTTGGTGTTCCGCTTCACAAGCAGGGCCTCGTACAGGGCGCGGTCGGCGCGGCGCATCGGCTGGACGCCGACCCGGTCGATGGCGCGGACGTCACCGCTGGACCAGGCCGCGACCAGTTGGTCGAGGTCGGTGGTGGCGGTCTCGAAATCCTCGAGCGTGCTGCGCAGGAAGGCCAGCTGGTCGGCCTCTGGGAAGCCGGCGAGGATGCGCACCTGCTCGTCGATGGTCTCGAAACCGGTGACCGGCTTGCCGGCCGCCTCGGCGCGGGCCTTGAGCACCAGCTCGACGCCCGACTGCGGATCGTAGCCGGCCTTGACCAGCGGCGAGACCGACAGGGTCAGGGCCGCCAGCCACGGGCGCATCGGATCGAGGGCGGCGCCGCTGGCCCCCATGGTCTGGGCGGCGGCGTCGAGCCGGGCGCGTTCCTCGGTGTTCAGCAGGCTGGACAGGGGCCGGTCGGGCGACAGGCCGTGCTGCTGGATCAGCGGCACGATGGCGGCCTGGTCGTCGGGATTGGAGATCTCCAGCACCAACCGGTCGGCGCTGTCGAAGGCGGTCTCGATGCGCGCCCAGCGCCACAGGGTGTTGGGGCGCAGCACATGGACGGTGCCGAACAGATAGAGGGTCGAGTCCTCGTCGCGGACCACCCAGAGGGCGGGGCCGCCGCCGCCGGACGCCTGGACGGGGGCGACCGCGGGCGTCGGGGCGCCGGCGAAGGCCGGGGCGGGCTGGAAGACGAGGGCGGCGGCCATGCCGAGGCCGAGCGCCGCGCCGAGGGCCGAGCGAAGGGCGCCGGCGAGACGGCGGCGGACGGGGAGGGGATGCATGCGCGAGGGGTCCTTATTCGGAATCGATGAAGATGGCTTCGATCGGCTGGTCGAAGACGCGGGCGATGCGGAAGGCGAGAGGCAGGGAGGGATCGTAGCGGCCGGTCTCCAGGGCGTTGACGGTCTGGCGCGAGACGCCGAGCCGCTCGGCCAGGTCGGCCTGGCTCCAGTCGCGTTCGGCGCGCAGCACCTTGAGGCGGTTGTTCATCCGGTCGCTCCTAGCGGTGCTTGAGCCACCAGATCGCCCAGGCGACCGTGTAGCCGGCGAGCTGGAACAGCAGGATGGTCCACATGCCGGTGACGACGAGGTCGGGGGCGGTCATGCCGACGGTCGCGCTGGTGGAGCCGTCGTCGTGGATGGTGAGCACCGTCAGGATGACGACGCCGATGGCCATGCCGCAGGAGCCGCCCCACCACCAGGCCGACTTGTGGGCTTCGCGGGCGGCCTCGTCGATGCCGCGCCACCACCAGATGCAGGCGGCGAAGGCGATGGCCATGGCGGCGGTGACGATGGCGGCGGTGAGGATCAGGCCAAGCGTGCCCGGCAGGTCCTTGACGAAGACCTGGGCGGCCCCGGCCACGCCGCCCACGATGGCGACGCCGAGGATCATCAGCAGGTAGGTTCCGAGGCCGAATGGGGGTCTGGGCTTCAGGCCGGGGTTCATCAGGGGCTCCGTGTCGCGATGACAAGCGTGTTTTACATCGCGCCGGCGCGGTGTCAAGCACCCTTGTCAGACAGTCGGAGGGGCTTGTCCGGCTATTCGGCGGCGACCTCATCCTCCGGGGCCGGCAGACGCTCCGGCTCCGGCTCGCCCGCGAGCAGCGGCACGGCCTCGACATTGCGCAGGCTGCGCAGGACGACGGTGTGTTTGCGGCTGACGTCCGAGACCTTGTTCTTGGCCTCGTCCAGCTTCTTGTCGACGGCGTGCAGGGCGTCGCCGTAGCGCTCGAAGGCGGTCTTCACCTTGCCGAGTTCGATCCACACCTCGCTGGACTTCTTCTGGATCTGCAGCGAGCGGAAGCCGACCCGCAGGCTGTTGAGCAGGGCGGTCAGGGTGCTGGGGCCAGCCACCTCGACGCGATATTTGGCGCGCAGTTCCGCGGCGAAGCCGTCGCGCCGGACGATCTCGGCGAACAGCCCCTCCGTTGGCAGGTAGAGGTAGGCGAAGTCGGTCGAGTGCGGCGGATGGATGTATTTCTCGGCCACCGATTTGGCCTGGGCGGCCACGGCCTTCTCCAGCGCCTTGCCGGCGATCTCGACGGCGGCGGGGTCGGCGGCGTCCTGCGCGGCGAGCAGGCGGGCGTAGTCCTCGTGCGGGAATTTGCAGTCGATCGGCAGCCAGACCTGGCCCTGGTCGTCATGGCCGGGCAGGCGGACGGCGAAGTCGACGCGTTCGGGACTGCGCGGGCGGATCGGCACCTGGGCGGCGTATTGCTCGGCGCTGAGGGTGTCCTCGAGCAGGGCCTCCAGCTGGACCTCGCCCCAGGTGCCGCGCGACTTGACGTTGGTCAGCACCCGCTTGAGGTCGCCGACGCCGGTGGCGAGAGTCTGCATTTCGCCGAGGCCCTTCTGCACCGACTCCAGCCGGTCCGAGACCTGCTTGAAGCTGGCGTCGAGGCGCTGGTCGAGCGTCGCCTGGAGCTTCTCGTCGACGGTGGCGCGCATCTGCTCCAGCTTGGCCTCGTTCTCCTTGCGCAGCTGCTCCATGTTGGTGGTCAGCACGGCGCGGACCTTTTCCAGCTCCTCGGCCATGACCTTGCGGCCCTCGGCCTGCTGCTGCTGGAGGGTCTCGGTCAGTTTGAACACGGCCTGATTGGTCTCGGTGAGCCGCTTGTGCTGGCCGTCGGCCAGATCGGTCCCGACCTTCTGCTGCAGCTCGGCGAAGGCGGTCAGCCGCTTGTCGAAATTCTCGGTGAGCAGGCCGATGCGGCCGTCGAGGCCGCCGCCCAGCTTGGTCAGGGCGTCGGTCAGTTCGAGGCGCTGGGTGGCGCCGTTCTGGGTCGCCTCGGCTCGCAGGGCGGCCATCTCGCGGCTGAGGGCGGCCAGCAGCCGGTCGTCCTCGCCGGTGCGGGCGGCGCGGCGAGCGGCTTGCAGGGCCAGGCCCGAGACGACCACGGCCGCGGCGGCGGCGATCAGGGTGAGGATGGAGATCACGGGAAGAAAGGCGTTCATGCTCCGTTCCTTACCGGGAGTCGCGGGGCGCCGCCATGGCGGGGGCGGGGGGATTTCACCCGGGTGAAATCCGGAAAAACACAGTCCGAAGAGTCCGAAGAGTCCGTAGCGTCCGTAGCGTCCGTAGAGTCCATAGAGTCCACATCCGTCGACCGGCCCGGCGGTCATCCTCGCCAGCCTACACCCGGCCTGCGTCAGAATCGGACGTGGGTGCGAACCGGCTCCCGGACGTCGCGCCGGCGGCCCGAGACAGCGCTCAACCTTGGTGGACGGAGCCCTGGATGGTCCGGCTCCCCGGTCAGGACCGGAGGGCGCCGCTCAGGCAGGTCGGCGCTGGCGCAGGGCCTGGATGATGGTGCCGTCGTCCAGCCAGTCGAGTTCGCCGCCGACGGGGACGCCGCGGGCGAGGGAGGTGATCTCGACCCCTGAGCCGGAGAGGCGTTCGGCGATGTAGTGGGCGGTGGTCTGGCCATCGACGGTGGCGGGGAGGGCGAGGACGACCTCCTTGGCCTCGCCGCCGCGGACGCGTCCGACCAGTTCGGCGACGCGCAGCGCGTCCGGGCCGACGCCGTCGAGGGCCGAGAGCAGGCCGCCGAGCACGTGGTATTTGCCGCGGAAGGCGCCCGAGCGCTCCATGGCCCACAAGGCGCCGGCCTCCTCGACGACGCAGATCAGGCCGTTGTCGCGGACCCGGTCGGAACAGATCGAGCAGGGGTCGCGGGTGTCAGGGGCGCCGCAGACGCTGCACGAGGTGACCTTGTCGGCGGTCTCCTGGAGGGAGGCGGCGAGGGGGACCAGCAGCTGCTCGCGCTTCTTGAGCAGGGCCAAGGCCGCGCGACGGGCCGAGCGCGGGCCGAGGCCGGGGAGCCTGGCGAGGAGCGAGATCAGGCGCTCGATTTCGGGTCCTGCGGAGGCGGCCATAAGAGGCGCATACCATGGGGGTCGAGCGGTTGCCTATCGGTCCACCACACCGTCGTCATCCTCGGGCTTGACCCGAGGATCAGACGTCGAGCCGGGCTGTGCGTCAGCGGTGGCCCGACGACTGTGCCCGCGCTCCTTTTGACGCAGCACCGGACGGTCTGGCCCTCGGGTCAAGCCCGAGGGTGACGGCGGAGAAGACGGAAAGGTTCAGAACAGCTTGGGCATGCCGGGGATGTTCATCCCGGCCATGGGGCCGGCGGCCTCGCGCATCAGGGCGGAATTGACCTCGTCGAGCTTGCGCTTGGCGTCGGCATGAGCGGCGACGATCAGGTCGGCGAGGATCTCGGTTTCGCCCGGGACCATCAGGCTGTCGTCGATGGTGACGCGGGTGACCTCGCCGGGGCCCTTCAGGTCGATGGAGACGAGGCCGCCGCCGGAGCTGCCGGAGGCGGTGGTTTCGGCCATTTTCGCCTGGGCGTCCTGCAGCTTCTGCTGCATCGCCTGGGCCTGTTGCATCAGGGCGTTGAGGTCTTTCATGGGCCCTAGATAGGCCTCGCCGCCCCGGCCCCGCAAGGGAGCGGGCGAGTGTCGCCATATCGGCAACAGTTTTTGTGCCCGATCCCCTTGCGCCCGTCCTGAAGGGTCCTAATTAGCAATCACTGCTGTTGCTAATACCGATCAGGAGGGTTTTTCCCATGGCCTTTGACTCCACCCCCGTCCGCGACCGTCCGCTGTCCGACAGCGCCCTGGCCCAGCTGTTCACCGAGGCCCGCACGCGCAACGCCTGGTCTGACCGGCCGGTGCCGGAGGCGCTGCTGAGGAAGCTGTACGACCTGACCAAATTCGGTCCGACGGCGGTGAACAACACGCCGGCGCGGTTCGTCTTCGTGAGCTCCCCCGAGGCCAAGGCGCGCCTGATCCCGCTGATGAGCGAGGGCAATCAGGCCAAGACTCTGCAGGCCCCGGTCAATGTCATCATCGGCATGGACACCGATTTCCACGAACAGCTGCCGGTGCTGTTCCCGCATGCGCCGGGGGCGAAGGACTGGTTCGCCGACGAGGCCGGGCGGCGTGAGAGCGCGTTCCGCAACGGCTCGCTGCAGGGCGGCTATTTCCTGCTGGCAGCGCGGGCGCTGGGGCTGGACGTCGGCCCGATGTCGGGCTTCGACCCGGCGGGGGTGAAGGCGGAGTTCTTCGCCGGGACGACGGTGGAGCCGAACTTCATCGTCAATCTCGGCTACGGCACGGACGAGAACCTGTTCCCGAGGTCGCCGCGGTTGAGGTTCGATGAGGCGGCGGTGGTGCTGTAGGGCGCCGCGAGTTCGAACAGCCGCCGGCTCAACGCCCTCGGGATCAGAAGTAGGAGCCGTCCCGGGCCGGCAGGCTGAGTTCGAACTCGTTGAAGAGGATCACCGGCGACAGGCGGTCGTTCCAGAAGTGGACCTCAGTGTCCAACAGCCCCTGATCGAGCGTCCGATCCACCTCGATGCGCAGTCTCGCCGTCGCCGGAGCCGGGGTCATCAGGGGCAGAAGCTTCTCGAACTGGTCGGGCGGCAGATAGAGATGGACGACATATCGGTCAGGGCCGCACAGCCACATCGCGCCCCGATGAGGTCCCAGGTCGACGGGCATGCCCTCGCCGAAACCGGTGATGGTGCGCCTGTGATGGTCGTCGAAAATCCTCAGGAATCCTGAGAGCTGCGGCAGCGTCCGGCCGAGGCTTTCGACCAGGGTGGGCGCGGAGGCCGTCACCGTGGCGGTGATGCGCCGCAGCATCACGCCGGTGACGATGAAGTTCGCGCCCAGGCGGATATCGGACAGGTCGAACTCGGGTTCGACGCCGAAGGCGGGGCCTTCGGTGACGCGCCAGTCGTCCTCGGGGTGATCGGCCACGGCGGTGATCCTCGAAATCGGGCGCAGGCGCCGCTGAGGGTTTCAGAATGCGGGCCCCGGCGAACCTCTGCAATGGGTCCGCACCCAGTAAACTCGACGGGATACGGCAGCGATTTCGGGTCGACACAGTCCGGCGGGCGACGTGCGACGCCGAATGCTCCATGCTATTCTCGATCGCGGAAGCGACGCCTGATCGCTTCGTGCTGACAAAGTCGACGGCGCCTTCACCTGGGACACGGACTATCCGGAGTCGCACCGGCGCATCACGCGGCGCGGAACCTGTCAGGTCCGGCGGTTCAGCGGGTTTCCGAGGGACGCGACGGACCATACCGACAACCAGGGTCCGGGCGAGAGCCGCTGAGGCGGCGTCCCTGTCGGCAACGCTAATCCTCGTCCAGGTCCGTCTGGATCCATTCCGGCGAATGGTGGATGTCGATGGTCTGGAGGCGGCCCGGCCCGAGGTTTTCGAAGCGGTGGGGGACGCCCGCCGGGCCAAAGACGACATCACCCTGGGCGGCGTCCAGCGTCGTCGCGCCGACGAAGAAGCGCGCGCGACCTTCGATGACGATGAAGGTCTCGTCGTAGGGGTGCACGTGGAGGCGCGGGCCGGCGCCGACGGTGTCCGTGCCGTAGGCGAGGACGGTGTTCTGGCCGCCCAGCGTCAGGCCGGGGACGGACCCGCGCCACGGGCCCTCGTTGGCAGGATCGAACAGCCGGCTTTTCGTCGCCGGGCGTCCATCGGGTTTGACGGTCGAGGGGTCGAAGTCTCTGCGGGCCATCCTGTAACTCCTCTGCACACGGCGCTTTGGCCAGCGGCCATTCAGGTTTCCGTCCCCGCCGGTCCCTTGCCCATCGCCCGGCGATCAGCGTTACTGGGGCGGCCGAGGCGCCGCGACTCAAGGGCAAGCCGGCGGGGGAAAGTCGCCCATGTCGCTCGCCGAATATATTTCCATCTTCCTCGCCATCATCGTCGGCCTTGCGGTCACCGACCTCGCCATCAGCTTCCACAGGCTCTTGCGGGCGCGCAAACGCGTGGAATGGGACTGGCTCAGCCTCGCGCTCGCTTTCGTGATGCTGCTGGAGGTCGTGCTGTTCTGGTGGGGCTCGTACCAATGGTACCGCACCGCCGCGACTATGAGTATCGGCGGGTTTCTGCCCGACCTCGCCCTGTTCCTGATGCTGTTCCTCGCCGTCGCCGCCGTCTTGCCCGACGAGGTGCCCGCCGAAGGGCTTTCGCTTCGTCGCCACTACTTCGACACCGCGCCCCACTTCTGGATGCTGATGGTGCTGACGACGATCACCCTCGTGTTCGTGCTGGGGTCGCGCCATGCGCCCGGCGCCTCCCCTGTCGGGTTCTTGCTCAGCCAATGGCCGAATCTCGCCCTCGGCGCCGTCATGACGGTGCTGATCTTCGTGAAACGGCCATGGTTGCACAGGGGGTTCGTCGCGCTGCTCGTCCCCTACACCCTATGGATCACCTTTCCCTTCCTCCTGCGGTGAGCCCAGGGGAGGCCTTCACTCTTCGTCCCCCGCCTCATCCGGGATGACCGGCAGCTCCACCGCCGGGGCCAGGGTCTTGATCTCGCCGATCTTCGCGCCCGGGAAGGCGTCCATGACGGCGACGATGAAGGGGTCGGCCTCGATGGCGGCGCGTTCCTCGGCCCGCTTGCGGCGGTCGATCTCGATCATGGTCTCGCCGCCGCCCTGGCCGTTGGCGGCGATCAGCCAGGTGCGGCCGGTCCATTCCCTGAGCCGCGAGGCGAGCCGGCGGGCGAGGTCGATGGGCGCGCCCTCGATGCTCTCGTAGGTGATGGCGCCGGGCTTGAAGGCGACGGGCCGGACGTAGCGCTGGACGTCCATCTGCAGGCCGACCTCGCGCTTGTCGCCGATCAGGGCGACGACCTGTTCGAAGGACTGCGGATCGGGCAGGGCGGGAGCCTGGACGGGGCGGGCCGCCAGCTGGGCCGAGGCGCCGCCACCGCCGCCACCGCCGGACGGGCCGCGCGGGGCCGCGCCGCCGCCGATGGGTTCGCCGTCGCGCAGGGCCTTGAGCGCCTCTTCCGGCCCGGGCAGGTCGGCGGCGTAGGCGAGGCGGACGATGGCCATCTCCACCGCGTCGGCCGGATTGGGGGCGCGGCGCACCTCGTCGAGCGCCTTGAGCAGCATCTGCCAGACGCGGGCCAGCGTTCCGGCCGAGATGACGGCGCCGAGGGCGGTCAGCTTCTGGGCCTGGTCGTTGGGCAGGCGGGTGGCCTGAGGGCCGAGCATCTTGGCCACAGAGGCGGCGTGGCAGTGCTCCAGCAGGTCGTTGGTCACCTGCACCGGATCGGCGCCGTAGCCGTAGAGGGTGCGGAACAGTTCCAGCGCCTCGGGGGTGCGGCCGGCCATGACGGCCTCGAACAGGGCGATGGTCTGGCTGCGGTCGGCGAGGCCGAGCATGTCACGCACCACCGTGGTCGGAACGGTCTCGCCCTTCTCGCCCTGGACGAGGGCCTGATCCAGCAGCGAGAGGCCGTCGCGGACCGAGCCCTCGGCGGCGCGGGCGATCAGGGCGAGGGCGTCCTGCTCGATCTTCATGCCCTCGCGGTCGGCGATGCGGGCGAGGTGTTCGACGAGGATTTCCGGCTCGACGCGGCGCAGGTCGAAACGCTGGCAGCGGCTGAGGATGGTCACCGGCACCTTGCGGATCTCGGTGGTGGCGAAGATGAATTTGGCGTGCGGCGGCGGCTCTTCCAGCGTCTTCAGCAGGGCGTTGAAGGCCTGGTTCGACAGCATGTGGACTTCGTCGAGGACGTAGACCTTGTAGCGCGCCTCGACCGGGGCGTAGCGGACGCTCTCGATGATGTCGCGGATGCCGTCGATGCCGGTGTGGGAGGCGGCGTCCATCTCGACCACGTCCATGTGCTGGCCGGCCATGATGGCGGCGTCGTGCCGGCCATGGGCGGTCAGTTCCAGCGACGGGCGGTCGATGGCGTCGGTCTCGTTGTTGAGGGCGCGGGCCAGCAGGCGGGCGGTGGTGGTCTTGCCGACGCCGCGGACGCCGGTGAGCATGAAGGCGTGGGCGATGCGGCCGGTGGCGAAGGCGTTGGTCAGGGTGCGGACCATGGCCTCCTGGCCGATCAGGTCGCCGAAGGTGCGCGGCCGGTATTTGCGGGCGAGGACGGTATAGGCCTCGCCGTCGTCGGCATGGGCGGCGGGGCCGTCGTCGGCCGCGGGGGCGGCAGCCTTCTTCGGAGCCTTGGGCGCAGGGGCATCGGCGACGGGCGGCGGTTCGGGCGCGGCGGCGGCTTCGGCCTCGCGCATGCCGGCGGGCTCGGGCGCGCCGAACATGTCGTCGGTGTTGGGGTCGCGCTCCTCCGCTTCGGGCGCGTCCTCCTCCCACGGAGGGCCATCGAGACTCGGTTCCACGTCGCTCATGGGTCCGTCTTAGCGCGGGGGGCGGCGGGGGCGAAGGGGGGCCGCCCGTCAAACTGTGCACGGGCCGCCAACCCCTCCACCATCCTTCGCCTGCGGCTCGGATGGTCCCCCTCCCCATCGCTGCGCGACAGGGAGGAGACAGCCGCGCTCAGGCAGCGAGCGACCGCGTCGCGAGCGTTAGCGCACTAAAGAAGGAGGTGGAGACCGCGACCCGAAGGGGAATTCGTTGTGGCTGCTGCCTTCCGGCCCTGACCAGGTTGGCGAAGCCTTCGCCCGCGATCTCCAAGGCCGATATGACGATTCCGGCTCGCGGATGCAAGCGCCGCCTTGCTAGAGAGACGCCATGTCGCTCCCTGCCCTGAACACCTTCGCCGGCAATCCGCTCGATCGGGCCGGGGACCTGAGGAACGATCCCGAGTGGCTGGCGGAGCGGGCGGCCGATCCGGAGGCGCTGGCGCTGGTGCTGTGGGAGGGGCGGCCGCTGCTGGAGGCGGGGGACGAGCCGGGGCTGGCCTGGCTGCCGATGACGCACGCGCGGGCGGTGGTTCCGGACCGGGAGCTGTTCCTCGGACAGTGGAAGGGCGCGCCGGTGTTCGCGGTGGAAGTGGAGGGCTCCATCGATCCGACGGCGGGGCCGCTGCGGGGCGTCGGCGTGTTCCACGAGATGCGCGAGGCGGCGGCGCTGCTGCCCGGACCCGACGCGGCCATGGCGGGGACGGCCAAGTCGCTGTTCGACTGGCGGCGGCGGCACGGGTTCTGCGCCGCGTGCGGGGTGCAGACGGCGGACGCCTGCGGGGGATGGAAGCGGGTCTGTCCGGCGTGTTCGACGGAGCATTTTCCGCGCGTCGATCCGGTGACGATCATGCTTCCGGTGTATCGGGGTGGGGATGAGCCGCGCTGCCTGCTGGGGCGGCAGGCGAGCTGGCCCGAAGGGCGGATGTCCGCCTTGGCGGGCTTCCTCGAGCCGGGCGAGACCATCGAGGAGGCCTGCGCCCGCGAGGTGGCGGAGGAGGCCGGGCTGACGGTGACGGCGGTGCGCTATCACTCCAGCCAGCCGTGGCCGTTCCCGGGGCAGCTGATGATCGGGTTGGTGTGCCAAGTCGATTCGGAGGACGCCCGGCCGGATCAGACGGAACTCGAGGCGGTGGCGTGGCTGACGCGGGCCGAGGCGCGGGCCTGCCTCGCGGGAACGCACTCGAGCATCAAGGCGCCGGCGCGGATCGCCATCGCGCGGACGCTGTTGCAGGCATGGGTGGACGGGTTCGAAGTTTAGGCAGCAGGCAGCAGGACGAGAACGGCTGGAGAGCCCGCCTGCGCCGCGACCCTACTGCTGCCTGCTGCCTGCTGCCTGCTGCCGCGCCTCTTCGAGATCCGCCGGGCTGTCCACCGACAGCGGAGCCTCGTCGATGACGGCGGCCCAGATTTGCAGGCCCATTTCGAGGGCGCGGAGCTGTTCCAGCTTCTCGCGGCGCTCCAGCGGCGAGGGCGGGGCGGCGCAGAAGCGTTCGAGGGCGGCGCGGCGGTAGCCGTAGAGGCCGACGTGGCGACAGACGGGGGCGTCGCCGTAGAGGGTCGAGCGGGTGAAATAGAGGGCGCGGCCATGGGTCTGGCCCTCGGGCAGGGCGAGGACGGCCTTGACCACGTCGGGGTTGGCGCGGTCGGAGGCGTCGGCTTCGCGGGCGACCAGGGTGGCGATGTCGCAGGCGGGCTCGACCTCCAGCAGCCGGGCGCAGGCGACGGCGAGGCCCGGATCGGCGAACGGCATGTCGCCCTGCAGGTTGATGACGGCGTCGTGGCGCCCCTGGGGGTCTATGGCGTCCAGAGCGGCTCGGATGCGGTCCGAGCCCGAGGGCAGGTCAGGGTCGGTCAGGACAGCGACGCCGCCGGCGGCCTCGACGGCCTCGACGATCTCGGGGTCGCCGGCGGCGACGGCGACGGGCAGGCCGGAGGCGGCGGCCTGACGCCAGGCGCGCACGATCATCGGCTGGCCGCCGATGTCGGCCAGCGGCTTTCCGGGCAGGCGGGTCGCGGCCATGCGCGCCGGGATCAGAACGAGGGGGTTCATCGTTAGCTTCCTGCCTGCGACTCCGGAACGCCGTCAGGGACGTCCGGGGCCGGTTGCGAAGGTCGCGCTAGCGTGTAAGAGACGCCCACGCAAGAATCCGCCCCGCCGTCTTCGCGGCCGGGCCTCAAGAACGGGATGCGACGACGCGATGAGCGGCGATCTGAACACGAACAAGATTCTGGGCGCCGTGCTGGCGACCGCTTTCGTGATTGTGGCCGTGCCGCAGGTCACGGGCCTGATCTACCACTCCGAGGCCCCTGAAAAGATGGGCTATTTCGTCGACGCGCCGGAAGAGGCCGCCGGCGGAGCCGAAGAGGCCGAACTGCCGCCGGACTGGGGCACCGTCCTGCCGACCGCGGACCTGGCCGCCGGCGAGGCCGCCTTCGCGCGCTGCCAGGCCTGCCACACCGCCACGGCCGGCGGACCGAACGGCACCGGGCCGAACCTGTTCGGCGTCGTCGGCCGCGCCGTCGCCGGCCATGCGGGCTTCGCCTATTCCGAGGCGATGGTGGGCCACAAGGCCGAGGCCCCGACCTGGAGTCTGGATGCGCTGGACCAGTTCCTGACCGCGCCGGGCCGTGTGGTGCCGGGCACCAAGATGTCCTTCGCCGGCATCCGCGACACCCAGACGCGGGTCAATCTGATCGCCTGGCTGCGCACCCAGGGCTCGGGCGGCTACGCCATTCCCGCTCCCGATCCGGCCCGCCAGCCGGGCGCGGCCGCGGCCCCGGCCGGAACCGAGCCGGCCACGGAACAGGGCGCCCAGGAGGCGGCCGCCGCGAGCGGCGGACAGGCCGGCGGCGCCCCCGACACCGGCGCGGCGGCGCGTCCAGAAACCCAGACCACGCCGGTGGCCCCGCCGCCGTCGGACAGCAACCCGAACAACAATACCGAGCGCTGAGCGCTTCACAGCCGAGTCCTGACGGGCGTCCGTGATCCACGGGCGCCCGTTTTTCTTTGGCCCGCGCGGCTCCCCGGCCGATTCCCGTCTTGCCAGCGGTTGATCGGTGGGTACCACTGTCAGTGGCGCATTCGCGCGCCGTTCCTTGAGGGGGAGTATTTCATGCGCAACGCCCGTTTCGCCCTGCTCGGAGGCGTGGCCTCGGCCGTGCTCCTGGCGACCGCCGCACCGGCCCTGGCCCAGGCCGTCGACGTCGCCGCCGCGCCCGCCGCGGCCGCCGCCCAGTCGCGCGAGCAGCTGGCCCCGCTGCCCGACGTCGACATCCCCTTCACCAAATTCACGCTGAACAACGGCCTGACCGTCATCGTCCACGAGGACCACAAGGCCCCGATCGTGGCGGTGAACATCTGGTACCACGTCGGCTCCAAGAACGAGCCGCAGGGCCGCTCGGGCTTCGCCCACCTGTTCGAGCACCTGATGTTCAACGGGTCGGAGAACTACAACACCGATTTCTTCAAGGGGACGGAGCTGCTCGGCGCGACCGACCAGAACGGCACCACCAACACCGACCGCACCAACTATTTCCAGAACGTCCCGACCTCGGCCCTCGACTCGATCCTGTGGCTGGAGAGCGACCGCATGGGCCATCTGCTCGGCGCCATCGACCAGGCGCGGCTGGATGAGCAACGCGGCGTCGTCCAGAACGAGAAGCGTCAGGGCGAGAACCAGCCCTACGGCCGGGTGTGGAACGCCATCACGGCGGCCACCTATCCGGACGATCATCCCTACGGCCACACCGTCATCGGCTCGATGGACGACCTGAACGCGGCCGACCTGCCGACCGTGCAGCAGTGGTTCCGCGACTATTACGGCCCGGCCAACGCCACTATCGTGCTGGCCGGCGACATCACGCCCGAACAGGCCCGCGAGAAGGTCGAGCGCTACTTCGGCGACATTCCCCCGGGGCCTCCGGTCACCCAGCCGGTGCAGATGATCGCCCGCATGACCGGCGAGCAGCGCGAGTTGATGTACGACCGCGTCGGCCAGCCCCGCCTCTACAAGGTGTGGAACACCCCGCCGGCCGGTTCGGCCGAGTCCGATTACCTCGGCATGCTGGCCCAGGTGCTGAGCTCGGGCCGCAACTCGCGCCTGTACAAGCGGCTGGTGTTCGACGACCAGATCGCCACCCAGGTGGCGGCCTTCAATTCCGAAAGCGAGATCGGCAGCCAGTTCCTGGTCATGGTCACCGCCAAGCCGGGCCAGGACCTGGAGCGCATTGAGGCCATCGTCGACGAGGAGATGGCGCGGCTGCTGCGCGACGGCCCGACCGCGATCGAACTGGAGCGTGCGCGGACCAGCGTCGGCGCCGGCTTCGTGCGCGGCACCGAGCGGATCGGCGGCTTCGGCGGCAAGTCGGACATCCTCGCCGAGAGCCAGGTGTTCCACGGCGATCCGGCGGCGTGGCGCGAGTCCTACCAGCGCCTCGTCGCGGCGCGGCCGGCCGACCTGACCCAGGTGGGCCGCGAGTGGCTGACCGACGGCAGCTATTCGCTGGAGGTCCTGCCCTTCCCCGACTATGCGGCCCAGGCCACGGGCGTCGATCGCAGCGCCGGCGTGCCCACGCCCGGCGACGCGCCCCAGGCCGTGTTCCCGACCATCGAGCGGGCCCAGCTGTCGAACGGGCTGAAGGTGATGTTCGTACGGCGCGAAAGCGTGCCGACGGTCAGCATGAACCTGATCCTCGACGCCGGCGCGGTGGTCGATCCTGACGCCAAGGCGGGCCTGGCCCAGCTGACCCCGCAGGTGATGACCAACGGCACTGACGACCTCGACGCGCTGGAAATCAGCGACCGCCTGCAGCTGCTCGGCGCGACGCTCGGGGCCGGCTCGGGCTCGAACTCGACCAATGTCTCGATGACCGCGCTGTCGTCGCGGCTGGACCCGTCGCTGGACCTCTATGCCGACGTGATCCTGAATCCCGCCTTCCGGGCGGAGGATTTCGAGCGGGCCCGCACCCAGCAGATCTCCGGCATCCAGCAGGCCGACCGCAACCCGGGGGCCATCGCCCGGCGGGTCCTGAACCGGGAGATGTACGGCCCGTCCAGCCCCTATGGCCGGCCCGCCTCGGGCACCGAGGAGACGGTCCGGACGCTGACCCCGGCTGACGCCGAGGCCTGGCACGACGCCTGGTTCCGTCCCGACAACGCCACCCTGGTGGTCGTCGGCGACACCACCCTGGCCGAGCTGACGCCGAAGCTGGAACGCGCCTTCGCCGACTGGCGGGCGCCGTCGACGGCGATGCCGGCCAAGCCCGGACCGGCCGACGCGCCGGACGCCGCCGGCCAGCCTCGCATCCTCATCGTGGACCGCGCCGGCCCGCAGTCGGTCATCCTGGCCGGCCGCGTCGTCCCCGCCTTCGATCCGACCACGGAGGCGGCGATCGACACGATGAACACCGCCCTGGGCGGGGCCTTCACCAGCCGGATCAACATGAACCTGCGCGAGGACAAGGGCTGGTCCTACGGCGCCGGCGGCGGCGTGCCGTACGGCCGGGGCGAGCGGATCTATTCCGTCAGCGCCGGCGTCCAGTCGGACAAGACGGCCGAAAGCCTGGCCGAGCTGCGCCGCGAACTGACCGAGGTGGTCGGATCGCGTCCGCTGACCGACGTCGAGATCCAGGCGGCGCGCGCCAACATGGTCCAGGGCATGGCCGGCAACTGGGAGACCAACGCCTCGATCGCCGGCGAACTGCAGAACATGGTCGTCTGGGGGGTGCCGGAAAACTACTACGACACCTACGCCCAGAGGGTTTCGGCCATGGACGCGGCGCGGGCGACGGAAGCGGCGCGCGGCATCGTGGGCACGGGACCGACCACCTGGGTCGTGGTCGGCGACCGGTCGACGATCGAGCCGAAGATCCGGGCGCTCGGCTACGGCGACGTCCAGGTCGTCGACACCCACGGCCGCCCGGTCCAATAGGACGGCCGTAACGGGGACAAGGGGCGGGGCCGGCGACGGTCCCGCCCTTTTTCGTGGATCAGACGCGGTAGAAGTCGCGGTACCAGTCGACAAATCGTCCGACGCCGACGTCGATCGGCGTGGCCGGATCATAGCCGAGCGCGGCGCGGGTTTCGCTGACGTCCGCCTCGGTGCGGGTCATCTCGCCTTCCTGCGTCGGCAGGATGTTGAGGATCGCCGGCTTTCCGATGGCCTCTTCGAGCACGGCGATATAGCGCGACAGCGTCTCGCGCCGACCGGCCCCGAGGTTGAGGATGCGCCATGGCGCGACGCCGCTGCTGGCCTGGCCGGGGGCCTCGGCGCGCCAGGCGGGATCCTTCGCGGGTGCATCGTCCAGCGCCGCCACGACGCCCTCGACGATATCGTCGACATAGGTGAAGTCGCGCTCCATGGCCCCTTCGCCATAGACGTCGATCGGCCGGCCCTCGAGGATCGCACGGGTGAATTTGAACAGGGCCATGTCCGGCCGGCCCCACGGACCGTAGACGGTGAAGAAGCGCAGGCCCGTCGAGGGGATGCCGAAGAGATAGGCGTAGCTGTGCGCCATCGCCTCATTGGCGATCTTGGTGGCCGCATAGACATTGAGCGGATGGGCCACGCCCTGCTGCACCGAGAAGGGCAAGGCGGCCGAGGCGCCGAAGACGGAACTGGTCGAGGCGAAGACGAGGTGTTCGGCCTGCACCGCCCGCGCCCCCTCGAGCACGGTCAGGAAGCCGACGACGTTGGAGTCGACGTAGCTCTCCGGGTTCTCGACGCTGTAGCGGATGCCCGCCTGGGCGCCGAGGTGGACGATGCGGCGCGGCGAATGCTCGGCGAACAGGGCCCGCATGCCGTCGCGGTCGGCGAGGTCGAGCGTGTGATGGACGTAGCCGGGCTCGCCCTGGAGCCGTTCCAGCCGGGCGTGTTTGAGGGCCGGGTCGTAGTAGCTGTTCAGATTGTCGACGCCGACCACCGTCTCACCCCGGGCCAGCAGGCGTCGGGCGGTGTGGAAGCCGATGAAGCCGGCCGAGCCGGTGACGAGGACGGGGCCGTGGGTCATCCGTCCTCGTTACCGCCGCTTACGCCCGACCGCCAGCGTCAGCGGGCGTATCTCTCCTCGACCGGCGCGTACCGGTCCCAGACGGCGCGGTCGGCGAGCGAGCGGAGCAGTTTTATGTATTCGGCGTGCGTCCAGGCCAGCGGGGTGGCGGAGTTGGTGCCCTGGCCCGGCCGGTAGTCGTGGGCCGTGTCGTCGCCGACCCCGTCCCACGCCTGTTCGGGCAGCAGGAGGCCGCCGTTGGCGAAGGACTCCATGCCGCGGACATAAGTCTGGCGGATGCCGTTCAGATGGGCCTGAGTCCAGCCGGTGTCGGCCGACCGATTGTGCAGGGTCGCGGCCAGCTCGTAGTGGCCGCGCTCGCCGGTGAAGAAGGGCCACAGGCGGCCGCGCTGGCCGGGATGCATCTCGCCGCCGACGCCGTAGTTTTCGCCGGTGTCGGTCTGCTCGCCGTAGCCGTCGTTGCCATAGCGGCGGAAGGCGGGAACACCGTTGATGTCATAGCGGACGCGGAAGCGGTCCTCGCGGGTCTGGTCGTCGTACTCCGGCAGGGAGGCGAGGATTGAGCGGGCGTCGGGCGCGCGGACGCCGTAGCGGACCAGTTCGAGGAAGCCGCCGTCGACGATCCTGTCCTCGGCGTGGGCCGGCTGGCCGTTGTTCTCACCGATCGGGGCGTGGTCGTCGGGGTCCTCGTTGCGGGTGATGCGGACGAAGTAGTCGCCGTCGCCCCATGGGCCGGTGGTGGTGAACATCCGGGCCTCGATCCTCGCCTCGTAATCGTCGGCGGCGGCCTGGTAGCGGGCGGCGGAGGCGGGGTCGCGCGAGGCGCGGGCGATGTCGGCGGCGGTGGTCAGGCCGGTGATGACGGCGGCGGTGGTCGAGGGGGAATAGCCCTCCTGCTCCTCCCAGCGCTCCTGCTGGGTCCACGGCGGGGTGACCCGGCGGTCGTTCCAGAGCAGGCCGACCGTCCCGCCGTCGACGAGGAAGTCGGCGGCCGGCTTGATCATCTGGCCGTACATGGTGCGCATCTCGGCGTCGGAGACGAGGCCGGCCTTCCACAGCTTCCAGCCGAGCATGATCGGCATGGCCGTCTGGTCGAGCTGGACGCCGACCCATTCGATCTCGCCGTCGACGTGGGTCTTCTGCAGGAACCAGCCGGTCGCGCCGCTATTGCCGGGCGTGTCGGCGCGGACCTGGACCTGCGGCAGGTAACGGAAGGCGGCCAGCGGCGTCTCCCGGTCGCCGAGCGCCAACAGGGCCATGGCGACCTGGTAGAAGTCGCGCGGCCAGACGGCCTTGTAGCCGGTCGACGGATTGGTGGCGTCGACCGTGTCGCCCCACGGGTTGCTAAGGGAGGCGATCAGGGCGCCGGCGTGGGTGCGGTCCTCCTGCACCTTGAGCATCAGGGCCGAGGCGTACGCCAGCTTGCCGCCGTCGGTCGATTGCTCCGCCAGACGCGGGAGCTGATCGAGGGAGGCGATGTAGTCCTCCCAGCCGACACGGTCGCCCTCGCCGTTGAAGCGGCGGAGGACCTCGTCGAGGCCGGTCACGAACGGCCGGGTCGCCTCGCGCACCGCGCCGGGCTCGCTATCGCCGAAGCCGATGACGAAGTCGCGCGACAGGGTCTCGCCCGCCTGGAGGCGCGGCAGGGCGCCCGTCAGCATGATATTGCCGCCTTCGGGGCCGGTGGAGGCGTAGGCGTGATCCAGCCGGCCGTCGGCGAGATCGGTCAGGCCGTCGGAGACGCCGACGAAGCCGACGCTCTGGGCCTCGAAGGCCGCGCTGGCCCACAGGGCGAGCTGGACGTCGCCCTCCGCCGCGTGGAACACGCTGTAGCTCGTCGATCCGTCCGGCGTGGGTTGGCTGAGAGGTGCGGTCGAATGCCAGCCCCGGTCGCCCACGCCCGTGTTGGCCATGTGCGGCTCGAGCAGGAGGTAGGGCGTGATCTCGCCGCGCAGGGCCCGGATGGTGGTGCGGACGACCAAGGCCTGGTCGTCGGGACTGGCGTAGATGCGCTTCTCGATCTCGTAGCGTCCCTGCCTGTCGGTGGTGATGATGCGGTAGGCGGGCGAGAGGGGGCGGCCCTGCGCGTCCCTGTGCAGGTATTCGGTTCGATGGGTGGTGTCGGTTCCCTCGACCGACAGGCCGGACTCGGTGACGACGGCGAAGCGCAGCTGCTTGATCTGGGCCTCGTGGATCAGGCCGTACATGGTCTCCGTCAGGACGCCGTCGGCGATGGAGAACCAGACCCGGGTGACGTCGCCGGTGGGGCCGCCGTCGCGATACCGGCCGTCGACGTAAGCTTCGTAGGCGGCACCTGCGCCCGTCTTTGCGGCGTTGACCCAGGTCGGGGCGGCGCCGGGCGCGCCGGGGGCGACGGCGGAGACCTCAGGGACCGGCGGCGGCGGGGCCGGCGGCGCGTCGGCGTCCGGGATCAGACCCTGCAGGGTCGAGCAGCCGCCGAGGGCGATCAGGGCGGCGCCGGCGAGGAGGCTGAAGATCAGGCGCATGGGAAGCTCATCGGGGCAGGGGCGGGAGCAGGAAGGTCAGGGGCGCGTCGAGCCGGGCGTTCCAGCTGGCCTCATTGTGCTCGGCGCCGGGGAAGACCAGCGAGCGGAAGCGGTCGGGCGCCCAGCCGGCCGCGCGGATCGTGTCGTCGATGCGGGTCTGGAACTCGGCGTAGAAGGCGTCGAGCGTCTCGTCGCCGCGGTCGAAATAGAGGCGGTGGCGTCCGGGCGGGGGCAGGCCCTCGCGGACGACGCCGGTCCAGGCCTCAGTCAGCCGGTCGCGCCAGGCCGCGAGGGCGGCTGGGTCGGTCAGCTGCTCGATGCGGATCGGCCAATGGGTGGAGACGCAGCCGGCGGCGCCGAATACGCCCGGGTGTTTCATCAGCGCGTAGAGCGAGATCAGCCCGCCCATGCTGCTGCCCATGGTCGCCGTATCGTCGGGTTCGGGGTGGGTCCGGTAGGTGCGGTCGATGAAGGGCTTCAGGTCCTCGACGAGGAAGCGGAGGTAGCCGTCCGACAGGGGCTGGCCGCCGTAGATGGCCTGCACGTCGGCGCGCATGTCGTCGGGCAGGGCGCGGATGAGGTCGGCGGGGACGTATTCGCGCAGGCGCAGCGGCGTATTGCCGATCCCGACCACGATCGGGGTGCGGATCTGGCCGGTGGCGGCGAGGCGCGCGACTTGCTCGTCCACACCCCATTCCGCGCCGTAGGGGGCGCGGGAGGCGTCGAACAGGTTCTGGCCGTCGTGCATGTAGAGGACCGGCCAGCGGCGGCCCGGATCCTCGTCGTAGCCGGGCGGGAGCCAGACGGTGACGTCGCGCGGCTGGACGTGGGCCGAGGGCATGGCCGGGTGTTCGACGAGCCGGCCTTGGGCGGGAGCCTCGGCGCGGGCGGCGGTCGCCAGCGGCAGGGCCGACAGCCCGGCCAGCAGGGCGCGGCGGTCGAGCCTCATGCCGCCTCCGTTGCGGTTTTCGGCACCAGCAGGCTGGCGCCGGCGGCGATCAGGAAGCTGACCGCGCCGAGCACCAGCGCCCAGATCGCGTCGCCGCCGAAGACGCCCTTGAGGATGGCCCCGAGGATGGTCGCGGCGACCAGCTGGGGCGCCACGATGAAGATGTTGAAGATCCCCATGTAGACGCCCATTTTCCGCCCCGGCACGGCGTTCGAGAGGATGGCGTAGGGCATCGACACGATGCTGGCCCAGGCGAAGCCGACGCCGATCATCGGCAGCCACAGCAGGGCCGGATCGCGGATCAGGAAGACGCCGAGGAAGCCCGCGGCGCCCAGGGCGAGGTTGATCGCATGGGCCGCCCGCAGGCCGGTCCTGTGGGCGATGACCGGGATCAGGAAGGCGGCCAGGGCGGCGACGCCGTTGTAGATTCCCATCAGCACCCCAACCCAGTTGGCCCCCTCGCCGTAGCCGGCGGAGGTTGGATCGGGCGAGGCGTAGTGCACGGCGGTGACCGCCGGGGTCAGGTAGATCCACATGGCGAACAGGGCGAACCAGCTGAAGAACTGGACGACGGCGAGGCCCTGCATGGTCTTCGGCATGGCGAAGATGTCGCCCATGATCTCGGTCAGGGCGTTGGAGCGCCCGGCCGCGGCCAGCGCCCCGACGGCCATCTGCATCAGGCCGAAGGCGAAGAGGAAGCCGGCCAGCAGATAGAGCTCCTTCTGCAGGCCGAGGAGATTGACCGCGCTCAGGCCCAGCACGCCGGCGAGGGCCCAGATCAGGCCGCCCGTGTACCAGGCGTGCTGCGGGCGGGCGGCGGCGGGCGAATGGCCGGCGTCGCGCGCCGCCTCGAAGGCTTCGATCTGTTCCGGGCTGTATTCGCGGGTGGTGAAGACGGTCCACAGCACGGCGGCCAGCAGGGCGGCGGCGCCGACGTAGAAGGAGATGCGCACCGCCATCGGCACCACGCCCTCGGGCGCGGTCGAGGCGACGGAGAACCAGTTTGTCAGGACCCACGGCAGGCAGGAGGCGAACACCGCGCCGGCGCCGATGAAGAAGCTCTGCATTGCATAGCCGGTCGTCCGCTGCTCTTCGGGCAGGTTGTCGCCGACGAAGGCCCGGAACGGCTCCATGGTGATGTTGATCGAGGCGTCCATGATCCAGAGCATGGAGGCGGCCATCCACAGATACGGGCTGTGCGGCATGACCAGCAAGGCCAGCGTCGTAAGGAGGGCGCCGACGAGGAACCAGGGCCGGCGACGGCCGAGCCGGGTCCAGGTGCGGTCGCTCAGATAGCCGATGATGGGCTGGACCAGCAGGCCGGTCAGGGGGGCGGCGATCCACAGGATGGCGAGGCTGTCGACCTCGGCGCCGAGAGTCTGGAAGATGCGGCTGGTGTTGGCGTTCTGCAGGCCGAAGCCGATCTGGATGCCGAAGAAGCCGACGCACATGTTCCAGATCGACCAGCCGCTGAGGCGCGGACGGGCGGAAGCGAGGCTGGCGTGGGCGTCGGGCGTGCTCGCGGTCACCGGCGGGCCCTCCCGAGGGGGACGAAGCGGATAGCCTGGCCGCCGCCGGGGGCGAGGCGCAGGTCGATCACGTCGGCGGCGGTGACCTCGCGCCGCTCGATGACGATGGCCTCGCGGTTGGTCTTCCAGTGGGCGTCAGGCGCGTCGCGATAGATCTCGGCGCGGTAGCGGCGGTCGGGGTCGAGGAAGGTCAGCGGCTCGGAGAGAACCCGCGGGGACTCGTCGGTGATGGCGCCGAGGAACCATTCGTCCGAGTGACGATCCTTGCGCACGATGGTGACGTAGTCGCCGACCTCGCCATTGAGGACGCGGGTCTCGGCCCAGTCGACGGCGACGTCCTTGATGAACTGGAACGGGCCCGGGTTGGCCTCGTAGTTGTCGAGCAGATCGGCGGCCATCTGGATCGGGCTGTAGATCGTCACGTACAGCGCCAGCTGCTTGGCCCAGGTGGTGGCGATCCCGTCGGGGCTGCGCGTGACCATGCCGAAGATGCCGGGCGTGTAGTCCATCGGCCCGGCCAGCAGGCGGGTGAAGACCAGATTGACCTCGTGCTCGGGCGGATTGCCGGGCTGGCCCCAGGCGCTGAACTCGGTGCCGCGCGCGCCCTCGCGGCTGATCATGTTCGGCCAGGTGCGGCGCAGTCCGGTGTCCTTGAACGGCTCGTGGGCGTTGACCGCGACCTGGTATTTCGCAGCCGTCTCGATCACCCGCATGTGGTGGCGGGCCATCTCCTGGCTTTCGTGCCAGGCCAGGTGCGCCTGCCCGTCCGGGCCGGTGACGCGGGCGCCGCCGGCGTCCGCGACATAGCCGGTCTTCACCGCGTGCCAGCCGAAGCGCTGCATCTGTGCAAAGGCGGCGTCGAGCTGTTTCTCGTAGTGGAAGCCGTTGCCGCCGGTCTCGTGGTGGCCGATGATCTCGACGCCCTTCTGGCGGGCGTAGGCGGCGACCCGCTCGATGTCGTAGTCGGGATAGGGCTGGGTGAAGCTGTAGTTCCAGCCGGTCCCGAACCACTCGCCGTCCCAGCCGACGTTCCAGCCCTCGACCAGCACCCCGCCGAAGCCGTGCTCGGCCGCGAAGTCGATGTGCCTGAGGGTGTTTTCGGTGGTCGCGCCGTGCTTCGGACCCGAGTTCCAGCTCTTCAGGTCGAGGTGCATCTCCCACCAGATGCCGACGTATTTCATCGGCTTGAACCAGCTGACGTCGCCCAGCGTGTTGGGCTCGTTGAGGTTCAGGATCAGGCTGGACTCGACCAGGTCGCCGGCCTTGTCGGCGATCTGGAGGGTGCGCCAGGGGGTGGCGAAAGGGGCCTCGCGGATGACGGCGGCGTTGGTCAGGCCCGGGGTCAGCATGGCGGTGAAGCGACCGCCCTCGGCGCGGCGCAGGTTCATGCCGGAATAGTCGATCAGCGCGGCCTCGTGGATCGAAAGGTGCAGGCCGTCGTCCAGCCTCATGGTCAGCGGCGTCTGGGCCACGCCCACGGCCGAGATCGGGGTGCGGTTGTAGAGGTACTCCTCGCGGTTCCACTCGAAGGCCGGAATCCACCAGGCGGCGCCCGGCGAGGCCACGGTGAACTCGGTCAGTTCGGCGCCGATGCTGACGGTCTTCAGATTGGGCTGGTCGGGGAACTCGTAGCGGAAGCCGAGGCCGTCGTCATAGAGGCGGAAGACCACGTCCATGCGGCGCTCCAGGCCCCACTTCTCGGTGAAGTGGACGCGGAATTCCGTGTAGCGGTTGCGGATGAAGCGGCGTTCGCCCCACGGCTGCTCCCAGGTGTCGTCGTGCCGGGTGGGGGCGTCGGCGGTGACGGCGAAATTGCGCTCCAGCTTGGCGGCGTCGGTGAGCAGGAAACCGAGCCGGGAGGGGGCGATGACCGGGCGCCCCAGACGGGTCACCGCGTATTCGGGGCGGCCCTCGCCGGTGACGCCCACCTCGACGGTGATCACGCCGCCGGGCGAGGCGGCGCGGACCCGGCCGTCCAACCCGGCCGGGGCCTGCGCCACCTCCTGCGCCTTTGTCGCCGCCGGGAGGGCCGCCAGCAGGGCGGAGGAAGAGACGAGCGAACGGCGGGTCAGCATCGGGATACGCTCCGGAGAACAGGGCTTGCCAAGCGGGGCCGGCGAGGCGCAGATAACGCAAGGTTTGCAGCAAAATTTGCAACCGCTCGATCAGCAGGAACCGCCCAGTGAGTCGCCGTAACACCCGTCTCGAGGACCTCGCCAAACTGGCCGGGGTGTCGATCTCGACCGCGTCCCGGGCGCTCAACGACAGCCCGGCGGTGAACGCCCGGACCAAGCAGCTGATCTGGAAGCTGGCGCGCGAGCATGACTACCCCTTCCGCCGCTACATGCCCGCCGGACCGATCGGGGCGGACGGCGTCATCGCCCTGGTCACCCCGCGACCCCAGGGGCGCGAGGGCCGGCTGAGCGACCCGTTCTTTCTCGAACTGCTGGCCGGCGTCGGCGAGGCGGCGCGCGAGCGCGGCTGCGACGTGATCATGAGCCATTTCGCCCCGACCAGCTACGACGACCTGTCGGCGGCGATGAACACCAGCCGCGCCGACGGGGTGATCTTCCTCGGCCAGTCCTTCCTGCACCAGAGCCTGAACCGGCTGGCCGAGACCGAGGGGCGATTCGTCGTCTGGGGCGCGGAGATGCCGGACCAGCTGTATTGCTCGGTGGGATCGGACAATCTGGCGGGCGGACGGCGGGCGACGCTGCACCTGACCCGGCTGGGCCGGCAGCGTATCGTCTTCCTCGGCGACCTCGATCCACCCGAGGCGATGCAGCGGCACCGGGGCTATCTGGAAGCGCTGGCCCGGGCGGGCCTGCCTGTCGATCCCGACCTGATCATGGAAGCCCATTTCGAGGTCGAGTCCGCCGAGGCCTCCGTCGACAGCCTGATGCGGCGCGGCGTCAGGTTCGACGGCGTGGTGTGCGCCTCGGACCAGATCGCCCTGGGGGCGGTGCGGGCCCTGCTGCATGCCGGCCTGCGGGTGCCCGAGGACGTGTCGGTGATCGGTTTCGACAATGTGCCGTTCAGCCGCTACGCCCGGCCGGCCCTGACCACCATCGCCCAGGACACCATGAAGGCCGGGCGGCTGCTGGTCTCCAAGCTGCTCGACAATCCCGGCGACTCCGTCGGCCGGTCGGAACGAATTCCGACCGACCTGATCGTGCGCGAGAGTTGCGGCGGCTGAGCTCATCCGGCGGCGTCGGCGAGGACCAGACCGGCCATCGGCGGCAGGGCGCCGCCCGAACCCGCCTCAAGGTTGACGGTCTCGACCACCCGCCAGCCGGAGGGCGCCGTCCAGGCCGCGGTCTGTTCGCCCAGATTGAACACGCACAACAGGCGCTCGCCCGCGAGTTCGCGCTCGAAGCACAGCAGGCCGGGCGCGGCGTCGAGCAGCCGCATGTCCCCGCGGGTCAGGGCCGGGTGCGCCTTGCGCAGGGCGACCAGACGGCGGGTGACGTTGAGCATGGAGGACGGGTCGGCCTCCTGACGGTCGACGGCGAGGCGGACGTGACGCGGATCGACCGGCAGCCAAGGCTCGGCGGTCGAGAAGCCGGCGTGAGGACGGCCGCCTGACCAGGGCATCGGCGTGCGCGCGCCGTCCCGGCCCAGCGTCTGGGGCCAGTTGGCGATCGCCTCCGGATCGACCAGCCGGTCGAACGGGACGTCCGCCTGGGGCAGGGCCAGCTCCTCGCCCTGGTAGATGAAGACGTTGCCGCGCAGGCACATCAGCAGCAGCATGGCCATCTCGGCGAAGGCCTTGAGGTCGCGGTTCCCGGCCCAGCGCGAGATCGCCCGCGGGGCGTCGTGGTTGGAGAAGGTCCAGGACGGCCAGCCCTGGCCGTCGCGGCCGTGCCAGGCCTCGGCGCCCTCGCGCACCAGCTGGTCATTCAGGGCGGGGGCGTAGAGGTAGAGAAAACCGTAGGCGCTGTTCAGATGGTCCTCGCCGGCGGTGAAGGCCTGCATCTCGCGCTCGGCGTGGTCGCCGCCGACCTCGGCCACCGTGAACCGGCCGCCATAGCTGTCGGTCAGGGCGCGCACGCGCTTGAGGAAGTCGGCGATCTGCGGCTGGGACTGGTTGTGCACCTTGTCCTGGAAGTCGAACGGACGGGTGCGCCGGCCGCCGGGCGGCAGGGGCGGATTGTCCCGCAGCAGCGGGTCGTGCATCGAGAAATTGATGGCGTCGAAGCGGAAGCCGTCGACGCCCCGCTCCAGCCAGAACCGCGCCACGTCCAACAGGGTGTCCTGCACCGCCGGCAGGTGCAGGTTCAGCTGCGGCTGTTCGGGCAGGAAATTGTGCATGTAGTACTGGCCGCGACGGGCGTCCCAGGTCCAGGCCGGGCCGCCGAAGACCGACTGCCAGTTCGACGGCGGCGTGCCGTCGGGCTTCGCATCGGCCCAGACATACCAGTCGGCTTTCGGATTGGTCCGCGACTGCCGGCTCTCGCGAAACCAGGCGTGCTGGTCCGAGGTATGGGCGAACACCAGGTCGGTGATGATGCGCAGGCCGAGGCGGTGGGCCTTCGCGATCAGGGCGTCGAAGTCGGCCAGGGTCCCGAAGATCGGATCGACGTCGCAATAGTCGGCCACGTCATAGCCGAAATCCTTCATCGGCGAGGTGAAGAAGGGCGACAGCCAGACCGCGTCGACGCCGAGCGAGGCGATGTGCCCGAGATGGGCGGTGATCCCCTTCAGGTCGCCGACGCCGTCGCCGTTCGAGTCGGCGAAGCTGCGCGGATAGACCTGATAGACGACCGCGCCGCGCCACCATTCGGCGGCGTCGGTCCGGACCTGCGGGGACTCGAGACTCTGGACGGTCAAGCTCAACCTTCGGATACGCAGACAAGATAGCCCAGGGCGGGCACGGAGACGGAGACGGCGCCGGGCGCGGCGGCGTGGGCGGGGCACTGACCGAGCAGGGCGCGCCAGTCGGCCGAGCGGGTCTCGACCGGGATGTTGACGTGACGCGCCTCGGTGGAAGTGTTGAACACCACCAGCGTCTCGCCGTCATCATCCAGTCTGGAGATGGCGAGGACGCCCGCGGCCTGGTCGGCGATGCGGATGGCCACGCGGCCCCGGCGCAGACGGGCGTCGGCGGCGCGGACGCGGGTCATCTCGGCTATGCGGCGGTACATGTCCGCGTTGGTGTCGAACGGGCCCGAGGCGCGGCCGATGCGCCGGTCGTCGGCATAGGAGGGCGTGCGGGTCTCGAACATGTCCTGCCGCGCGCGGCGGTCGTCGCCGTCGCCGGTGAAGCCCTGCTCGTCGCCGTAGTAGATCACCGGCACGCCGCGCCCGAGCAGGACCAGGGCGTGGGCCAGGGCCGAACGGTCGAGCAGTTCCGCGTCGGAGATGTCCGGCATGGCCTTGAGGATCAGATGGCCGATCCGGCCCATGTCGTGGTTGCCGGTGAAGGTCGGCAGCTGACGCGCACTCTCGACTCCGCCGGCGTAGATGGCGTCCTCCATCAGCAGATAGCCCATGGCGTCGGGGTGCTGCACGCCGGTGACCATGTTCTGGACCACCCGCTGATAGGCGAAGTCGAGCACGGTCGGCAGGCCGTCGACGACCGTGTGCATCGCCGCCGTGCCGGTCTGGAAGTCGAAGGTCTCGCCGAAGATGTGGAAATTCGGAATGCCCCGGGCGCGCGCCCGTTCGAGGATGGCGGGGACGAAGGCCTGCCAGAATTCGGGATTGACGTGCCGCGCCGTGTCGATGCGAAAGCCGTCGATCCCATACTCGTCGATCCAGCCGCCGTAGATGTCGATGAAGCCCTGGATGACCCGCGGGTGTTCGGTGAACAGATCGTCGAGGCCGGAGAAATCGCCGTCCATGCGGGCTTCGCTGTACCAGGCGCTGTTGCCCCGGTTGTGATAGAGCGACACGTCGTTGAGCCAGGCCGGGACCTTGACCGCCTCCTCGCCCGGCGGGTTGTAGGGCGTGTACGCATAGTCGGGGCGGGTCAGGCGCGAGAAGTCGCCGCCCGGTTCGCCGGTGAAGCCCTCGTTGATCGGCTCGCCATCCAGGCCGCCGCGGCGCTGGTACGGGTAGTCGCCCTTCCAGCGGTAGCCGCAGTCGTTGTCCGGACATTCGCGGTAGCGAATGACGTCGGCGGTGTGGTTGATGACGATGTCCAGATAGACCTTCATGCCGCGGGCATGGGCGGCGTCGACGAGGGCGCGGAAGTCGTCGTTGGTCCCGAAATGCGGGTCGATGCGGGTGAAGTCCGTGATCCAGTAGCCGTGGTAGGCGGCGCTCTCCTGGCCCGGCGGGCCCTGAACCCATTTGTTGACGAACGGCGGCGCGACCCACAGGGCGGTGGCGCCGAGCCCCTGGATATAATCGAGGCGGCCGGTCAGGCCGCGCAGGTCCCCGCCGTGAAAGAAGCCGGGATCCGTCGGATCGTAGCCGGTCTGAAGCCGATCGCCCCGCGCGCCGCCCCGGTCGTTGGCGGGGTCGCCGTTGGCGAAGCGGTCGGGCAGCAGGAAATAGATCACCTCGTCCCCGGCCGGACGGTCGCGCACCGGGTCCTGAGGGGCGAGAGCCTGAGCCGGGGCGGCCGCGGCCAGCGCCGCGAACACTACGCACGCCGCGGTCGCGCCTGCGCTGATCGGGCGCCTCAAACGTCCCGGCATCGTCTCTGTCCCTTCGGCTTGTCCGCAGACAGCGTGGCCAGCGGATTGGTTTGCAAGATTTTGCAGCGGAGCCGGCGGATGTCAACCGCTCCATGAAGCACGTCCAAATTGCGGCGCTGCAAGGGAAAGCTACGTTGTGCAGTGCAATACAGCGGCGAACGTCGTCGCATTTCCGCCACGGATGATCGACGTCCGCTGCGAGAGCGCTTGCATCCTTTCCATAAGTTTGCATAACTTTGCGATACCGCCGGACGCCTCGGCAGAAATGCGCCGGACTTAGGGAGACTGAGATGAGAGCCCACATCACTCGCCGCGCCCGCCTGCTCGGGAGCGCCGGCCTCGGCGCCGTCGCCGCCCTGGCGTTCGCCGGAGCCGCCTCCGCGCAGGACACGCCGCAGGACACGCCGCAGGACGACGAGGCGACTCAGGTCGAGGAGGTGGTCATCACCGGCATCCGGAGTTCGATCGAAAGCTCCATCGCCGCCAAGCGTGAGAACTCCTCGATCGTGGAGGTCGTCACCGCCGAGGACATCGGCAAGCTGCCGGACATGTCGATCGCCGAGTCACTGGCCCGGCTGCCGGGTCTCGCGGCGCAGCGTCAGGATGGCCGCGCCCAGGTCATCACCATTCGCGGTCTCGGCCCGGACTTCACCACCGCCCTCCTCAATGGTCGGGAACAGGTCACCACCGGCGACAACCGCGGCGTCGAGTTCGACCAGTATCCGTCCGAGGCCCTGGCCAGCGTCGTGGTCTACAAGACGCCGGACGGCTCCCTGCTCGGTCAGGGGCTCGCCGGCACCGTCGATCTGCGCACCATCCGTCCCCTGCAGCATGGCCGCCGGACGATCGCGGCGAACGCGCGGTACGAGTGGAACGACATCGGCGCCCTGAACGAGGGCACGAGCGACAACGGCAACCGCTTCACGCTGTCGTACATCGACCAGTTCGCCGACGACACGATCGGGATCGCCCTGGGCTACGCGCACATGTCGTCGCCCTACCAGGCCGAGCGCTATGAGGCGTGGGGCTACGCCGACGCCGGCGGCGGCAATGTCGTGGTCGGCGGCGCAAAGCCGTTCATCATGTCGTCGGAACTCGAGCGTGACGGATTCTTCGGCACCCTTGAGTGGCGGCCGAACGACCGCATCCACTCAACCATCGACGCCTTCTACTCGGAGTTCGACAACACCCAGGTGGTGCGCGGCATCGAGCTGCCGCTGCTGTGGGGCGGGTCGCCCCTGTCGAACGCGACCGTCGAGGATGGCCTGGTCGTGGCCGGCACCTATTCGAACGTGCGCGGCATCGGCCGCGGCGACATCACGTCGCGCGAGTCCAAGCTGACCTCGGTCGGCTGGAACACCGAAGTCGTGCTGAACGACCGCTGGATGCTGGAAACCGACCTCAGCTACTCGAAGGTCGACCGCACCGACCAGATCCTGGAAACCTACTGGGGCACGGGCCGCAACGGGACGGGACCGACGGCCACGGTCGACTTCGTCATGGGCGACGACGGCGTGCCGCAGTTCACCTCGAGCCTCGACTATGCCGACCCGACAACAATGCTGCTCACCGCGCCGCAGGGCTGGGGCGGCGACGTCGTTCCGGGCGGTCAGGACGGCTATCTGAACAAGCCGACCATCCTGGACGAACTGCAGGCCGCGCGGGTCACCCTGCATGGCGAGCTGGACGCGCGGGCCTTCAGCGGCATCGAGCTGGGCCTCTACGTCTCCTCCCGCGAAAAGCAGATGATCGCCGACGAATGGTACCTGTCCATTCCGGGCGGCGGCGCCGTTCCGGTTCCTTCGGAGTTCCTGATGGAGCCGACCACCCTGTCCTATGCAGGAATCGACGGCATTCTCAGCTACGACACCCAGGCCCTGCTCGACAGCGGCTTCTACGACCTGGTGCGCAACCCGTACGGCGACGTCCAGCGGAAGAACTGGACCGTCCAGGAAGACGTGGCGATCGCCCACGTGAAGGTCGACGTCGACGCCATGACGGGAAGCATCCCGGTCACCGGCAACCTGGGCCTGCAGGTGGTCTATACCGACCAGTATTCGACCGGCTTCGCCGCGACCGGCAGCGGGCCGACGCTGCAGTACATCCCGATCGACGGCGGCGTCTCCTATGTCGAGCTGCTGCCCAGCATGAACCTGGCCTTCGAGCTTGGGGACGATCTCTATCTGCGTACGGCGCTGGCCCGCACCATGGCCCGCCCTCGCATGGACCAGATGCAGGCCGGCCGCGGCTTCGGTTTCAATCCGACGCTCAACGTGCCGGGGGCCACGATCAGCAACTCGCCCTGGAGCGGCGGGGGCGGCAACCCCGAGCTCCGGCCCTGGATCGCGCGCGTCGCGGACATCTCGGTGGAACGCTACTTCGGCCGTTCGGGCTATGTGTCGCTGGCGGCGTTCTACCGACACCTCGAGACCTTCGTCTACGATCAGCAGCTTCCCATGGACTTCACCGGCTTCCCGGTGCCGCCGGGCAACGTGCCGGTCATCAACGAGGGACTCTACAACTCGCCCCAGAACGGGGACGGCGGGGCGATGTGGGGCGTCGAATTCGCAGCCTCGGTTCCGTTCGACCTGTTCAGCCCGGCCCTGGAAGGCTTCGGCGCCCAGTTCAGCGTCTCACAGAACGAAAGCCAGATCGAGCGCCCGGGCACCGGCGTGCGGACCGCCATCCCCGGCCTTTCCGAGACCGTCGGCAACCTGACGCTCTATTATGAACGCTACGGCTTCCAGAGCCGGATCAGCGCGCGCCACCGCTCGGAGTTCCTCGGCGAAATGTCGGGCTTCGCCAACGGCCGGACGCTGCGCCAGGTGGCCGCTGAGACCGTGCTCGACGCCCAGCTCGGCTACGAGTTCCAGTCCGGCCCGGCCGAGGGCCTGTCGATCCTCGCCCAGGTCAACAACCTGACCGACGAACCGTTCTTCACCTATGAGAACGGCGACGAGCGCCGGGTCATCAATCACCAGCGCTACGGCCGGACCTTCATGGTCGGCCTGAATTTCCGCTACTGATCGTCCCAACCGATCAGCGAGACTGGGCCGCTTTCGGGAGACCGGAGCGGCCCTTTTTGCCTCAGGACCCTCACCGGGCGGGCCACTTTTGGTTACCGCCCCGGTAAAACGGCTGGACGTGGCCGTGCGACGATGAAACCGTTTACGCCAGCGCCGCGCGCGCCACTTGCACGGCTATCCCCGGGGAGAGACATGACCGATACGAAAGCGCCGGCGCGGCAGGGCACGACCCTCGCCTTCGCCTATGTGACGACCCTGTTCTTCGCCTGGGGTTTCGCCACCTCGTTGATCGACCCGCTGATCGCGGCGGTGCGCCGGGTGTTCGACCTCAGCACGGCGGAGGCCATGCTGACCGCCTCGGCCTGGTTCATCGCCTACGCCGTGGTCTCGGTGCCGGCGGCGGCGGTGCTGAGCAAGCTGGGCTACAGCCGCTCGATCATCTCCGCCCTGGCGGTGATGGTGCTCGGCTGCCTGATCGTGCCCGCGGCCACCCTCATGGACTGGTACCCCGGCGTACTGATCGCCCTGTTCGTCATCGCCTCGGGCGTCACCCTGCTCCAGGTCGCCGCCAATCCGCTGGTCGCCGCCCTGGGGTCGCGGAAGAGCTCGCACGCGCGGCTGAATTTTTCGCAGTTCTTCAACTCGCTGGGCACGACCGTCGGGCCCTACCTCGGCTCGACCGTCCTGCTGACCGGCGGGGTGTTCGCGGCCGGGGCCGTGGTCACCGCCGCGACGCGGGAGGAGTCGCTGCGCAGCATCGATTTCGCCTTCCTGGCGCTGGGAGCCTTCTTCGCCGTCGTCGCCTTCTTCATCTTCACGGCGCGCAGGAAGATCAACGCCGCCGCCGCCGGCGCCGAGGAGGCGGGCGGCGTGTCCTCGCCGTTCAAGGCCTTCAGTTCGCCGTGGGCCCTGTTCGGCGCCCTGGCCATCTTCATCTACGTGGGTTCGGAGGTCGCCATCGGCGGCATCCTGACCAACTTCCTCAGCAGCCCGACGGTCCTGGACATTCCCGAGGCCGACGCCGGCCGCATGGTCAGCCTCTACTGGGGCGGGGCCATGGTGGGCCGCTTCATCGGGGCCCTGTTGCTGACCCGGGTGCGGGCGGGCGTGCTGCTGACCATCAACACGACGGTCGCCGCCCTGCTGTGCCTGATCGTGACCCAGACGTCGGGCGAGACCGCCGCCTATGCCGCGATCGCCGTCGGCTTCTTCAACTCGATCATGTTCCCGACCATCTTCACCCTGACGCTGGAGCGGTCGACGGCCCCCACCTCGGCGACCTCCGGCCTGCTGTGCACCGCCATCGTCGGCGGCGCGGTGCTGCCCTATATCGGCGGACAGATCGCGGACGCGTCGGCGACCTTCAACCCGGTCTTCTATGTGCCGCTGGCCGGCTATGTGCTGCTGACCGTCTTCGCCCTCGCGGCGGCGCGGACGCGGAGCCGCGATGGCGACGTGGCGGCGGCGCCGGCGCCCCACTGACCGGCATCACGCGAAGCTGAAGGCCGCCGGGGCATCCCCCGGCGGCCTTTCTGCGTTTCGGGGGCTTCGCCAGTGTCGGCGGAGCGTCAGTGAGCGTGAGCAGTGCGCGTGTGGATACTCGGCGTCGCGTTGGCGCTGATCGCGAGCCAGGCCTGGGCCGCCGTGACGGTGACCTTCTACGCCCACCCCGGGGCGCGGATCCGGGGCGGCGAGCTGCTGTTCCCGCACGCCTATGTGCATGCGGAAGGGACCCTCGACGCCACCGGCGAGCCGGTCGACTGGTCCGCCGGTTTCACGGCCCTGAGCCCCGGGCCGCAACTGCTGTTCGGCCGGGGCCGCGGCGTGGTGACGGCGCCGGACGCCCGCTACGTCAGCGAGGGCCGTCCGTTCCTGAAGCTGACCGTCGACGACGCCACCTGGCGTGCGCTGAAGGCGCGGGCCGAATGGTGGAACAGCCGCGAGGGCTCGGTCTATGACCTGAGGCGGCGCAACTGCATCACCTTCGTCGCCGACCTGGCGAGGGTGGCCGGACTGAGGACCGCGCGCGAGCCGTCGATGAAGCCGGGGACCTTCCTGGAGGCGACGGCGGCGCTCAATCCCCGGGCCGTCTGGCGAGAGGGACCGGACGCGCCGCTCTCGCCCGAGCCGCCCCTCGTCATCGTCGTCCAGCCTGCCGACGGGCCGGTCCCGGAGCCGGTCCGCTAGGCCTCGCCCGCCCACATGTTGTTGGCCTTCAGGAAGGCCTCGTGGTCGGGCAGGGCGTCCACCGTGCGGGCGAAGACGTCGGAGATGTTGCGCAGCCCCGCGGCCGCGCGATCCGGGTCTTGGTAGCTGTACAGGGGATTGAACATCCGCGGCTGGATGCCCTGGCCGTACATCACGGTCAGCCAGGAGGACTGGCTGAAGTACTCGTCGGCGCCGACCTGGTAAAGCATGGCCCGGTCGCGGAAGGCCTCGACCCGCTCGGCCAGGCTGTCGGGGATCGGCATGGCCGCCACCTGCCGCCAGAACGGCGTGTCGTCCCTCTGGGTCGCGTGATAGTGCAGGATGACGAAGTCGCGGATCAGCTCGACCTCGCGCCCCAGCCGGCGATTGTAGGCCGCGATGTTGACCGGGCTGAACGACCGGTCCGGGAAATGCTGCAGCAGGCGGACCAGGCCCGCCTGGACCAGGTGGATGCTTGTCGACTCGAGCGGTTCGATGAAGCCGCTGGACAGGCCGAGGCTGACCACGTTGCGGTCCCAGAAGGCCTTGCGCCGCCCCGTGACGAAGCGGAGCGTCCGCGGCTCGGCCAGCGCTTCGTCGTCGAGATTGGCCAGCAGGGTTTGGCGCGCCGCGTCGTCGTCGATGTGGTCGGAACAGTAGACGTAGCCGTTGCCGGTGCGATGCTGCAGGGCGATGCGCCACTGCCAGCCCGCCTCGCGGGCCGTGGACAGCGTATAGGGCGTGGCCGGTCCCACCTTGGCGCAGGGGACGGCCACGGCGCGGTTTACCGGCAGCCAGCGGGACCAGTCCTCGTAGCCGGCCTTCAGCGCGCCCTCGATCAGCAGGCCCCGGAAGCCGGTGCAGTCGATGAACAGATCCGCGCCCAGGCTGCGGCCGTCCTCGAGGGTGAGGCTGTCGATGAAGCCGTCCTCGGGGCGCTGGATCACTTCGGCGACCTTGCCCTCGATCCGCTCCACGCCGCGGCCCTCGCAGACCTTGCGCAGGTATTTGGCATAGAGGCCGGCGTCGAAATGGTAGGCGGTGAACAGGCCGTTGCGCGGTGAGCGGGGGTCGGCGTCCCTGACCCCGACCTTGCCGGCCTCGGCGGCGCGCCAGCAGAGCGAATAGTCGCCGAGCGGGCCGACCCGGTCCTTCGACTTGAGGGCGAAGTAGGTCTGCTGGAAATCGCCCAGCGTCGGCCCGGGGCCGAAGGTTCCGAACGGATGGGTGTAGCGGGCGCCGACCCGGCCCCAGTCCTGGAAGACGATGGCCACCTTGAGCGTCGCCTTGGTCTCGCGCATGAACTCGGCTTCGTCGAGCCCGATCATGACGTTGAAATCACGGATCGGCGGCACGGTGGCCTCGCCGACGCCGACGATGCCGATCTCCTCGGACTCGACCAGGGCGACCTTCACATGCGGGCCGAGGGTTCGCTGCAGGGCCGCCGCGGCCATCCATCCCGCCGTTCCGCCCCCCACGATCAGGATGCTGCGGATCGGCTCGGCCATCTGCTCAGCCTTGTCTGGAGGCCGACGGGCGTCGGCGCGGTGGAGGAATCGGTTGCCCGCCGCCAGCATATCTGGATGCTGCCCATTTCCAATCATGGCCGGGCCTGCCAGGGCCGGTCGACTCGATGGCCGCCAATTCACCACCTGTTACGGTCGCGGCGCCACAAAGAGCGATCACGTCCTGTGGCGGTACAGGGGCCGGCCCGGCGACAGGGGATGCAGCGATGGCGATCTTTCCGGTGATCCTGTGCGGCGGCGCCGGGACCCGGCTCTGGCCGGCGTCGCGCGACCAGCGGCCGAAGCAGTTCATCAGCCTGGCCGGCGACCTGACGCTGTTCCAGGAGGCTGTGGCGCGCGTGGCCCCGCTGGCCGGCGAGGACGGCCGGATCGTGGTCGTCGCCGGCCGCGACCATGCCGCCTCGATCGCGGAACAGCTGGACGGTCTGGAGGTGGTGATGCTGGTCGAGCCCAGCGCCCGGGACTCCGCCCCGGCCGTGGCCGCGGCGGCGGAATGGATCGCCCGCCAGGACCCCGACGGCCTCGCGCTGTTCGTCGCCTCCGACCACCACATCCCCGACGGGGCGGGGTTCAGGGCGGCGGTGCTGGAGGGGGCGAAGGCGGCGGCGGCGGGCCGCATCGTCACCTTCGGGGTGCGGCCCAGCGAGCCGTCGTCCGCCTATGGCTATATCCAGCCGGATGGGCCGGGGCTGGCTCCGGTCAGGCGATTTGTCGAGAAACCCGACCGCCAGCGCGCCGAGACCTATGTCGCGGACGGCTATCTGTGGAACAGCGGCAACTTCACGGTCCGGGCGGATATCCTGCTGGCGGAGCTGGACCGGCTGGCGCCCGAGGTTCTGAAGGCGGTGCGCGACGCCCTGCCCGAAGACGGCGGCGCCACGGTGGCCCTGACCGACGCCTTCAATGCGGCGCCGCGCATCTCGATCGACTACGCCGTGATGGAGAAGAGCGACCGGGTGTCTGTGCTCCCGGTCGCGTTCGGCTGGTCCGACCTCGGGGCCTGGGACGCCGTGGCGGCGGCCGGGCATGCGGACCGCGGTCTGTGGATCGGCGGCGAAGGCGACGGCGCCAATCTGGTGCGCGCGGCCGAGGGCATGGTCATCGCCACCGCGGGGGTGAGCAACCTGGCGATCATCGCGGAGCCCGACGCCGTGCTCGTCTGCCACCTCAGCCGGTCGCAGGAGGTGAAGGGGCTGGTCGAACGCTTGCGCGAACTCTCGCCGGTCCATGTGCGGGGCGGCCTGACCGGCGCGGAGACGCTTCACGGCCTGGCAGGCGAGTTCGATCGCTGGATGCGGTTCAACGCCCTGCCGTTATGGGCGACGGTGGGCGTGGCGCCCGACGGCGGTTTCCACGAGGCCATTGACCACGGCGGGACCCCGGTCGGCGACTTCCGGCGGGCGCGGGTCCAGGCCCGGCAGGCCTATGTCTACAGCGTGGCGGGTCAGGCGGGCTGGGCCGGGCCGTGGCGGCGGCTGGTCAAGGACGGCCTCGACCGGTTCGAGGCGACCAACCGGCGGGCGGACGGACTGTACCGCACCCGCGTGTCGGCTGAGGGGGAGACGCTCGACGATACGGCGTCGCTGTACGACCAGGCCTTCGCCCTGCTGGCCTTCGCGGCCGCGGCGCAGGCAGGGGTGGAGACCGGTCTGATGACGGCGCGGGCGCAGGCGCTGCGGCAGGCGCTCGCCGGTCTGGCCCATCCGGGCGGCGGCTGGCGCGAGGACGCGGGCCATCCGTTCCAGGCCAACGCTCACATGCATCTGCTCGAGGCCTGTCTGGCCTGGGAGGCGCTGGAGCCGGACGGGGCCTGGAGGGCCATGGCCGACGCCATCGTGGACCTGGCCCGAAGCGCATTCATCGACCGCGAAGGCGGCTTCCTGCGCGAGTTCTTCGAGGCCGACTGGCGTCCGGCGTCGGGCCAGCGCGGCGCCCTCGTCGAGCCGGGCCACCAGTTCGAATGGGGCTGGTTGCTGACCCGCTGGGGGCGGGCCAGGTCGGAGGACTGGTCGGCCGGCGCGGCGCGACGGCTGTACGAGGTCGGCTGCAAGGGGGTCGACGCCGGGCGGGGCGTCGCGATCGACGAACTGGACGACCAGCTTGCGGTCCGCTCGGCCAAGGCGCGCCTGTGGCCGCAGACGGAACGGCTGAAAGCGGCCCTGATCCTCGGCGTCGAGGCGCCGCCGGAGCACGCGGTCCGGGCGCTGAGGGGCCTGCAACTGTATCTGGAGCCCACCGGGCTCTGGCGCGACAAGCAGCAGCCGGACCGGAGCTTTGTCGAGGAGGCGGCTCCGGCGAGTTCCTTGTATCACATCGCCGCGGCCTGGGTTCAGCTGCGCGAGAGCGTGCCGGATCCGGCCGCGCAGCAATAGTCAGACGAAGGCCTTCGGCTCGCGCAGGGGCGTCGGAACCGCGCGGGCCGGCGGAAGGACGATGACCTCTCCGTACAGCCCGGCCGCCTGCAGACGAAGGGGCCTTGCCGGCGGCGTTTGCTGGGTCGGCTGTTCGCTTCGCTTCATGCCGTCCTCCCCAAAAGAGCAACCCGGAAAACTTAACGCCCCGTTAGGCAGTCCCGTCAAGGCTTGCGGCTCGACGCGGCAGGCGCGACCGGGTTTGATGGCCGGGGTCCGCGGGCCCCCGACAGGGGCGACGAGAGGCTGAAATGATTGGAGACCGGTCCGTTCTCGCCGTCATCCCCGCCCGCGGCGGATCGAAGGGCCTGCCCGGCAAACACCTCATGCCGCTGGGGGGACGGCCCCTGATCGCCTGGACCATCGAGGCGGCCCGCAGATCACGATGCATCGACCGCCTGATCCTGTCGTCTGACGATGCGGAGATCATGGCGGCGGCCGGGGGGCTCGGCTGCGAGGCGCCGTTTCAGCGGAGCCCGGAGTTGTCCGGCGACCACGCATCCTCGATCGACGTGGCCCTGGACGCGCTCGACCGGGCGCCGGGATATCAGGTCGTCGTGCTGTTGCAGCCCACCTCTCCCCTGCGAACCGCGGACGACATCGACGGCGCCCTGCACAGGATGGAGCAACTCCAGGCGCCGAGCTGCGTCTCGGTCTGCGAAGCGCCGAACCATCCGTGGCTGACCTTCGCGCAGGACGGACAAGGTCGCCTCGATCCGTTCGCCAGCCCGCCCCGGGGCGCCAGCCTGCGACGGCAGGATCTGCCGCCGGCCTGGGTGCTGAACGGCGCCGTTTACGCGGCGGACGCGGCGTGGCTGCGCCGGGAGCAGGCCTTTCTGCGGCCGGGAGAGACGGCGGCCTGGGAAATGCCGGTGGAACGGTCGGTCGATATCGACACCCTGGCGGACTTCCGGGCGGCGGAACGGCTGGCGGGGGGCTGATCCCTCAGGGCAGAAGGTCGCCGCCGGCGCTGCGTTTCGCCTCGATCTCGCGCTCGACCGCTTCCAGCGCCGCAGCCCGCGCGCCGGCCGAGGCGTGGCCGACCTGGGGATAGCGGACCCGCCAGTTCGAAGCGCCGAAGCGCCGCCAGAACGGCGCGGCGGCGGCCGGATCGTAGCCGGCGCGGGCGGAGAGATAGAGCCCGACCCGGTCGGCCTGCTGCTCCGCGCCGCCGCGGCCGCCATCGGCCCGCCAGGCCCCCTCGTTGACGCGCCGGGCCGCGCCGCCCGTGTCGTTCCACGGCCGGTGACCGAGCACATGGTGGGCCAGTTCGTGCCCGAGGATCACCGCCAGTTCGTCGTCGCTCTGCGCGAACCCGGCCAGGGCGGTGCTGATGAACAGGCGGCGACCGTCGGCCCGGGCGTTCAGCTCGTCAGACGGATCCAGCTGGACCTCATAGCCGCAGGCGCGTCGCGGCCGGATCACGAGGTCGACCGGGCCGCCCTCGCGCTGCACCGCGAAGCGGGCGGATCCCCGGGCGAGGGCGGCGTCGACGACGGCGATATTGGCCGCCAGGCCTTCCCAGGCGGCGGCCCCTCCGGGTTCGCCGGGAGAGAGGGCGACGCCATCCACCGCCAGAAGAAGGTCGCCGACGCGAAAACCCGCCGCGGCGGCCGGGGACCCCGGCGGGGCGACGAGCACGCCGGGCAGATCGCCGCGCAGGCCGAAACGCGCCTCCGCGTGCGGCCTCAGCTCAAGGCTGTACTGCCGCGCGGAGTGCAGGGCCCATCCGGCGGAGAGCCGCACCGTCGGGCAGAGATCGGCGTTGGCCTCCGAGAGCCGCCAGGCGACCCGGGCCACCCTCTGGTCGAGGTCGGTGAGGGCGGCGAGGCGCAGGGGCGCGTCGCCGGACTGCGGCTGGACGGACGGCGACAGGTCCGGGGTCGGTGTGCAGGCGCCGCCCGCCGCCGTCAGGGCGGCCCCGAACAGCAGGCGCAGAAGCAGTCGAGCGGATGCCATGCGGCCAAGAACACCATGCGCCGGAGGATGACAACGCGAAGCGGCGAATTGTGCATCCCGGCCGGCGGCCTTTTTCGGTTCGTTAACAGGCGCTAATCACGCTGCCTGGGAGGCGGCCTGGAACGGATCGATGAAGCTGGACGGCAGACGCATACTGGTCACCGGCGCGGATGGCTTCATCGGCTCCCATCTGACCGAGCGCCTGGTCGCGCGAGGCTGCGACGTGCGCGCCTTCGTCCAGTACAACAGCTTCGGGTCGTGGGGCTGGCTGGACGCGGCCCCGTCCTCCGTGCGCCAGTCGCTGGACGTCTTCGCCGGCGACATTCGCGATCCCCATGGCGTGCGCACGGCCATGACCGGCTGCGACGTGGTTCTGCACCTCGCGGCGTTGATCGCCATTCCGTACAGCTACCACTCGCCCCAGACCTATGTGGAGACCAACGTCCTCGGCACGCTGAACGTGGTGCAGGCGGCGCGTGATCTGGGGGTGGAGCGGGTGGTCCATACCTCGACCAGCGAGGTTTACGGCACCGCCCGCTTCGTGCCGATCACCGAGGCCCATCCGCTGCAGGGGCAGTCGCCCTATTCGGCCTCCAAGATCGGGGCCGACCAGATCGCCCTGAGCTTTCACGCCGCCTTCGGCACGCCCGTGACGGTGATCCGGCCCTTCAACACCTATGGACCGCGGCAGTCGGCGCGCGCCGTCATTCCCACGGTGATCAGCCAGATCGCGGCCGGCGCGGATCAGATCAGGCTGGGGGCGGTGCATCCCACGCGCGACTTCACCTTCGTCAGCGACACCGCCCGCGCCTTCGAGGCCCTGGCGGAATGCGACGCGGCCGTGGGGCAGGTCGTCAACGCCGGCAGCGGCTTTGAAATCAGCATCGGCGACACCGCGCGAACCATCATCGAGCTGATGGGCCGGGAGGTGACGATCGTCACCGACGAGCAGCGCCTGCGGCCGGAGGCGAGCGAGGTCGAGCGGCTGTGGGCCGACAGCGGCCTGATGCAGTCCCTGACCGGCTGGGCGCCGGAGTATGGCGGCGGCGACGGGTTCCGACGCGGGCTGGCGGAGACCATCGCCTGGTTCGGCGATCCGGCGAACCTCGGCCGCTACAGCCCTGACCGGTACGTGCTGTGAGCCGGCCGGCCGGGTGCTTCGGCATGACCACCCCGCGCCGCATCTGCGTGATCACCGGCGGTCGGGCCGAGTACGGGCTGCTGCAATGGGTGATGCACGAGATCCGGGCAGCCCCGGATCTGGAGCTGCAGCTCATCGTCACGGGGGCCCATCTGGAGCGCCGCTTCGGCCTGACGGTGGAGCAGATCGAGGCCGACGGGTTCCGGATCGATGCGCGCGTGCCGCTGGGTCTGGACGGGGACGCCGCCGGCGATGTCGTCCGGGCGATGGCGCGATGCCTGACCGGCGTGTCCGAGGCGCTGGATCGTCTGCAGCCGGACATCGTGCTGGTGCTGGGCGACCGGTACGAAATTCTCGCGGCGGCGGAGGCGGCGCTGATCCATGGCGTTCCCCTGGCCCACATCGCCGGCGGCGACGTGACCGAAGGGGCGTTCGACGAGTCGATCCGCCACGCCCTGACCAAGATGGCCCACATCCACCTGACCACCCACGCCACGGCGGCCGCGCGCGTCATCCAGATGGGCGAGGACCCGGCCCGGGTGCATGTGGTCGGCAGCCCGGGGCTCGACCACCTGCGCCGCACGCCCCTGCTGGAAGGCGAGGCGCTGGAGGCGGCGCTGGGGGCTCCCTTGGGCGAGCGCAACCTGCTGGTCACCTGGCATCCGGTCACCTTGGAAGCCGGCGGAGGCCTGGCCGGCTTCGACGCCCTGCTGGCCGCGCTCGACGCCCTCGGCCCCGCGGTGACCAAATGGATCACCCGTCCGAACGCCGATCCGGGCGGCGCGGCGGTGGAGGCGCGGCTGGATCGCTGGGCGGCGGGGCGGGCGGATGTCCATGTGTTCGCGTCCCTTGGACAGCTGCGCTATCTGTCGCTGATGGCGCAGGTGGATGCGGTGGTCGGGAACTCGTCGAGCGGCCTGTACGAGGCCCCGTCGCTTCGAACGCCGACCGTCGACATCGGCGACCGCCAGAAGGGACGGCTGGCCGCGGCGTCGGTGCTCCATTGCAGCGCCGAGGCCGGCGCGATCGAGGACGCCATCCGCCGCGCCCTGACCATGGACTGTTCGGGCGTCGAGAACCCCTATGGCGACGGGAAAAGCGCCCGCCGCATCGTCGAGCTGTTGCGAGCGGCGCCGCCTCGCGATGTCCTGCTGGCCAAGCGATTCCACGAGGTGGGGGCGTGACCGACCGGGTCTTCGTCATCGCCGAGGCGGGGGTGAACCACGACGGTTCGCTGGCTGACGCCCTGCGTATGGTCGACGTCGCGGCGGAGGCCGGGGCGGACGCGGTCAAATTCCAGACCTTCGACTCGGCCCAGCTGGCCACGCGCCGGGCCGGCAAGGCCGCCTACCAGGTCCGCAACACCGGTGCGGATGACGGCCAGCTGTCCATGCTGAAGGCGCTTGAGCTGGACCGCGACGCCCATCACGCGCTTGCCGACCGGGCCGCGGAGCGGGGCGTCCGTTTCATGTCGACCGCCTTCGATCTCGACAGCCTCGCCTTCCTCACCACCCTGGACATGCCGGCGATCAAGATCCCCTCCGGCGACCTGACCTGGGGCGCGATGTTGCTGCAGGCGGCGCGGCTGGGGCGGCCGCTGATCGTCTCCACCGGCATGGCGACGCTGGACGAGATCGGAGACGCCCTGGCCGTGATCGCCTTCGCCCTGACACGGGAGGGAACCCCCTCCGGCCCGGCTGAACTGGCCGGAGCCTTCGCCGACCCGGCGGCGCAGGCGGCGTTGCGTGAGCGCGTCACCCTGCTGCACTGCACGACCGAATATCCCGCTCCGCTGGAAGCCGTGAACCTGCGCGCCATGGACCTGATGGCCGGGACCTTCGGCCTGCCGGTCGGCTACTCCGACCACACGCTCGGCATGACGGTGGCGATCGCCGCCGCCGCGCGGGGGGCGAGGGTGATCGAGAAGCATTTCACCCTCGATCGGAGCCGTCCGGGGCCGGATCACGCCGCTTCGCTGGAGCCGGAGGAACTGGCCGCCATGATCGCCGCGATCCGGCAGGTCGAGACGGCGTTGGGCGAGGCGCGCAAGGCGCCGGCACCCCAGGAGGTCGGCAACCGGGCTATCGCCCGCCGCAGTCTGGTCGCGGCCCGGCCGATCGCCGCCGGGGAGCCTTTCAGCCTCGACAATCTGACGGCCAAGCGGCCGGCCGACGGCCTGTCGCCGATGGCGCTCTGGCCCTTGCTGGGCCGGCCCTCGCCGCGGGCCTATGCGCCAGACGAGGCGGTCGAGGCATGAGCGGGCGTCCGGTGATCGTGGTCGGCGCCGGCGGGCATGGGCAGGTGGTGGCCGATGCGCTGCAGGCCTCCGGCCGGGTCGTGCTCGGGTTCGTCGAGCCCGCGGCCGCCCCGGGGGCCGCCATTGCGGGCCTGCCCGTGCTCGGAGACGACGGCTGGCTGAAAACGGACGGCGGCTATGACCTCGCCAACGGCCTTGGCGGGACAGGCGAGGCGTCAGGCCGCGGCCGCCGCCGCGTGGTGCAGGCGCGGCTCGAGGCCGCCGGCTTCAGCTTCGTGGACGTCCGGCACCCGACCGCCGTGGCGTCGCCCGCAGCCGGGATCGGACCCGGCGTCCAGCTGCTCGCCCGGGCGGTGGTGCAGGCCGGCGCCCGGGTCGGGGCCGGCGCCATCATCAACACCGGAGCCATTGTCGAACACGGCTGCCGCGTCGGCGCCTTCAGCCATTGCGCCACCGGGGCCATCCTGTGCGGCGACGTGACGATCGGCGAGGACGCCCATGTCGGCGCCGGCGCGGTCATCCGGCAGGGCGTGACCCTCGAGGACGGGGTCGTGGTCGGCGCGGGCGCGGTAGTGCTGGAGCCGGGGACCGGGCGGGGGCCGCTGATCGGCGTGCCGGCGCGACGCAGGGAGCGGACATGAAGGACTGGCAGGCGGCCCTGATAGGCCCCGAGGCGAATTTTCGCGATGCGCTGAAGGCGATTGACGCGACAGGGGCCGGCATGGCCCTGATCGTGGACGCGGACCGGCGGCTGATCGGGGCCCTGTCCGACGGCGATCTGCGCCGGGCCCTGATCCACGGCGCCGGGCTGGAGGATCCGGCGATGAACGCCGCCAACCGCCAGCCCCTGTGCATCGACCAGCACCAGGACAGGGCCGCCACCCTGGCGATGCTGCGGGCGCACAGCCTGCGCCAGCTTCCGGTGCTGGACGACGACCGGCGGGTGGTGGGCCTGAGCACCGTTTCGGACTTTCTCAACATCCCGGTGCGGCGCAATCCGGTGGTGATCATGGCCGGCGGCAAGGGCGAGCGGCTGGCTGAACTGACCCGGGAGACGCCGAAACCCATGCTCAAGGTCGGTCCCCGGCCGATCCTCGACACGATCGTCGGCAACCTCGCGGCCCAGGGGTTCCGTCATTTCTGGCTGGCCGTGAACTACAAGGCCGAGCAGATCGAGCGCCACTTCGGCGACGGCGGGGCGTTGGGGCTGGATATTCGCTACTTGCGGGAGACCCGGCCCCTGGGCACCTGCGGCGCGCTCAGCCTGCTGCCCTCTCCGCAGGAACCGTTCGTGGTCACCAACGGCGATGTCCTGGCCAAGGCCGACTACGGCCATGTGCTCGACTCCCACCTGGAGTCCGGCGCGTCGGCCACCGTCGTGGTGCGCGACTATCAGATGCAGGTGCCGTTCGGGGTGGTGAACGCCGACGAAGGGCGCATCCTCGCGATCGAGGAAAAGCCGACGCAGAACTATATGATCAGCGCGGGCGCCTATGTGTTGTCGCCGGAAGCGCTCGGTCTGGTGCCGCCCGACGCCTACTACGACATGCCGGCCCTTATCGCGGAGATGATCGCCCGCGGCATGCCCGTGCGGCAGCAACGCGCCGAGGGGTATTGGATGGACATCGGCCGCCCGCCTGACTATGCGCAAGCCAACGCTGATTTCCCAGCGGTGTTCGACACTTAGGTCGGACGTTTTTCGAACGCACGCCAGGGATAGCGGAGAGCCGCCCCGGGATTCATATAGGTGCGCGGCCGAAAACCCGGCGGCATCCAGATCAGTGGACCATGTTTGGTAAACTTCTCAAGCGTCGCGCCCCGGTCAGGGCCCCCGATTCCCCCCGGATACCGGAGGGGACCGTGGTCTGGTCGGTCGGGGACATCCATGGCCGCGACGACCTGCTGAAGCCGCTCGTCGAAGCGATCCGGGCCGATCTGAGGACCTCGGACGCGCCGCGCAAGCTGGTCGTGTTCCTCGGCGACTACATCGACCGGGGGCCTGGCTCCCGCGAGGTGCTGAGGTATCTGGCGGCCCTGCCGCCTGAGGACGGCGTCGAATGGCGGTTTCTCAAGGGCAACCATGAGGAAACCATGCTGAAATTCCTCAACGACCCCTCGGTCGGCGCCCAATGGTGCGAATACGGCGGCGACGCCACCCTGAGATCGTACGGCCTGCGCCCGCCCGATCTGAAGCACCGCCTCGAGGCGTGGCGGCATCTGTCGTCCGACCTCGACCACAAGCTGACGGGCGACGAACGGGCCCTTCTGTCGAACCTCGAAATGAGCGTGACCGTGGGCGACTATTTCTTCGCCCACGCCGGGGCCCGGCCGGGCGAGCCCCTGGAGAGCCAGTCCGCGGAAGATTTGCTGTGGATTCGCAGCAGCTTCCTGCGCAGCGAGGTCGAGTTCGAGAAGGTCGTGGTTCACGGCCATACCCCGACCGCCGAGGTGCACGCCGATCGCCGCCGCATCGGCATCGACACGCGGGCCTATGAATCCGGCATGCTGACGGCGCTCAAGCTGAGCGGCGCCGGGCGGTGCATCCTCCAGGCGGTTGAGCCAAAACCGGTCGAGACCGGCGCAGGCGGGCTCGTTCCGCGTGAAATCGCCCTGCGGTGGACCGCCCTGCCGGCCGTGGCCGACCTGCAGGTGGCCCGCGGCTGAGGCGGCGATCGCCGCCGTTCAGCCGGCACCCGACTACAACGTCAACTTGTATCGCTGGCATCGCTCACCGCGAGTTGAAGCGGCCCCGCTTGTTGTTTCGCGAAGCCGCGTTACGGTGACCGCCTCAAAATTTCGTCGGTTGGGCCCAGATCATGTTCGATTCCTTCTCGCGGAGCTTCGGCTCGACCTCGCCGTACCTCGCTGACAACGGCGAAGTCCCGACCGTCGATCGCGTTCTGGACCCCTCGTTCGGGGCCATCGCCAGCTACCAGATCTGCGGCTGTTGCGGCAGCTTCCACGGCGCCACCAACGGCGCCGACGGGGGCGGGCTGGGCGTCATCCTGAACTCTGACGACCGCGGCATGTTCGGTCCGAACGGCAAGCCGTCGCTCGGTCCGATCGACGCCGGAGCCCAGATCACCCGCTCCAACATGAGCTGGGCGACCGGCCTTGGCCAGGCCGCGGTGGTGACCTACGCCTTCCGCGCCACGGCGTCGACGATGCCCACCGACACCACCGGCTTCTCGCAGTTCAACAATTTCCAGATCGCCGCCACCGAACTGGCGCTGGCCGCCTGGTCGGACGTGGCCAACATCACCTTCAACCGTGTCACGGATACCGGCAGCCAGTATTCGGACAATGCGACCATCCTGTTCGGCAACTACGCCAGCGGACAGGACGGGGCCGCCGCCTTCGCCTACCTGCCCGGCGGCATGCCCGGCGCCACCGACGCGGGCGCGGCCCAGGGCGACGTCTGGGTCAACAGCTCGCTGTCCTACAACGCCGTTCCGGTGATGCAGGCCTATGGCCAACAGGCCCTGCTGCACGAGATCGGCCACGCCATCGGCCTCAGCCACCCGGCCAACTACAACGCCAGCGCCACCGGGGTGATCACCTACGACGCCGACGCGACCTATTTCGAGGATTCGCGCCAGTACACGGTGATGAGCTACTTCAGCGAGCAGAACACCGGCGCTGATTTCCGCACCAACGGCGCCGGCAACAACCGCTATTCGGCGGTCCCGCTGCTCGACGACATCGCCGCGGCGCAGCGCCTGTACGGCGCCAACATGAACACCCGCACCGGCGACACGACCTACGGCTTCAACTCAAACGCGGGCCAGCCCTGGTTCAACGCCAACAACAGCTCAAGCGCGCTGATCTTCGCGGTCTGGGACGCCGGCGGCGCCGACACCTTCGACTTCTCCGGCTACAGCGTCGCCCAGACCATCGATCTGCGGCAGGGCGCCTTCTCCAGCGTCGGATCGCTGGTCGGCAACGTGGCCATCGCGATCGGCGTGGTGATCGAGAACGTCATCGGCGGCTCGGGCGTCGACACCATCCGCGGCAACTCGGCGGCCAACCGGATCACCGGCCATGGCGGCAACGACGTCATCGACGGCGGCCTGGGCTCCGACACGGTGGTCTTCTCGGGCAACCGCGCCAGCTACTCCGTGGTCTGGAACGGTCAGGTCGGCACCGTGACCGGTCCCGACGGCACGATCACCGTCCGCAACGTCGAATTCCTCCAGTTCTCGGACCAGACCATCGCCGCGGCCCCGACGGGCGGGCTGCTGGTCGCCGGCGACATCACCAATGAGACCATCACCGGCACCGGCTTCGCAGACACCATCGGCGGACTCGGCGGGACCGACACCATCAACGGCCTGGCCGGCGCGGACACGCTGAACGGCGGTTCGGGCAATGACGTCCTGAACGGCGGGGACGACGCCGACTTCCTGGTCGGCGGGCTCGGCAACGACGCGCTCAACGGCGGCGCGGGGGCCGACATCGCCGACTATTCCGGCGCGGGGACGGGGGTCATCGTCAACCTGTCGAACGGCACGGCCATCGGCGGCGCCGGCTCGGACACGCTCAGCAGCATCGAGGAAGTGCGCGGCACGGCCCATGCCGACACCCTGACCGGCGACGGCAACGCCAACATCCTGCGCGGCGGCGGCGGCATCGACACCCTGAACGGCGGCGGCGGGGCGGACCAGCTGTTCTCCGGCGCCCCGGGCGAAGGCGGCGGCGCCCCCGACATCGTCAAGGCGTTCAGCACCGCCAACAACTCGAGAGCCAACGCGGTGTCCCTGGCCGGCGGGTTCGACCTCGGGACGCGCAGCGACGTCGCCGACTCGACCACCATTCCTCACGCCACGGTCGTGGCGACCAGCCACGGCGGCAAGGAATTCTACGCCGTCACGGTGGGGGCGGGCGACACGATCGTGTTCGACATCGACAACGCCTCGTTCGACAGCGTGCTGCGCATCTATGACGCCAGCGGCAACCAGCTGGCCCAGAACGACGACTCCGCCAGCGACGGCGGTCCCGCGACCGACTCCGGCCTGAGCCAGACCTTCTTCGCCGCCGGCACCTATTACATCGAGGTGTCGCAGTGGCAGTCCGGCGCGGACGCCAGCCTGATCACCTCGGCCCCGCCGGCGGGCGGGACCTACACCCTGCACGTCTCGGTGCCGAGCGCGCCGGTGGCCCCCCTGATCTTCCTCGGCTCCACCATGAACGGCGACGCCGGGGCCGACACCCTCAACGGCGACGTCGGCCGAGACACCCTGAACGGCGGCGCCGACGACGACCTGCTGACGGGCGGCGGCGAGAACGACACCATCGACGGGGGGACCGGAACCGACACGGCGGTCTTCAGCGGCAACCGCTCGGCATATACGGTCAGCCTCAGCTCCGGCGTAACCACGGTGACCGGGCCGGAGGGCACGGACACGATCACCAACGTCGAGCGGCTGCAGTTCGCGGACGGGTTGTTCGACCCGAGCGGGGCCCCGCTGGGCGGCGGTCCGATCGACGGAACGGCGAATGCCGACACCCTCGGCGGCACGACCGGCGCCGACACGATCAATGGGCTGGGCGGCGATGACGTGATCACCGGCGGGCTCGGCGACGACACCATCGACGGCGGCGCGGGCACGGACACGGCCGTGTTCTCCGGTACGATGGCCGGCTCCACGGTTTCGACGGTCAGCGGCGTGACCACGGTGAGCGGGCCGAGCGGCGCCGACACCCTGACCAATGTTGAGCGGCTCCAGTTCTCCAACGGTACGCTGATCGTGGGCGCGGGTGGCGGCCAGTATTTCGCCGGCACGGCTGGGAACAACACCCTCAACGGAACCACCTTCAATGACCAGCTGGAGGGGCTGGCCGGCAACGACATCCTGGATGGCGGCGCGGGCGCCGACCTCATGACCGGCGGGACGGGCAACGACCGGTTCATCGTCGACCGCCAGGGCGACGTCGTCGTGGAAGCGGCGGGCGGCGGCACGGACCAGGTCTGGGCCTCGGCCGACTATGTGCTGGCCGCGGGCGTCGAGGTCGAGCAGCTGAAGACCACCAACGCCGCCGGAACGGGCGGGATCGACCTGACCGGCAACGAGATCGCCAACACGATCACGGGCAATGCCGGGGTCAATATCCTGAACGGGGGCGGTGGCGACGACGAGCTGTTCGGGCTCGGCGGCGCCGACATGCTGGATGGCGGCGTGGGCGCCGACAGGATGGTCGGGGGGACCGGGGCTGACCGCTACTATGTCGATAATGCCGGCGACATGATCTCCGAGTACAAGGGCGGCGGCACGGACCAGGTGTGGGCCTCGATCAGCTACACGCTGTCGTCGACCACCGAGGTCGAACAGCTGAAGACCGCCGACGCTGCAGGCACGGGGGCGATCGACCTCACCGGCAACAAGTTCGACAATACGGTCACCGGCAACGCGGGCGTGAACGCCCTCAATGGGGGGGGCGGTGACGACGTGCTGTTTGGCCTCGCCGGGGCGGACATGCTGGACGGCGGCGTCGGGGCCGATCGCATGGTCGGCGGCACGGGCGCCGACCGCTATTACGTCGACGACGCGGGCGACACGATCTCGGAATACAAGGGGGAGGGGACCGACCAGGTCTGGGCCTCGGTCAGCTACACCCTCTCCGCGACCACGGAGGTTGAACAGCTCAAGACCGTCGACGCCGCCGCCACCACCGCCATCGACCTGACCGGCAACAAGTTCGCCAACACCATTACCGGCAACGCCGGCGTCAACGTGCTGGACGGCGCGGCCGGAGATGACGAGCTGTTCGGCCTCGGGGGCGCGGACATCCTCGACGGGGGCGCGGGCGCGGACCGCCTGGTCGGCGGCACGGGCGCCGACCGCTACTACGTCGACAACGCGGGCGACGTGGTTTCGGAGTACAAGGGCGGCGGAACGGACCAGGTCTGGGCCTCGGTCAGCTACACCTTGGGAACGAGCACCGAGGTGGAGGTGCTGAGGGCCGTTGACGCCGCCGCCACCACCGCCATCGACCTGACCGGCAACAAGTTCGCCAACGCCATCACCGGCAACGCCGGGGTCAATACGCTGAACGGCGCCGCGGGCGATGACGTGCTCTGGGGGCGTGACGGCAACGACGCCCTGAACGGCGGATCAGGGACCGATACGGCCCGCTTCACGGGCGACCGGGCCTCATACATCATCAGCACGGTCGCCGGCGTCACCACCGTCGTGGGAGCCGACGGCGTCGACACCCTGACCTCCATCGAACAGCTGATGTTCTCGGACGGCTTCTACGATATCAGCGGGAACCTTCTCCCTCCGGCCGCGCCGCGGGCGAGCGAAGATTCGGCCGACAAGTCGGACGGGGCCTGGGTCATGCCGGCGGAGCCGGTTTCCTTCGGCGGAGACAGCCAGGTTTCCGGGGCCAAGGGCGAGGACGTCTGGACCCTGCCCGGGCTCGAGGCGGACGAGTTTCTCCCCACGGCCGTCGAGCCGGACGGTCCCTGGGTTCTCGGTCCGCTCGAGGCGGACTTCGGCGGCAACTTCGTCGACAGATGGGATGTCAGCGGGCCGCGCCAGGCGTCCGGGACCGACCTGTCGTGGGCGGAGGCCCTGTCTCTGGATCACGGGGCCGGCGCCGACCATTGGATGCGGGACGCAGATGCCGGCATGCTGCCGGGCGCCGACCTGGCCTTCTGGTCGGCCAAGTTCGGTCATTTCTTCGAATGACCGTCGAGGCTCGGCTCGGACTCTGATCAGATCCGCGCCGCCGATAGCCTGTCGCCGCGCCGCCCTCATTGCAGGGCGGCGCGGTTTCGGGCGATCTGCGGCAAGGTCGACATGACCGGACGCGCCGGCGCGGGATCAGCCGTCAGGCGTCAACGACGGGCTGTTGGTTCCACCGCCGCGTCCCGGGCGGGCTGATCGGAGCGGCGGGCCAGTTCGAGCAGGCCGCAGCACAGGGCGAAGACGACGGCCAGGGTCTCTGTCCGCAGCGGGTAGTCGCCCGCCGAGTGCAACAGGAACACGCCGATGGCGATGCTGGCCGCGCGCTGGAGGTCCCGTTCCCGGGACGGCTCGGCCTTCCATGCGCTCGACAGACGCCGTCCGTACCAGACCAGGAAGGCCAAGATCAGTGCGAGCCCCGGCCAGCCGGCCTCCAGCCAGGTTTCGAGGTATTCGTTGTGGGCCTGGTTGAAAAAGGTCCCGTCCAGCTGATCCAGCGGCTCTACCGACCGGTAGACGGCGTCGAAGCTGCCGATTCCCGAGCCGATCGGAAGGTAGGTCTGGGCCGTCTCGGCGACGAGCGGCCAGCGTTCAAAACGGACCTCGGGCTGGGCGTTGGTTTCGAACCGCGCGAGGACGGGGGGCAGGGCCATCACCGAGACGACGGTCAGGGCCGCCGCCGCCGCGCCGACCAGAAGCAGCAAGGCCGGGGCCGGCCGACCTCGGCCTGAAGCGACCCAGGCCGCCAGCAAACTGAACAGAAGCACGGGAACGAACAGGGTCACGCCGGCGCGGGACCGAATGGCCGCGAGCGCGATGACCACCACTCCGACAAACAACGCCGCGGCCCAGAGAGCGACGCCGCGGTCATTGCGGCGCCTCAGGCAGGCGCCGCCCCAGACCGCCGCGAAGGGGAGGGTGGCGACCAGGAAGCCGGCCAGATGGTTCCGGTTGGCGAAAAAGCCGGTGACGGAGCCGGCGCTCGTCGTCTCCCAGGGGTAGAGTTGCTCCCCACCGCTGGCCAGCTGGGCCGCGCCGAGAAGGATGCCGATGAGGGCGGCCGCTAGGCAGAGCCCGACGAGCCGGACCCTTCCTTCCCGCGCCAGGGTCAGTGTGGCCAGAAAGATCGCCACCGGGGGGAGAAGGGCCAGGGCCGAGTCCCAGGTGCGGTCCGGCGCAAGGCTCAGCGGAACCCAGCCGGGGGCGAGGCCCGCGAGCTCCAGGGCCAGAACCATCTGGTCGCGCCCCGGCAGCCCCGTCCACAGGGCGGGCGGAACGGGAAGGAGCTGGATGAGGGGTATGGCGGCCGTGGCGGCCAGAATGCCGAGGGCGAAACGGTGTTCCCGCCAGTCTCCGGTGCGGATCAACCGCCCGGCGGCAACGACCAGAAGCGGCAGCGCGGCGAGTTCGACCAGGGCGAGCCGAAGGGCGTGGTCACGACTGGCGCCGCCGAAGGCAAAAGAAAAGGCCAGCAGGACCATCGACGCTATCGCGACGACATCCCACTGGCCCTTCCAGAACTTGTTCGGCACGCGCTAGGTCAGCAGAAAGCGTACGTAGCGTGAACCAGGGTCAGCTTAATCGCTTTCCGAACCGTCGTCGCTCACGACAGCGATGGTGGCGATGATCACGGCGGTGCCGATCAGGAGAACGGGCAGCGGAACACCGGCCAGTTCGGCGCTGTCGCCGGCCTGGGCGCCCACGCGGTCACCCACGCGAGTGACGGCAGAATTGTTCGCGGCGGCGGCCTGTCCGGCCACAAGCAGCAAGCCCGCCGTGACAGCGGCGATGGTCTTACGCATTCGAAATCCCCTTATCAGATCGTTGGTACGGGCTGACCCGCGACGTATCGAGAATGGGTATAAGCGGCGAAGGTTTCAAAATCAATACGGATTCAACGTCTGCGGTCCTTTTGGAGGGTGGACCGAGGCGTCTACCGCCCCGCCTCTCCGGCGGAAACGATGGAGACCCGGTCGAACCAGGCCGCCGTGAGCGAGCGCTTGTCTCCGGGAGTCCCTTCGAGCCTGAGCCACTGGGCGGGGCAGTTCGCGGGCACGGTGAGGGGGAGGGAGACTGACGTCCAGCCCGTCCCGGTCCCCGGCTCCGCCGGAGACGAGGCGATCAGGCGCTCGCCCGGGAGGCAGGCCACCTTCCAGACGAAGTGGGCGCGGGCGTCGCCCGACTCCTCCCTGACGGCGTAGGTGAGGCGGTATCGCCCCGGCGAAAGGAGAAGCAGCTGCGAGGCGATCCGGGCGCGGTTATAACCGTCGTACTCGATCCGGAGGGCCGGATCCCGGTTCTCGCTGGGTGCGATCTCCGCCACCGCCCCGGCGCGCTGGGCGAGTCGCCACTGGAAGGGTTCAGGCGCTGAGGGGGCGCCAAACTCGCCGTTGGTGACGAGGTCCGACACGGGCGGCCGCTTGAGGCGGTCCCGGACGGTCCGCAGCGCCTCGAACTGCCCCATCTGGAGCAGTTTCATGTAGAGCGGCCGCAACTCCTCGTTGGTGAGCGGCGTCCGCCCCGGCTGCAGCATGACCGCCAGGCTGGCCGCTATCTGAACGCCCTGCGGAGAGGCGTTGAGGCTATCGAAATAGTCCGAACGCCAGGGCGGGCTCGCGGCCAGCAGGCGAGCCAGAACCGGCAGGGACCGCTGCCGGTCTTCCGTTCCCGCCACCGTGAACAGGCGAAACACTTGGGGCTGGATGTCTTCGCGGCGCCGGACCAGCGTGTCGGCGTGGGCGAAGCCGGACGTATAATCACCCTGCCTCAGCCGGTGCTCGATGAGCCAGGCATGGGTCGGGTCGTCTCGCAGGCTCCAGTTGCCCGCCAGCGTCAGGATGTCGTCGGCCTGCGCGTCGCGGCCGGCGTGGGCTTCCGTCAGTCCGACTACGCGCAGCGCCCGGACGTCGAAGGGCGAGCGGCTGAGGGCGCTCCGGCCCAGGGACGCAGCGTTGGCGTCACGCCCCGCCGCCAACTCGGCTTCGGCGGCGCGCCGGAGGACCAGCGGCGAGTCAGGTGATAGCCGGACGGCGACCTCGACCGGCGCCCGCTTGATGAACGGCTGGATGGCGATCTGCCATCCGAGAAGGACGGCGCCGATGATCAGGCCGTAAGAGGCCCACTCGGCGCCGCGGAAGCGCCGCGCCGGAGCACGGGACGCGTCCGCCTTGTCCCTCAAGCCTGGCGCCCCTTCTTGCGGGACCTTTCGCCTTCTTCCTTGTCCCCGTAATTGTAGTCGTAGGCGTAGTCGTAGCCTCCGTACGAGGTCGTCTTGGCGTTGAACTTCGTCAGCACGGCGCCAAGCAGGTGGGCCCGGCCCACCCGGATGCGGCGCAGGGCGCCCCGGGCCTGTCCGCGACGCGTCCCACGGGATTCCAGCACGAACAGCACGCCGTTGACGGCCGCGGCGAGAAGCGGCGCGTCGGCGAAGCCAAGAACAGGCGGGCCGTCGAAGACGACATGGTCAAAGCTGTTTCGGGCCTCCGTGAGGAACAGCCGCAGCCGGTCGCCGCCCCAGAGTTCCGCCGGGTTCGGCGGCAGCGGGCCGCACGGGATGAAGAACAGGTTCTCCTGGTCCGTGCGCTGGACCACGGAGGTCAGCTCGGCGGAGCCGGACAGCAGATTGCTCATGCCGCGCTCGTTCTCGACCCCCACCATGCGGTGCATCGACGGATTGCGCAGATCTCCGTCGACCAGCAACACACGCCGGCCGACACGGGCCAGATTGAGCGCCACGGCATAGGCCGTCGTGGACTTGCCTTCGGCCGGGCGGGCGCTGGTCACCAGCAGGCTGCTGGGAGCCCCGTCAGGCGTCGAGAACTGCAGCGCTGTTCGGAGCGAGTAGTACGCTTCGGAGAACCCGGACCGGATGTCCGCCAGGCTGTCGGTGGTTGTCTGCCCTTTCTCAAGGAGAGGCACTACGCCCAGAACCGACACGCCCAGCTTGGCCTCGACGTCGTCGGGTGTTGCGACCGTCTCGTCCAGCGCTTCCAGAATGAAGGCCGCGAGCAGGCCCAGTCCGAGCCCGAGAAGGGCGGCGAGGGCGATGTTGAGCAGCAGATCGGGCTTCGAGGGCGACGACGGCGCGCGCGCGCGATCGACGATGGAGATGTTGTTGGCGGTGTCGACGCCGGTGACGCCCACCTCCTTGTAGCGCTGCAACAGGCCTTCATAGAGCGTGCGAGTCGTGTCCAGCTCGCGCTGAAGGATGTTGTACTGGATCGACCGGTCACGCAGGTCCAGCACATCACCGGTCAGGCCATTGACCTGCGCCTGGAGCGAACGCTCCTGGTTGGCCGCGATCTCGTACTGGCTCCGGATCGACGTGCGGATGTTGTTGGCGATGGTCTGGATCTGGCCGTCCGCCTCTTCGATCTGGGCGCGCATGCGCACCATTTCCGGATAGTCCGGCTGGAAGATGCTCAGCTTCTGCTGGTACTCGGCGTCCAGGATCGCCCGCTGTTCCGTGAGCCGCTGGACGGTCGGGTTCTGCAGCACTTCGGGCAGGGTCATCAGGCTGGCGCCGCGCGCCGAGCGCCAACGCTCTTCCGCGGCGACGCGAGCGGCGCGGGCCTGGGCGAGCGCGCTGTTCAGCGCGACCAGGTTGTTCGAGGTCAGCGACTGGCTGGAGCCGGACTCGCCGCCTTCGCTGGGCTCTCCGACATTGATGATCTGCTGATTGGCGGCATAAGCCACCAACTGGCGTTCCGCGGATTCGAGACGCCCCTTGGTCTGGGCGATCCGCTCTTCCAGGAATTCCCGGGCGTAGGCGGAGCTTTCGAATTTCCGATCGAGGTTGGCCTGGATGAAATTCTCGGCGAAGCCGTTGGCGATCCGGGCCGCCACGACCGGATTGGGGTTGTCATAGCCGATGGTGACCAGACGCGAACCGCGGACGGGCGAAACGCTGAGATTCTCCTGGAGCGCCTTGAGAGCGGCCGCGCGCCGCCGCGCCGCCTGCACCGCAGCCGTTCCACCGGGCGCCGGCGCCTCCACGCCGATCTCTTCAAGCGCATCATTGGAGCTGGCCAGGCCGAGGCTCTCGATGACCCGCTCGGCCAACGACCGGCTGCGAAGCAGCCCGTACTGGGTCTGGAAGAACTCCTCGCCCTGCATCATGTTCTCGCGAGGCGCGACCCCCTCGGCGTCGAAGACGCGCGCCGCCTCGCGATCGATCTGCAGCGTGGCCTGCGCGGTGTAGACGGGCGTCATCAACAGAGTGATGGCGGCGCCGACGACGAGGGCGGCGAGGAAGCAGCCGAGGATCAGGAAGCGGTACTTCAGCGCAAGCCGCCAGTAGGCCGCCAGATCAACCGGCGCCTGGTCCTCGGTCCGGTCGCCTCGGCCCAGGGCGGCGCCCGTCGCGGTGTCCGGGATAAATCCCGCGTTCTGAGGACGCTGGCCGCGCTCGTCAGCGAAGTGATTGTCGCCCAGCATTTCTGGTATCCGTCAAAATGTTGCGGCTGCAACCGCATGATATCCAGCGGGCTGATATCGCACTGCCCGCAATCGCGCACACGAAATTCGAGAACTCGCCCCGCCTGGGCCGCCTTCTAGAAGAAGCGGAAGACCGCCAATGCGGGCACCGCGTTGACGATTTCCCTGAGTGCAGAACTCAGGCGGGAGGCGTCGACGACGATGACGTCGTCGCCCAGAACCTGTGGATCCGACGCACGTCCTTGTCGGATCGCCGCAAGGTCAAACAGGGCGACCGAGCGCCGTCCATCGATCGTGCGGAAAACGGCGACCTTCGTCAGGTCGGCGATCTGGGTCGGTCCCTCCGCCATCGCCACGGCCTGCAGCAGGGAGGTCGAGCCCCGCATTTCGTAGACGCCGGGCTTGGTCACCGCGCCGTCCACCGTGATCTTCTGGCTGGCTGCTTCGGTGACGGTCACCGTCACCTGCGGGTCGCGAAGGTACTGGGCGGCGAGCCGTTCGGCGATGTCGGCCGACATTTCGCCGGGGGTCCGTCCGCTTCCGCGGACCGCGCCGATGAGGGGCATCTGGACGTTGCCGGAGGTATCGACCACCAGGTCCTCGAAGGACAGGTCGGGCACCTGGAAAACCCGAACATTGACCTTGTCGCCGACGCCGATGCGGTATTCAGAGTCCACCGCTACCGCGACCGGGTCCGAATGCATGTCCACCGCTTGGGCGGCGGTCATGCTTGCGACGTCCATTCTGGGCCCGCCACACGCACAAAGTGCAAGGCTGGCGAGGAGCGGAAGCAGACAAGAAATGCGCATCAGGCGACAATACCTCAGACTATCGACCCCGTCTCAGGACGGCGGGAGCGTTCGCGTCGAGGCGTTGTCCAGCACAAGGCGCGAGCGGTCAACCTCGGTCAAGTGGCCGGGCCTCAAAGAATAAAGATGTGACGCCGGAGCTTGAGAGCGATCGCCGGCCCGGGGCGCGCCACAAGCCGCGAGGGCGACACCAACATGCCTCCGAGGGGTTTGCGGTTGCAATCCGATATGGAACGGTCTCTTGAACAATTGCGCTGAATTAGTGTGGCGGGCGGCGCTGCTCATCATGCGGTCACTTGACCAGCCGTGTCATGTAGTTGCCAAAGGTAGTGGCGTCTGCCAGAGGGCGCAGCCTGTTTGCACAAGCCGGGGTTGGGTTTGAGCCTTACGCACGAGATTATGGGCCGGACCGGCGGACATTCATGATGGGGAACACCAAAACGGCGCGAGCCAGGCTGACCCTGGCGTGGACGGCGAAATTCTGCCTTCACATCAGCCTGCTGTTTGTGGGCCTGGTGCTCGCCTATGAGTTGCGGCGGGCGTTGCCGCTGGAATGGTGGGTCACCAGCCCCGATGCAGTCCGCGTCCTGAGATGGGCGGGGCTTTACGCCCTCATCGGCGCCGGCGTCGAACTGGTGTTCCAGTCGGAACGATCGGCTTGGCGCTTCGCCTCCATGCGGGAAGTGATCGGCCTCGTTCGCAACGTCACGGTCACGTCCGGCCTATTCCTCGGGGTGATTTTCTTCCTGGATCGCGGTCTTCAACTGCCCCGGTCCGTTCTTCCTCTGACCTGGCTCGTCAGCATCGCCCTGCTCGTGGGGTTCCGGATGGCGTGGCGACTGCCGCACGATCCAGGCCTCGCCGCCCATTTCCTGCCGAGCTGGTGGCCGCGTCCCCAGTCGGACCGGACCCCGATGCTGATCGTGGGGCCGATGTCAGGGGCCGACCGGCAGATACGGCTCATCCAGGGCGACGAGAAGACGCCCTACCAGATCATCGGGGTCGTCACGCCGCATCGCGAGGAAGTCGGTCTTCGGCTGCACGGCGTCCCGTTTATCAGCGACCTGAAAACCTGGGTTCCGGCCCAGAGCGGCTTGACCGTACGAGGGGTCAGGCCGCACGCAATCGTCTTCCTCGACGACCCGGTCCAGGCTTACGGTTTCTCGACGGAGCGCATTGGCGAACTGCGGCGCGCCGGGCACCGGCTCCTCAAGCCCCAGAGCCTGGCGGAGATCGATGGATCCGACGGGGCCGCACAGAAGCTGGAGGAAATTCCTCTTGAGGATTTCCTGCCCAGGAAGCCGATTTCGCTTGATGCGACGCCGGTGCGCAATCTGATCGCGGGACGCCGGGTGCTGGTCACCGGGGCCGGGGGAAGCATCGGCTCGGAAATATGCCGCCAGTTGCTGTCGTTCGGATGTTCACACCTCAGCATGGTGGACCATTCGGAATTTCTGCTGTTCGAGATCGACCGGGAACTGGCGGGTGTGAACCCCGCCGCTTCCCGCCGCGCCATTCTGGCGAATGTGCGCGATGAAACGCGCATCCGGGAAGTGTTCGCCGCGGAACGCCCGGACATCGTGTTCCACGCGGCCGCCCTGAAACATGTCACCCTCGTCGAGAACAACCCGGCGGAAGGCGTGTTGACCAATGTGCTGGGCACCTGGAACGTGATGCGGGCCGCCGTGGCCGCCGATGCCGACCAGTTCGTACTGATCTCCACCGACAAGGCGGTCGACCCGACCAATGTCATGGGGGCCACCAAGCGCATCGCCGAAGCTCTCCTGGAGACCGCGCCGGAGGGCCGGACGCGCTTGGCGGCGGTGCGTTTCGGCAATGTCCTGGGTTCCGCCGGCTCCGTCGTTCCCATCTTCCGGGATCAGATCGCCCGCGGCGGTCCGGTGACAGTGACCCACCCGGATGTGAACCGCTACTTCATGACGATCCCGGAGGCGGTGCAGCTGGTGTTGCACAGCACAGCGGTCAAGGCCGCCCGCGCCGGGGCCGGGCCTTCCAAATTCCTGCTCGAAATGGGCGAACCCGTGAAGATCGCCGATCTGGCCCGTCAGATGATCGAGCTGTCGGGCAAAAGGCCGGACATCGATATCGCGATCGAATACACCGGCCTGAAGAAGGGTGAAAAGATCGCCGAGGAGTTGGCCGACGCCGGTGAAGACACCAGGCCCGGCATCGAGGGCATCCTCGAGGTGCTGAGCGATTTCCGCGGCGTCGACACCGCCCTCTTGGATGAGCTCATCGCGACGGCCCGCGGCGGCCGGGACCGGGACGTCGCGGCCCAGTTGTCCGCGATTGTTCAGGATATTCGCGGTCGGCTGCTGACGCCCGTCGACGATGATCAGCGGCGGGTGGCGCCATGAGCCGCGCATTTTTGAGCCGTTTCGACGCCGTCGAACGGCGCCGGTCCTTCACGAACAGAGACTAGTCCGATGAATCCTTCTCATGGCGAGCCCGCTCCCCGGGCCTCGGACGCTCCGCCACGCACGGCTCTCATCGGTTGCGGCCGGTGGGGCCGCAATATCGCCCGCGTGCTGTCGCGCCTGGGCGCCCTGGAGGTGATCGTCGATCCGGCCGCTGACGCTCTTGCGGCCTACGCTGCAGAACTGGGGGTGCGGGTGACCTCAGATCTCGACGAAGCCTTCGCCGAAGGCATCGACGCCATCGCCATCGCCGCCCCCGCGGTCGACCACGCCCGGCTGATCCTGATGGCCCTCGAGGCCGGCAAGCCGGTCTTTGTCGAAAAGCCTCTGGCGCTCGAACTCGGCGACGCCGAACACGCGGCCACGGTGGCTGCCGAAAAGGGCCTGACCTTGATGGTCGGCCATTTGCTTCAGTATCATCCGGCCTTCGTCACCCTCAAGCGACTGGTCGCCGAGGGAGCGATCGGCGAGTTGCGGCACATCACTTCGCACCGGTTGAATCCGGGCGCCATCCGGACCGAGGAAAATGCCTTGTGGAGCATGGCGCCCCACGACTTCTCCATGGTTCTGGCCCTGACCGGAGAAGAGCCGACCGCCGTTTCGACCTTGCCCGTCAAGGTCGTCAATCCGGCTATCCCGGACCAGTATTTCGTCCAGATGCGCTTTGAAAACGGGCCAACGGCCCAGGTCAACGTCTCGTGGCTTTCCCCCTACAAGGAGCATAAGCTCACCGTGCTCGGGACCAGGGGGGCTCTCGTGTTCGAGGACACCGCCACGGATCGGTCCCGCAAGCTCGTCCTCTACCGGAATTATGTCGATGCGTCGGGTGGGGCTCCCCGGTTCGTAAAGGGCGACGGCGAGCCGGTTGATTTCCCCGGTGACGAGCCGCTGGAGGCCGAACTGGGCGTCTTCCTCAACGCGGCGGTCGGCAAGGCGGAGACGCGGACCGGGCCGGCCGAGGCCATTCCGGTTCTGCGGCTCCTTCGGCGGGCCGAGGCCGCGGCTGAAAGGGACGCATGACTCATCGCCTTTCCCAGTTTGCAGAGGCGGCGGGCTTCACGGTCCTTCGCGACGGCGCGTTCGAGCTCACAGGCAAGCTGTCCACGCCGCTGACCGGGCTATGCGTGCCGTTGCGCGCCGCAAAATACGCCGACGAGGTGAATTCCAACCCGCGGGTCGCCGCCGTCATCACCACCGCCGGGATCGCCGAGGCCCTGGATGCGCGTTTCGCTGTCGCTCTCGCCGAACAGCCCGATGTCGCCCATGCCGAACTGCACGCCTGTCTGGCGAAACTGCACGAAGCGGCCATGCGGGCGCGGCCGAACAAAATCGACTCGAGTGCGGTCATCGATTCGTCGGCCCGCATCGCTGACCACGGCGTCGAGATCGGCGCAAACGTCCGCATCGGCGCCCATGTGACCCTGGCGCCGGGGGTTTCGGTGGAGGAAAACTGCGTCCTTCACCCCGGCGTAAGCCTGGGGGTGCCGGGCTTCAATTCGGGCCTGATCGGCGGTCGTCAGCGCATCATTCCCCAGCTGGGAGGCGTGCGGTTGAGGCCTTGGGTGGAACTGCTGTCCAATGTCTGCGTGGCGCGGGCCCTGTTCGGCGGCGAGACCACGCTGGGCGAAGAAACCCTCGCCGACAATCTGGTCTATATCGCCCATGATGTTCAGATCGGCCGTCGGGTGCAGATCTGCGCCCACGCCAACATCCTGGGCCGCGTCGAGATCGGCGACGGCGCCTATATCGGTCCGTCGGCGGTTATCGTGAATGGAGCCCGGATCGGGGAAAAGGCCAAGGTCAGCCTCGGTGCAGTGGTGACCCGCGACGTGCCGGCGGGCGCCGTGGTCACCGGCAATTTCGCGGTTCCCCACGATCGCTTCCTGTCGCACCTTCGCCGTATCCGCTAACAGGGGCCTTGATGCACTTCGACGAGTTGGAAACCCGGCATGCACCCCTTCGGGCGCCTCTCGACACGCACTCGCGCGGCGTCCAGAGCTTGCCTGCGCATCTCCATGCGACCCCAGCGGAAAACGACCCTGTGTGCGAAGCGGTGGCCGGCGCCTACGCGCTCGTCCAGGCCTGAGCGGAATTCTGATTTATGACCGATACTCTCGACCGCGCTAAAACCGGAACGGTCCATCAGGCCGTCGATGACCTGCTGTCCCGGCTGGAAGGCCGCGACGCCCTGCTCGGGATCATCGGCCTGGGCTATGTCGGCCTGCCGCTGTCCGCCGCCGCCCACCGCGCCGGTTTCCGGGTGATTGGCTTCGATGTCGACGAGAGCAAGATTTCGCAGCTGATGGCGGGCCGGAGTCCCGTCGGCACCGTTCCGGACCCGGTGGTGGAAGGCATGCGCGCGGATGGCCGTTTCAGCGCGACCTCCGACGTTCAGAGGCTTCGCGAGGCGGACGCCTTGATCATCTGCGTTCCCACGCCGATCGACCGCCACCGGAACCCGGACCTTTCCTATGTGGTGGCCACCGCGGAGATGATCGCGACCGTCCTGCGGCCAGGTCAGATCGTCGTCCTCGAGTCCACGACCTGGCCTGGAACGACGGACGAGGTCGTCAAACCGATCCTGGAGACCACCGGCCTCGCCGCGGGCGTGGAGTTTCTGCTCGCCTACTCCCCCGAACGGGAAGACCCGGGCAATCCGAACTTCGAGACGTCCACGATCCCACGGGTCGTCGGCGCCGACGACGACCATTCGCGGCGCGGCGCCGAACTGATCTACGGAGCGATCGTCGAACGCATCGTTCCGGTCTCCTCGACACGCACGGCCGAGGCCGTGAAGCTCACCGAGAACATCTATCGCGCCGTCAACATCGCCCTGGTGAACGAACTGAAGCTCATCTACGGCAAGATGGGCATCAACATCTGGGAGGTGATCGACGCCGCCAAGTCCAAGCCCTTCGGCTTCCAGGCGTTCTATCCGGGGCCGGGCCTCGGCGGACACTGTATCCCGATCGATCCCTTCTACCTCACCTGGAAGGCGCGGGAGTTCGAGGTTCCCACCCGGTTCATCGAACTGGCCGGCGAGGTCAACGCGGACGCCCCGCGCGAGGTGCTGAACGCCCTGCTGCTCGCCATGGGCAGCCGTTTGAGAAAGAGCCTCGCCGGGTCGCGCATCCTGCTCCTCGGTCTCGCCTACAAGAAGAACGTCGACGACATGCGCGAAAGCCCGTCGCTGAAGATCCTCGAGGAATTGGAGGCGATGGGCGCGCAGGTCGAATATTTCGACCCCCACATCCCCGTCATCCCCCGGACCCGCGAGCACGCCGCCCTGGCGGACCGGCGGGGCATCGATTGGAGCGCGGAAACGCTGGCCGGTTTCGATGCGGCGCTGATCTGCACTGACCACGACAACGTCGACTATCAGCAGCTGGTGGATCAGATCCCCCTGGTGGTGGACTCGCGCAACGCCACGCGGGGGGTCACGCGGAACATGGACCGGGTCGTCCTCGCGTGACGCCTGCTCCGTTCAAGAGGCGGGCGGAGTAAATGGGCGCGCCCGGTCGGCTGGCCGCTGCCTGGCGTAACGGAGTGGTTGCGGCGGGGAGATTGCAGCGCAGCAGCTTTCTCCGTTCGGTCGCGAAGCTGATGAGCGCGTCCGCCCTGGGTCAGCTGACCCTTCTGGCGGCGGTGCCTGTCTTGACCCGGCTGTATGGACCGGCCGCGTTCGCGATCTATGCGGTCTCGTCCGCGGTCAGCATCTGGGCCGCGGTGGCGGCGTCCGGGCGCTACAGCTTCGCCATCGTCACAGCCGACTCCGACGAGGAATCGGCCGCGGCCACCGCCCTGTCCTTGTGGGTGACGCTGGGTTTCCTGGCGTGTCTACTGATCGCGGCGGGAGTCTGGATGGCGTTTGGCCATGCCGCCGCCTGGGCGGGCGGCGAGTATCTGACGCCGGACGTCCTGGTCTGGACTGTGCTCGGAGCCATCGCGCTGGGCCTGACCGACATCGGCGCGAAATGGTCGGTGCGCCGGGCCCGGTTCGACATTCTCGGCTGGGCCAGTTTCGCCGGGTCCGCGCTCATCGTCCTGTTGCAGATCGGCATTGGCCTAGCCATCCCTGCCTGGGGACTGTTCGGGCTTGTCATGGGCCAGGCGCTCGGACGCCTCCTGGCGACGCCGATTTTTCTGCTGACGGACTTCCAGGGCTTGCGCGCCGGCCTGAAATCGAGCCGGCGGCAAATGCTCGCCGTGGCGAGACGCTACTGGCGCCTGCCCGCCTACTCGGTCCCGTCAGGCTTCGTGAACCAGACCAGCAAGCAATTGCCAGCCCTGGCCTTTCCCGTCCTCGGCGCGAGCGTTCTCGGCCACTACGCCCTCTGCGTCCGGGTGCTTCGGGGCCCTCTGAGCTTCGTGTCCGAAGCTGTGGGTCACGTATTCTTCAGCAGATTTACACAACTGCGGTTCGAGAACGATCGGGCAGGAAGGCTTTATGTCAAGAGCCTCGCCGGGTTGTTTGCACTCTCGGTGCCGGTTTCGGTCATTATAATACTGTTCGGGCCGCCGTTGTTTGCCTTCGCTTTTGGTGAAGAGTGGAGAGAGGCGGGCCACTATGCGAAGCTTCTCCTTCCATTGATAATCGCCGAATTTATGGTTGGGCCGACCGCCAACGTTCTTCAATCATACAATCGGCAGGGGCTGTTGTTCGCCTGGACCCTGTGGACTGCCGCATCGACATTGTTGGCGCTTCTGATTGTATTGCCCCTGCGCAATCCTGAGCTGGCGATTGCGACCTACTCTGTTGTATCGTTTGGCAATTATTTCATCTATGCGTTGATTTGCTTCTATGTCATTAGGGCAAGACGCACCTTCTAACCGGACGGGGATATGTCAACACAGGCCTCATCGCAGAGAAGCCCGTTAGGGCGGCAACTCAGGGCGGCCTTCCGGGGCGCTCCTCCAGGCGTGCGGCGTCTTGCCCGCCAGATCTGGACGCTCGGGCTGCGGGCCCGGACGGGTGGGCGCGTGATGCTCGATTGCGGGGCGCCGGACCACCAGTCGGTGATCATCTGCTTCGATGATCTCGATCATTTCCGCGGCGTGCGGCGTCTTTGGCGCTACGAACGTGAGTTCACCGACACCTTCCTCGAGGAGGCGCGAAAGGCGACGGTCGTCTACGACATCGGCGCCAACGTGGGCATCTATTCGTTGATGGCGGCGAAGGTGAACCCCAGGGCGGAGATCATCGCCTTCGAGCCGGAACCCCACCTCACCCAGCTCGTCGAGCGCAGCGCGCGGGCGAACGGCTTCGCCAATATCGAGGTCAAGCGGATCTGCCTTGGCGACGCCGACGGCGAGGTCCAGCTCTCCCTCGCCGGCGTATCCGGACACCACGTCGCCGTGGCCGGGGAAGGCAAGGCGATCACCACGCCTGTCGCGCGACTCGACAGTCTGATCAGCCGGGGCGAAATCGCGCCTCCCGATCTGATCAAGATCGACGCCGAGGGATACGAGTTCAAGATTCTCAGCGGTCTCGGCGACATGCTGGCGCGCCATCAGCCCCGGATCGTGATCGAGGTCCACGAACACTTCATGCAGCGATACGGCGACTCGTTCGACGGCCTCAAGGCGTTGATGCGAAAGGCGGGCTACGAGGGTGTGCTGCTCCGCAAGCCTGCCGCCGGCGAGGCGGAAGACGTCCACCGTCAGTCGCACTACCTCTTCGCGCCCCAGCGGCGAGCGTGATGCCCGCGCGACGTCTGGTATCGGTAATCATCCCGACGCGGAACCGCGCCGGGATGCTCCCGCGCGCGGTGGGCAGCGTGCGCGCCCAGACTCACCGCGAGCTGGAGATCATCATCGTTGACGATGCGTCGACCGACGACACGCCCGACGTGGTCGCGGCGATGGCCGCCGAAGACCCAAGAATCCGCTCCTTGCGCAATCCCGAGGCCCTGCAGAACGCCGCGCGCAACATCGGGATGGAGGCGGCCAGGGGCGAGGTGCTCGCCTTCCTTGATGACGACGACTACTGGGCGCCCCAGAAGCTGGAACGGCAACTGCCGTCGCTGGGCGCCTATTCTCTCGTCGGGTGTCTCGCGGGGCGGAACGCCCTTGCGGACGAGGCGGTGTTCACCGGACCGCCGGTCGTCGTGCCCCAGACCCTGGAAGACATCTATTGGGACAACCGCGGCTTCAGTCCGTCCAAATTCATCTGCTTCCGTGAGCAACTGCAGGCCATCGGCGGTTTTGATCCGGACCTTCCGGGAGCGACCGGCATCGACCTGACGGCCAACATGATCGCGCGGTGGGGCCCTGCCTGCTATCTGGCCGAGAACCTGGTGGTGCAGTTTACGCAGCATGGCCAGCCCCGGATCAGCGGGTCCGCGCGCTGGCTGGTCGGCTGCGAGCGGGAACTGGAGAAGAACCGCGCGCTGCGGACGGAAGCCCAGCTTCACGTGCGTCGGGCGCAAATCGAGATCATGAAGCTTCGCCTCGCCCGGTCGCCAGGCGCGCGGCTCAAGCACGCCTGTGGGGCGCTTCGCGAGTTCCGCCCATCCGCCGCGCGTCGCCATCTCCGCGTTTATCGCAACTATGTGGCCGGCCTTCTCTGGCGCTGAGATCAGGACGGTCAGATCCCAATGCTGCGACTTGCGAAAAAACTCCTGCTGCTGAACCGGGACGCCGTCCGCCGGCACGCGGAGCGGCGCGCCGGGATGGATCACACCCCGACCCCGGAAGCGGTGCTTGAGCAGGAGGCGGTGTTCGTTCTCTCGACCGGGCGGTGCGGGACCGAGCTCCTGACGCACCTGTTCGAGCTTGTGCCTGGAACCCTGCCGGTTCACCGGCCGGAGCCAGAACTGGCCTATGCTTCGAAGGTCGCATACGGCCTCGCGCGGCAGGGCGACGCCGACGATGTCATTCAGAAAATGATTCTCGCCGGCCGATTCGAGATACTGCTCGAGAGCCACATCCGCCGGCGCCGCTATATCGAGACGAACAACCGCATCACCTTCTTCGCCCCCGCCATCGCCGCGCTGATGCCGAACGCGAGATTCATCCATCTCGTACGGGATGCGGAGGCGTTCGTCCGCAGCGGCGTGAGGCGCGAATACTACTCCGGCGTTCCGACCGACCTGGGCCGGATCGTCCCGACGGCGGGCCGCGATGCGGCGGATTGGCCCACGCTTTCGGCCATCGGTCGCTGCGCCTGGCTGTGGTCCGAGACCAACCTGTACATCGACGCGTTTCGACGGAGCCTTGCCCGCCCCGAGCGGTTCACCGCCGTGCGGTCTTCCGAGCTCTATTCAGACCCGGCCGCGACCGCCGACCTCGTCCGGTTCTGCGGGCTGCAGGCCCCGTCGCCGGAGGCGATCGCCCGGCTGCAGAGTCACAAGGCCAACGAACAACTGCGCGGTCCTGACCCGGGCCCCATGACGGCCTGGTCGGAGTCAGACCAGGCGCAGTTCCGCCGCTTCGTTGAGCGGTTCGGTGGGGCGGGCGGAGGCGGATGATGTCGATCGTGCAACCGCAAAGGCGGCTCGCCCCTCCCGGCGAATTCGACGAAAAGGCCTTCCGGCTGGGCATTCGGGACATCGTCAGTCTCGAAGGCGCCCTGGCCTTCTTCTTCTTCGTGGGCGCGTTCAAGACGGAGGGCACCGAGGGGTTCGTCTTCTCCCTCACGGATCCGACCGTCGTGTCCTGGGTTCTGGTTACGGTCATGGCCGCCGGCAGGCTGGCCACCCGGGCAGGGGCTCCGCTCGTCTACCAGGCCAAATACCTGCTCGTGCACTTGTTTGCGGCGGGCATCATCGGCGCCTCGTCGATCTTCCTCGGCGGCGCCGAAGAAAAATTCTACCTGTATTTCGCCTTCAATCTCTACTCGATCGTCATAGGAATTTTCCTGGTCGACAGCCGGGAAAAGGTTTGGCGTTTCGGCAAGGCGTGCATGCTGGTCGCCTTCGTCGCGATCCTGTTCTCGTTGTTCGACTTCGCATCAAACCGCGTCACTGAACGGGCGCTGCTCGGCGCGGAGGGATATCAATGGGTGTCCCGCGCCGCCTTCATGTCCGCCACCATCGCGGCGGGGATGTTCGTGTACGACCACCGCACCAGACGGCGGGTCGTCTATTTCCTCATCGCCATCCTCGGGCTGTACACCCTGCTTCTGAGCGGCGGGCGGCAAGGCGTGCTGGCGCTGGCGATCGGACTGGTGATGATCGCCCTGACCGCTGCACGCGGGCGGGTCCGGGCGCGGATATTCGCCGGCGCCGTCGTCCTGTCTGTGGCCATAGGGGCGGCGTACTTTCTCATCGCTTCGGACATCGTTCCGATCTGGAGCCTGCCGCGCGGGGTCCAGCGTATCTGGCTGACCGTGACCGGCGGGTACGAAAACAGCCGCCTGCCGCTCTATCTGGAAGGTCTGAGAATCTGGTTCGAGAACCCGGTGATCGGCGCGGGGTGGGGCCGCTTCGCCGCTGAATCCACGCTGATCTACTACCGCCATCCGCACAATGTTTTCATCGAGGTCCTGTCGGAGCTTGGTCTGGTGGGCGCAGCGGTCTTCGCCTTCATATTCGGCTGGCCCATGGTCAGGTCGATCGGGGCGCTCGTGGCGGGCAAGGACCAGATCCTGTCCATCATGTTCGCGACCACGATCGGCTTGCTGGGCGCGATCCTGACCAGCGGCGACATCGTCGGCAACCGCCTGTTCTTCTTCCTGCTCGTGATGTTGCTGCACCTGACGTTCCGCCGGGCGGTCATCTTCCGGCCGGGGGCGCCGTCAGCCGCAATCCGCCCGACGCCGTCATGACCCTGCACGGGCACGGACCCGCCGGCCGGGTTCCGGACCGGCGGAGCTGCGCCGCCGGGGCTCGTGCGGGCTCCGAAGGGAGCGCTCACGCCCGGACGCGCGCGCGCTCCACCCAGGGGTGGCGATGGTAGGGCTCAGCGTCTCTTCCGCTGTCGTCGATCTGACCCCCGACCATGCCGCGGATCTGGGCGGTTTCGCCATCGGGCCGCGGAAGTCGACCGAGGTTCACAGCCGTCTGGAAGCCAACATTGTCGCTTTCTCGGACGGCGAGCGGATCGTCGTCCTGGCGTCGCTCGACCTCCTCTTCGTGGGGCGCGAGCTCAGGATCGCGATCGAATCGGCGGCGAAGGAGGCGTTCGGCGTCGAGCCGGATCAGGTCATCACCCTGGCCTCCCATACGCACTACGCCCCCATGCTGGATCGCCTCAAGCCGAGGCTTGGCGACCTCGACGAAACCGCGCTCGGGCACTGGTGTTCGGCGCTGACGTCCGCCTTCGCCGGAATGTCCCGGCCGACCGGTTGCAATGCGGTTCGGCGGGGAACGGGGGAAAGTTTCGCCGCGACCAACAGACGGCTCCGCTGGCCATGGCCGACGGCGGCGCGTGTGCTCGGCCGGAAGCGCGGCGATGTCTACATGGCGGACAATCCGGACGGCCCTGCGGACCGCTCCATCCGGGTCTGGGCCTGGACCAGCGCCGGAAGGCCGTTGGCCGTTCTCTGGGCGTTCGCCTGTCACCCGACGGGCTTTCCCGGCCGCAACACGGTTTCGGCGGAGTTCCCGGGGGTGGTTCGGCAGGCTCTTCGGGAGGCGTTCGGCGCCGACTTGGCGGTCCTCTATGCGCCGACCTGCATGGGGGATGTGAGGCCGCGGACGGGGGCCCGCGGAACCGGTGTCCGGCAGGCCCTTGATCTCGCGCTCTACGGTCCGCGCCCCCGTCCTTTCAGCCGTCCTGAATGGGAGGCCTGGTCAGGGTCGCTCGCTCGCGAGGTTCTCGCCGCGATAGCCGACAAGGCCGACGAGCCGATCGGGAGCGCCCGGATCGGCTCGACGGAGGTCGCGATCCCCATCGCCCGTCTCGTCGAGGGGCGATGCCCGACCGAAGACATGATCTGCAAGGGCGTCTCTCTGCCCGGCCTCGGCCGGATCGTCACACTGAGTTGTGAGCCGGTCTCCGAGGTCGCGCCTCTGATCGGCGCCGGGGCTGACCTCGTCGCCGGCTACGAGGGCGATGTGTTCGGCTATCTCCCCGTCGACCGGATGATCGCGGAGGGCGGCTATGAGGCGGGCGGGTATTTCCCCGCATTTGGGATGACGGGAAAGCTCAAACCGGGCATTGACAAGCTTCTGCGGGAAACCGGGGAGCGTCTGGCTGCCGGCCTTGCCTCTGGCCACCAGGGGTCTCGCTAGAATTCGCTGGCCGGCGTCGTCGGACGTCCGGCGTTCGACGGGGGTCCACCCGCACCGGTGCGACGCTCGGTCGGGATGATGGGAGTTGGGGAAGTTGAGTTCAGCCAGGGCAGGCGTCGGAGCAGGCATGGGCCGACAGCGCCTTACGCATCTTCAGCTCCTGGAAGCCGAGAGCATCCAGATCTTCCGCGAGGTGGTGGCCGAATGCGAACGGCCGGTGATGCTGTACTCGGTGGGCAAGGACTCCGCGGTCATGCTCCACCTGGCCCGCAAGGCCTTCTATCCCGGCAAGCCGCCGTTCCCGCTGATGCACGTCGACACCACCTGGAAGTTCCGCGACATGTACGCCCTGCGGGACCGCATGGCGGCCGAGACCGGCATGAACCTGCTGGTCTACAAGAACCCCGAGGCCGAGGCCCGGGGGATCAATCCGTTCGATCACGGCTCGTCGGTTCACACCGACATGTGGAAGACCCAGGGGCTAAAACAGGCGCTGGACCACTACGGCTTCGACGCTGCCTTCGGGGGCGCGCGGCGCGACGAGGAGAAGAGCCGCGCCAAGGAGCGGGTGTTCTCGTTCCGCTCGGCGGCCCACCGCTGGGATCCGAAACAGCAGCGGCCGGAACTCTGGCAGCTCTACAACACGCGTATCGACAAGGGGGAATCGATCCGGGTCTTCCCGATCTCGAACTGGACCGAACTGGACGTGTGGCAATACATCCAGCTGGAAAACATCCCGATCGTGCCGCTGTATTTCGCGGCGGAGCGTCCGGTGGTCGATCGGGACGGCACGCTGATCATGGTCGATGACGACCGCATGCGGCTGCGCCCCGGCGAGGTCCCGATGATGAAGAAGGTGCGTTTTCGCACGCTCGGCTGCTATCCGCTCTCCGGCGCGATCGAGAGCGAGGCGGACACCCTCGGCGCCATCGTCCAGGAGATGCTGCTCGCCACCACCTCCGAACGTCAGGGCCGGATGATCGACCACGACCAGGCCGCCTCGATGGAGAAGAAGAAGCAGGAGGGTTATTTCTGATGGCCCACGTTTCGGACCTCATCGCCACCGACATCGACGCCTATCTGGCCGCGCACCAGAACAAGAGCCTGTTGCGGTTGATCACCTGCGGATCCGTCGACGACGGCAAGTCCACGCTGATCGGGCGACTGCTGTATGACTCCCGGATGGTCTTCGACGACCAGATGTCGGCGCTGGAAGCCGACTCGAAGCGGGTCGGCACCCAGGGCGGCGACCTCGATTTCGCGCTTCTCGTCGATGGCCTCGCCGCCGAGCGTGAACAGGGCATCACCATTGATGTCGCCTATCGCTTCTTCTCGACCGACCAGCGGAAATTCATCGTCGCGGACACCCCCGGACATGAACAATACACCCGCAACATGGTCACCGGGGCCTCGACCGCCGACCTCGCCGTGGTCCTGATCGACGCCCGAAAGGGCGTGCTGACGCAGACCCGCAGGCACAGCTATCTGGTGTCCCTGATCGGCATCCGGCACGTAGTCCTGGCCGTCAACAAGATGGACCTCGTCGACTGGTCGCAGGATCGGTTCGACGCCATTGTGGCCGACTACAGGGCGTTCGCCGCCAGGATCGGAATCGAAAATGTCGTCTGCATTCCGATCTCGGGGCTGAGAGGCGACAACATCACCTCCGCCAGCGCCAACTCGCCCTGGTATTCAGGCCCGACCCTGATGCAGCATCTGGAAACCGTCGAGATCGACGAGGACCGGCTGCAGGGCGAACCGTTCCGCATGCCGGTGCAATGGGTCAATCGCCCGGACCTGAATTTCCGGGGGTTCGCCGGCCGCGTGGCCTCCGGGCGGATCAGGGCTGGAGACCCCGTGCGGGCGCTCCCCTCCGGCCGGACCTCGACCGTCGGGCGGATCGTGACGCTGGACGGCGATCTCGAGGAGGCTGTAGCCGGCCTGTCGGTGACGCTCACCCTTGCGGACGAGATCGACATATCCCGGGGCGACGTCATCGCCGCCGCCGACTCCCCGCCCGAAACGGCGGACCAGTTCGAGACCACCGTGGTCTGGATGGCGGAGGAGGAGCTCCTCGCCGGACGATCCTACTGGCTGAAAATCGGCGCCAAGCTGGTCTCGGCCCAGATCACCGACATCAAATACAAGATCAACGTGAACACCCTGGAGCACCTGGCCGGCAAGACGCTGGAGCTCAACGAGATCGCGGTCTGCAATCTGTCCGTCGACCAGGCGATTCCCTTCGACGCCTACCGCGACAATCGCACCATGGGCGGGTTCATCCTGATCGACCGGATCACCAACGCCACGGTCGGCGCGGGAATGATCCATTTCGCCCTTCGACGGTCCCAGAACATTCACTGGCAGACCCTCGATGTATCGAAGGCGAACCGGGCGGCCCTGAAGCAGCAGAGCCCTGCGGTGCTGTGGTTCACGGGGCTTTCCGGCGCCGGCAAGTCGACGATCGCCAACCTCGTCGAAAAGCGTCTTCTCGCCGAGGGGCGGCACACCTATCTCCTCGACGGCGACAACGTCCGCCATGGCCTCAACAAGGATCTCGGCTTCACCGAGGCCGACCGTGTCGAAAACATCCGGCGGGTCAGCGAGGTGGCGCGGCTGATGGCCGACGCGGGCCTGATCGTCCTCGTCTCCTTCATCTCGCCGTTCCGCGCCGAGCGGCGGATGGCGCGGGAGATGATGGCGCCGGGCGAGTTCCTCGAGGTCTTCGTCGACACGCCGCTCGAGGTCGTTGAACAGCGCGATGTGAAGGGTCTTTACGGCAAGGCGCGACGGGGCGAACTGAAGAATTTCACGGGCATCGACAGTCCGTACGAGCCGCCCGAAAATCCCGACATCCATATCGACACGTCCAGGCTGACGCCCGAGGACGCCTGTTCGCAGATCGTCGAGACCTTGCGCCGCGCAGGGCGCCTGCATGGCTGACGCTGCGACCGGCCGATTGTCCTGGGGGAGCTGATGGAAGACTTCCTTCTGTTCGCCGCGGTAGGCTTCGCGGCCCAGATCGTCGACGGAGCCCTGGGCATGGCGTACGGCGTCGTCTGTTCGACGGTCCTCCTCAGCCTCGGCGTGCCGCCGGCCACCTCGTCGGCCAGCGTCCACGCGTCCAAGGTCTTCACCGGCGCCGCCTCGGCGCTGTCGCATGTCGGGCACCGCAACGTCGATTTCCGCGCCCTGGTCCCGTTGGCGGCTGCCGGCATCGTCGGCGGCGTGGTGGGAGCCACGATCCTCACCTCGATCGACGGCGCCCGGATCAAGCCCTATGTGATCGCCTGGCTGGGCGTCATGGGCCTGGTCATCCTGCATCGGGCCTGGCGCGGCGTGAGGCCGCGCACAACGCCGTTCAGGGCTCCGGTTCCGCTCGGCTTCGTCGGCGGCTTGTTGGACGCCATGGGCGGAGGCGGGTGGGGTCCGACCGTGACCACCTTGCTGGTCGGTTCGGGAACCCCGCCGCGGCAGGCGATCGGCACCTCCAACTCGGCCGAGTTCTTCGTCGCCGTGGCCGTCTCCTCCGCCTTCCTCTTCGCTCTTGTCACCGGCCACTGGCGGAACGCCGAGGGCCTCCAGGGCCACGCCTGGGCCGTGGGCGGTCTGGTCGTTGGCGGCGTGGTCGCGGCGCCCCTGGCGGGCTGGATCACCAAGGCGCTGCCCGCCCGCGGACTCACCTGGATCGTCGGCGCGCTCGTCCTCGGGCTCGCCCTATACCAGTTCGCGCAGATGGCGGGACTTGTCTGATGATCACGGCGACGGACCTCGACCTCGAAGCGGATGCGGAACTCGCGGAAAAACTGGCCCGCACGGCGGGCGAGCTCCTGACCGTGCTTCAGCGCTCCGGTCTCCTGGAGGGCAGGGCGCTCGGGGCGGCGGGGGACGCGATCGCTCACGCCTTTCTGTTGCGCGCCCTGGCCGAGGCGCGACCGGCGGACGGCCTGCTCTCCGAGGAGGCCCCTGCGGATCCGGCGCGTCTCTCCTGTGCGCGGGCCTGGATCATCGATCCGCTGGATGGAACGAGGGAGTATTCCGAAGGGCGCACGGACTGGGCCGTTCACGTCGGCCTCGCGATTGATGGCGAGGCCGTGGTCGGCGCCGTCGCCTTGCCCGGCCTCGACCTGGTGCTCTGTACCCGCGCGCCTTCGCCTGCATGCGAGGCGCCGGCGCGGCCGCGCATGCTGGTCAGTCGCACGCGGCCCGGCGCAGACAGCGTGGCCGTCGCGGAGGCGATCGGCGCCGACCTCGTTCCGATGGGTTCGGCGGGCGCAAAGGCCATGGCGGTTGTAAGGGGCGAGGCCGAGATCTACCTGCACAGCGGAGGGCAGTATGAGTGGGATTCCTGCGCGCCGGCGGCGGTGGCGCGCGCCTGCGGTCTGCATGTCTCACGCGCGGACGGATCGCCGCTGAGGTACAACCGCCCCGACCCTTACCTGCCGGACCTCCTGATCTGTCGCCCGGAATGGGCCGATCGAATCCTCGCCGCGACCTCGGCGGCGCGTCGTTAGCGCCCGCCGGGCCAGACGGCCGCTTCAGTCGAGCCGAAAGAAGAAAGAGCGATAATGCACATTGTGCACCTGACGTCCGTTCACCAGCGTGTCGACACGCGCGTCTTTCACAAGATGTGCCGGACGGTCGCCGAGGATGGGCATCAGGTAACCCTGGTCGTCGCCGACGGTCTGGGCGACGCCACCCTTGAGGGCGTCCGGATCCTCGACGTCGGACGATCTCCCGGCCGCCTGGCGCGGGTGCTCGGCGCCCCCGGGCGACTCTTCCGGCAGGCGCTGCAACTGGACGGCGACATCTATCACCTCCACGACCCGGAGCTTCTCCCGATCGGAATGCGCCTCAAGGCCAAGGGGCGTCGGGTCATCTTCGACTCGCACGAGGACGTGCCCCAACAGATCCGCAGCAAGAGCTACATCAGCCCGATCCTGAGGGGTGCGATCTCGGCCGCGATGAGCGCCTACGAGTCTTTCGCCTGCAGGAAACTCGACGGCGTGATCGGCGCGACGCCCCACATCCAGGCGAAATTCGCCGGCATGGGCATCCGATGCGTCGCGGTGAACAACTACCCTCTGCTCAGCGAGTTCGGACCCGCCCTCGGGCAGTCGGTGAAACAGGACGCCGTCTGCTACGTCGGAGGGATCGCGCGGGTCCGCGGCATCATGGAACTGCTGGAGGCGGCCCGACACCTTTCCACGCCTGTGCGCATCAACCTCGGGGGTCCGTTCGAGACCCAGGAACTTCGTGCGGCGTGTGTGGCTCACCCCGGCTGGGCGCGATTCAATGAGCTCGGCTTCCTGAGCCGGGCCGGGGTCGCAGAGACCCTGGGAGCGTCGCTGGCCGGTCTGGTGACGCTCCAGCCCACGACGGCGTACACGGTGTCGCTGCCGGTCAAGATGTTCGAATACATGGCCGCTGGCCTGCCGGTCATCGCGTCCGACTTCCCCCTGTGGCGGACGATCGTCGAGGAAAGCGGCTGCGGCATCTGCGTAGACCCCATGGACCCCGTCGCCATTGCGGGCGCGATCGACTGGCTTGCCACGCATCGTGAAGAGGGCACGCGGATGGGCGAGAACGGCCGTCGCGGGGTTTTGACACGCTACAACTGGGATGCGGAGAAGCGGACGCTTCTGAACTTCTATTCCGACATCATCGCCGGCGGGTCCGGCGCGGCGCCGGATTCGCCGGACCGGGAGCAGGGTCTCGCCTCCCAGAGCGGCCCTTCTGATCAATGATTTTCCGTTCACAAGGAACGACCGCATCTGCTATCGGAAGAACCGGGTCGTCGCATGCCCTGGCTGGCCGAAGGCTGAAGCAATGTGACTGCATTGGTTCGCGGTGACAGTAGAGCGACGTCATATTGATGGAATTCGACTGGGCGGACTCCAGCGGGTTGGCCGGCCTTGGCGTGACGGACTCGCGGGAGTGGGGCAATGAAGTTTAAGAAGGTCTGTGTCGTTGGTCTTGGCTATATCGGCTTGCCAACCGCAGCTCTGATGGCGTCACGTGGCCTGGAGGTCGTCGGCGTCGACATCAATGAATCCGTGGTCGACTCGGTGAACCGGGGCGCCGTCCATATCGTTGAGCCGCGTCTGGATGCGGTGGTTCAGGCCGCGGTCGGGTCTGGGCGGCTGCGGGCCGCCCCCCGTCCGGAAACCGCCGACGCCTTCCTGATCGCTGTGCCCACGCCGATCACCGCCGACAAGGCGTCGGACATGCGCGCCGTGCTCAGCGCGGTGGACGCCATCGCACCGGTCCTGAAAGCGGGCGACCTGGTGGTGCTGGAGTCGACATCGCCGGTGGGCACCACGGACATCATCAACCAGCGGATGGCCGCCGCGCGCCCCGATCTGCGGTTTCCCAAGGTTGGCGTCGACGGGCCGGACGTCCACGTCGCCTACTGTCCGGAGCGGGTTCTCCCTGGCAAGGTCATCCAGGAACTGGTCTCCAATGATCGCGCCATCGGCGGGATGACCGAGGCGTGCACGGAACTGGCGACCGGCCTCTACGCGCTGTTCGTCGAAGGCGAACTGGTGGCGACCCGGGCCCGCGAAGCCGAACTCTGCAAGCTCGCCGAAAACGCGTTCAGGGACGTCAACATCGCCTATGCGAACGAACTGGCCAACGTTTGCGACAGCCAGGGCGTCGATGTTTGGGAGGTCATTCGTCTGGCCAACCGGCATCCGCGGGTGAATATCCTGAACCCCGGCCCTGGCGTGGGAGGGCACTGCATCGCCGTCGACCCGTGGTTCATCGTTGAATCGGCGCCGGACGACACGCCGGTCATTCAGGCCGCTCGGGCGGTCAACGACGGCCGGCCGCACAGGGTCGTGGAAAAGATCCGCGTCATGGTCGAGGGCCTGCGTTCACCGGTGGTCGCCTGCCTCGGCCTGGCGTTCAAGCCGGACATCGACGACCTGCGCGAAAGCCCGGCGGTCGATGTTGTCCTTGAGGTCGCGCGACTGCCCGGCGTCGAGTTGTTGGTGGTCGAGCCGAACATCAATCAACTGCCGGCTCATATTCGCGCCGCGGGCGCTGAGCTGGTCGACCTGGAAACCGCTCTTTCGCGGGCCGACGCCGTTGCCGTTCTGGTCGATCACACACCCTTCCGGCAGAACGTCGACCGGATCGCCGCCAAGGACCGTATCGTGGACACGCGCGGCATCCTGTCCCGAACTGTGTCGGCCGTTCTATGAAGCCGGTCCTTTGTGTCTTCGGCACGCGCCCCGAGGCCATCAAGATGGCCCCTGTGGTTCGCCGCCTGCGTGAATGTGGAGTGCCTCACCGGGTCGCCGTCACGGCGCAGCACCGGGAGATGCTCGACCAGGTCCTGGACATCTTCGGGATCGTTCCGGACTACGACCTGGACCTGATGACGCCCAACCAGTCGCTTGCGGAGCTGAACGCGCGTTGCCTGGTGGGTGTGGACCGGGTGATCTCCGAGTGCGATCCCGTCTGCGTGGTGGGGCAGGGGGACACGACCACCGTCTTCGCTTCAGCCCTGGCCGCCTTCTATCGCGATGTGCCCTTCGCGCACGTTGAGGCGGGCCTGCGCAGCGGCAATCTGCGCAGCCCCTTCCCGGAGGAGTTCAATCGCGTCGCGGCGGGGAAGCTCACCAGCCTGCATTTCGCCCCGACCCGGCTGGCGCAGGACACCCTGTTGCGCGAGGGGGTTGATCCAGCCGCCGTTCTCCTGACCGGCAATACGGTCATTGACGCCGTGGAGACCGCCCGGGGTCTGATCGAGCCGCTGACTCTCCCGGGCTTCGACTCCTTCGGCTTGATCACCGTCCACCGGCGGGAAAATTTCGGCCGGCCGGTCGAGGATATCATCGCCGCGATCCGCGAGGTCGCCCTGGCGCGACCCGGCTTCGGGTTTGTCTGGCCCGTGCATCCAAATCCCCAGATAAAGGGTCGCGTCGAGGCGGGCCTTCAGGGCCTTCCCAACGTGTTTCTGCGAGCCCCTCTGGACTATCGGGAGTTTCTCTCCGCCCTGTCGGGAGCCTCGCTTGCGCTTTCGGACTCAGGCGGAGTCCAGGAAGAGGCTCCGACCCTGAAGACGCCCGTCCTGGTGCTTCGGACGGAGACGGAACGGCCGGAAGGCGTCCATGCCGGGGCCGCCTTGCTGATCGGCGTGGAGCGGACCTCGATCGTCGACAACACGCTCCGGCTGATCGACGATGCGCAGGCGCGGGAAGCGATGATCGTCGACACCTCTCCCTATGGCGACGGGCGGTCGGCCATCCGCATCGTGGAGGCGCTGGTGAAGCGGTATGTCGGCGAAGCGAGCGGCGTCGGAATGGCGACCTGACCCCGGATGCGTATCCTCTACATCCATCAGTATTTTGGCACGCCCGAGAGCAACTGCGGGACGCGCTCATACGAAATGGCGCGGGCCCTGGTCGCGGCCGGGCATGAGGTGACGATGGTCTGCGCGTCTTCGGACCGCTCGACGACCGGGTTGACGGACGCTTTCGTCAGAGGGCGCCGGCAGGGCGTGGTCGACGGCATCCGGGTCATCGAGTTCGCGCTGGGCTATTCGAACAACGACCCGCTTCTCACGCGCGCATGGCGGTTCGCGATCTTCGCCCATCGATCCATCTGGACGGCCCTGAAAGAGCCGTACGATCTGCTGTTCGCAACCTCCACCCCCTTGACCGCCGCCGTGCCGGGCATCGCCGGCAAACTGTTCCGCCGCAAGCCCTTCGTGTTCGAGGTGCGCGACCTCTGGCCGGAACTTCCACGCGCCATGGGGATGACCAATCCGCTGCTCATCGGCGCCATGGCCCTGCTGGAACGCTCGGCCTACGCCATGGCCGATCACGTGATCGCGCTGGCGCCCGGGATCCGCGACGGCGTCGCCCGGACGGGTTTCAGGAAAGACCGCATCACCCTGATACCGAACGGCTGCGACCTCGACCTCTTCGGCGCCGCTCTGCCCATCAGGCCGTCGGATCAGTTTCCCGACATGATCAACCCGGGCGACTTCGTCGCCGTCTTCGCCGGCGCCCATGGCAAGGCGAACGGCCTCGGCGCAGCCATCGCCGCGGGCAGGGTCCTGCAGCAACGGGGACGCACGGACATCAAGCTGTTGCTGATCGGTTCGGGCTCCGAAAAGCGCCAGCTGATGCAGGACGCGGCGGATCTTGAGACCGTCCGCTTCGTCGATCCCCTGCCGAAGCTCCGCGTCGCCGGCCTGCTCCGCGGAGCGGACGCAGGCCTGCAGATACTGGCCAACGTCCCGGCCTTTTACGACGGCACCTCGCCCAACAAATTCTTCGACTACCTGGCGGCGGGGCGGCCCATCCTGATCAACTATCCGGGATGGTTGGCGCAGCTGGTGGGCGAGCAGGGTTGCGGATGGGCGGTGCGGCCGCAGGACCCCGAGGCCTTCGCCGACGCCCTGATCGCCGCCGCCGGAGATCGTCAGGAGACGGAGCGGCGGGGCGCCGCGGCCCTGGCCATGGGGGAGCGGCTGTTCGCGCGCCCCACCCTGGCCAGGCGGTTCGTCGAGACGCTTGAAGCGGTCGCGGCCGGCGTGGCGGAGCCAGGCGCAGCCCGATGAAACGCCTGTTCGACATCGTCGTGTCGGCGACGGCCCTCGCCCTCCTGTCCCCGTTGCTGGCGGTCATCGCCGTGATGGTGCGCCGGCGCATGGGATCGCCGGTCCTGTTCCGGCAGGTCCGCCCGGGGCTCCACGGCCGTCCGTTCGAGATGATCAAGTTCCGCACCATGCGCGACGCCCATCTCCCCGACGGCAGCGCCCTGCCCGACGCGGAGCGGCTGACGCCTCTGGGCCGGTGGCTGCGCGCGACCAGCCTGGATGAACTTCCTGAACTCTGGAACGTCCTCAAGGGCGACATGAGCCTCGTGGGGCCCCGCCCGCTGCTGACCGAATATCTGCCCCTCTATTCGCCCGAACAGGCGCGACGTCACGAGGTCCGCCCCGGCGTCACCGGCTGGGCCCAGGTCAATGGCCGCAACGCCCTGAGCTGGGAGCGCAAGTTCGAGCTCGACGTCTGGTACGTCGACAGACACAATCTGTGGCTCGATTTGAGGATCCTCGCCTTGACGATCCACAAGGTGATCGCCAAGCACGACGTCGATGAGCCGGGGGGCGTGGGGCAGACCCGGTTCTCAGGAAACTCGAGATGATCCAGGTCCTGTTCATGGGGCGAAAGCCGGTCTCGGCCCGGTGCCTGCAAGCCTTGCTTTGCCGCTCCGACGTCGAGGTGGTCGGCGTTCTTACGGACAGCCACCTGGCGGTCTCGGTCACCGCCGACGTCGCACGGGCCGCCGGCGTTCCGCTCTATGACTACGAGTCGGCGACCCGGGCCGTGGCCGACGGCAGCCTGCGTTTCGACCTTGGCCTGTCCATGCTGTACTGGCGGAAATTCAAGGGCGAACTTCTCGCTCATCCCGCCCGCGGCATCGTCAATTTCCACCCCGCGCCCCTGCCCGGGTACAAGGGGGTCGGCGGCTACAATCTCGCGGTCTTGCATGGGCTGACGGAGTGGGCCTGCACCGCCCACTACGTCGATGCGTCGATCGACACGGGTCCGATCATCGCCGACCGAGTCTTCCCCATCGATCCCGGGACGGCGACGGCGCAATCGCTCGAGCGTGAATCGCAGGATGTCCTGTTCGAGCTTTTCGCCGATGTGTTCGAGCGGCTCTGCCGCGCGCCGGGGCGGCTCCCGACCAGGCCGAACGGGACCGCGACAGGCCTCTACCTTTCCCGCACCGAGCTTGAGGCGCTGAAAAAGGTCGATCTCGACTCCGACGATATCGATCGGAAGATTCGCGCCTTCTGGTTCCCGCCGTACGACGGGGCCTATGTCGAGGCGGGCGGGCAGCGGTACACCCTGGTCAATCGGGCCCTGCTCGAATCCCTGGCGGATCCAAACGCCAGCTCGCTGTTCTCACCACCGGCGGCGAGGGACTGAACATGCTCAACACGCCCTTCTCGCCCTGGCCGTCGTACACCCGCGAGGAGGCGGATGCGGTCGCCGCGGTGCTGTCCTCCAATCGCGTCAACTACTGGACCGGTGACCGCTGTCGCGAGTTCGAGCGCCGCTTCGCCGAGTGGACCGGTTCGAAATACGCCGTCGCCCTGGCCAACGGCACCGTCGCGCTCGACGTGGCGCTGAAGGCGCTGGGGATCGGTCCGGGCGACGAGGTGGTCACCACCCCGCGCACCTTCCTCGCCTCGGCGTCCTGCATCGTCACGGCCGGCGCCGTCCCGGTCTTCGCCGACGTCGACCCCGACAGCCAGAACATCACCGCCGAGTCGATCCGAGCGGTCCTGACCCCGCGGACCAAAGCCATCATCTGCGTCCACCTCGGCGGCATGCCGTGCGACATGGATCCCATCATGGCCCTGGCGGAAGAGCGCGGCCTGAAGGTCATCGAAGATTGCGCCCAGGCCCACGGGGCCCGCTACCGGGGACGCAGCGTCGGCTCCATCGGTCACATCGGGGCTTGGTCCTTCTGCCAGGACAAGATCATCACCACGGGCGGCGAGGGGGGCCTGGTCACCACGGACGACCCGGACCTGTGGGCCTTCATGTGGTCCTACAAGGATCACGGCAAGAGCTGGGAAGCGGTCTACGAGCGCGAGCACCCGCCGGGGCCGCGGCTCGTCCACGAAAGCTTCGGCACCAATTGGCGCATGATCGAAATGCAGGCGGCGATCGGCCTGATCCAGCTCGGCCGCATGGCCGGCTGGACGGCGCGGCGTTCCGAAATCGCCCTGCGCTACGCCGAGGCCTGCGCGCCGTTCGCCAGTGTTCGCGTTCCGCTCCCGCCGGAATTCATGACCCACGCCTGGTATCGCTTCTACGCCTTCGTGGATCGTGATCGACTGGCCCAGGGTTGGACCCGTGATCGCCTGATCGAGCAGATCAGCGCGGCCGGCGTACCGTGCCTGCACGGCTCGGCCTCGGAAGTCTATCTGGAGAAGGCCTTCGACGGGACGGGCTGGCGCCCGCTCCAGCGCCTGCCCGTCGCCCGCGAACTCGGGGAGACAAGTCTGGCGCTCCTGACCCATCCGACCTTGACGGAGGATGAGGTCGCAAAGACCTGCCGCGCACTGACCGACGTACTGTCCCAGGCCACCCTCTAGGGTCGTCCGGCGCCGTCTTCCCGCCGCCTCACCCCTCGCTCCAGCCCCCCGCCAGCGCCTTGAACACGGCGATCTGGTAGGTGGTGACCAGCGCCTCCGACGCCGCCAGCTGGGCGTCGGCGCCGGCCAGGGTCCGTTCCGCGTCCAGCACCGTCAGGAAGCTGTCCGCCCCCGCCTCGAAGCGCAGCCGCGACAGGCGGGCCGCATTGGCCGCCTGGTCCCGCGCCGCCTGCAGGGCCGAACGACGGTCCAGCTCGTTGGCGTAGTTGGCCAGCGCCGTCTCGGTCTCCTGCAGCGCGACCAGAACGGTCTGGTCGAAGGTGGCGAGCGCCGCGTCCGAGCCGGCGCCGGCCTGTTCGATCCGGGCGCGGGCGGCGAACACATTGGGGAAGGACCAGCTGATCAGCGGCCCGACGCTGAAGCGGAAGCTGGCGTCGTCGCCGAGATCTGCGGCGTCCAGCGCCGTCGAGCCCAGCGAACCGCCCAGGCTGATGCGCGGATACAGGTCCGCCGTCGCCACATTCACCCGCGCCGCCGCGGCGGCCAGGTTGCGTTCGGCCCGGCGCACGTCGGGGCGGCGCGCCAGCAGGGCGGCGCCGTCGCCGACAGGGATCGGTTGCGACAGCTGCGGCGGACGCTGGCAGGCGCGCGCCGTTTCGCTGGCTTCCGCGGGGGTGCGGCCGGTCAGGGTGGCCAGCCGGAACAGGGCGCCGTCGCGCTGGGCCCGCAGCGGCGGCAGCGAGGCGCGGCTGGATTCCAGCGCCGAGCGCGCCCGGGCCACGTCCAGGCCGTTGCCCGACCCGGCTTCCTGCAGCCGTCGGGTCAGGTCGGCCGTGTCCCCCTGCAGGGCGATGGTCCGCTCGGCCACCTCGATCTGGGCGTTGGCCGAACAGGCGTCGGCATAGGCGCGCGCCGTCTCGGCGGCGACGCTGACGCGCACCACGTCGAGGGCGGCGGCGGCCGCGTCCGCATCGGCGCGGGCGGCGCGGATGCCCGATCCGACGCGGCCGAACAGGTCGATCTCATAGGCGACGTCGAGGCCGACGTCGTAGGTCTCGCCCTCGTCCAGCGGCTGGCCGCCGTTCCCGCCCGGAACCGTGGCGGCCGAGGCGCGGCCGTACTGGCCGGTCGCGCTGGTCGTGGTCGAGGGCAGGCGCCCGGTGCGGGCCTCGCCGAGCGCGGCGCGGACACGACGCAGGTTGGCGGCCGCGGCCTCCAGCTCGTTGTTCTCGGTCAGCGCCTGACGGACCAGCCCGTCCAGCACCGGATCGTCGTACAGCCGCCACCAGTCGTCGCGCGCCGCCTCTGCGGTCACGGCCGGCATGGCGGCCCCGATGAAGGCGCCCGACGCGGTGGGGGGGAGGGTCGCGTCAGGCGCCTTCGGCCCGACCGCGCACGAGGCCAGCAACAGGCTGGCGCCGGCGGTTGCGGTCAGGAACCGGGAAAGGGAACGGGTCGTCATCAGGCGTCTCCCAGCCGGGGCGTGGCGGGCTCGAGTTGGTCATGCGGCGGCAGGCCGCCGGTGGTCGGGATCTCGGCCTCCTTCTGCGGCGCGCCGGGCATCTTCGACGCCGCCCAGCGCATCACCACATAGAAGACCGGGGTGAAGATCAGGCCGAAGAAGGTCACCCCCAGCATGCCGGAGAAGACCGCCGTGCCCAGCGACTGGCGCATCTCGGCGCCGGGCCCGGTCGCCAGCATCAGCGGCACGACGCCGAAGATGAAGGCGAAAGAGGTCATCAGGATCGGCCGCAGACGGGTCCGCGCGGCGCGCACGGCGGCGTCCCAGCGGTTCAGCCCTTCCTCTTCCGCCTGTTTGGCGAACTCCACGATCAGGATGGCGTTCTTGGCCGCCAGCGCGATCAGCACCACCAGGCCGATCTGGACGAGGATGTTGTTGTCCAGACCGCGGATGTTGATCCCGATCATGGCCGCGAGGATGCACATCGGCACGATCAGCACGACCGCCATCGGCAGGGTGAAGGCCTCGTACTGCGCGGCCAGCACCAGGAAGACGAACACCACGGCCATGATGAAGACCAGGGTCGCCCCGCCCGACGACTGCTTCTCCTGCAGCGCCAGCTCGGTCCATTCGAACGAGAAGCCCGGGGGCAGGGCCGCCTGCGCCAGCTGCTCCATCCGGTCGATGGCCTGACCGGACGACACGCTCGGCGCCGCCTGTCCCTGCAGCTCGGAGGCCGGGAACAGGTTGTAGCGCACGATCCGCGACGGGCCGCTGTCGTCCTTCAGCGTCGCCACCGAGCCGATCGGCACCATGGCGCCGGAGGCCGAGCGGGTCTTCAGGTTGGCGATGTCGGCGACGTCGTCGCGATAGGCCGGCTCGGCCTGCGCCGTGACCCGGAAGGTGCGGCCCAGATAGTTGAAGTCGTTGATGTAGGACGAGCCCAGATAGACCCCCAGCGTGTTGAACACGTCGCTGGGCTGGACCCCCATCATCAGCGCCTTGTCGCGGTCGACGTCGGCGGTCACGCGCGGCGATCCGGTGTTGTAGGTCGAGAACACCTGCTGCACCTGGTCCGGCGCCTGGGCGGCGGCGCCCATCATGGCGAAGGTGGCTCCCTCGAGCGCGCGATAGCCCGCGCCCGAACGGTCCTGCACCATCATCTTGAAGCCGTTGCCGTTGCCCAGACCCTGAACCGCCGGCGGGGCGATGACGAAGATGTTGGCGTCCTCGATGCCCGAGGTGGCGCCGGTGATCGCCCCCGCCAGGGCGGCGGCGGCCTCCTCCTTGGTCTTGCGTTCCTTGAAGTCCTCAAGGCGCACGAAGATGGTCGCGGCGTTGGAGCCGAACGAGAAGCTGGAGCCGTCGAGGCCGGCGAAGGCCACGGTGCCGTCGACGCCCTCGGTCTTCTTGATGATGTCCGAAGCGCGGCTCATCACCGCCTCCGTCCGCTCCAGCGAGGCGCCCGAGGGCAGCTGGATGACGCCGATCAGGAAGCCCTGGTCCTGCTCCGGGATGAAGCCGGACGGGGTGTCGAGCACCCGCCACGTGGTCAGGCCCAGCAGGGCGGCATAGACGATCAGCACGATGCCGACGGTGCGCACCAGCCGCGCGGTCAGGCGGCCGTACTTGTCGGACAGCCAGTCGAAGCCTTCGTTGAAGCGCCGTCCGGCCCAGCCGCCGTAGTAGAGGACCGAGCCCCAGGCGCCCGGCCTGCGCACCGTCTCATGAGCTCTGTGCGGCTTCAGCAGCAGCGCCGCCATGGCCGGCGACAGGGTCAGCGACACCAGCAGCGACACCACCGAGGCGGTGGTGATGACGATGGCGAACTCGCGATAGAAGATGCCGGGGATGCCGGGCACGAACATCGTCGGCACGAACACCGAGATCAGCACCAGGCCGATCGAGATCAGGGCCCCGGAGACCTCCTTCATCGACCGGTAGGCGGCCTCCTTGGGCGTCAGCCCCTCGCGGATGTAGCGCTCCACGTTCTCGACCACGACGATGGCGTCGTCGACCACGATCCCCACCGCCAGCACCAGCGCGAACAGCGACAGCGAGTTGATCGAATAGCCGAGCGCCAGCTGCACCGCGAAGGTCGCCACCAGCGCCACCGGAATGGCCACGATCGGGATGATCGCCGCCCGCCAGGTCTGCAGGAAGACGATGACCACCAGCACGACGAGGATCACCGCCTCGAACAGGGTGTGCTGCACCGACTCCACCGAGGCGGCGACGAATTCGGTCGGGTTGTAGGGGATGGAGATGGCCATGCCGGCCGGCAGCTCGCCGCCGATGGCCTCGACCTCGTCCAGCACCCGCTCGGCGGTGGCCAGGGCGTTGGCCCCCGGCTGCTGGATGATGGCGATGCCGACGCCGCGCTGGCCGTCGAAATAGCCGCGGATGCCGTAGTCCTGGGCGCCCAGTTCGACGCGGCCGATGTCGCGCACGCGCGTCACCCGGCCCTCGGCGTCGGTCTTTATCACCACGTTCGAGAACTGGTCGGGATCGCTCAGCCGGCCCTGCACCTGCACCGGCAGCTGGAAGGCCGCGGCGTTGGTGGCGAAGGGCGGCTGGCCGATGGCGCCGGCGGCGGCCTGGACGTTCTGGGCGCGCAGGGCTGTGACGATGTCCGGCCCGGTCAGGCCGCGCGCGGCCGCCTTGGCCGGATCGATCCAGACCCGCATCGAATAGTTGCCGCCGCCGAAGACCTGGACGTTGCCGACCCCATCGACGCGTAGCAGCCGGTCGCGCAGCACCGACTGGGCGTAGTTGCCGACGTAGTCGTTATCCAGCGACCGGTCGGGCGAGGTCAGCCCGACGATCATCAGGAAGCCGCTTTCCTGCTTGTTCACGGTGACGCCGATCTGGCGCACCTGTTCGGGCAGGCGGGGCTCGGCCAGGGCGACGCGGTTCTGGACCAGCACCTGCGCCGCATCCAGGTCGGTGCCCGGCTGGAAGGTGACGGTGACCGCCACCGTCCCGTCCGAGGTCGAAGACGAGGTCAGATACAGCATGCCCTCGACGCCGTTGACCTCCTGCTCGATCGGCGCGGAGACGGTCTCCGCCACGGTCTCGGCCGAGGCGCCCGGATAGGCGGTGTTGATGGTGATCGTCGGCGGCGCGATCTCCGGATACTGCGACAGCGGCAGCAGCGGATAGGCGAAGGCCCCGATCAGGGTGATGAACACCGCGATCACGGCCGCGAAGATCGGCCGGTCGATGAAGAAGCGTGAGATGTTCATGTCCGGCTCAGTCGCCCGAGGACAGGCTGTTGGCGAAGGTCGCGGTCGAGGCCGGCGCGGCCTGGGTCACGGGGATCTGGGCCTCGCGGGCGACCGGACGGATCTGGCCCAGCCGGGCCTGCACCTTCATGCCCGGCGCCTGGATGCGCTGGACGCCGTTGATGATGACGCGGTCGGTCGGGACGAGGCCCGAGCGGATCACCCTCAGGCCGTCGACCACCGGCCCCAGCTGCACCGGCTTGGGCGCGACGGAACCGTCGGCGGCGACGACATAGACGATACGCCGCGCCTGGTCGGTGGCGATCGCGGCGTCCGGCACCAGCATGGCCCGGTAGCTGCCCGAGCCCGCCAGCCGCGCCTGCCCGAACATGCCCGGCTTCAGGAAGCCGTCGGCGTTGGGGATCACCGCCCGCAGCCGGATCACGCCCGACGCGGTGTCGACCGCGTTGTCGGTGAAGTCGAGCGTCCCCGCCCGGGTGAAGGTCGCCTCATCCTGCAGCCGCACCTGGATCGGCGCGGCGCCGTTGCGGGCCTGCCGCTGGTATTTCAGCAGCACGGCTTCCGAGCCGTCGAAGACGAAATGGATCGGCGCGCTGGACACCACCGTGGTCAGCACGTCCGCCGCCGAAGAGCCGCCGGCGACCAGATTGCCCGCGTCGACCCGGCGGTCCGAGACCCGGCCCGAGATCGGCGCCGTCACCCGGGTGAACTCCAGATCCAGCTGCCGCGCCCGCACATTGGCGTTGGCCGCCGCGATCGCGGCCTGGGCGGTCTGCAGGGCGCCGCGCCGGGTGTCGACCTCGGCCTGCGACACGGCCTGCGACTCCAGCAGCGTCTCCGCCCGCTCCAGTTCGGTGCGGGCCAGGGTCAGCTGCGCCTGGGCCTGCGCCAGCTGCGCCCGGGCCGAGGCGAGGGCGGCCTGCGCCGGACGCGGGTCCAGGGTGAACAGCAGCTGGCCGCGCCGCACATAGTCGCCGTCGCGGAAATGGACGCCCGAGACGTAGCCGCCGACGCGGGCGCGCACCTCGACCGACTGGGTCGCCTCGAAACGACCTGTGAACTCGTCCCAGTCCTGAACCGCTTGCACCAGCGGCACGGCCACCGTAACCGACGGCGCCGGCGGGGCCTGCGCCTCGCTCTTCGAGGAACAGCCATAGAGCGCGGCCGCCATAAGGGCGGACGCGGCCACGATCTTCACCGTGCGCATGAATGCCAGTCTCCGTAAGGGAGCGAATCCCTGTCTCAGTCGACTGCGGCGATCGGGGAGGAAGCCGGTAGTCAACGCCCGGTGACTTAATGGTGATCGCATCGCCGCTTGTCAACGGGCGATGACAAAGCCATATAGCCGGTGGGGCTTTGTTCAGGAGCTATCCTGTTGTTTTGTCATGTCGCGCCTCGGCCCAGAAACGCCGAGGCGACCCGCGCCGCCATTCTGGACGCCGCGCGCGAACGGTTCGCGCGGGAAAGCTATGACGACGTCGGCATGCGCGACATCGCCGGCGACGTCGGCGTCGACGCCGCCCTGGTGTCCCGCTATTTCGGCTCCAAGGAAGACCTGTTCACCGCCGTGCTCGACAGCTGCGAGAACGGCGCCGAGCTGATGGAGGGCGACCGCTCGACCTTCGGCGAGCGCATCGCCCACGAGGCCATCTACGAGGCCAAGAGCGAGAGCAAGCTCAAGGGCCTGCTCGTCCTGCTGCGCTCGGTCGGCTCGACCAAGGCGATGGAGCTGGTCCAGCGCACCGGCAACGAGCGCTTCTTCAATCCCTTCGCGGAGTGGGTCGGCGGCCCCGACGCCGCCGTCCGCGCCCGCCTCGCCGCGGCCTTCGTCATGGGCATGGCGGTCAGCCGCGAGATCACCGGCGGCTTCGGTCTCAAGCCGAAGGACTGCGAGCAGATGCGCGACCGCATGGCCGTCATCCTCCAGGGCATCATCGACGGCTAACCCCGCCGTTCAAACTTCCGGATCACGCCGGAGAAGGTCATCAGCACCCGCTCCCCCGCGTTGATCTGGCCGCGCACGAAGATCAGGCTCTTGCCCGCCCGGATCACCTCGCCCGTGGCCTCGACCAGCTCCCCGACATAGGCCCCGTCGATGAAGGTGGAGTCGAGCTGCACCGTCACTCCCGACGCCCCCTCCATCTCCTGATAGGCGGTCTGGAACAGGGCGATGTCGGCGAAGGTCATCAGGCAGCCGCCGTGCATCCGGTTCCCGGCGTTCATGTGCTTCGGCTCGGCCCGGAAGGCGCAGCGCATCCGCCCGTCGGGGTCCGGCTTGAAATAGAACGGCCCGACCACCTGGTCGAAGGTGCCGTGCAGGTCGTACATCTGCCAGCCGGCGAACTCGCCTTCGGTGACAGTGACTTTCGCGACCATCCAAAAACTCCGCCTTCTTTCTGATCCCGCAATGCACCATACAGGCGCGATGAGCGACCCCATCGAAACGGCCATCTTCGAAAAACTGGCCAAGGCCGATCCGAAAAATGTCGGCGGCAAGAGCATCGAGCCCGCCGACGTGGCCAAGGAGCTGCAGCCCGAACAGTGGCAGCGCATGCTGCCCAAGGTCCGCGCCTGCGCCCTCGGCCTGATGCGTCAGGGCAAGCTTACCATCACCAAGAAGGGCAAGCCGGTCGACCCCAACGCCTTCAAGGGCGTCATCCGCCTGCGCCTGCCCACCGAGGCCGAAGCCGCCGCGGCCCTGGCGGCGCTTCCGCCGAAGCCGGAGAGCGATGAGGACTAGGACTTCCGTTCTCCCTCCCCGCCCCGGGGAGGGTGTCGGCGCAGCCGACGGGTGGGGACGGCTGTCCGCCTCATCCGCCGCCCCCGCCCGGCTTCGCCTCCGGCTCAGCCACCCTCCCCGGGGCGGGGAGGGAGAAGCATGACCCTCGACGCCGTCCTCGCCGACATCCGCGCCTGCCGGGCGTGTCTCGGCCAGCTGCCGCATACGCCGCGCCCGGTCATCCATGTCTTCCCCGAGACCCGGCTGCTGATCTGCGGCCAGGCCCCCGGCCGCCGCGTCCACGAGAGCGGCCGACCGTTCACCGACCCCTCCGGCGACCGCCTGCGCGACTGGCTGGGCGTGGACTACGAAACCTTCTACGCCGACCGCCGCCTCGGCGTCGCCGCCCAGGCCTTTTGCTATCCGGGCACCGCGCCGAAAGGCGGCGACTATCCCCCGCCGCGCCGCTGCGCCGAGCTGTGGCGGCCGCAGCTGCTGGCCGGCCTGCCGCAGGTCGAGCTGACCCTGCTGGTCGGCGGCTACGCCCAGGTCTGGGCCCTCGGCGACCGCGCGAAAGCGAACATGACCGACACGGTCCGGGCCTGGCGCGACTACGCCCCCTCGATCCTCCCCCTGCCGCACCCCTCGTGGCGCAACACCGCCTGGTTGAAGCGGAACCCGTGGTTCGAGGCCGAGGTGCTGCCCTACCTTCGCGAGCGGGTTCGGGGCATCCTCGCCTCATGATCCGCGCGCCGGCCGCCCTTTCCCTGTTCCTGACCCTCGCCCTCGCCGCCTGCGCCACGCCCGCCGTCCAGCCTCCGCTGACGCCGCCGCCGGGGTTCCGGGGGCCGGCGCTCGCCGCCGACGCCCTGGTCATGGACGACGGCGCCCGCCTGCCGCTGGCCCGCTGGACGCCGGAGGGCGAGCCCTGGGCCGTCGTCGTGGCCCTGCACGGCGTCAACGACAGCCGCGCCGCCTTCCACCTTGCGGGTCCGTGGTGGGCCGAGCACGGCATCGAGACCTGGGCCTTCGACCAGCGCGGCTTCGGCCAGGCGCCGGGGCGGGGCGTCTGGCCGGGCGAGGACCGGATGGTCGCCGACCTGCGCGTCGCCGTGGACCTCGCCCGTGCGCGCCATCCGCGGGCCGTCATCGCCGTGGCCGGAGAGAGCATGGGCGCGGCCGTCGCCATCGCCGCCTTCGCCTCGGACCGGCCGCCCGACGCCGACCGGGTGATCCTGCTGGCCCCGGCGGTCTGGGGCTGGTCGGCTCAGGGGCCCTTCAATTCCGCGGCGCTGTGGCTCGCGTCCCGCACCATTCCCGACCGCGCCGTCGAGCCCCCCGACTGGGCGGTGCGCGAATACGCGGCCTCGGACAACTGGATCGAGCTGTTGCGCACCGGCCGCGATCCCAACAGCCTGCTGACCACGCGCTTCGACCTCCTGTATGGCCTCGTCGATCTCATGGAATCGGCCTCGGCCGGCCTCGGCGAGGTTCGCGCGCCCACCCTGCTGATGTACGGCGCTCACGACAGCCTCGTCCCGAGGGCCTCGATGCGCCGGGCCCTCGAACGCGCCGGCCCGCGCCCCGGCCTCCGCACCGCCTTCTATCCCGACGGCTGGCACATCCTGAACCGCGACCTGCAGGCCGGGACCGTGTTCCGCGACGCCGAAGCCTGGCTGCACGATCCGGCCGCGCCTCTGCCGTCGGGGGCGGCGGAGATCCCCCCGGCGCTGGCGGACCGCTAGGCCCTCGTCGCGCAACGCGCGCTTTCCGGCCGGGTCCAAATTTCTCGGGGGTAGTCGCCACGAGCGTCCTGTCGGCTCAGCGATCCGCTTCCGCTCTCCGGATGGCGCCGCACAGGTCGCAGTATTCCGCGCCCTCCCGCCGCCGGCTGGGCCGCCACCGATGACGCCGGCACCTCAAGCGCCGGATAAGCTTCCGAAGCCAACGCAACGCTCACTCCCGATCCCACGGACCGATCGCCCGATCGGAAGCCCGTCATTGCCAGAGGCGCGAAAAAGGCCCCCGCCGAAGCGAGGGCCCTGACAACGCCCGGTCGGCGTTTAATCGCTGTCGCTGTCGTCGGCGATGACGACGACGGCGACGACCACGGCGGCGCCGATGAGAAGAACAGGCAGGGGCACGCCCGCGAGTTCGCTGGAGGCGTCCGAGGTGGCGCCGACGCGGTCGCCGATGCGGGCCGTCGCCGAACCGTTGGCGGCCGCGGCCTGGCCTGCGACGAGCAGGATGCCCGCCGTGACTGCAGCGATGGTTTTCTTCATGGGTAGGTCCTCAAATGGTTGCAACCGTCGAATCTCTACAACCCACAGACACAAGCGTCACCATAGCGGGCCCGTCCGTCTGGGGTTTTCGGGCGGGGCTCGTGGCGAAAATGCCATGGCTCGCTGCCTGACCCGGGCTCATCGCGGGCCCGGGGCTTCCGCCGGCCCGCAAACCGCCATGCTTGCGGTCCATCTCCCCAGCGCGTAAACGCCCCCGCAACAAAAAATACCCCGGGAGACGCCTGTCATGGGTAAGACGCTGTTCGATTCCCCGTCCTTCGCGAACCACGAAGGCGTCCACGCCGTCTTTGACGAAAAGACCGGCCTGCGCGGCATTATCGCTGTTCACTCGACGGCGCGCGGTCCCGCGGTCGGCGGCACCCGGATGTGGAACTACGCCTCCAGCGCCGAGGCGCTCGAGGACGTGCTGCGCCTGTCGAAGGGCATGAGCTACAAGAACGCCGTCGCGGATTTGGAGATGGGCGGCGGCAAGTCGGTCATCATCGGCGACAGCCGCACCCAGAAGACCCCCGAGCTGTTCCACGCCTTCGGCCGCGCGGTGAACACCCTGGGCGGCATCTACTACGCCGCGGAAGACGTCGGCGTGTCGGTCGCCGACATCGCCGAGGCCCGCAAGGTCACCCCCTATGTGCTCGGCCTCAGCGACGGCCCGGAAGCCTCGGGCGATCCGTCGCCGGTCACCGCCGAGGGTGTGTTCCGCTCGACCCTGACCGTCGCCCGCCGCCTGTGGAAGCAGGACGACCTGACCGGCCTGACCGTCGCCCTGCAGGGCATCGGCCACGTCGGCGGCTATCTCGCCGACAAGCTGCACGCCGCCGGCGCCAAACTGGTCATGACCGACGTCAACACCGCCCTGCTGTCGGAAGTCGCGGCCCGCACCAACGCCGAGGTCGTGGCCCCCGACGCCATCTATGACGTCAAGGCCGACATCTACGCCCCGTGCGCGCTCGGCGCGACGCTCAACCCCGAGACCCTGAACCGCCTGACGGTCAAGGCCGTCTGCGGCGCCGCCAACAACCAGCTGGCCACGCCTGACATCGGCCAGATGCTGTTCGAGCGCGGCGTGCTCTACGCCCCCGACTACGTGGTCAACGGCGGCGGCATCATCAACGTCGCGTCGGAGATGACCGCCCGCGAGACCGGCGGCGCCTACGATCCGCAATGGGTCGAGGGCAAGCTGTCGCGCCTGATGGAGACGCTGGAGGAAATCCTCGAACGCTCCGCCGTCGAGAAGCGCCCGACCCACGAGATCGCCGACGCCATCGCCGAAGCCCGCATCAACGCCGCCCGCGACCAGAAAGCCGACCGCCTCAAGGCGGCCTAGAGCTTCCGTCTCCTCCCCCTTCGCGTTTGCGAATGGGGAGGTGGCGCGGCGCGAATACGCGCCGTGACGGAGGGGCGCTGTCCGCCGCGCGGTCGATCCGCCGCCAGCCCCTCCACCGCTTCGCGGTCCCCCTCCCCATTCGCGAAGGACGAACGGGGAGGAGACGGCGCGGCCATGACGCTGTGCTGGCAATTTCGGGATTCATAGTCGGGTTCGGCGGACGATCTCCTGCCGTTCCAACCGCTTGGCCTTTTCTCGAACCGATCTTCCCGCCTGGGGAAGCCGGGGGCGCATGATGGCGGCTGTCCTGTCCCCCGACAGGCGCCGGTCTTTGACAATCCGCCTCCAGCGACGCGCCGCCCGAGGCGCGCGCGAACCGGACGTTCCGGACGCTATGCACTCTACGGACGCTATGCACTCTACGGACGCTACGGACGCTTTTTTGGGGTTTTCACCCGGGTAAAAGCCCCCTCGGCCGACCAGCCTCCTCCCGCCGCCGGCCCCCGGATTCGCCCCCGGCGCGCATCCAGACCATCATCGCCGGAAACGCCCCAATGATTCGGGCCGAGGCGACATGACCGCAACCTCCCGCAAGGGCTTCGATCCGCTGCTCATCGTCATGGCGATCGGCTTCGTCGTGGCCGTCGGGGCGCTGGCCTATCCGGCCTTCCGCGCCGACCCGATGAGCGCCCCGGGGCTGGTGCTGATCTTCACCGTCGGCGCCGTGGCCCTGATCGGCCTGTTCGCCTTCGCCCGCAGCGAGACGCGCAAGCCGCTGGGCGACACCACCGTCGACCTGCTCGACGCCATGGCCGAGCCCGCCGCCCTGGTCTGGGCCTCGGGCCAGGTGCTGGCCTTCAACGCCGCCTGGGCCGACAGCAACGGCGCCGTCACCAGCCTGCCCAAGGGCCGCTCCGCCTCCGCCCTCTACATGGCCTTCGCCCAGGCCCGCGCCGGCGAGCAGGGCCGGGCCATCGTCGTCATCGGCGATCGCGAGCAGGAGGTGCTGATCGGCATGGCCGGGGAGGGGCGGTTCCTCGTCCGCGCGGCGCCGGACGCCGCCATTCCGGTGATGACCAGCAGCGCCCCCACGCCGGCTTCGAACGGGCCCGAGAGCCGCGCCATGGCCGCCGGGGCCCCGTTCGGCTCCGCCGTCATCGCCGCCGAGGACCTGTTCGGCGGCAAGGTCGAGGAGGCCAACGCCGCCCTCTCGGTCCTGACCGGCCCCGCCGCCGCCCGCGACGCCGCCTTCGGCCACCTGTTCGATCCGGCCTGCGTCGCCGAGGCCCGCGCCAGGCTGGCCGCCGGCTCCTCCGGCCCGATCGAGCTCGTCGCCCGCGCCTTCCCCGACAAGATGCTGCACCTCTACGTCGCCCCCGAAGGTGACAAGCGCCGCATCTGGCTGTTCGACGTCTCGGCCCAGAAGTCGATGGAGCTGCAGCTGTCGCAGGCCCAGAAGATGCAGGCCGTGGGCCAGCTCGCCGGCGGCGTGGCCCACGACTTCAACAACCTGCTGACCGCCATCCAGCTGCAGTTGTCGGGCCTGCTGGAGCGCCACCCGGTCGGCGACCCCTCCTACGAGGGCCTCAACGAAATCCGCCAGACCGCCATCCGCGCCGCCGATCTGGTGCGCAAGCTGCTGGCCTTCTCGCGCAAATCCACCGTCCGCCGCGAACGCCTCGACCTTGGGGAACTGGTCGGCGAATTCGCCGTCCTCCTCCGCCGCCTGCTGCGCGAGGACGTCCGCCTCGAAACGGACTACGGCCGCGACCTTCCCGTGGTGCTCGCCGACAAGAGCCAGCTCGAGACCGCGGTCATGAACCTCGCCGTCAACGCCCGCGACGCCATGCGCGGCGTGGTCGAGCCGGGGGCCGGGGTGGTGACCATCCGCACCCTGCGTCTGACCCGCGACGAGGCCCGCGCCCTCGGCTGGGCCGCCGCCCCGACCGAAAACGTCGCCCTGATCGAGGTCAGCGACACCGGCCCCGGCGTGCCGCCCGACATCCTCGGCAAGATCTTCGAGCCCTTCTTCACCACCAAGGCGGTCAACGAGGGCACCGGCATGGGGCTGGCCACCGTCTACGGCATCGTCGAGCAGGCCGGCGGCCACATCAACGTCTCCAACCTGGAGGGGGCGGGGGCCGCCTTCCGCATCTTCCTGCCCGAGGCCGGCGAGGTCGAACTGGCCGAGACCCCGGTGGTCGAGAAGGTCGCCAAGGCGCCGCGCGACCTGTCCGGCGCCGGCCGTATCCTGTTCGTCGAGGACGAGGCCGCCGTACGCGGAATCGCCGCCCGCCTGCTGCGCCAGCGCGGCTACGAGGTCATCGAGGCCGCCGACGGCGAAGAGGCCCTGATCCTCGCCGAGGAGCACGCCGGCACCATCGACATGATGATCTCCGACGTCATCATGCCCGGGCTCGACGGCCCCTCCCTGCTCAAGAAGGCCCGGCCCTTCCTCGGCGACGCCCCCGTGATGTTCATCTCCGGCTACGCCGAAAGCGACTTCTCCGACCTGCTGCAGGACGAGGTCGGCGTCTCCTTCCTGCCCAAGCCGCTGGACATCAAGACCCTCGCCGAACGGGTCAAGCAGGAACTCCGCGCCGCCTGAGGCCCTATTTGCCCCGACGCCCGTGGCCGCGGTCGCGATCGTCCCGGTCGCGCCGGTGGCCGCCGTCGCTCCCGCCGTGCCGCCGTTCCCGCCAGTAGCCCGACTCCGGCGGGATGTAGAAGTCGCGGTAGGCGTAGTCGCCGGGGCAGTATTGCTGGGCGGCGCCATACGGCAGGCCGGGCGGCGGCGCCCAGTAGCAGTTGGCGTTCTGGTACTCGAGATCGGCCGCGGCCTGGTCCAGGCCCTGGGCCATGGCCTCCCAGAAGGCGGGGTCGCTGGAGCAGGCCGAGGCGAGAAGCCCCGTCGCGGCGACGATCAAAGTGCGAATGCGCTTGTGGGCCATGTCGAACCTCCCCTGGCCCCTGACCCTGCCGCGCCGCCGCCCGCTCTCCCACTGACCGAACCTGACCGGGTGACAGTTCCGTAACTTGCCGCCCGCCGCCGCCCGGGCCTAGCTGGCGTGGCGTCAAAGGGAGCCCGCCATGATTGACCGCCGCAAACTGCTGATGACCGCCGGAGCCGGGGCCGCCGTGGCCGCCGCCGGCGTCCCCGCCTTCGCCGCCCCACGTCAGGACGCCGCCTCGGCCCAACTGACCGCCTTCATGGACCGCGCCTTCGACCGCATCCTCGACACCTCGCCGGAAACCGTCACCGCGCTCGGCCTCGACACGGGCGAGCGCGCCGCCGCCGCCTCCCGACTCTCCGCCCCGACCCTGGCCGAGGAAGAGGCGAGCCGCGCCCTGACCCGCGACCTGCGCCGCGAACTGGCCGGCATCGACCGGAACACCCTGACGGGTCAGTCCGCCATCCACTACGACACCCTCGCCGCCAACTGGGACGCGGTGATCGCCACCTATGACATCCCCTACGGCCAGGGCGGCTGGCCGGAGATCTATCGCGTCAGTCAGCAGTCCGGCGCCTACCAGTCGATCCCGGACTTCCTTGACAGCCAGCACCGCGTCGAGACCGCCGCCGACGCCGAGGCCTACGTCTCGCGCATCAACGCCTTCGCCGACGTCCTGACCGCCGAAACCGACCGCGTGCGCGAGGACCACGCCCGCGGCGTCGTCCCCCCGGACTTCATCCTGGCCAAGGCCATCTCGCAGCAGGAGGGCATGACCGCGACCCGGGCCGCGGACTCGCCCATGGTCGCCTCCATCGTCCGCCGCGCCGCCGAGAAGGGCATCCCCGGCGACTGGGGCCCCCGCGTCGAACGCCTGCTGTCCGAGCGGGTCTATCCGGCGCTCGCCGCCCAGACGGCCGTGCTGAAGCAGCGCCTGCCCGGGGCCGGACATGAGGCGACCGTGGCCCGCCTGCCGGACGGCGAGCGCTACTACGCCAACAGCCTGCATTACATCACCACCACCCGCCTCAGCGCCGATGAGATCCACCGGGTCGGCATGGACCAGGTCGCCGAACTGACCGCCCGCGCCGACGCCCTTCTCAAGGCCCAGGGCATGACGCAGGGCTCGGTCGCCGCGCGCATCGCCGCCCTCGGCGCCGACCCGCGCTACACTTGGCCGAACACCGACGCCGGCAAGGCCGACCTGATCGCCGACCTGAACCGGCAGATGCAGGCCATGCAGGCGCGCCTGCCGCAGGCCTTCGGCCGCCTCCCGAAGGCCGGCGTCGAGATCAAGCGGGTGCCGCCGGAGATCGAGGCCGGGGCCTCGCTGGGCTACTACAACTCGCCCAGCCTCGATGGCTCGCGGCCGGGCATCTACTACATCAACCTGCGCGACACCTCGGAATGGCCGAAGTGGACCCTGCCGACCCTGACCTATCACGAGGCCACGCCCGGCCATCACTTCCAGATCGCCATCCAGCAGGAGAGCGAGGCCGCGCCGAAGCTGATGAACCTCGTCTTCTTCTCCAGCTATGTCGAAGGCTGGGGCCTCTACGCCGAACAGCTGGCCGACGAACTCGGCGCCTATGAGAGCGATCCGCTGGGACAGGTCGGCTACCTGCAGTCGCTGATGTTCCGCGCCGCTCGGCTGGTGGTCGACACCGGCATCCATTCCAAGCGCTGGAGCCGCGAGCAGGGCATCCGCTACATGGTCGAGACCCTCGGCGATCAGGAAAGCGCTTCGACCAGCGAGGTCGAGCGCTACTGCGGCTGGCCGGGCCAGGCCTGCGCCTACAAGGTCGGCCACAATGAGTGGGCCCGGCTTCGTGAAAAGGCGAGAGCCGCCCTCGGCCCCCGGTTCGACCTGCGGGATTTCCACGACGTGGCGCTGGCCGGGGGCGGCGTGCCGCTGACCGTGCTGGAGCGGGTCGTCGACGACTGGACTGCGCGCCGGATGGCCTGAGGGCTCAGGCGGCCTCGATGGCCTCGCGCGCGGCGAGGACGCTCGGATCGGCCGCCGCCGCCGCCAGGATCCAGTCCCGGAAGCGGGCGATCTTGGGTGAACGCCGGCGGCCCTCGGGCCAGACCAGCCAGTAGGCGTAGCCGGGGATCAGCTTGACCGAAAGCGGCACCGGCTGGACCAGCAGACCCGCCGCCAGCTCACGGGCGAACAGGATCGGGGAGGCCAAGGCCACGCCCTGGTCGCCCAGCGCGGACGCGACCTCCAGCGCCTGGTAGTCGGCGCGCAGCCGCGACGGCGTCTGACCGTCCGCCGCGACGCCGGCCGCCGCGAACCACACCGCCCATTCCTTCTCCAGACCGATGCGCGGCGCCCTGAGCAGGTCCTCGGCGGTGTGGAGGCCGAGCGTGTCGCGCAGGCGCGGACTGCAGACCGGCGTGAACACGCTGGGCATGACCTCGACGCTCTCCACGCCCGGCCACTCGCCGGCGCCGGAGCGGATGCCGACGTCGAAACCCTCGCGCGACAGGTCGGTGAGGCGCGCCGCCGTATCGAGCCGCACCGCCAGCTCAGGATGGGCCAGTTGGAACTCGCCCAGACGCGGGGCCAGCCACTGCGTCGCCAGCGTCGCCAGGGTGGTGATCGACAGGATCGCCTGATCGGCCTCGGTCAGGTCGGACAGCGCCCGGCGCAGCAGGCTCATGGCCTCCGTCGCGGCGCGCGACAGCCGCTCGCCGGACTCCGTCGGGACGACCTCCCGCGGCAGGCGGCGGAACAGGCTCTGGCCCAGCCGGCCCTCAAGAGCCTTGATCTGCCAGCTGACCGCCGCCTGGGTCATGCCCAGTTCCTCGGCCGCGCGGGTGAAGCTGTTCAGGCGGGCGGCGGCCTCGAACACCCGGATCGAGGCGAGGGGAATTCCGGCAAGGGGGTCGGACATAAGCGTCCCTTATGCTGCGCGCCGCCAATCTGGTTTGTGGACAGCTCCTGTCAAGCTCATTCTGGCCCTGTCCTCACCGCAGCAAGATCAGGAGGCCGGGATGGAAGAAATTCACCATACGCATAAGGAAGTTGCATGGGGCTGGGCCGCCGTGCTGCAGGATTGGCGGCGCAGCCGCGCCCGGGCCCGGCTGCGCAAACCGTTGCGGGTCGTGGCGCCTTCGAGCCGTTGATCATGTCCCGGGGCGGCCGCTCGTCCGGTTAGTCGACCGTCCAGCCGTCCGCCTCGCGCAAGCCGTTGTGGATGGCCGTGGCGGCGATGGCGGCCTCGGCCCCGGCCACGGCGATCTGGTTCAGGCCGCGGACCACGTCGCCGGCGGCATAGAGCCCCGGCACGGTGGTCGCCTGATGGCCGTCGACCACCATGCAGCCGTCATCGCCGACCCTGGCGCCGAGCGCCCGGGCCAGTTCCGCGTTCGGCGAAGTCCCCAGGGCGGAATAGACCAGGTCGAACACCTGGAAGGCTCCGCCCCAGCCCAGGGCCGTCACCCGGTCGCCCTCGAGCCGGACGTTGTCGATCGGCGCGCGGATCAGTTCGACGCCCATGCGGCGCAGTTCGTCCTCCTTGGTCAACGCCGCCGCCGGGCCGACGTGGATCAGCGTCACCCGGTCCGAATAGGTGCGCAGGAAGGCCGCCTCGCGCACTCCCTTGTCGTCCTTGCCGATGATCGCCACCGCCTTGTCGATGGCCTCGTAGCCGTCGCAGATCGGGCAAATCCGGACCAGCGCCCGCTCGATGGCGCGCTCGACCCCCGGCAGGTCGGGATGATGGTCGACCACGCCGGTGGCGAGCAGCACCGCCCTCGCCTGGACCTCCCGCCCGTTCAGTCGCGCCCGGAACCCGTCGCCGTCGCGCTCCAGACTCTCGACCCGGCCTGGCTCGATCACGGCGTCGAACTCCAGCGCCTGTTCGGTCATCCGCCCGATGATGGCCTCGCCGGTGATGCCCTGCGGAAAGCCGGGCAGGTTGTGGCTGACGGGGATCCAGCAGGCTCGCGGCGCGCCGCCGTCCGCCAGCAGCACCCGCCGCCGGAAGCGGGCCAGATAGGTGGCGGCGGTCAGCCCTGCCGGCCCGGCCCCGATGATCAGAACCTCGGGTCCGGCTTCGGTCAACGCGTTCGCCAGGTCGTCGGCCAGTAGTCGGATGGCACGCCCCAGCACTCCTGCATTTCGGACTCGTGGGTCAGCACGAACTCGCGGCCGGTCCAGGTCCAGGTCGAGGCGGTTCCGCAATCGCCGACGCCCCGCCCCTTGGCGAAGGCCACGATCGTGCGGCTCTCCGGCGAATAGCCGCCGTTGATCGTGCCGGCCCCGGCTTCGCCTGAACCGGAGGCGAGGCGCGCCGGGCGCGGATCGCGGCCGCCGGGGCCCGTGATGTACCAGTCGTGACCCATGTTGTAGGCGCCGGCGAAACAGGGAACCGCCCACAGCTCTGTGGAGGCGTCCAGTCTGGCCGACATCACTTCCTTGCCCACCCAGTGCTCCGCGGTTTCGGCGCGGCACTCCGCCACCGCCGGCACGGCTTCCAACGCGGCCGGCAGGGTCTGGTTCTGATCGCCGAAGCCTGTCTGCGAGACGGCGGGCGCCGGGGCGACCACAGGCAGGGGAGGGGCCGGTCGGACGATGGACGCGGGGCGTGCGCCGGCCCGGCGCAGCGCCGTCACCGTGCCCACCCGGCCCTGCCGCTCGTCGATCCACAGCAGCGCGGCCGCGGCCCCGGACAGGGAAATCCCATGATCCGCGCTGATCCGGGCCGTGTTCCCGGCGGCGAGCGCCCGCACCACCTCCAGAGCTCTGGCGGGCGCGACCTCGGCCGCGACCGGCTCGTTGTTGGCCAGCGCCATCGGATAGGCGGCGCCGTCGATGGTCAGCGAGAAGGCGCGTGTCGTCTCCGCTCCCTCGGGCCAGTATCCCGCGGCGACCTGCGGCCGGGCGTCCGGGCCCGGCTCCATGGCCACGCGCAGCCAGCCGAAGCCTTCTCGTCCCGGCCCATAGGCGAAACAGGCGTTGCCGTTGTCGCAGACGGCGATCCAGTCCCGGAAGACCCTGGACTCAGTCGCCACGCCGGCGGAGGCCGCCGCCTGCCCGGGAGAAGACGCCGTCGCGGTCGGGCCCGGCGCGGCCTTGTCCTTCGCGGCGTCGGCGGGTCCACAGGCGCTGAAGCTGGCCACCGCCACGGCGCAAACGGCAGCCGCTCGTCCGTACTTCATGGCGATTTCCCCGATGGGTGGCGTCCCTGTCGAGCGACGATACACCGGCGGCCCGCGGGAGTCCCCGCCGCCCTTTGCGCCCGCGCCCGCGCGCCGCTATACCGCGCGCCTCACTCCCCATTCCAAGTCAGAGGCGCGAAACCGCATGGCCAAGATCAAGGTCGCCAACCCCATCGTGGACATCGACGGCGATGAGATGACCCGGATCATCTGGCAGATGATCAAGGACAAGCTGGTCTTCCCGTTCCTCGACCTGGACCTGGACTATTACGACCTCGGCATGGAGAACCGCGACGCCACCGACGACCAGGTGACGATCGAGGCCGCGAAGGCGATCCAGAAGCACGGCGTCGGCGTGAAGTGCGCCACCATCACCCCGGACGAGGCCCGGGTGAAGGAGTTCGGGCTCAAGAAGATGTGGAAGTCGCCGAACGGCACGATCCGCAACATCCTTGGCGGCGTGGTCTTCCGCGAGCCGATCATCTGCTCGAACGTGCCGCGACTGGTGCCGGGCTGGACCCAGCCCATCGTCGTCGGCCGTCACGCCTTCGGCGACCAGTACAAGGCCACCGACTTCCTGGTTCCTGGCCCCGGCAAGCTGACGATCAAGTTCCAGGGCGAGGACGGCCAGGTCATCGAGCATGAGGTGTTCGACTTCCCCTCGGCCGGCGTCGCCATGGGCATGTACAACCTCGATGACTCGATCACCGAGTTCGCCCGCGCCAGCTTCTCGTTCGGCCTGCAGCGCAATTTCCCGGTCTACCTCTCGACCAAGAACACCATCCTCAAGGCCTATGACGGGCGCTTCAAGGACATCTTCCAGAAGGTGTTCGACGAGGAGTTCGCGGCCGAGTTCAAGGAGAGGGGCCTGACCTACGAGCACCGCCTGATCGACGACATGGTGGCCGCGGCCATCAAGTGGTCGGGCGGCTTCGTCTGGGCGTGCAAGAACTATGACGGCGACGTGCAGTCCGACGTGGTGGCCCAGGGCTTCGGCTCGCTGGGCCTGATGACCTCGGTGCTGATGACACCGGACGGCAAGGTGCTGGAGTCGGAGGCCGCCCACGGCACCGTGACCCGCCACTACCGCCAGCACCAGAAGGGCGAGGCCACCTCGACCAACTCGATCGCCTCGATCTTCGCCTGGACCCGCGGCTTCTCGCACCGGGCGAAGCTGGACGGCAATGACGAGCTGGCCCGCTTCGCGGCCACCCTCGAGCGGGTCGTGGTCGAGACCGTCGAGAGCGGCCACATGACCAAGGACCTGGCGCTTCTGGTCGGCGACCAGCAGGGCTGGCTGACCACCGAGGGCTTCCTCGACAAGGTCGCCGAGAACCTGACCCGGGCGATGGAGGGGTAGGCTTTCCGCCTTGCGGACCTTCAAGGGCTCGCCGGACTCGCGTCCGGCGAGCCTTTCGTTTGAGCGGGGCCGGTCTTCGTGCATTGATGGCGGCCTTACCGGGAGGGTTTCGATGAAACTGGTCGGCAGGCTCATCGTCGGTCTGGTCGTGCTGGCTGCGATCAGCTTCTTCGCGGCGCCGGGCGTGGCCTTCTTCGCTCTTCGGTCCGCGGCCGAGGCGAACGACGCCGCGGGCCTGGCGCGGCTGGTCGACTATGGCGCCGTGCGCCAGTCGCTGCGGCCGCAGCTGGACGGCAACCCCGCGGCGCTGGCTCCGGCCCCCTCGTTCATGGAAGACCCGATCGGAGCCGTGCGGCGCCAGATCGAACAGGCGGCGACGCCCCAGGCGCCGGACGTCGAGGCCTATCTGACCCCGGCGGCCCTCGCGGCCCTGACCCGGGGCGAAGGGCGGTACGCCTCCCAGCGCACGGGCGGACCCCAGCCGTCGCCGGACGTCACGACCACCGGCGGCCCCATGCCGACGCCGGTCTACTGGGGCATGAACCGCGCGCGGATGAGCGTCGCCGACGACGGCGGGTCCGAGACCCTCTTCACCTTCGAGCGCAAGGGCCCGTTCGAGTGGAAGCTGGTCCACATCGGCCTGCCCGAGGGCGCCGCCCCCGCCGTTGCTCCGCCGGCCCGGACCACGCCCGTTCCCGCCGATCGCTAGGCAGGCTGATCGACTCGCGGCAACCGTAGCCGTGGGGAGGCGTTTCGACGCCAGAGGGTAACATGATCAAGAAGCTTGTCGTCGGCCTGGCCGCCGTGGCCATCGTCGTCCTGGTCGCCGCCTGGGCCGCCGCGCCCGTTCTGAGCGCCCAGGCCCTGATCCGCGCCGCCAAGGCGGGAGACGCCGACCGTATCGAGCAGCTGGTCGACTTCCCGGCCCTGCGCCAGAGCCTGAAGGACGAGCTCAACGCCGAACTGGCGGCCCAGATGCGGCGCGACCCGCGCATGGCCGAGAGCGGCCTGGGCGGTCTCGGCCTGATCCTCGCGCCTATGCTGCTGTCCGGGGCCGTCGACGCCGCGGTGACGCCCGAGGTGGTGGCCCAGATGGTCACCACCGCCGAGGCTCCGGATCCGACGGTCCGCGACCAGCCGGAGCCGGGCGACGCCGCCGACGAGGGCGACGATATCCACCAGGCCTGGGGCTATCGCGACCTCAACGCCTTCGCCGTCACCCTCACCGACCGAGATCACCCGGACCAGCGGCTGGCGCTGATTCTCGAACGCCGCGGGCTGTTCAGCTGGAAGCTGGCGGCCGTCGATATCCAGAACGACGCGCGGCCCTAGGCCAGCGCGGCCCGCACCGCCGCCAGGCCGTCCTCGGCCTTGCCGCCGTCGGGGGCGCCGCCCTGGGCGAAGTCGGGCTTGCCGCCCGCGCCCTGGCCGCCCATGGCCAGAACCGCGGCGCGCGCCAGATCGGCCGCATTGACCTTGCCGGCCATGTCGGACGTCACCGCCACCGTGACCGCCGCCTTGCCCTCGGTGACGCCGATCAGGGCGACGACGCCGGAGACGACCTGTTTGCGGAAGTCCTCGGCCACGCCGCGCAGGCCCTTGCCGTCGACGCCGTCGAGGACGCGGGCGATCAGTTTGACGCCGTTGACCTCTTCCGGCGCGGCGTTTCCGCCAGCCCCGCCGCCGAGCGCCAGCTGCTTCTTCAGGTCGGCGACCTGCTTCTCCAGCGTGCGCACCGAGGCCGTCAGGGCCTCGACCCGCGCCGGCACGTCGGCGGGCTGGACCTTGAACGACTGGGCCAGCTTCTTCGCCACTCCCGCCTGGGCCAGCAGATGCTGACGCGCGGCCTCGCCGGTCAGGGCCTCGATGCGGCGCACGCCGGCGGCGATGCCGCTCTCCGAGACGATCTTGAACAGGGCGATGTCGCCGGTCCGGGCGACGTGGGTGCCGCCGCACAGCTCGACCGAATAGGGCTTGTCCGCCTCGGTCAGAGAGCGGCCCAGCGTCAGCACGCGGACCTCTTCGCCGTATTTCTCGCCGAACAGGGCGACGGCCCCGGCGTCGATCGCCGCCTGGGGCGCCATCATCCGGGTCTCGGCAGGCAGGTTCTGGCGGATGACGGCGTTCACCTCATCCTCCATCCGGGCCAGTTCGTCCTCGGTGACCGGCGCGTTGTGGCTGAAGTCGAAGCGCAGGCGTTCGGCGTCGACCATCTGGCCCTTCTGGGCCACGTGTCCGCCCAGCACGTTGGAGAGGGCCTTGTGCAGCAGGTGCGCCGCCGAATGGTTGGCGCGGGTGGTCAGGCGGGCGTCGGCGGCGACGCGCAGCTGGACGCGCGCGCCGATGGCCAGCGTGCCCGAGCTGATCTCGACGCGGTGGGCGAACAGGTCGCCGGCATGCTTCTGGACGTCGAGCACCACGCCCGAGCCCTGCTGGCCGGTGGCGTCGGTCCACTCGATCTCGCCCTTATCGCCGGCCTGACCGCCGCCTTCGCCGTAGAAGGGAGTCTGGTCGAACAGCACCTCCGCGGTTTCGCCCGCGCCGAGTTCGTCGACCGACTGGCCGCTCTCGACGATGGCCAGCACCTCGCCCGACCCCTCGACGGAGTCGTAGCCGGTGAAGACGGTCGGGCCGAGACGGTCGCGCAGGGCCAGCCACTCGCCGGCCGAGGCGGTCTGGCCTGAACCGGTCCAGTGCTCGCGCGAGCGGTTGCGCTGCTCTTCCATGGCCGCGTCGAAGCCGGCGGTGTCGACGGTGAAGCCGCGCCGGCGCGCCTCGTCCTGGGTCAGGTCGAGCGGGAAGCCGTAGGTGTCGTAGAGGGTGAAGGCGGTCTGGCCCGGCAGCACGCCGCCCTCGCCGAGATCGCGCGCGGCGTCCTCCAGAAGGCCCATGCCGCGGCCGAGGGTGGTGCGGAAGCGGATCTCCTCCTGCTTCAGCGTATCCTCGATGAAGGCCTGGGCGCGGCGCAGTTCGGGATAGGCGTCGCCCATCTCCTGCACCAGCGTCGGCACCAGCCGGTGCATCAGGGGATCGGCGGCGCCCAGCAGGTGGGCGTGGCGCATGGCCCGGCGCATGATCCGGCGCAGCACATAGCCGCGGCCCTCGTTCGAGGGCGTGACCCCGTCGGCGATCAGGAAGGACGACGAGCGCAGGTGATCGGCGATGACCCGGTGGCTGGGCGTGCGGTCGCCCTCGGCCGACGTGCCGGTCTCATGCTCCGAGGCCGCGATCAGGGTGCGGAACAGGTCGGTCTCGTAGTTCGAGTGGACGCCCTGCAGCACCGCCGCCACGCGCTCGAGACCGGCGCCGGTGTCGATCGACGGCTTCGGCAGCAGGCTGCGGCTCCCGTCGGCCGACTGGTCATACTGCATGAAGACCAGGTTCCAGATCTCGACCCAGCGGTCGCCGTCCTCGTCCGGCGTGCCGGGAGGGCCGCCCCAGATGTGGTCGCCGTGGTCGTAGAAGATCTCGGTGCAGGGGCCGCACGGACCGGTGTCGCCCATCGACCAGAAATTGTCCGAGCCGGCGATGCGGGCGATTTTCGATTCCGGGAGGCCGGCGATCTTCTTCCACAGGTCGAAGGCCTCGTCGTCGTCGATGTAGACGGTGGCCATCAGCCGGTCGGCGGGGATGCCGAACTCTTTCGTGACCAGGTTCCACGCCATCTCGATGGCGTGCTCCTTGAAGTAGTCGCCGAAGGAGAAATTCCCCAGCATCTCGAAGAAGGTGTGGTGGCGCGCGGTGTAGCCGACGTTGTCGAGGTCGTTGTGCTTGCCTCCGGCGCGGACGCATTTCTGCGAACTGGTGGCGCGCTTGATCGCCCGTGTTTCCTGGCCGGTGAAGACGTTCTTGAACGGCACCATGCCGGCGTTGACGAACAGCAGGGTCGGGTCGTTCTGCGGCACCAGCGGAGCCGACTGGACCTTCTCGTGGCCGTCGGCCGCGAAATAGTCGAGGAAGGTCGAGCGGATCTGGTTGAGGCTGGCCATGACGGGTCGTTCTGGGGAGGCGAAAAGGAACGCGCCTCATATAGGGGTTTCAGCCCGAAAGCATCACCCGCCCGTGATCGGCTCCGTTCAGGCGGCGGCGGGCGCCCCGAGCCTGCGCCGGGCGATCCACGCCATGGGCAGGCCGACCATCACCACGTGGACGATCAGGCCCTGGACGACATGGTAGGCGTCGGGCGGCGACAGGGTCGAGGCCGACAGCGGGATGACGACGAGCGTCATGACCAGCCAGATCAAGACGCCCCAGACCACGCCGGCGAGCAGCCACTGTGAACGCAGCAGGGGCTGACGCGCGGCCAGCGTCATGTAGATGGCGGCGATGACCAGCATGATGCCGAAGTGGGAGGCGAGGCCGAGCAGGGCCGTCGGCCAGCCGCCCTGGTAGGCGGCGCGGCCCAGCCAGCCGCCGGCGACGGACTGGAGCACGACCTGGGGTCCGACGCCGAGGTTCAGCAGGATGGCGGAGGCGATGTCGAGCGTCCCGGCCGCCAGCGTGGCCCACAGGATGGCCGGGCCTGCGCCCGTGGCTCTGTCCGTCATGACCTTCTCCCCCGAGAAGGCGGCAGGCTATGTCGGCAAGCGCGATCTGACCAGAGGCTCAAGCCTCGTCGTCGTCGACCACGTCGTCGGTGATCCCGTCGTCCTCTTCCTCTTCCTCCTGGCCGTCGTCGACTTCGTCGGCGGCCGCCTCGTCCTCGGACAGCAGGTCGTCGAGGGCGTCGATGATGGCGTCGATCTGCTCGGGCGAGGCGACGACGGCCATCGAGGCCCCGCCGTCGCCCTCGATCTCGAGCAGATAGCCCGACGGGGTTTCGGAGAGGGTGAACTGGCTGAGGGACTGGACCTGGGGATCGGCCATGGCGGGCTCCGGTTTGACGACCCCGACAACCGCCGCGCTCGCGGAAAGGTCCCGCTTGCGAAAAAAAGGCCGCCCGACCCGGGTGGGATCGAGCGGCCGCTCCGTCCGGCCCGGCCCGGCGGGGTCGGTGGCGGGTCGGCGGACCCGGCCGGAGAAGTAGGGTTTTGTCCGGGTAAAAACCCGAAAACACAGTCCAAAGCGTCCAATGAGTGCACTGCGTCCGAAGCGTACGAAGAGTGCGCTTCGTCCAGCGGTTCGCCTCAGCCCTCGAGGTCCTGGCCCTCGTCAGGCTCGGGCGTGCCCAGCAGCTCCTCGGCGATCTTGCTGGTCGAGGCGCGCACGGCCTTCTCGATCGAGTCGGCGATGTCCGGGTTGGCCTTGAGGAAGGCGCGCACGTTCTCGCGGCCCTGGCCGATGCGCTGGCTGTCGTAGGAGAACCAGCTGCCCGACTTCTCGATCACCCCCGCCTTGACGCCCAGGTCGATGATCTCGCCGAGCTTGGAGATGCCCTCGCCGTACATGATGTCGAAGATGACCTCGCGGAACGGCGGGGCGACCTTGTTCTTGACCACCTTGACCCGGGTGGTGTTGCCCACGACTTCGTCGCGGTCCTTGATCGCGCCGGTGCGGCGGATGTCGAGACGGACCGAGGCGTAGAATTTCAGCGCGTTTCCGCCCGTCGTCGTTTCCGGCGAGCCGTACATGACGCCGATCTTGTGACGGATCTGGTTGATGAAGAGGACGATGCACTGCGACTTGTTGATCGAGGCGGTCAGCTTGCGCAGGGCCTGGCTCATCAGGCGGGCCTGCAGGCCGGGCAGGCTGTCGCCCATCTCGCCCTCGATCTCGGCGCGGGGCGTCAGGGCGGCGACGGAGTCGACCACCACGATGTCCACGGCGCCGGAGCGCACCAGGGTGTCGACGATCTCGAGCGCCTGCTCGCCTGTGTCGGGCTGCGAAACCAGCAGGTCGTCGAGGTTGACGCCCAGTTTCTGGGCATAGCCCGGGTCGAGCGCGTGCTCGGCGTCGACGAAGGCGGCGGTGCCGCCCGATTTCTGGATTTCGGCCACGGTGTGCAGGGCCAGGGTGGTCTTGCCCGAGCTTTCCGGGCCGAACACCTCGATGACCCGGCCGCGCGGCAGGCCGCCGATGCCGAGCGCCATGTCGAGGCCGAGCGAGCCGGTCGACACCGAGGGAATGGCCTCGGTCACGCCGTTCTTGCCCAGCTTCATCACCGAGCCCTTGCCGAAGGCGCGGTCGATCTGGGCGATCGCCGCCTCCAGAGCCCGCTGCTTGTCGCCGTCGTCCTTGCCGACCAATTTGAGATTCGCCTGTGCCGCCACCTTGCCACTCTCCCTTGCCATGATTCCCGTTCGGTACTGGAGGAGAGGCCCGCCTTCGGTCCGATGACCGTGACCCGCTCCCTGTGAGCAGGGATATGTGCACGGTTTGTTCCGGTTGCCAATATGTTCTTTTCGGAGCGCCTCTCAGCTACGTCCGATTTTGACGTAGGGGTGCATCGGCTGTCTCAGGCGCAGACCTGGCGGACGCAGCGTCTCAGCCAGCGGTGGGCGGGATCGGCGTCCATTCGAGGGTGCCACAGCATCGACACGGTGAATTCTTCCGAGGGCAACGGCAGCGGGAAAGAGACCAGGCCGTCGCGGAGGCTCGAGGTGTGACGGTCCGGAACCGTGGCGATCAGGTCCGAGGCCCGCACCAGCGACAGGGCGGCGGAGAAGCCGCTGACGATGGTGGCGACACGCCGTCGGGTCCCCGGGGGCAGAAAGGGCCGGTCGACGGCGCCGTCCTCCAGTCCGCTCCTGGACACCACGATATGGGAGGCTTGCGACCAGGCCGCCTCCGTCACTCCCCCGCGGCCCAGGGGGTGGCCCTTGCGAACCACGCCGGTGAGCCGGTCCCGGAACAGCGCCTGGCTGCGCACTTCGGGACCCGTCGCCGCTTCGATGATGCCGGTTTCCAGGTCGACCCGCCCGTCGCGCAGCGGCGTGCTGTCCTTGTCCGCCTTCTGGAGGAAGAACAGACGAACCCCCGGCGCCTGGTCCGCGACCAGGGCGAGCAGACGGGGCCCGAAGGTCTCCACAAAACCGTCGCTGGTCCTCAGCGTGTAGGTGCGCGCGAGGGTGGCGAGGTCGACGCGGTCATCCGGGCGCAGAACCGCCCCCGCCTGCTCGACGAGCCGGCTGACCCGGTCGCGCAACTCGGCCGCGCGCGGGGTGGGAACCAGACCGCGCCCGGCCCTGACCAGCAGGGGATCGCCGGTGGCCTCGCGGACGCGTCCGAGGGCGCGGCTCATGGCTGAAGGGCTCAGCCGCAGCCGCCGCGCCGCGCCGGAGACGCTGCCTTCCGCCAGCAGCGCGTCGAGGACGACCAGCAGGTTCAGGTCCGGGAGAGCCATTCATCACCGTCGCGCCGACATGGCGTCAAGTGCAGCAATAACATGCAAATGCTGCGTCTTCCGCAATTTCGCGAGGCTCGTAGCCTGCCGCCCACAGTCGAAGCGGAGGCGAGGCTCATGGACAGGACAGCGCTGCAGTCATTCACAGAAGACGTCCGGTCGCGATGGGGACCGCTGACGACCGAACTGGCGGAGGCGTGCCAGGAGGCGATGGAGGCGCTGCTCGGCGCTTCGGCCGAAGAGGCCTGGCTGGCGAATCTCCATGAGGCGGCGCCGGCGGCGGCGGAACTCCACCGCGACCCCGATCATGGCTTCATGCTGCTGGCCCATACCGAACAGGCCGGGCTCTACCGGCCGCCGCACGACCACGGCCGGAGCTGGGTTCTCTACGGGATCCAGCGCGGCGAGATCGAGATGGGAACCTGGGCCAGGGCCGAGGGCGATGACGGCGAAATTCGACTGGTCAGGCGGAACACGACGCTCGTTCGCGCGGGCCAGGTCCAGCTCTACTTGCCGGGCGACATTCACGACACCCGCTGCGTCAGCGACACCGCCCTGCTGTTCCGCTTCACCGAGCGCGACCTGCGGGTCGAGGACCGGGAGCATCGCCGTCTGACCCGCTACGTCCACCGTGACGGGATCTGGACCACGGACCCGGCCGCATGATGCCCCTGGACCCGGAGCCCGCGCCCCGCGGAGCCCGGGTGGCGGGCGCAGGCTCGGGCCCGCCGGCGACGGAGGCCGAAGCCTCGCCCACTCCGCCAGGACGCGCCGCGGCCGTCGTCGCCGTCCTGACGGCGATGACGCTGGTGGTGCTCGACGCGGGCATGATGAACCTGGCCCTGCCGGCGATCGCCGGCGCGTTCCGGGCGCCGGCGGCGCTCGCGGTGCTGGTCGTCACCGCCTACCAGACGGCGCTGCTGGCCGCGTTGCTGCCCTGCGCCGCCCTCGGCGAGCGCCTCGGCTATCGCCCCGTCTTCGCCCTGGGCGTGGGGCTGTTCGTCATCGCCTCGGGGCTGTGCGCCCTGGCGCCGTCGCTGCCCTGGCTGGTTGCGGCGCGGGCGCTCCAGGGGCTGGGCGGAGCAGCGGTGATGGCGCTCGGCGTGCCGCTGTTGCGGTTCGCCGTGCCTTCGCATCGGCTGGGCGCCGCCATCGGCTGGAACGCGCTGACGGTGGCGCTGGCCAGTTCCGCCGGCCCCGGAGCGGGCGCCCTGATCCTGTCGCAGGGCGATTGGCGCTGGCTGTTCGCTCCCGGCGTTCCGCTTGGCCTGGCGGTCCTTCTGGCCTGTCGGGCGCTGCCCCGGACGCCCATGGGGGCGCAGCGGCTCGACGGGATCAGCATGGCTCTCAGCGCCGGCGTGTTCGCCAGCCTACTCGCAGCGGCCCAGTTGCTGCTGGCCCAGCCGGTCGCCGCCGCCCTTCTCGCCGCCGCGGGCGTCCTGGCCCTTCGCCTGCTGCTCAGCCGGGAAAGGCCCAAGGCGGCGCCGCTCCTGCCGCTCGATCTGCTGCGTGGGCGGTCGCTGCGGCTGTCGGTGATCGCCTCCGTCCTCTGCTTCAGCGCCCAGGCGGCGGCGCTGGTGGCGCTGCCCTTCTATCTGCAGCACGGGCTCGGCCAGACCACCGCCGCGACCGGAGGCTACATGACCGCCTGGCCGCTGAGCGTCGCCATGACGGCGGTCGTCGCAGGCCGGCTGGCCGACCGGTTCCCGACCGCCTGGCTGTGCGCCGCCGGCGGCGCGTGCCTGGCGCTGGGCCTCGCCGGCGCCGCCCTGTGGCCTCTGACCGCGGACGTGCGCCCGATGGTCGTGTTCGCAATGATGTGCGGGCTGGGCTTCGGCCTGTTCCAGACCCCGAACAACCGCAACATGTTCCTCTCCGCGCCTCTGGAGCGCAGCGCGGCATCGGGCGGGCTGCAGGGAACCGCCCGGCTCACGGGCCAGACCGCCGGCGCGGTGCTCATGGTCGTGCTGTTCACCCTGACGAGCCTCGTCGCAGCGCCGCGCCTGGGGCTGGGCATCGCCGCCGCGCTCGCTCTTCTGGCGGGTCTCGTCAGTCTGTCGAGAACCACGAGCGGTGATCGGGTCATCGCGGACATCGCCACGACCGCTCCGTATGGTAAAGCCTGGACGAGGACTGCCCGGCCAGCGCCGGAGTGAAGACCAACCCAACCGCCGAGAGACCGGAATGTCCCGACTGCGCCCGATCCGTCCCCTCATCCCGTTCGTCATGGCGCTCGCTGCGGCCGTGACCGTGGTTACGGCGGCCGGGCCCGCCTCGGCGTGGCAAAGCCTTCAGAGGGTGCAGCTCCAGGGGCCCTCCGGCGAGGTCATCGAGGCCGGGGTCTGGACCCCGGACGATCCAGCGGGAGGCCCGCGACCCCTCGTGGTCATTTCGCACGGCAACGGCGGGCACTTTCTCGGCCACCAGGACACGGCCGAGGCGCTGGCCCGGGCCGGCTTCGTGGTCGCCGCCCTGACCCACCCCGGCGACAACTCCCTCGACATGAGCCGGTCTCTGCGCCTGACCGACCGCGCCCCGCAGGTCAGCGCCCTGATCAGCTTCATGACGGAGGCCTGGCCGGGACGGGCCGGGGTCGACGCCTCACGGATCGGGGCCTTCGGTTTTTCCGCCGGAGGCTTCACGGTGGCCACATTGGCGGGCGGCGAGTCCGACGCCCAGGCCATCCTCGACCATTGCGCGGCGCATCCCGACTTCTTCGTCTGCTCCTTCATCCTGCCGGAGGGGCTCGACCTCGCCGGCTGGAAGCCTGCCGGCCGCGACGATCGCATCCGGGCCGCGGTCATGGCCGCGCCGGGGTTCGGCTTCGCCTTCGACGCCGCCAGCCTGGACGAGGTCCGGATCCCGCTCCAGTTATGGCAGGCGGGAGAGGACCAGGTCCTGCCCGCGCCCTTCCATGTCGAGCCTCTGCGCGACCGCCTGCCCGGCGATCCCGAATACCGGCTCGTGCCGGGGGCCCTGCATCACGATTTTCTCGTCCCCTGCGAGGCGGAGATGCGGGCGGCCGTGCCGGAGCTTTGCCGCTCGAACCCCGGATTCGACCGGGCCGCCTTCAAGCAGGCGTTCAACGCGGCGTTAGTCGCCTTCTTCGTGCGCGAACTGGGCGAACCCGGCCGCTAGCGGGGCGCGATGTCCACCCGGACTTGATCCCCAACCCCGGCCGTGCGTTCAGGGCCCATGAAAAAGCCCCGCAAGTCCGCCATCCTCAACATCCGCAACGCCCGGCTCGGCGATGTGGACGCCATCGTCGCCCTCGTCGCCAAGGTCTACAAGGACATGCCGGCCTATACGCCGGGCATGCTGCGCGGCCAGATCGCGGCCTATCCCGACGGACAGTTCGTGGTCGAGTTCGCCGACGAGATCGTCGGCTACGCCGCCGGCTTCCGCATCGACGAGACGACGGCCATGTCGCCGCACACCTGGACCCAGATCACCGGCGGCGGCTATGCGGCGCGGCACGATCCGCTGGGCGACTGGTTCTACGGCATGGAGGTGTGCGTCGATCCCGACCGGCGCCGGCTGCGCATCGGTCAGCGGCTGTACGACGCGCGACGCGACCTGTGCGAGGCGCAGAACCTCAAGGGCATCGTCTTCGGCGGGCGGATGCCGGGGCTGGCGCGGAGGAAGGCGGCCTATCCGGATGCGCGCGACTATCTGGACGCGGTCACCGCCCGAAAGCTGAACGACCCGGTCATCGGCTTCCACATGCGGTCCGGTTTCGAGCCGATCGGGGTGCTGGAGAACTATCTGAGCTCGGACGCGGCCTCGCTGGGCCATGCCGCCCACATGGTCTGGCGCAATCCCTACTACGCCGAGACGCACGGCCGGGGCGCGGCCTTCGCGGTCAAGGAGACAGTGCGGGTGGCGACCGTGCAGCTGCAGGCCCGCAAGGTCGCCAGCTTCGAGGAGTTCATCGCCAACATCGAATATTTCGTCGATGTGACCTCGGACTACCGCTCGGACTTCGTGGTGTTTCCGGAGCTGTTCACCCTGCAGCTGCTGTCGCTGGAATCGAAGAAGCTGACCCCGGTGGAGTCGATCGAGGCCCTGACCCGCTACACGCCGCGCTTCGTGGAGGCGCTGCGCAAGATGGCGGTCGAATACAACATCAACATCATCGGCGGCTCGCACCCGACGCGGACCGAGGACGGCGACATCCAGAACGTCGCCTACGTCTTCCTGCGCGACGGTTCGGTGCACGAGCAGGAGAAGATCCACCCGACCCCGAACGAGCGCCACTGGTGGAACATCAAGGGCGGCGACCGGGTGCAGGCCATTCCCACCGACTGCGGGCCGATCGGGGTGCTGATCTGCTACGACTCGGAGTTCCCGGAACTGGCGCGGCGGCTGGTCGACGAGGGGGCGCGGCTGCTGTTCGTGCCGTTCTGCACCGACAACCGGCAGGGCTATCTGCGGGTGCGCTACTGCTCCCAGGCGCGGGCCATCGAGAACCAGTGCTACGTCACCCTGTCGGGCAATGTCGGCAACCTGCCGAACGTCGAGAACATGGACATCCAGTACGCGCAGTCCTGCATCCTGACGCCGTGCGACTTCCCGTTCGCGCGGGACGGGGTGGCGGCCGAGGCGAGCGAGAACGTCGAGACGGTGACGGTGGCGGACCTCGACCTGTCGGACCTGGCCTGGGCCAAGTCGCAGGGCACGGTGCGCAACCTGCGCGACCGGCGCTTCGACCTGTACAAGACGGTGTGGGCCGACGGGGGCTGAGGCTCAGGGCTCGGCCGGCCGGCGCCAGGCGACGATGCCGAGGGTGGAGATCTGCACCGCCTCGCCGTGCTGGTTGCGGGTCTCGTGGCGGGTGCGGACGATGCCGCGGTCGGGGCGCGACCGGGACGGCGTGATCTCCAGCACCTCGATGTGAACCGTCAGCGTGTCGCCCGGCCGGGTCGGGCGCGGCCAGGTGGTCTCGCCGCCGACGCCGATCAGCCCGCCGGCGAACGGCAGGCCGTCGACCATCAGCCGCATGCTCAGCGCCGCCGTATGCCAGCCGCTGGCCGCCAGTCCGCCGAACAGGCTGCCGGCGGCGGCGTCCTCGTCGAGGTGGAAGGGCTGCGGATCGTACTCCCGTGCGAAGGCCTTGATGGCCTCTGTGGTGACGGTCACCGAACCGGTGGTGAAGGTCTGACCGACGTGGAGGTCTTCGAGGTAGAGCGGTTGTTCGGGCACGGAGAACTCCGGTCAGCGGCAGGCGTCCGCCGCCATACCGCGATTTCAGGACGCGGCGGGAGTCTCCGGCGGCGCCATCGGCTCCGCCGCCCGGGCGGCCAGCGACAGGGCGCCGCCTAGGACGAGCACCGCCAGCGCGGCCATCAGCCACGGGCGGACCGCGCCGCGCCCGGGCGACATCGGCCGCACCAGCATCAGCACCAGCAGGCCGATCGCGACCAGCACGCCGGGCAGGTCGAGGCCGATGCCGAGGAAGATCGGATGGGCCATGCCGATCAGCCAGGCCCCGCCGGCGGCGCCGGCGACGGCGACGGGCGCCAGAGAGCGGGCGCGGATCAGGCCGGGATCGAGGAGGCTCGCCAGCGCCGCCACGCCCGCGGCGAGCAGGCCCGGCCACAGGAACAGGAAGGCCGTGCCCGGCGCCAGCGTCTGGGCGGCCGCGGCGAGGACGAGGACGAGGGCGATCAGGCCGGTCCAGCCGCCCCAGGCCGTGCGGGCCGCCAGTCCCGGGGCCAGCGAGAGGCCGACGGCGACGACCGACGCGCCGATAATGAGCGGGTTCAGTCCGCCCAGCCCCAGAGCGAGGACGGCGGCGGCCGCGATTGCACCGGCGCTCACCCGCCGGTCCGGGCGGCCGCGCCCGCCGAGCAGGCCCATGCCGAGCGCCAGTACGGTCAGGGCGGCGCCGGCCTCCATCCACGGCAGGCGGGCCAGCAGGGTGTAGTAGGCGTCGGCGCTTTCGGCCCGCTGCGCCATCGGCCCGGCCAGGGTCCGCACCGCCTGGGTCAGGACCAGGCCGGTGGCCAGGAACCAGACGCCGTCGACCGCGCCGCGGCCGATGTCGGCGAAGGTCAGCCCCGCCCGGCTGCGCGCCCGCCACGCCGCCGCCGCCAGCAGCGCCGCGGCGAGGGCCAGCAGTCCCCAGCCCGCGGCCGGCGAATGGCTGAGGATCACCCGGCCGAACAGATCGGCGTAGACGGCGTTGGCGGTGCGCCCCGGCAAGGCCTCGGCGCGGAGCAGGGCGTCGGCGTTCTCCAGCGTCTGCGAACCGATGTGCTGGAGCGCGCCCCGATCGAGCGCCTCGGGGGTCGAGGAGGGGGCGTGATACTGCTCGGGCCGGCCGATGAAGGCCAGGTTCAGGCCCGGGATCCCGCGGTCCTTCGAGACGCTGAAATCGGTGTCGTTGGGCATCAGCTCATAGACGAACACGGCCAGCGAATTGGAGGTGACGCCGCCGTCGGCCCGCACGCCCGCGCGGCCGAACAGGGCGATGGTTTCGGCGTTGCCGGGCCCGGTCTGGAACATCATGGCGCGGCCGCCGCCGCCGCGCGCCTCGAGATTGATCACCGCGCCGATCCGGTCGCGCAGCGGATGGCCGCCCCAGAAGGCCCGCGCCCCGTCCAGCCCGATCTCCTCGGCGTCGGTGATCAGCACGACCAGGGTGCGTTCGGCCGGGCCGCGCGCCCGGATGGCCCGCACGCTCTCCAGCACGGCGGCCACGCCGGTGGAATCGTCCGCCGCCCCCGGTGAGCCGGGCACGGTGTCATAGTGGGCCATCAGGGCCACGGCGGGCAGGGCCGGGTTACGCCCTGGCAGCACGCCGATCAGGTTCGTGGCGGTGAAATTCGCCGCCTCGGGATCGCCGCCCAGCCGCCGCAGATAGCGCGCCGATCCGGGCGCAAGGGGTCCGGTTTGGATCGAGGTCTCGAGGCCGAGCTGTTCCAGCCGTCGGCGCAGGACCTCGCGCACCCGCTCGTGGTCCGCCGAGCCGAGCGGATGCGGCCGCCGGGCCAGTTCGCGCACATCGGCCATGGCCCGTCCGGCCGAGAAGGCCGTCGCCGGGGCGTCGGCACCGGCCGGACCGGGGACCTGCAGGGATGCGACCCCGATGACCAGCGCGAGCGCCAGCGATCCGATCAGCCAGAACAGCCGCATGAGACATCCTCCCCGATGACGGCGAAGGCTAGGTCAATGTCGGCGAAATGCGAAGGCCTTGCCGGCGCGCGCCTCAGGCCGCGCGGCGCAGCGCCGCCGGCGTCTTGACGAACAGGCCCTTGCGGCCGTTCACGGGGCGGAAGGCGATGCTGTCCGCCTCGAGCGCCTCGTCCGCGCCGAGGAACAGGCAGCCGTCGTCGACCAGCCGCCGCTCCAGATGGTCCAGGGTCTGGGCCCGCCGGGCGGGCTCCATGTCGCTGAGCACATAGCGGCAGAAGATGACGTCGAAGCGGTGGTCGTCGGTCGGCGGGTCGAGCAGGTTGGCCCGGGCGAAATGCACCGAGGCGCGCAACTCGGGGCGGGCGATCCAGCTGTCCTCGGCCTGGTCGAACCAGGCCAGCATGGTCCCGGCCTTGAGGCCGCGCTGGATCTCGAAGCCGGTGTAGGCGCCGGAGCGGGCCTTTTCCAGCGCCCGCTGCGACAGGTCGGTGCCGACGATCTCGACGGGAAAGCCTGAGTTGAGCGCGCCGATGGCCAGCGACCAGGCTTCCTGGCCGGTCGAGCAGCCCGCCGACCAGACCTTGACCGGGGCGCCGTGGCGCGCGGCGGACAGGGCGGGCAGCAGCTCGCCGGCGAAGGTGTCGAAGGTGGCGCGGTCGCGCCGGAACCAGGTCTCGGGATTGAGCAGCGCCTCGATCACGGCCCAGCCCAGCGCCGCCACCGGGCGGGCCCACAGCGAGGCCAGCAGGGCGTCGACCGTCTCATAGCCCTCGCGACGCGCCAGCGGCCCCAGCCGGTGTTCGGCCAGCTTCATCCGGTCGCGCGTCAGCCGGAACCCGGCGCGCGAGGCCATCAGCGACTGCAGGCGGTCGAAGTCGTCGGGCGACATGGGTTCAGACGGCCCCCACCTCGGCGAATTTCGAAGTCAGGATCTCGCCGTCGAACGGCTTCATCACATAGTCGTCGGCGCCGGCCGACAGGGCCTCCGCGATGCGTTCGGCCCGCGTCTCGATGGTGCAGAACAACACCTTGGGTCCGGCCCCGCCCGGCAGGGTGCGCAGGCGGCGCAGGAAGGTCATCCCGTCCATCACCGGCATCGACCAGTCCAGCAGGATGACCTCGGGCATCATCCCGGCGCAGAAGGCCAGCGCCTCGGACCCGTCGGCGGCCTCATCGACCTCGAACCCGAGGCCCTCGACGATGCGCCGGGCGACCTTGCGGATGATCCGGCTGTCGTCGACGATCAGACAGGTTCTGGGGGTCACGTGTCGGTTCCAAATGCGCACAACGCCTGCGTGTGTGCGTCGTCCCTATAATCACCGTGCGCCGGTTAATGAGTCCTTGGGAAACCGGCTTAAGCCTCAGTTAGGCATGTGGACGGAAAGGGAGACGCGGCCGTCGTCGGCCTGCACCTCCAGCGAGCCGCCGGCGTCATGCGCCGTCAGCCACAGCCAGTAGGGCTGGATCCACTGCCCCGGCAGGCCCTCGCTGAGCGGACGGCCCGCCAGTCCGGCCACCGCCTCGGGCTTCAGCCGCGCCCTCGGACCGTCGGCCACGCCGGTGATCCTCAGCCCTTCGCCGCGCTCGGTGGAGACCGCCGCCGCGCCGCCGGAAGGCAGGGCGGCCATGGTCAGATAGGCCAGGTTCACCAGCGCCCGCGCCTCGGCCTTGGAATAGTCGCCGGCGTCGACCCGCCAGCCGAGCGTCGCCCGCCCGCCCTCGGTCAGGCCGGCGACGAGTTCGCCCAGTTCGGCGCCGGAGAACCGCTCGGCCGAGGTCGCCGCCCCGAACGCCACCCGGGCGAAGGCGACCAGCGCCACCATCTTCTTCGCGCTGGCCTCGATCAGCCCCATGGCGTCGTCGCGCATGTCCTGGGCGGTGGGGTCCTTGAGCAGGTCCAGGCCCGAGCTGATCGCCCCGGCCGGGCTGATGAAGTCGTGGCACAGCTTGCCGGCGACCAGCGCCGCCAGGGCCTGGCCGTCGGGGAGAGGAGAGGGGGCGGCGGTGTCGGTCATCGGGCTCGAAAACAACAGGTGATCGGTCGCGCGGACGCTGCCCTGATTTGCCGGTTCTTCAAACCGTCCCGATGGTCTATCGGAGCGGCCATGAGCAAACGACTGACCGCCGACCTCGCCTCGGGTGCGTTGACCGAGGCGCTGGCCGACATCGCCGAGGACGCGGCCCGCGTCATCCTGCCTTACTGGCGCAACGGGGTCGTGGCCGAGGCCAAGGCCGACGACAGCCCGGTGACGCGCGCCGACCGCGAGGCCGAGGCCCTGATCCTGGAGCGGCTGGAGGGGCTGTATCCGGGCGTCCAGACCGTCGCCGAGGAGGCGGTGGCCGCCGACGGCGCGCCCGCCGAGGCCGCCGACTGGTTCTGGCTGATCGACCCGCTGGACGGCACCCGCGGCTTCATCGAGGGGCGCGAGAGCTTCACCGTCAACATCGCGCTGGTTCACAAGGGCGCTGTCGTGGCGGGCGTCGTCACCGCCCCGGCGACCGGAATGACCTGGCGCAGCGGCGCGCCCGGCGGCGGCGCCTTCCGCCGCCGCTTCGGCGAAGGCTGGCAGCCGATCAAGGTCCGTAACCGTCCCGATGCGCCGATGGCGGTGATGAGCCACTCGATGACCGACGACGAGGCCGAGCGCCTCGCCTCGCGCCACGGCTGCAAGCAGTGGCAGGGGACGGACTCGTCGCTGAAATTCTGCCTGATCGCCGAGGGGCGGTTCGACGCCTATCCGCGCACCGGCCCGACCTCCGAATGGGACACGGCGGCCGGGCAGGCGGTGCTCGAAGCCGCCGGCGGCCGGGTCATGGCCGAGGACGGCCAGCCGCTGCGCTACGGCAAGTCGTGCTTCGCCAACGGCGGGTTCGTGGCGCTGGGGGGATAAGAAGGCGGCAGGCGGCAGGCAGCCGGCGCCTACCCGGACCAGTCAGCCTTGACCGCTGCCGATGCGACAGCTCAACCCGCTGCCCGCTGCCCGCTGCCCGCTGCCCGCTGCCTGCCGCCTGTCTTCAGGCCCGCGCGACAGTCTCCGGCGTCGCCAGCACGGCGCGCTGCATCAGCGCCGGCGCGCCCCATTCGCGGGCGGTCTCGAGCGCCTCGGCCAGCATCAGGCCGACGGCGCGCGGCTCGGTTCCGGTCAGGCGGCCCCTGGCCATGGCCAGATGCGCCATGCCGATCTGATCGGCGGCCCAGTCCAGCGGTTCGGTGCGGACCGCGTCCGAGAGCCGGCGGCGGACGATCGCCTCCAGACCCGTCAGCCCCTCGACGTCCTGCATCGCCTCGGCCAGGGCGGCCTCGGCCGCCATGCGCCGCTCGCGCGCCAGGCCCCCGAGGATCAGGCCCGGTTCGCGGCTCAGCGCCTCGGCCTGGGCGAGCAGCAGCAGGGGCGTATCCCCGGCGTGGGCGAGCCGCACGGCGACCCAGTCCAGCGGGCTGTGGTCGGGCGTGAACTGTTCGGCGGCGGCGTCGAACAGCGCCTGTCCCTGCGCCCTGGCCGCCTCGTTGTCAGCCAGTTCGGCCAGCGCCATCAGGCCGGCGCCCGCCAGCGCCAGCGCCCGCGCCCGGGTCAGGGGCCGGTAGTCCGGCGAGGCGGCTTCGACGAGGGCGCGCAGGTCCCGCCCCGCCTGGTCCAGCAGCCGGCCATCCCGCCGCGCCACCCCGGCCTCGAGGGCCAGCGCCGCCCGGTCGATGCGCAGTTCGTCGCCGGTGGTCGGCGGCAGGCACCGCGACCCGTGCAGGGCCGCGTCCAGCAGCGCCGCCGCGTCGAGCAGGGCCGACGGCTCGCCCGACAGCCGGGCCCGCCGGGCGCACAGCCGGGCGTGCAGCGCCGCCGCCGCCGCCCGCGTCACCGGCCGCTCGGCGGTCAGGGACTGGGCGTCGGCCAGGGCGGCGGTCAGCGCCGCCGGTCCGCCGAAGAGGTCGAAGCGCAGCAGGTGAATCTCGCCGGACTCGATGGCCGCCATGGCGGTCTGGTCCGGGGTGGTCGTGTGCCGGGTGGCGTCGGAGGCGCATTTGGCGGCCCGCTCGAGGCTCTCGCGGCGGCCTGTGCGGCGGGCGTGCTCGCGCCACAGGGCGGCGGCGCGCATCCAGCTGTCGAAGGGGCGCGTGCACGACACCCGGCCGGCGTCGACGGCCTCGCGACGCGCCTCGGCCTCGACCAGATCGGCGCCGATCAGCTCCAGCCAGCCGAGGTCGTCGCTCTCGCGCGCCTTTTCGAAGAGTTTCCTCAGGTCCCGGCCGAATTCGAACATGGGGCTGACCGGCGCTCCGTCCCGCTTCGGGACTGACAGCCGTCCCTCTCGCTGCCATTGCAAACGCAGCGCCGCCGCCGGGGTTCGGCTTGGCCGTGGAGGCGTCAGTATCTGTATCGGCGGAAGCGCCCCTCGGCGGCGTGGACCATGTAGTCGGTGGCGTCGGCCGCCAGGCCCCGGTCGATGAAATCCCGCGCCAGATCCCGCTGCCGGACGCGCTCCGCCTCGTCCGTGGCCTCGGCCGCCCGCTCCATGGCCAGGTCCGCCATCAGCACCACGCCCTCGACGTTGTCTGGCTGGCGGTCGAGCGCGCGGGTCAGGGCCGTCTCGGCGGCGGCCGCGTCTCCCCAGCGCATCTCCGCGCGGGCCACGGCGACCTGAGCCATGGGATCGTCGGGAAAGCGGACCGCGGCTGCGCGCAGCGTCGCCAGAAGGGCCGGGCCGTCCACGGCCTCCGGATTCCATGAGCGGGCGTTGACCATCGGCAGAAGCACCGCCTCGGCCGCGGGCGACAGGGTGGCCACGGTGATCGTCGGGCTGATGGGCGGCATGTCGAGCTTGGCGTAGGAGAGCCGCCCGCGCACATGGGAGCGAAGCGCGGCCGACAACTGGTCGGGCGTCATGGCGAAGACCTCCTGCCAGACCTCGACGGGATCCCGGCCGCCGTTGACCGCGCTGACATAGGCGGACAGGTTCCGTATCCGCGCGGTGTCGGCGAGCAGCCAATGGGTCAGGGCCCAGGACTGGGCGTAGTACATGCTCCGGCCCGTCTCGCCGGCGATGTCCAGGGGACTGGTCGCCCGCAGCACCGCGTCCATCGGCAGCCAGCTGTTCCGTTGCAGGGCCTGAAGCCGCCCGGCGCCGGGCAGGCCGAAGGACGCTTCGCCGCGCTCGGTCACCGTGGCCGTGGCGAAATACTCCGCGAAGCCTTCACGGAACCAGCCCGGGTACGGGACATCCCCGGCCCGCGCCATGACGTGGTGGCTGTATTCATGGAGCAGGATGTCGTCGCTTTCGCCCCGCACCAGGACGGCGAACACGTCGGTATCGCTGCTGGAATAGTAGCCGGCGATCCCCGGCGGAAGGCCCGGCACGGCGACCCGAAGCGCGCGGCCGTCGCCGACCAGATAGACCGGCAGGCGACGGGCTTCCGTGCGGGCGCCGCCGAAATGCGAGCTCAACAGGGCGTCGAACCGCTCCAGCTTGGCTGTGTACTCACGCAGCGACCGTTCCGAGCCATCACTGTAGACGACGAAATGCTCGCTCTCGGCCCGCCTCCACTCCGCGAGAGCGGAGGTCGGCGTCAGGGCGAACAGCAGCAGGGCAAGCAGCAGGCGATGGATAGTGGACGACAAGATGGAACCTCCCCCGGAAGCCCACATCTAAGTCTTGTTTATGGAGTGACGTCCAGCCTCAGGTTGATCTGGAGGGCCGCAGGAAAAGCGGTCAGGCCCGGCCCTGCGCCTGCAGCCAGAGCAGTAATCGCCGCATTGGCGCCGCCGCCTCGCCCCGCCTGTGAAAGGCGGCGAAGGCGGCGCCGTCGCCGACGAATCCGTGCGGCGCGACCAGCCGCCCGGCGGCGACGTCGGCCTCGATCAGCGGGCGCTGGCTGACGGCGGCGCCCAGCCCGGCCAGGGCCGCCTCGATCATGGTCTGCTGGTGGTCGAACTCGATCGGCCCGCCCGCCGGGGCGGATCGCCCGGTCAGGGCGGTCCAGTCCGTCCAGGCCGAAGGATGCGAGCGGGAGAGCAGCCGGACGTCGGGCGCGCCTCCGGGGGCGACCACCATGCCGATCGAATTGTCCATGAACGGCACGGCCTCGAGGCCCTCGGGACAGGCGGTGTCGGAGGCCAGCATGCGGATGGCCAGGTCGGCGCCGCCCAGCGTCCGGTCGAGGGCGGCGTAGGACTCGGTCAGCTCGACCACGACGCCGGGGTGGGCGACGGCGAAGTCGGGCAGGCGGGGGATCAGCCAGCGCGCCGCCAGCGTCGAGAGGCAGGACACCCGCACCCGCCGACCGGCCCGCGTCCGGCCGGCCACCGCCTGCTCGAGGGCGGCGAAGGCCGGCGCGATCTCGCCCCACAGCCGTTCCGCCTCGGCGGTCGGTCGGCGGGCGTTGCGCGGCCCCTCGAACAGGGGATGGCCGAGCGCCTGCTGCAGCAGGCCGATCTGGCGGCTGACGGCGCCGTGGGTGACGCCCAGCCGTTCCGCCGCCCGGCCCATGCCGCCCAGGCGCATGGTCGCCTCGAAGGCCTGGAGGGCTTTCAGCGGAAGGGGCGGGACGGACGGTTTCATGTGCGGAAAACTCACGAACACGGTCGGATAAGTCGTTAGGCCGGGCGCCGCAAGCCGGGCATTCCCCTGCGTCATCAGATGCGAGGAAGCCGATGATCGACGCCGTGGACTACAACCAGCGCCAGCACGAGAGCTATCAGGCCGGGCGCGAGCTGCTGGCCGCCAGCCGGGCGCGGTGGGGGCAAGCCTTCGCCGCGCGTGCGCCCGCCCAGCGCCCCTTGGCCTGCCTCGATCTCGGCTCGGGCACCGGCCGATTCACGGCCCTGCTGGCCGAACTGTTCGGCGGACCGGTCTACGGCGTCGAGCCCTTCGACCGGATGCGGGAACAGGCCGAGGCGTCGCCTCATCCCGAGGCGGTGCGGTATCTGGCCGGCCGGGCCGAGGCCATCCCGCTGCCGGATGCGAGCTGTGACCTCGTGCTGATGTTCCTGTCCTTCCACCACGTGCGCGACCGCCCCGCCGCCGCGCGGGAAATCCGGCGCGTGCTCAGGCCCGGCGGGCGGCTGCTGATCCGCAGCCATTTCTCGGACCGGATGCCCGAGGTCCACTGGCACCGCTGGTTCCCGAGCGCCCGCGCGGTCGAGCTGAAGATGTTTCCGGCGCTCGCCGACGTCACCGACCTGTTCGCGGAGGTCGGCCTGGAGCCCGTCGCCCTCGACGTCATCCGCGAGACCTTCACCGACACCCTGGCGGAATCGGCGCGACGCCTGCGCACCCGCGCCATCTCGACCTTCGAACACCTCGACGAGGCCGAGATCGAGGACGGCTTCCGCCGCATGGAGGCCGAAATCGCCGAGGGGCCCGAGGGGCCGACGTACGGCGACTGCGACCTGCTGATCCTCGGCTGAGGGCGGGGCCTACCCCCGCTCCTTCGTCTTCGTGAAGGCCACCTGCGGGAAGCGCTCCATCACATAGCCGGTCTCCCAGCTGGACTTGGCCAGGAACACCGCGTCGTCGTCGATGTCGCGGGCCATCTGGCCGCGGTATTTGCCCATGAAGTCCTCGAGATCGGCTTTCGTCCCGCCGATCCAGCGCGCCTCGGCCCAGGGCGACGGCTCGAAGATCACCTCCAGCCCGTACTCCTCGCCCAGCCGGTCGGCCATGACCTCGAACTGCAGCTGGCCGACGGCGCCGACGATGAAGTCGCTGCCCATCTCGGGTCGGAACAGCTGGGTGACGCCCTCCTCGGCCAGGCCGTCCAGCGCCTTCTTCAGGTGCTTGGCCTTCAGCGGATCCTTGACCCGGACGCGCTGCAGGATTTCAGGCGCGAAATTCGGCAGGCCGGCGAAGCGGATCAGGCCGCTCTCCGACAGGCTGTCGCCGACGCGCAGCACGCCGTGGTTGGGAATGCCGATGACGTCTCCGGCATAGGCGTCCTCGGCCAGTTCGCGGTCGCTGGCGAAGAACATGATGGGGGCGTTGACCGACAGCTGCTTGCCGGTGTTCTGCACCTTCAGCTTCATGCCGCGCTGGAACCTGCCCGAGGCCATGCGGAACATGGCGATGCGGTCGCGGTGGTTGGGGTCCATGTTGGCCTGGACCTTGAACACGAAGCCGGTGACCTCGGACTCGCCGGGTTCGACGGTCAGGGCGACAGGGTCGGCGGCGTTGCGGGTCCCGGCGGGCGGCGCCTTCTGGGCCTTCATCACCTTGGGCGGCGGAGCCCATTCGCCGATGGCCTTGAGCAGTTCGTCGATGCCGAAGTGACGCAGGGCGGAGCCCCACAGCACCGGCGTCATATGGCCTTCGAGGAAGGACTGGCGGTCGAACGCCGGATAGCCGCCCTCCACCAGTTCCTGCGCCTCCAGCAGCGCCTCGTGCTCGCCCTGTTCGAAATACCGTGCAGCCTCGGACAGGGGCAGGGCGTCGGGGTGCGGCACATCCTCGGCGGCGCCGGCGGGCTTCTTCGCATAGGGCTGGAACATCCCGGTGCCCATCTCGACCATGCCGCGCAGGCGGTTGCCGCTCTCGGCCGGCCACCAGATCGGCGCCGGGTCCAGCTGCAGGCGCGAGGCGATCTCGTCCAGCAGGGCCATCGGATCCTGGGCCTCGCGGTCCAGCTTGTTGATGAAGGTGATGATCGGGATGTCGCGCAGGCGGCAGACCTCGAACAGCTTCAGGGTCTGCGGCTCGATGCCCTTGGCCGCGTCCAGCACCATGATCGCGCAGTCGGCGGCGGTCAGGGTGCGATAGGTGTCTTCCGAAAAGTCCTCGTGCCCCGGCGTGTCCAGCAGGTTGAACATCTTGCCGTCGTGCTCGAACGTCATGACCGAGGCGCTGACGGAGATGCCGCGCTCCTTTTCGATCTTCATCCAGTCGGACTGGGTGCGCCGGTTCTCGCCGCGCGCCCGCACGGCCCCGGCCGCCCGGATGGCGCCGCCGGCCAGCAGGATGTGCTCGGTCAGCGTCGTCTTGCCGGCGTCGGGGTGCGCGATGATGGCGAAGGTCCTGCGGCGCAGGGCCTCCTGTTCGAGAGTGAGCTTCGACATGTTCGTTCCGTTGGGCCGCGCGAGGTAGCGCGGACGCGAGCGAAAGTCACCCGCCGGCGAATACCCCTAGGCAGCCAGGGGTATCGGAGTCATCGTCCGTCCAGGCGAGACGACCGGTCACGCAATCGGCCGCCGCCTTTGGAAACGAAGGAACGGCCATGGCTCACGACCAGCCCGTCAACCCGCGACCCGAGGGCGGCCCGCACCCGGCCGTCAGCCTGATCGCCGGCTTCGGCGTCATCATTCTCGGCGCCATCGTCGTGCACGTGGTCTTCAACGTCCTGGTCTGACCGAACCCCGCGGGGCCGCCGCCGCCCGCGTCAGGCCGCCAGCCGCATCCACACGGCCTTGTCGGCCGCGACGGCGTCGAGCTTGCCCTTGGAGGCGCGGGTCTTCAGCTGGCGCATCACCGCATCGGGCAGGGCGCAGAACTGCGGCTCGACCAGATCAGGGTCGCACCCGGCCGCCGGCGCCGCGAACAGGGCGGCGTTGATCTCCGGCGAGCGGTCGTGGATCAGCCAGGCCAGACGGCGCGCCCGCTCCGGATCGTTGTGGTGCAGCAGCGGGTCCTCGGCGAACAGCTCGCAGCCCAGCGTCAGCACATAGTCGAAGCCCAGCCTTTCGAAACGGCGCGCGTCGCCGGGCGTGACCGGGCAGGTCTCGTCCAGGTCGAACACGACATCGTTCAGAAGAAAGAGCATTCGGCTCACCCACCATCACATCGGGCTCATTTCGACCCGTTAGACATGACCATAGGGGGCCTGGCTTGCAGTTCCGTTCCCGAACGTCGTTAAGGATTTCGCACCGGCGGCGGGGGCGGAAACAGGTGGTTAGGAAAGGGGTGAGGGTCGAGGGTCGAGGGGCGAGTAAGAAGGGCTACGACGACGACGCTGGTGGGCCGTCCAGCTTCTGTTTCAGGCGAGTCAGCATCCGGCTCAATTCATCAGCCATCAGCAGGGGAGGCTGTATCGTTTCGGAAGAGAGATGGCCGACTCTGACGGCGAGCAACAGGAAGGTTTCGGTTTCAGCGAGCGATCCACGCGCGATGCTGACAAAGCGCGAGTAGTCCTTTCGAGTCCCCCGCTGATACCCCTCAGCGATATTGGCAGGAACCGACGCGGCGGCCCGTTGCATCTGGCTCGTCATCCCATACAGCTCGGCCTTCGGCATGAACGGCGCCAAGCCATAGACGAGCGCCGCGAGGTCCATGCCCTTCGTCCACACTTGAAGGTCGATGTAGCCCCTATTCGCCATCTTCTTCGCCCCTCGCCCCTCGCCCCCCGCCCCTCGACCCTTCCACCTTCTCGGTGATGAAATGCCGGCCCTCGCGGTCCTCGATCTCGATGATCCAGAGGTCGGGATCGTAGCCAATCTGCCGTTCGAGATACTGATCCAGCTCGCCTTCAAACTCGCTTTGAACGGGCTGCATCCACAACCGCTCGCCGTCGGGCCCGAAAGCCTCACTATAGAGTCTGGCGCGGCGGTTCGTCGTGTCGAAGGCCTTGACGATCACCGTGCCGGCGCGCGCGTCGCCCTTGCGCGCCACCGTGGCGAAGGCCCCGGCCAGTTCGGCGCGGCGGATCAGGGCGGACACCCACAGGTCGGTGGAAAGAAGCAATTCGCTAACCCTGCTCGGAAACCGGACCGGAACGCGTCGTGCGTAGGGTGCGGCGCATGACGATAGGGCAGAACGCCAGCGCCGCCAAAGCCGTCCTCCTCGCCGCCGCCGTGCTGGCGACGCCGGCGCAGGCGTGGGCGGGCGTCGCCGACACCTATTACGAGCGCGCCTTCGTGGTCGCCGCCGACGCGCGCTGCGACCTGTTCGATCCGCACGTGGACGCCGCCCTGGCCGCGGCCACGGCCCAGGCCCGGGGCGCCGCCCTGCGTTCGGGCGCGGCAGAGACCGATCTCAACGCCGTGGCCGCCCGCGCCCGCTCACGCGCCGGAGCCGTGTCGTGCCGAGATCCCCAGCTGGCCACCGTCCGCGCCCGTGTCGACGGCGCCTTTTCCGGCTGGGCCCGCACGCCGCGCATGACCTTCGCCGGCGAGCGCCAGCCCTGGCTCGCCGACCGCACCAAATGGACCCAGCCCGGCTGGAGGCTGAAACAGGCGACCACCGTCGGCGCCTCGCCAGTCGCCTTCGGCTACGGCGGGGAGCCGGACGCCGAGGGACTGACGGCCGTGGTCTCCTTCGTCGGCCGTTCGCGTCCGAACGCCGTGAGGCTGGTCTTCCGCGATATCGCCAAGGCCCCGCGCGCATGGGTCTCCGGCGGCGGCCTGGTTCCCGCGGCGTCGCGCGCCAGCGTCTGGGCCACCGGAGTCTCGGCGGCCGATCCCGCCCTGCTGGCCGAGGGCCGGCGAAGCGGCGACGCCTGGCGCTTCCCGGCCTCCGCCGCCGACCGGCTGGCGCGTCTCGACCCGCGCGAGACCTTTCTGGTCGAGTTCCATTTCCGCGACGGCAGCGTGGCCACGGCCCGCTTCGAGGCGGGCGATTTCGCCGCCGGCCGGGCCTTCATGGCGATGGGCGGGCTGTAAGAGCGAACGTCCTTAACGCCTCGTTTACCACGCAGGCGGCAGTTTCTGCCTAGCGGGCGTCGGTATGCACCCGTGAGTATTCGGGGCGGAACGCGTGGGCGGCTTCACGGCGGCGTTGCAGAGATTCGGGATCGGTCGGCTGACCGTGGTGCTGGGCGTCGCCGCCGGCGTCGCGGCCGTGCTGGTCGCCGTCATGCTGCGCATCGGCCAGCCGCCCGACGCCCTGCTGTATTCCAACCTCGACCTGCGCGAAGCCTCGGAGATCACCACGGCGCTGGACGGGGCCGGCATCAAATACTCGTCCAAGGGCGACGGCTCGACCATCTTCGTCAGCCGCGACCAGGTCGGCGAGGCGCGCCTGCTGGTCGCCGGCAAGGGGCTCGTGACCTCGGGCAGCGTCGGCTACGAAATCTTCGACAACCAGTCCGTGCTGGGCCAGACCGAGTTCCAGCAGAATCTCAACGAGAAGCGCGCCCTCGAAGGCGAGCTGGCCCGCACCATCATGAGCATGCGCGGCATCACCTCGGCCCGGGTGATGATCGCCCTGCCGTCGCGGCAGCTGTTCCAGACCGCCGCGGCCGACCCGACCGCCGCGGTCGTCGTGGGTGTCACCGGCGGGACCCTGACCGGCGCCCAGGTCCAGGCCATCCGCAACGTGGTCGCCTCGTCGGTGCCCAACCTGAAGCCCGAGAAGGTCACCCTGACCGACACGGCCAACCGCACCCTGGCCGCCGGAACCGACGACGCCGGCTTCAGCGCCGCCTCGGCCGAGGAGGCCAAGTCGTCGACCGAGGCCCAGCTGCAGGCCCGCATCAAGGACATCGTCGAGGGCGTCGTCGGCGTCGGCGCGGCCCGCGTCCAGGTCACCGCCGACATCGACCACAGCCGCTCCACCACCCAGGAACAGCGCTTCGACCCGGACGGCCAGGTGGTGCGCTCGACCTCGACCAACGGCTCGGAAAGCGCCGACACCACCGGGGTCAACGACGGCGGCGCCACGGCGACCAACAACATCCCGGGCGGCGCCGAGCCCGCCAGCACGCCGATCGGCTCGCGCGACACCCAGAACACCGAGACCACCAACTACGAGATCTCCAACACCACCACGACCACGGTGAAAGAGGCCGGCGAGGTCAAGAAGCTGGCCGTCTCCGTCGCCGTCGACGGCCGCTGGACCCCCGCCGCCAATGGCCGGGGCGAGCCGACCTACGCCCCGCGCAGCGCCGAGGAGATCGCCCAGATCCGGGCCCTGGTCGCCGCCGCCGTCGGCATCGACGAGGCCCGGGGCGACAAGATCGAGGTCCAGAACGTCCGCTTCGCCCGCGACCCCGCCGCGCCCGGCGGCGTCGAGGCCGGATCGTCGCTGTTCGACTTCACCAAGAACGACCTGATGCGCGGCGTCGAGCTGCTGGTGCTGCTGATCACGGGCGTGCTGCTGATCTTCTTCGTGCTGCGCCCGCTGCTGAAGACCGCCACCGGCGGCGGCGCGGGCCAGCCCCAGCTGGCGGGCGCCGGCGGCGTGCCCGTGACCTCGCTGCAGACCACGATCATGAACGGCGCGGGCGGCGGCATGCAGATGGCCCAGCTCGCCGGCCCCGCCGGTCCGTCCGAGATGGAGCAGCGGCTCGACATCGCCCGCATCGAGGGCCAGGTGAAGGCCTCTTCCGTCAAGAAGGTCGCCGACTTCGTCGAGAAGCATCCTGACGAGTCGACCTCCATCCTGCGCAGCTGGGTGCACGAAGGCTGATGGCGGCCCGGCTCGTCTCCAAGAAACCGGCGGTCGAGGACGTCAGGAAGCTGACCGGCCCGGAGAAGGCGGCCGTCATCCTGCTGTCGCTGGGCGAGGACCACACCCGCCTGTGGCAGAGCCTCGACGAGGACGAGATCAAGGAAATCTCGCAGGCCATGGCCTCGCTCGGCACGGTCTCGGCCGCTGTGGTCGAGGAGCTGATGGTCGAGTTCGTCTCGGGCATGAGCGGCTCGGGCGCGGTGATGGGCAGCTACGAGCAGACCCAGCGCCTGCTGGCCTCGTTCATGCCGGGCGAGCGCGTCGACGCCCTGATGGAGGAAATCCGCGGTCCCGCCGGCCGCACCATGTGGGACAAGCTCGGCAATGTGAACGAGGCGGTCCTCGCCAACTATCTGAAGAACGAATACCCGCAGACCGTCGCGGTGGTCCTGTCCAAGATCAAGCCGGACCACGCCGCCCGGGTGCTGACCAGCTTGCCCGAGGACTTCGCCCTCGAATGCGTCCAGCGCATGCTGCGCATGGAGCCGGTGCAGCGCGAGATCCTCGACAAGATCGAGCAGACCCTGCGGACCGAATTCATGTCCAACCTGGCCCGCACCTCGAAGCGTGACAGCCACGAGATGATGGCCGACATCTTCAACAGCTTCGACCGCCAGACCGAGGCCCGCTTCATCGGCGCGCTGGAGGAACGCAACCGCGAGGCGGCGGAACGCATCCGCGCCTTGATGTTCGTCTTCGAAGACCTCGCCAAGCTCGACCCCGGCGGCATCCAGACCCTGCTGCGGGCGGTCGAGAAGGACTCCCTCGCCCTCGCCCTGAAGGGCGCCTCGGAATCCCTGCGCGAGCTGTTCTTCTCCAACATGTCCGAGCGCGCCTCGAAGATCATGCGCGAGGACATGGAGTCGATGGGCCCCGTCCGCCTCAAGGACGTCGACCAGGCGCAGATGGCCATGGTCCAGGTCGCCAAGGATCTCGCCGCCAAGGGCGAGATCATGCTGGTCGGCCAGGGCGCCGACGACGAGCTGATCTACTGACATGACCGCCCAGCCCCTCAGCACCCCGTTCTCCTTCGACACCGAGTTCGACGCCTCGGGCGTGGTCGTTCAGGCTTCCGCCTTCCGTCCGGCCAAGCGGACCTATGCGCCGACGGAGGTCGAGGCCCTCGTCGCCCGGGCCCGCGCCGAGGCGCGCGACGCCGCCCTGGCCGAGAGCGCGAGCGTCCAGGCCATGGCCCTGTCGACCATCGCCCAGACCCTCGCGGCGGCCGTTCCGTCCCTGGCCCAGGTGGCGCAGGCGCACCGCGAACAATCCGCCGACCTGGCTCTCGCCGCCGCCCGGCTGGTCGCCGCCGCCGCGCTTGACCGTTTCCCCGCCGGACCGCTGCAGGCCGCGCTGGAGGCGCTCGCCCAGGAGATCGACGCCTCGCCGCGGCTGGTCATCCGGACCGGCCAGCTCGACGACGCCAGCCGCGCCCGCGTCGAACAGCAGTGCGCTGACGCCGGCTTCTCGGGCGTGGTCGCCTTCCGCGAGGAGCCGGGCCTGCCCGCGGCGTCGTTCCAGCTGGAATGGGCCGACGGCCGCGCGCAGTTCGACGCCGAGGCCGCCTTCGTCCGCATCGGCGAGGCCCTGCAGTCGGCCCTCGCCGCCGAGGCCGGACACTCCGAATCTCTCACCCCCGCTGCTTCACTGGAAGGGAGGCCGTAATGGCGTCCGACACCATGGCCCTGGAGGAGTTCGCCGACTCCACCGCGATCACCGTCAACGACGACGCGACCGACAAGTCGGCCAGCGACCTGGCCCCGGTCTTCGACGTGCCGGTCAACATCTCGGCGGTGCTGGGCAAGGCGCACATGTCCGTGGCCCAGCTGCTCAAGCTGAACCGCGGCTCGGTGCTCGAGCTGGACCGCAAGGTCGGCGAGGCCATCGACATCTTCGTCAACAACCGGCTGGTCGCCCGCGGCGAGGTGGTCGTCGTCGAGGACCGGCTGGGCGTGACCATGACGGAAATCATCAAGACCGAGGACAGCGGCGCCTGATCGGCGACGCGCGTAGAGATTAGAGGAGAAGACCCATGCGGCTTCTGGTGGTTGGCAGGCTCAGCGGACAGCTGGCGACGGCGGTGAAGATGGCCATGGCGCATGGCGCCAAGGTGCAGCACGTCGAGCGAGGCGACCAGGCGACGGAACAGCTCCGGCGCGGGCAGGGGGCCGACCTGCTGATGGTCGACTACCGCGTCGACATCGCCGCGCTGATCGCGGCCAACGAGGCCGAGCGCATCCATGTGCCGGTGGTCGCCTGCGGGGTCGACGCCGACGCCACGGACGCCGCCAACGCCATCCGCGCGGGCGCCAAGGAGTTTATCCCCCTGCCGCCCGAGGCCGACCTGATCGCCGCCGTGCTGTCGGCCGTCGCCGACGACGAGCGCCCGCTGATCTCGGCCGATCCGTCGATGAAGGCCGTGATCCAGCTGGCCGACCAGGTGGCCCGCTCGGAAGCCTCGATCCTGATCACCGGCGAAAGCGGCGTCGGCAAGGAAGTCATGGCCCGCTACCTGCACGCCGGATCGAAGCGGGCCGAGCGGCCCTTCATCAGCGTCAACTGCGCCGCAATCCCCGACAACCTGCTGGAATCCGAGCTGTTCGGCCACGAGAAGGGGGCCTTCACCGGCGCCATGGCCCGCCGCATCGGCAAGTTCGAGGAGGCCGACGGCGGCACCCTGCTGCTGGACGAAATCTCCGAGATGGACGTCCGCCTGCAGGCCAAGCTGCTGCGCGCCCTGCAGGAGCGGGTCATCGACCGCGTCGGCGGGACCAAGCCGGTGCCGGTCAACATCCGCATCATCGCCACCTCGAACCGCGATCTGGCCAAGTCGGTGGCCGAGGGGACGTTCCGCGAAGACCTGCTGTACCGCCTCAACGTCGTGAACCTGCGCCTGCCGGCCCTGCGCGAGCGGCCGGGCGACATCGCCGTGCTGGCCGATCACTTCGTCAAGAAATACGCCGCCGCCAACGGCGTGCCGGTGCGCCCGATCTCCGCCGACGCGAAGCGCGCCCTGGTCTCGCACCGCTGGAACGGCAACGTCCGCGAGTTGGAGAACGCCATGCACCGCGCCGTGCTGCTGGCGGTCGGGCCCGAGATCGACGTCGAGGCCATCCGTCTGCCGGACGGTCAGCCGCTGGCGATGGGCAGCCACGGCGCGGCGCCGGACGCGGGCGTGGCGGGCCGCGCCGCCCATGTCGCCGACGCCGTCACCCGCGCCCACGTCGGCCAGACGGTGGCGCAGATGGAGAAGACCCTGATCCTCGACACCCTGTCGCACTGCCTCGGCAACCGCACCCACGCGGCCAACATCCTCGGCATCTCGATCCGCACCCTGCGCAACAAGCTGAACGAATACGCCGACGAGGGGACCAGCATCCCGGCTCCGCAGTCCGGCATCGCCGCCTCCGGCTACGCGGCCGCCTGACCATGAGTCTCCGAACGGACCGCAGAAGCGTCCTGACCGGCCTTGGGGCGCTGGCGATGGCCGGCTGCGCCCGCGCCGAACCGGAGGCGGCGCAGGAGGCCGCCGCAGCTCCGGAGGCTTTCGACCTGTCGCCGCTCGAGCGCGACAACGGCGGCCGTCTCGGCTTCGTCGCGCACGACACCGGCTCCGGCCGTCGCCTGGCCTGGCGCGGAGAGGAGCGGTTCGTCTACTGCTCGACCTTCAAGATGTATCTGGCCGCCGCCACCTTCCTGCGCGTGCAGGCAGGAGAGGAGCGGCTCGACCGCCAGATTCCGGTGACCGCCGAAGACATGGTCAATCACGCACCCCTGACCGAACCAGCGATCGGCCGGTCGCTCAGCGTCGAGGCCCTGATGAAGGGCGCCGTCGAGGTCAGCGACAATCCCGCCGCCAACCTTCTACTCAAAGCCCTTGGCGGGCTGGAGGCGATGCGGGCCTTCTACCGCTCGCTCGGTGACGACAGCACGACCGTCGACCGCTTCGAGCCGACCATGAACCGTCTCGACGGCGACAAGGACACCATCACCCCCCTGCGGTCGGCGGCCAACATCAACCGGCTTCTGATCGACGCCGACACGCCGTTGTCGGCGGCGAACAAGGCCCTGCTGCTGCGCTGGATGACCGACACGCCGACGGGGCAGGCTCGGCTCAAGGCAGGCGTCCCGGCCGGCTGGACCGTGGCGCACAAGACCGGCACCGGCGGTTACGGCCCTACCAACGACATCGGCGTCCTCTATCCGCCGGTCGGCGCGCCGGTGATCGTGGCCGCCTACTATCACGCGGCGGCCAGCGGCCCCGCCGCGCGCCATGAGGCCGTCATCGCCGACGCTGCCCGTATGGCGCTCGCCGCGCTCGGCCACGCCGCATGACCGACGCCGCCGCCACGATGATGAAGGACGGCATGGCCCGCCCCAGCGGCCGCGACATCCTCGGCTGGGTCGCGCGCGGCGAGGTGGCCATGGCCATCGGGGTCATCGGCGTCATCCTGCTGCTGATCCTGCCGGTGCCGAAATTCCTGCTGGATCTGTTGCTGGCCCTGTCGCTGGTCTCGTCCGTGCTGATCCTGATGACCGCGGTGATGATGAAGAAGCCGCTGGACTTCGCCATCTTCCCGACGGTGCTGCTGGTCACCACCCTGTTCCGGCTCGGCCTGAACCTGGCCTCGACCCGGCTGGTGCTGACCCACGGCCACGAGGGCCACGGCGCGGCGGGTCAGGTGATCCAGTCGTTCGGCGCCCTGATGATGGGCGGCAGCTTCATCATCGGCATCATCATCTTCGCCATCATCCTGGTGGTGAATTTCGTGGTCATCACCAAGGGCTCGACCCGCATCGCGGAGGTTTCGGCCCGCTTCACCCTGGACTCCATGCCGGGCAAGCAGATGGCCATCGACGCCGACCTGTCGTCCGGCCTGATCACCGAGGAGCAGGCCAAGCTGCGCCGCAAGGAGCTGGAGCAGGAATCGACCTTCTTCGGGGCCATGGACGGCGCCTCCAAATTCGTCCGCGGCGACGCCGTCGCGGGCCTGATCATCGTCTTCATCAACGCCATCGGCGGCATCCTGATCGGCGTCATCCAGCATCAGCTGCCGATCTCCGAGGCCGCCGACACCTATGTCGCCCTGACCATCGGCGACGGCCTGGTGACCCAGGTTCCGGCCATCATCATCTCCATCGCCGCCGGCTTCCTGGTGTCCAAGGCGGGCGTCGAGGGCACCGCCGACAAGGCCCTGGTCGCCCAGCTGGCCACCAACCCGGTCAGCCTCGGCGTCGTCTCCGGCGCGGCCGGCCTGATCGGCCTGATCCCCGGCATGCCGCTGATCCCGTTCGCGGCCCTGGCCATCGGGACCGGCTTCATGGCCTGGCGGCTGGGCCGGCAGCGGCTCAAGCCCAAGCCGACGGAGGCCGAGCTCAGCACCGCGGCGGCCAGCCCCAAGGAGGATGTCGAGGAACCCATCGGCACCGCCCTGACCATCGACGAGGTCAAGATCGAGCTGGGCTACTCCCTGCTGTCGCTGATCAACGATCTGGAGGGCCGCCGCCTGACCGACCAGGTCCGCGCCCTGCGCCGTTCGCTGGCCCAGGAGTACGGCTTCGTCATGCCGTCGGTCCGCATCCTCGACAACATGCGCCTCGGCACCCAGGGCTACGCCATCCGCATCAAGGAGATGGAGGCCGGGCAAGGCGAGGTTCGTCTCGGCTCGCTGATGGCCATGGACCCCGCCGGCCGCCAGGTCGAACTGCCCGGCGAGCACACCAAGGAGCCCGCCTTCGGCCTGCCCGCCACCTGGATCGACGAGAGCCTGCGCGAGGAGGCGACCTTCCGCGGCTACACCATCGTCGACCCCTCGACGGTGCTGACCACCCACCTGACCGAAATCCTCAAGGAGAACATGGCCGAGCTGCTCTCCTACGCCGAGGTGCAGAAACTGCTGAAGGAGCTGGGCCCGGAAGAGAAGAAGCTGGTCGACGAGCTGATCCCGTCGGTGGTCACCGTCACCACCCTGCAGCGCGTGCTCCAGTCGCTGCTGCGCGAAAAGGTCTCGATCCGCGATCTCGGGGCCATCCTTGAGGGCCTCGCCGAGGCGGCTCCGCATACCTCGTCGGTCACCAGCCTGGTGGAGCACGTCCGCGCCCGCCTCGCCCGTCAGCTGTGCTGGCAGCACAAGGGCGACGACGGCGCCCTGCCGATCGTCACCCTGTCGCCCGACTGGGAGCAGGCTTTCGCCGAGGCGCTGGTCGGGCAGGGCGAGGACAAGCAGCTGGCCATGGCCCCGTCGCGCCTGCAGGACTTCATTCGCGCCGTTCGCGACGTCTTCGAGCGCGCCGCCATGGCCGGCGAGACCGCCGTCCTGCTGACCGGCCCGCAGGTCCGCCCCTACGTCCGCTCGATCATCGAACGCTTCCGCGGCCAGACCGTGGTCATGAGCCAGAACGAGGTCCACCCGAAGGCGCGGCTGAGGACGATCGGAACGGTCTAGGGAACGGCGCGGCCCGGGCTATAAGGGTCGTTCCAGATCAGGGAGGTTCCCATGCGCCTGCTGCTCCTTGTCGCCGCGATGACGGCGCTGTCGGGTTCCCCCGCGACGGCCCAGACCGCCGGCGGCCTCGTCGACAGCTCCAGCGTCGAGGCGAACGGCCACCGCATCATCCAGCTGTCGGTCGAGATTCCCGCCCCGCCCTCGGAGGTGTGGACCGCCCTGACCACCGCGGAGGGCTGGCGGCGCCTCGGGGTCGGCTTCGCCGAGGTCGACTTCCGCACCGGCGGGGTGATCGAGACCGCCTATGCGCCGGACGCGACGGCCGGCGCTCCCGGCAATATCCAGAACCAGATCGTCGCCTATGTGCCCGGCCGCATGCTGGCCATCCGCAATGTGAAGGCGCCGCCCGGTTTTCCGCACGCGGCCGAGTTCGGGCAGACGGCCACCGTCATGGAGCTCGATCCGGTCGGCGAGGACCGCACCCGCGTGACGCTGACGGCGACCGGCTTCGGGCCGGGCCCGGCCTTCGACACGCTCTACGGCTTCTTCCACCAGGGCAACGGCCAGACCCTGGAATTGCTGCGCGACAGCTTCGCCGGCGAGTGACCTAGTCCGCTTCCGTCCAACCGCCCGCCGAGGCGTTGCGCGCCACATCGTTGGCCGGGCGGGCGATCAGGCCGGACTGGGTGATCCACACCTCGTAGCGGGCCCCGTCGGCCATCGGCATATAGGCGCCGCCGCCATACAGGGTGTCGACCGCGTCGACGTACTGGCGGTATTTCCGCGCCGTGTCCCAGGCGCTGACCTTCCACGGCATCCAGGTCGGCCCGGCGTCCCCGCCGGCCAGCGGGTGCACGCTGCGCGCCCCGTTGATCTCCTGCTCGATGGACTGGTAGCGGCCCGACAGCCGGTCCAGACGGTACTGGGTGTCGAGCCCCAGCACATTGGCCCACGGCTTCCACTTCAGCACCTGGGCCTCGATCCGCCATTCGTCGCCGTGCAGCGGATACAGGTTGCTGACCGCCGGGGCGTTCTCGCCGCGATCGGGTTGCATCACCGTGGCCTCGAAATACTGCGGGCCCAGCTGGCGCGTCTCGATCGTCGCCACCGGCCGCTCATAGGTCAGGCGTGAATAGGTCTGCACGTCCAGCCCGAGCAGGGCCGCGACCATGGCCGCGGCGATGAAGCCGGCCCCGCTCACGCCGCCCAGCAGGCCGCCGAAGACCCGCCCCCTGAACAGGGCGCCCAGGCCCCGGAACAGCAGCACCAGCCCGATAAGTCCGACCAGCGCCGGTGCGATCCACCACCACCAAACCATGTCGTCACTCCCGCCCCATCCGATGATCTTTACCCTAAATGCGCGGAACTGTGACGGTTTCCCTTCGCGCGCGACTGGACAGGCCAAAACGCGCCGCTAATGCTCGCGCCCGATGTTTTCGGCTGTCCGCCCATCCTTGCCCGCCCTGCTCCGGTTTGCACGCACGCCTGGCATCGGGCGAACGATCGTGGCCCTGCTGGCCGGCGCCATCCTGCTGCTGCTGGCCGTCAACATCGCCACCTTCGTGATGATCCAGCGCACGGCGGCCTTCAACGATCAGGTCGAGCGCTCGCAGCAGGTCCGCCGCGCCGCCCATCTGGTGCTGCTGTCGCTGCTCGACGCCGAGACCGGCCAGAGAGGGTTCCTGCTGTCGGGCGACGCGGAATTCCTCACGCCCTACAGCCGCGCCGAGATCACCGTGGCCGAACAGATGCAGGAGCTGGAGCAGCTGACGGCCGGCGATCCCCAGCTGGAGCCTCACGTCACGGTCCTGCTGGAAGCGGCGCGCGACAAGCTGGCCGAACTGGAACGCACCATCGCCCTGTCGCGGACCGGCCGGACCGGCGAGGCCCTGCGGCTGAACCGATCCGGCCAGGGCGCGGCCAGGATGGACGCCATCCGGTCGAGTACGAGCGCCATCGACGAGATCGAGAACGAACGTCTCGACGCGAGGACCCGTCAGTCCGAACACGGCCTGCGGCTGACCATGGCGGCCAACGCCCTGGCGGGGCTGCTGGTGCTGGTGCTGGCCGGCATCATGATCTGGCTGGTCCGGCGCTACATTGGCGAGATCCAGGCCGCGCGCGACACGCTTGACCGCATGAACGCCGGGCTCGAAACCCAGGTCCGCGACCGCACCGCCGAACTGACCCGGGCCCGCGACCGGGCCGAGGCCATGCTGCGCGAGGTCAATCACCGCGTCGGCAACTCCCTGCAGCTGGTCTCCAGCTTCATGTCGCTGCAGCTGCGCCATCTCGCCGACGAGGGCGCCCGCGCCGCCCTGAAGGAATCGCAGGCGCGGATCGAAGCCGTGGCCCACGTCCACCGCCGCCTCTACACCTCGGACGACATGTCCTCTGTGGCCATGGACGAATACCTTGAGGGGCTGATCGCCGAACTCGGCAAGTCGCTGGCGCCCGGGGCGGGCTCCCCCACGCTGCTCCTGAAGGCCGCGCCGCTGGATGTCTCGACCGACCAGGCCGTGTCCATCGGGGTGATCGTCACCGAACTGGTCACCAACGCCGTCAAATACGCCTACGAACCCGGCAAGGGCGGCGAGATCCGCATCCTCCTGGAGCCCGACGCGCCGAACGGCCGCGCCGTGCTGACGGTCGAGGACGACGGTCCGGGCCTGGGCAGCGGCAAGCCGCGCGGCACCGGCCTTGGCGGCCGGATCGTGACGGCCATGGCCTCAGGCCTGCGCACCCGGGTGGAATACGACGCCGCCCATTCCGGCGTGCGCGCCCGTCTCGCCTTCGACCTCCAGCCGGCGGCGCGCTAGACTCCCGCCATGCTCCAGTTCGGCGACCGCGACCCTTCCCTCGACTATCCCGCCCGGCCCACGGCCTTCGGCCTGGTCTTCCACGACGGCAAGCTGGCCTGCGTGCGCGTCGACCGCGGCGAGGCCAGCTATTACGACCTGCCGGGCGGCGCCATCGACGGCGACGAGACCGAGCCGCAGGCGCTGGTCCGCGAATTCGTCGAGGAGACGGGCATGGCCGTCCGGCCCTTCGTCCGTCTCGCGGAGGCCGCCCAGTATTTTCGCAGGTCGGACGGCGCGCCGGTCAACAACATCGCCGGCTTCTGGATCGCGGAGCAGCTGTCGCTCGACCCGTCCGCCAAGGTCGAGGCCGATCACGAACTGGTCTGGCTGCATCCCCACACGGCCCTCAACGAACTCCGCCACGACGCCCATGCCTGGGCGGTCGCGGTGTGGTTGCGGCGCAGGTAGGACGCCGCCCCAAGCGGCGCCGTACGGAACATCCGGCGCAGCTCGACCGCTCCCCTGACCCTCGCCGCGGAAGCGGCCAAGCCAGGAGATCCAGAATGGCCGATCACGATCGTGTCGAAGGCGCCGCCCGCAACATGGGCGGCAAGGCCAAGGAAGCGGCCGGGAACATCACCGGCGACGAGAAGCTGAAGGCCGAGGGCAAGGCCGACCAGGTGTCCGGCAAGGTCCAGAACGCCGTCGGCGGGATCAAGGACACCCTGCGCGACGACAAGCGCCACTAGCGGCCGGCGCTGGTCTAGTCGTCGTCGCCGCCGAGGCGGAAGGTCAAGCCTTCCTCCGGGGGCTTGCGGCCGTCGGCGGGGCGGCACTCCTCGGTCCAGACCACGCCGCCCTCCGGCTGGACGCGGGGGCGCGACTCGCAGGTGCGCTCGACCAGCGGCGACGTCGCCGGCCCCGACCGGCTCGGCGCGCCGCACTGCAGGGCGTAGCGATCGCCAGCCGCTTCCTGGCGACAGGTATCGACCGCGCCCGCCGGGGCCAGTCCGGCCGGGAGGGCGTCGCCCAGATTGGCGGCCAGGGCGGTTCGCACCCGCGCCTGGCAGGTCTCCAGGCTTTCGCTGGCGGCGCGCAGCAGCGGGCTGCATTCCGAACGTTCGTAGCCGTAGGGATCGGTTCTGGCCCAGTCGGGGATCGGCGGCGCATAGGCCGGCGTGGCGGCCGGCTCGGGCGGCTCGGCGGTCTGCCACACCACCTGGCCGGACGCGGCCTGCTGCAGGACGACGGCGGCGACGAGGGCGAGCATGGCGGACCTCCCGGATGTGACAGGGGCAGACTAGCCTATTTGGCGAGCGCCCGCATCGCCTTCTCCAGTCCCGCCAGCGTCAGCGGATACATCCGCTCGTCGACCAGTTCGCGGATCATTCCCACCGAGGCGGAATAGCTCCAGTAGCGCTCCTGCGACGGGTTCAACCAGGCGACCTTGTCCCACTGCTGCGTGGCCCGCTTCATCCAGACCGCGCCGGCCTCCTCGTTCCAGTGCTCGACCGAGCCGCCGGGCATGGTCACCTCATAGGGGCTCATGGTGGCGTCGCCGACGAAGATGGCCCGCCAGTCGGCCGGGTATTTGTGCAGCAGCTCCCAGGTCGGAATCTTCTCGCTGTGCCGGCGCCGGTTGTCCTTCCAGACGCCCTCGTAGAGGCAGTTGTGGAAGTAGAAGAATTCCAAGTGTTTGAACTCGGTCTTCGCGGCCGAGAACAGCTCCTCGCACATCTTTACGTGGGCATCCATCGAGCCGCCGATGTCGAGGAACAGCAGCACCTTGATGGTGTTGCGGCGCTCGGGCCGCATGTGGATGTCCAGCCAACCCTGCCGCGCCGTGCCGTCGATGGTGGCGTCCATGTCCAACTCGTCCGGCGCGCCCTGCCGCGCGAACCGCCGCAGCCGGCGCAGGGCCACCTTGATGTTGCGCGTGCCCAGTTCGACCTGGTCGTCCAGGTTCCGGTACTCGCGCTTCTCCCACACCTTGACCGCGCGGCCCTGCCGGCCCGGCCCGCCGATGCGCACGCCCTCGGGATTGTAGCCGCCGTGGCCGAACGGGCTGGTCCCGCCGGTGCCGATCCATTTGCTGCCGCCCTCGTGCCGGCCCTTCTGCTCCTCGAGCCGCTGCTTCAGCGTCTCCATCAGCTTGTCGAACCCGCCCAGCGCCTCGATCTGCGCCTTTTCCTCGTCGGTCAGGTATTTCTCGGTCAGCAGCCGCAGCCAGTCCTCGGGAATGTCGGTGGTCAGGTCCTCGCCCGCGCCGACGGTCTCGACGCCTGCGAACACCTTGTCGAACACCTGGTCGAAGCGGTCGTAGTGCTTTTCGTCCTTGACCAGCACCGCCCGCGACAGGTGGTAGAAGTCATCGACCCGCCGCCCGGCCACGTCCCTGTCCATGGCCTCCATAAGGTGGAGCCATTCCTTCATCGACACGGGCACTTTCGCGTCGCGCAGGGCGGTGAAGAAGGGGAGGAGCATGTCCGGCGAGGGTTCCTTTGGGCCTCGGCGAGCATAGCGCGCGAGCCGCCCGCGGGAAACGCGCGCCTCGTTCCGCTTGAAGCGCGCGGCGCCCGCCGTCTAGGAAGCGGACCATGGACAGTTCTCGCAGCACCCCCGACGCTCTCGTCCGCGAGGCCGTCGCCGCCTACCGGTCCGGTGACGCGAACGCGGCGCACGCGGCCCTCGACCGGGCGCTCGCCCTGGCCCCGAAGGACCTGCGCGCCCTGCTGGCCAAGGCCGACCTCCTCGCCGCCCAGAACCTCCAGCGCGAGGCCAACGTCTATTATGGCGCCGTTCTCCAGGTCGGCGGCGGCGCGACGGGCCTGGCGCCGGACCTCGCCGACGGGGTCGCGAGGGCCCGAGCGTTTCGCGACCGGGTGGTCTCCGGCGCCGGCGCGCGGCTGCGCGAGAGCCTCGACAAGGCGGGCTATGTCGAGGGTCGGTCGGACCCGCGCTTCACCCACGCCCTCGACCTTCTGACCGGCCGTCGCACGCTGTACCAGCCGCAGCCGCACGGCTTCTATTACCCCGAGCTGCCGGCCCATCAGTTCTACCCCCGCTCCATGTTCTCCTGGCTGGACAAGGTCGAGGCGGCGGTCGACGCCATGACCGAGGAGCTGACGGACCTGCTGTACGAGGACGCCGGTTTCGCCCCCTATCTGCGCACCGCGCCGGGCCTGCCGAACCGGCCCGACTATCCGTTGGTCGACAGCATGGACTGGAGCACCTGCTTTCTCTGGAAGGACGGCAAGGAGACTCCGAACGCCGCGCGCTGCCCGCGAACGATGGAGGCTCTGGCCGATGTCCCGTTGTGCCGGGTCGAGGGACGGTCGCCCTACATCATGTTCTCCCAGCTCAAGGCGGGCGCCCACATCAAGCCGCACACCGGCGGGGTCAACACCCGGCTGATCTGCCACGTTCCCCTGATCGTCCCGCCCGGCTGCGAGTTCCGCGTCGGCAATGACGTCCGCCAGTGGGAGCGGGGCAAGGCCTGGGTCTTCGACGACACCATCGAGCACGAGGCCCGCAACACCAGCGACCAGACCCGGGTCGTCCTGATCTTCGACATCTGGCGGCCGGAGCTGAGCGAGGAGGAGCGGGGCCTGGTCAAGACCCTGCTGGAGACCCTTGACGCCTTCTCGCCCAACCGCACCGCCTGGGAATGAGGCTCAGCCCGTCCCGAGCAGGGCCGTCAACTGTTCCGCGTCGGCCGGCGCCGCGCTTTTGATGTCGTTGTCGAAATAGACGAACACCTCGCGGTCCCTGCGCCACTCGCGGATCGCCTCCGCCCACTCTCGCAGCGCCGCCTCGCCGTAGCGGCCGTGGTAATGGCCGCCGGGTCCATGGCCTCTCAGATAGACGAAGTTCGCGGTCGTCTCCCATGGGGCGGGGGCGTGGTGATGGTCTGACACGCACAGCGCCACATTGCGCCGGCGCAGCATCTCCAGCACCTCATCGGCGTACCAGCCGGGGTGGCGGAACTCGACGCTGTAGCGACAGCCGGCGGGGAGGGCGTCGAGGAATCCCTGCAGCCGCTCGTCATTGCGGTGCAGGTTGGGCGGCAGTTGGAACAGGATCGGCCCCAGCTTCGCCCCCAGACCCTTCGCCCGCTCGAACATATAGGCCAGCGGCTCGACCGGGTCCTTCAGCTTCTTGTTGTGGGTCAGGAAGCGCGAGGCCTTCCAGGCGAACAGGAAATCGTCGGGCGTCTGCTGCCGCCACCCCGCCACCGCCTGCTCCGTGGGCATGCGGTAGAAGCTGGCGTTGATCTCCAGCGTCCGGAACCGGCGCGAGATATATTCCAGCCGTCCGGCCGCCTTGACCTCGTCCGGATAGAACGGCCCGTTCCAGTCCTTGTAGGCCCAGCCGGAGGTGCCGATCCGAACGTCGCGCATGGGCGGCCAACCGCCGGCTTCGTCCGCGGTTCCGTCAGCCGCGCCGCAGGATGAACTCGTCGTCCAGCCACCGCCCGACCGGATACTGGTATTCGCCGGCCTTCTCGAAGCCGTAGGCGGCATACAGCTTCTGCGCCTTCAGGTTGCCGCTCCAGACGCCGATCCACAGCGGTCCGTCGCCGTTCGCCTCCATCCACTCCAGCGCCGCCGCCAGCAGCTTCGTGCCCAGACCGAACCCCTGCGCCGCCTTCGACACATACAGCCGCCGCAGCTCGGCGTGGCTGGCCCGCGCGTCCGGATGGGGCAGGGTGTTCGGCCCTGCGTTGGCGAAGGCCAGCAGTTCGCCGCCCCGCTCCGCCACCCACCAGGCGGCGCCCGGCTCCTTCAGCTTGGTCCGGAGCGTCTCGGGGCTGAAGCTGGCGTCGAGGAAGGCGGCCAGGTCGTCGGCCGGGTAGGGGATGCCGAACCCGGCCACGAAGGTGTCGACAAAGGTCTGCCGTCCCAGCTCGCCCAGGGCGGCGGCGTCGGCGTCAACGGCGGGGCGGATCAGGGGCTCGGGCATGACCGGCGCCTACAGCCTCGATCCGGGCGCGACAAGTGCGGCGCGGGCGCATAATCTCGCCCGGTGAGCGTCACCCTCTTCACCCATCCGGACATGATCGGGCACCGGCCCGGCGCCGGCCATCCCGAGCGGCCGGAACGGCTGCGGGCCGTGCTCGACGCCCTCGACGACGCGGGCCTGTCGCGCAACCGCCGCTCCGCGACCGAAGCCTCGATCGCCGACCTGGAGCGGCTGCATCCGGTCGCCTACGTCGCCAATCTGCTCAACGCCTCGCCCGCCGAGGGGCTGAATGCGATCGACGCCGACACCCTCCTGTCGCCCGGCAGCGTCCGCGCCGCCCGCCTCGCCGCCGGAGCGGCGGTCGACGCCGTCCGGGCCGTGGCCCGCGGCGAGGCCGACCGCGCCTTCGCCGCCGTCCGCCCGCCCGGGCACCACGCCGAGCCAAACCGCGCCATGGGCTTCTGCCTGTTCTCGAACGTCGCCATCGCCGCCCGGGTGGCGCAATCGGAAGGCCTGGCCCGCGTCGCCGTGATCGACTTCGACGTTCACCACGGCAACGGCACCCAGGCGGCCTTCGAGAGCGACGGCAGCCTGTTCCTCGGCTCCATCCACCAGTCGCCCCTCTATCCCGGCAGCGGCGCCGCGTCCGAGACCGGCGTCGGCAATATCGTCAATGCGCCCATGCCGCCGCATGCGGCCCGGGAGGCGTGGCGGGCCGCCTTCGCCGGCGCGCTGATGCCCGCGCTGGAAGCCTTCGGCCCGGACCTGATCCTGATCTCGGCCGGCTTCGACGCCCACCGCCGCGATCCGCTGGCCCACCAGAGCCTTGAGGCCGAGGATTTCGCCTGGGCCACCCGCGCCGTGGCCGAGGTCGCGCGATCGTGCTGTTCGGGCAAGGTTGTTTCCTCGCTCGAGGGCGGTTACGACCTAGAAGGGCTCGGTCGTTCGGCGGCCGCCCATGTCCAGGCTTTGGGGGAGGACTAGGGGCCGGAACGCGAAACGCTTTCCCGCCCGCCGCTTATGTCAGCTCCCGCCCGAGAACCCACCGCAGACCACCCCGCGCCGGCGCCCGTTCCGCGCCCGGCCGCCCTGGTCGCCGTCCGCCCCGGGGCCATCATCCTCGCCCGGCACGGCGAGCCGGCCCTGTCGCGCAAATGCCTGCTCACCGCCGACCAGTACCGCGACTGGTGGGCCCAGTACGAGGTCGGCGGCCTGCGCGCCGGCCAGACGCCGCCGCCCGAGCTGCTCGTCACCGCCGAGGGGGCCGGGGCCATCTACGCCTCGACACGGCCGCGCGCCCAGGAGACCGCCGCCGCCATCGCCGCCGGCCGCGAGGTCATGTCCGACGCCCTGTTCATCGAGGCGCCCCTGCCGCCGCCGCGCTTCCCTTCCTGGTTCAAGCTGCCGCCGAAATACTGGGGCGCGGTGGCCCGCATCTGGTGGCATGCTTTCAACCATCACGACGGCCAGGAGACCCGCGCCCAGGCCGAGGTCCGCGCCGAACAGGCGGCCCAGGCGCTGATCGCCCGCGCCGAGTCGGGCCAGGACGTGCTGGTCCTCGCCCACGGCTATTTCAATCACATGGTCGGCAAGCGGCTGAAGGCCGACGGCTGGAAGCTCGTCGAGAACCAGGGCTTCAAATACTGGTCCCAGCGCCGCTACGAACGGCGTACTTGAGGCGGGCCGCGCCCCCCTCTAGGGTCGCCCGCAAATGACCGACGCCAACGCCCTTCCCGCCGAGCTCAGCTTCGAGGACGCCCTGCAGCGCCTCGAGCAGATCGTCTCCCGCCTCGAGTCCGGCCAGGCCCCGCTCGAGGAATCGATCGCCCTCTACGAGGAGGGTGCGCGCCTCAAGGCCCACTGCGAGGACCGGCTCAAGGCCGCCCAGCTGCGGGTCGAGAAGATCGTCGTCGGCGCCGACGGCCAGGCGAAGGGCGTCGAACCGGCCGGGTTCGACTGATGTCCGGCCCCGCCCACGAGGGCGCCGCGCCGACCATCAGCTTCGACGACTTCCTCAGGGTCGACATCCGGGTCGGCCAGGTGATCTCGGCCGACCCGTTCCCGCAGGCCCGCAAGCCGGCCTTCAGGCTGGCCATCGACTTCGGTCCCGACATCGGCGTGAAGAAGTCCTCGGCCCAGATCACCGTCCACTACACGCCGGACCAGCTGGTCGGGCGCAAGGTCGCCGCCGTGGTCAACTTCCCGCCGCGCCAGATCGGCCCGTTCATGTCCGAGGTCCTGACCCTCGGCTTCCCCGACGCGGCGGGCGAGGTGGTGCTGGTCGGCGTTGACCGCGACGTGCCCGTGGGCGGGAGGCTGTTCTGAACGTTCTCGCCGCCAACTCGCCCGAGCAGAACGTCATCGACCGCGTCGCCGAGACCGCCGACCTCGTCACCGTCGCCCTCGACGAGCTGCTGCCCCGCGCCGACGGTCCCGAATCGCGCCTGACCGAGGCCATGCGCTACGCGGCGCTCGGCCCCGGCAAGCGGTTGCGCCCCTTCTTCGCCCTGGAGGCGGCCAATCTGTTCGACATCGAGGAGCGGCCGGTGCTGCGCGCCGCCTGCGCCCTCGAATGCGTCCACGCCTACAGCCTGGTCCACGACGACCTGCCCTGTATGGACGACGACGACATGCGCCGCGGCCGCCCGACGGTGCACCGCGCCTATGACGAGGCCACCGCCGTCCTCGCCGGCGACGCCCTGCAGACCGCCGCCTTCGACATCCTGCTGCACCCCGACACCCACGAGAACCCGGCCGTGCGCTGCGAACTCGCCGCCCGCCTGTCGCTGGCCTCCGGCGCGCGCGGCATGGCCGGCGGCCAGATGATCGACCTGCTCGGGGTCCGCGATGATCTCGGCGGCGTCGCCCGCATGCAGCGGCTCAAGACCGGGGCCCTGTTCACCTACGCCTTCGAGATCCCGCTGATCATCGCCGACGCCCGCGAGGTCCACCGCCAGGCCCTGATCAGCTTCGCCCACGACATCGGCCTGGCCTACCAGATCGTCGACGACCTGCTCGACGTCGAGGGCGACGAGGACATCCTCGGCAAGGCGGCCCGCAAGGACCACGCCCAGGGCAAGACCAATTTCGTCACCCTGCTGGGCATCGAGGCGGCGCGGCACAGGGTCGCGCACCTCGCCGACCAGGCCCGCGCCCACCTCGACCCGTTCGGCGCCGACGCCGATATCCTCAAGGCCAGCGTGGACTACGTGCTAGAACGCCGCTCCTGAATCGCCACCCGGTCTGCACCGCTTCTGAACCGCTTTTCGACGCCGGATCGACCCGCCCGGCAGCGAAATGGTCTAGAGCGGGTTAGAACGACAGTCTCCCCGAGTCTCCAAGGGTCCAAGGTCGCCGAATGCCCGACACGCCGTTGCTCGACAAGGTCAAGCTTCCCGCCGACACGCGGAGCCTCGACATTCCCCAGCTGAGGCAGCTGGCCGACGAGCTGCGCGCCGAGACCATCGACGCCGTCTCCACGACCGGCGGCCACCTCGGGGCCGGCCTCGGCGTGGTCGAGCTGACCGTGGCCCTGCACCATGTGTTCGAGACGCCGAAGGACATCCTGATCTGGGACGTCGGCCACCAGTGCTACCCGCACAAGATCCTGACAGGCCGCCGCGACCGCATCCGCACCCTGCGCCAGCCCGGCGGGCTCTCGGGCTTCACCAAGCGCAGCGAGAGCGCATACGACCCGTTCGGCGCGGCCCACGCCTCGACCTCGATCAGCGCCGCGCTCGGCTTCTGCGCCGCCAGGGACCAGCAGGGCGGCGACAACAAGGTCGTGGCCGTCATCGGCGACGGCTCGATGTCCGCCGGCATGGCCTATGAGGCGATGAACAACGCCGCCGAGACGACCAAGCAACTAGTCGTCATCCTCAACGACAACGACATGTCGATCGCCCCGCCCGTCGGCGGCATGAGCGCCTATCTGGCCAAACAGGTGTCGGGCGGCGCCTACCGCAATTTCCGCCGCTTCGGGAAGTCGGTCGCCGAGCACCTGCCGCGCCCGTTCCGCAACGCCGCCCGCAAGGCCGAGGAATACGCCCGCGGCATGGTCGTCGGCGGCACCTTCTTCGAGGAGCTCGGCTTCTACTACATCGGCCCGATCGACGGGCACGACATGGACAACCTCGTCCCCATCCTGCGCAACGCCGCCGCCATCACCGACCGGCCGGTGATCGTCCATGTCGTGACCCAGAAGGGCAAGGGCTACGCCCCCGCCGAATCCAGCGCCGACAAGCTGCACGCCGTCGCCCGCTTCGACGTGGTCTCGGGCAAGCAGTCGAAGTCGGTCTCGAACGCGCCCAGCTACACCAAGGTGTTCGGGACCGAGCTGATCAAGCGCGCCGCCCTCGACCCCTCGATCGTCGCCATCACCGCCGCCATGCCGTCGGGCACCGGGCTGGACCTGTTCGGCCAGGCCTTCCCCGAGCGCACCTATGACGTCGGCATCGCCGAACAGCACGCCGTCACCTTCGCCGCCGGCCTCGCCGCCGACGGCATGAAGCCGGTCTGCGCCATCTACTCGACCTTCCTCCAGCGCGGCTATGACCAGGTCGTCCACGACGTGGCCATCCAGAAGCTGCCGGTGCGCTTCGCCATGGACCGCGCCGGTCTGGTCGGGGCCGACGGGGCCACCCACGCGGGCAGCTTCGACATCGGCTACATGGGCGCCCTGCCGGGCATGGTGTTGATGGCCGCGGCCGACGAGGCCGAACTCGCCGCCATGATCGCCACCAGTCTCGAGATCGACGACCGCCCCTCCGCCTTCCGCTATCCGCGCGGCGACGGCGTCGGCGTCGAAATCCCGGAGCTGGCCGCGCCGCTCGAGATCGGCAAGGGCCGCATCGTCCGCGAGGGGACGACCGTCGCCATCCTCTCGCTTGGCACGCGCCTGCAGGAGTCCCTCAAGGCCGCCGACGCCCTCGCCGCCCGCGGCGTCTCCGCCACCGTCGCCGACGCCCGCTTCGCCAAGCCGCTGGATGAAGACCTGATCCTGCGCCTCGCCCGCGAGCACGACTGCCTGATCACGGTGGAGGAGGGGGCCATGGGCGGCTTCGGCGCCTTCGTGCTGCAGATGCTTGCCGAACGCGGCGCGCTCGACGCCGGCCTGAAGATCCGCACCCTGCACCTGCCCGACGTCTTCCAGGACCAGGCCGATCCCGTGACCATGTACGACCAGGCGGGCCTGAACGCCTCCCACATCGCCGCCGCCGCGCTGCAGGCCCTGGGCGTCGAGGCCTCGCGCGTCGCCCGCGCCTGATCGGGCGCAACCGGACTCCTCCACCCCCGTTCTGTCCCGGACAGGCAGAGGTGGAGTACCCGTTGTGAAAGCCCATGTGTTCATTGCCGCGGCCCTGCTCTGCAGCGGCTGCGCGACCCAGCAGGCCGACGCCGACAGCGCGATGGTGGCCCGGGCCGGGGACGATTCCCTCACCTGTCGCCAGATCGCCGACGAGGCCGCGACGCTCAGCGAGCGGATGGGCGGAACCCCCGGCGGCGGCGCCCTCGGCACGGCCACCACTGTGGCCAAGGCCGGCGCGGCGGCCCTGATCCCGGGGGCCGGACTGGTCATGGCCGGCGTCAACGCCCTCAATGCGCCCGAGCGCCGCCGCCGCGAGGCCGACGAGAATCGCTGGTACTACCTGAACGGCCTCTACACCGCCCGCCACTGCCTCCAGGGCGGTCGCTAGCCAGCCTCGCGGCCGCAGGCCGGTCCGATCGGCCGCCGCCCTTCGTGTCCCTCGTGACGAACCTCGGCTCTCCGAAGCGTCACCGCCTGCGAGGACTCATGCCGCGAATCCGCGCGACCGCCAGCGACCGTTCGCCACGCCCGGCGAAGGGCGAAATAAACGTGCGGAAAATCAAGGGCCTAAAGGCGTTCCTCGCCGCCTTGACCTGCGGGGGTCCCGCCTATAGGTTCCGCGCCGAATTCAGACCCCCTCCGACATCCGTGCCGGAGTGCTGAGGCCGCCCATGTCAACCCAGCCGGAATCGCGCGAAGAGGCGATCAAACGCCTCACCGAAAGCGCATCCGCGATGGAGGCGCGCAATGCGCGCCAGCTGTCTCACGAGGCGGCGGGGCAGGCGGCGGCGGGGCAGGCGTGGCGTATCCTCGCCGACCTGTTCGGCGGCGTGTTCGTCGGACTGGCGCTCGGGTTCATCGTGGACCGGTTCGCCGGGACGGGACCCTGGGGTCTGATCGGCGGCGTCCTTCTGGGCTTCGCCGTCTCGGTATTCATGGCCTGGCGGACGGCGCAACGCCTGATGGCCCAGGCGAAGGCAAGCGGGGTGGAGCCGAAGTCGGTTCCCTTCGACGACGACGAAGAAGACTAGGGACCAAGGGCTCGATGGCCGATCCGCTACACCAGTTCCAGATCCAGCCGCTGACCCCCGAGGTCGTGGTCGACGTGCCGCTCATCGGGCAGCAGACGCTCGCCTTCACCAATTCGCACCTCGCGATGACGGTCGCGTTCGGCATGGTCGTGCTGTTCCTGACCCTGGTCACCGCCGGCGCCAAGGTGGTGCCCGGCCGCATGCAGGCCGCGGGCGAGACCCTGTTCGGCATGATCGACGGCCTCGTCGACTCGATCATCGGCCACGACGGCCGCAAGCTGTTCCCGTTCGTGTTCACGATCTTCCTGTTCATCCTGGCGATGAACTTCCTCGGCCTGTTCCTCAGCTTCACCGCCACGTCGCAGATCGCGGTCACCGCCACCTTCGGCGTCATCACCATCCTCATGGTCCTGGCCATCGGTTTCGTGAAACACGGGCTGAAGTTCTTCACCCTGTTCGTGCCGTCGGGCGTGCCGTGGCTGGTGCTGCCCTTCGTGGTGATCATCGAGTTCGTCTCCTTCCTCCTGCGGCCGGTCACCCTGACGCTTCGTCTGTTCGGCAACATGATGGGCGGCCACGTGGCCCTGAAGGTCTTCGCCGGCTTCGCGGTGGTCGCCATCGGCGGCGCTATCGGCTGGCTCGGCGTGCCGGTCTTCATCCTGTCGCTGGGGATGACGGTCGGCCTGACCGCGCTGGAGTTCCTCGTGGCCTTCCTGCAGGCCTTCGTCTTCGCTGTTCTGACCACGATCTATCTCAACGACGTGGTCAACCTGGGCCACGGTCACTAAGGCCCGGACCAGTTTCGTCTCCAACCAACCAACCTCAGACTAGGACTTACGACCATGGAAGCAGAAGCCGCCAAGCTCATCGGCGCCGGCCTCGCGATGACCGGCATGATCGGCGCCGGCATCGGCGTCGGCAACATCTTCGGCCAGTTCCTGGCGGGCGCCCTGCGCAACCCGTCGGCCGCCGGCTCGCAAATCGGCAACCTGTTCGTGGGCGCGGCTCTGGCCGAAGCCCTGGGCATCCTGTCGTTCGTGCTCGGCATCCTGCTGTACTCGGCCTGATTTCGTCCTTCCGGCGCGGCGCGGCCTGCCTTTCGGCGGACCGCGCCGTCGCCGGCTGACGGATCGACCGTAGCTCAACGACCAGGCGACAGATGACCACTGCCCACCCGACCGTCCATACGCCCGACGCCCCGCACCCGGTGGCGGTCGAGGACACGCACGCCACGACGGCGGCCGCCCACGGCGGCGAGCACGAATCCGGCGGCCTGCCGCAGTTCGAGTTCCAGCACTGGTTCGGTCAGATCGTCTATCTGATCTTCCTGTTCGCCATCCTCTATCTCCTCATCGCCAGGGTCTTCGCCCCGCGCCTGCGCCGGGTCTTCGACGAGCGCGAGCAGACCATCTCCGGCGCCGTCGCCACCGCCCGTCAGGTGCAGGCCGAGGCCGCTGGCCAGGCTGAGGCCGCCAAGGCCGAGGTCGAGGCCGCCCGCGCCGCCTCGCGCGCCACCGCCGCCGCCGCCAAGGCCCGCGTCACCGACGAGGCCAACGCCCGCGCCGCCGCCGAGGAAGCCGTCGTCAACGCCCGCATCGCCGAGGCCGAGACCGCCATCGGCCAGACCCGCGACGCCGCCATGACCAACGTCGCCGCCATCGCCTCCGACACGGCCGCCGCCATCGTCGAGCGCCTGACCGGCAAGGCGCCGACCGCCGCCGAGGCCGCCGCCGCCGTCAAGGGAGCCGCCTGACATGAACATGGTCTTCGAAGAGGGCTTCTTCCGCCTCGACAGCGCCGAGCTCTGGGTCGGCGTCGGCCTGGTCCTGTTCCTCGCCATCTGCGTCTTCACCGGCGCGTTCAAGCTGGTCGGCTCGGCCCTGGACGCCAAGGCCGCCAAAATCCAGGCTGAACTCGACGAGGCCGCCCGCCTGCGCGCCGAGGCCGAGGCCCTGCTCGCCCAGATCCGCGCCGAGAAGGCCGAGGCCGAGGCCCAGGCCGCCGAGATGCTCAAGGCCGCCGAGGCCGACGCCCGCGTGATGGAGGCCGAGGCCAAGGTCAAGCTGGAAGAGTCCCTGGCCCGCCGTCAGGCGCTGGCCGAGCGCCGCATCGCCCAGGCCGAGGCCCAGGCCTCCGCCGAGGTCAAGGCGGCCGCCGCCGACCTCGCCGCCCGCGCCGCCGAACAGATCCTCGCCGCCCGTCTGGCCGGCCAGAAGACCGACCCGCTGCTCGACGCCGCTATCGCCCAGATCGGCTCGCGCCTGAACTAGGCGGGCGGGATCGCCGAAACGCACAGGGCCCCGCTGGCGACAGCGGGGGCCCTTTCGCTTTCCGGCCCGACCGCTCAGGCGTGGTACGGACCGTGACGGTGGATGTGATCGCCGTGGATCATGTGCTGGGCTTCCCGGCTGCGGCCGACCAGCCGTCCGTAGGCATTCCCGAGCACGATGCCGAAGATCGCGTGGCTGGCGATCATCCAGGCGAGGGTGCCGAAGCCCGCCTTCATGAAGAACAGGCCCGCGCCGCCGATCGGGGCGACGACCAGGCCCATCAGGATGAAGGCCCCGACGGCGAACACGATGCCCTTGGACTCCGCCGTGTCGGTCGGCAGCCGGGGGCACAGCACCCCGAACACGACGCCGAGGCCGAGACCCGCGACGAAGTGGGCGATCCAGCCGACGACCGGCTGATCCTGGGGTTGCTGCAGAATGACGCCCAGCAGCTGCGGGAATGCGACGGCCCAGTGCCCCACCGTCATGTTGATCGCCTCGATGATCGAGACCACCACGGTCGCCGCGAAACCGGCGGCCAGACCCTTTTGTACGCGTGACATCATGACCTCAGCGCCTCCCAACGCCAGTTCCGGTTCTGATAACGCGTGGAGAAGGATACGCCTTTTGGGGAGGGCGGCGTTCACATTGCCGCGACTGGTCTATTCCGCGGCGATGTTCGACCCTTCAGGAGCCGTCCAGCGCAACACCGGCTGACGCGCCGCCCGCGTTTCGTCCAGCCGCTTCAGCGGCGCGTGGAAGGGCGCGCCCTTGAACCGGTCGACGTCTCCGGCCTTGGCCGCCTCGGCCAGCGCCCGCATCGCCTCGATGAAGCGGTCCAGCTCCTGCTTCGACTCGGTCTCGGTCGGTTCGATCAGCATCGCCCCGTGCACGACCAGCGGGAAATACATGGTCATCGGGTGGAAGCCCTCGTCGATCATCGCCTTGGCGAAGTCGAGCGTGGTCACCTCCGTGCCCTTCAGCCACTCGTCGTCGAACAGGGCCTCGTGCATGCACGGGCCGTCCGGGAAGGCCGGGCTCATCAGGTCCGACAGCCGCGCCTTGATATAGTTGGCGTTCAGGACCGCGTCCTCGGCCACCTGCCGCAGCCCGTCCGAGCCGTGGCTCATCATGTAGCTGAGGGCTCGGACATACATGCCCATCTGGCCCTGGAAGGCGCACAGCCGGCCGAAGGCCTGTTCCGCTTCACCTTCCGCGAACTCGACCAGCTTGAAGCCGTCGCCTCCCGACACCACCCACGGGGCCGGGGCGAAGGCGGCCAGCGCCTCCGACAGCACCACCGGACCCGCGCCCGGCCCGCCGCCGCCGTGCGGCGTCGAGAAGGTCTTGTGCAGGTTGATGTGCATCGCGTCGACGCCCAGGTCGCCCGGCCGCACCCGCCCGACGATGGCGTTGAAGTTCGCCCCGTCGCAGTAGAAATACGCCCCGGCCTCGTGCGTCAGCCGGCTGATCTCGAGGATGTCGCGCTCGAACAGGCCGCAGGTGTTCGGATTGGTCACCATGATGGCGGCCACGTCCGGCCCCAGCTTCGACGCCAGATCGGCCACGTCGACGCGGCCGTCATCGGTCTGGGCCACCTCCACCACCGTATAGCCGACGAAGGCGGCGGTGGCCGGGTTGGTGCCGTGGGCCGAGGTCGGGACCAGCACCTTGCGGCGCTTCAGATGCTCGCCCGACGCCTCGTGCGCGGCGCGGATGGCCATCAGTCCGCACAGCTCGCCGTGCGCCCCGGCCTTCGGGCTCATCGCCACCGCCGGCATGCCGGTCAGGGTCTTCAGCCAGTGGGCCAGCTGGTCCATCAGCTCCAGCGCCCCCTGCACCGTCGACTGCGGCTGCAGCGGGTGGATGTCCGAGAACCCGGGGAGGCGCGCCATCTTCTCGTTCAGGCGCGGGTTGTGCTTCATCGTGCACGAGCCCAGCGGATAGATGGCCAGGTCGATGGCGTGGTTCTTCTGGCTCAGCCGCACATAGTGGCGCATCGCCTCGGGCTCGCTGAGCCCCGGCAGGCCGATCGGATCCTTGCGCACCAGATCGCCCAGGTCGCCGCCGTCCGTCTTCGGCTCGGGCAGATCGACGCCGGTCTTGCCCCAGCCATCGCTCTCGAAGATCAGATGCTCGTCCTGCAACAGGCCGCGCCCGCCGGTCAGGGTGGCGGGCTTCGACTGGACCTGGTTCGGCGTGGTCGGCCGACCGACGGTGTTCATGGTGCTCATTACAGAACCTCCGCCAAGGCGGTCTTCAGGGCGGCGATATGGGCCGGGGTCGTGGTCTCGGTGGCGGCGACCAGCAGGACGTCGTCCAGTCCGGCAGCGGGCGCCAGACGGCCGTAGGGCACGCCGGCCAGCACGCCCCTGGCGGCCAGCGCATCCACCACCTCCGACGCGTTCTTCGGCAGCTTCACCGCGAACTCGTTGAAGAAGCGCGGCGTCAGCACCTCGACGCCGGGGATCGACGCCAGCGCGTCGCGCGTCGCCACCGCCGTCTCGTGGTTGAGCAGGGCCAGCTTGCGCAGCCCCGTCTCGCCCAGCAGGCTCATGTGGATGGTGAAGGCCAGGGTGCACAGGCCCGAGTTGGTGCAGATGTTCGAGGTCGCCTTGTCGCGCCGGATGTGCTGCTCCCGCGTCGACAGCGTCAGCACGAAGCCGCGCGCGCCGTCGGCATCCACCGTCTCCCCGGTCAGGCGGCCCGGCATCTGCCGGATCAGTTTCTCACGGCAGGCGAACAGGCCGACGTAGGGCCCGCCGAAGTTCAGCGCATTGCCGATCGACTGGCCCTCGGCGGCGACGATGTCGGCCCCCATTTCGCCCGGCGACTTGAGCAGGCCCATCGACACGGCCTCGGTCACCACCACGATCAGCAGCGCGCCGGCCGCATGGGCCGCTTCCGCGATCTTCGTCACATCCGTGGCCGTGCCGAACACGTTCGGAGTCTGGACCACCACGCAGGCGGTATCCGGCCCGATCTGGCCGATGACGTCCGCCTCGGCGTCCACGGCGGCCGCCAGCACCTGGGTCTCGACGCCCACCGCATGCACCACCGTCTCGGTGGCGGCGACATAGTGCGGATGCACCCCGCCCGAGATCACCGCCTTGTTGCGGCGGGTCACCCGCGTGGCCATCAGCACGCCCTCGGCCATGGCGGTCGAGCCGTCATACAGCGAGGCGTTGGCCACCGGCATGCCGGTCAGGTTCGCGACCTGGGTCTGGAACTCGTACAGATACTGCAGCGTGCCCTGGGCGATTTCCGGCTGATAGGGCGTGTAGCTGGTCAGGAACTCCGACCGCTGGATCACATGATCCACCGTCGCCGGCACATGGTGGCGATAGGCTCCCGCGCCGCAGAAGAACGGCACGGACCCCGCCGCCGTATTCTGCGCCGCAAGGGCCCCGAGCGTCCGCTCGACCTCCAGCTCGCCCGCCACGCGCGGCAGGTCCACGAACCCCTCCCGGCGCGCCGCCTGCGGCACGTCCACGAACAGGTCGTCGATCGACTTGGCCCCGATGGCGGCGAGCATCGCCGTGCGGTCGTCAGGGGTCAGGGGGAGGTAGCGCATGGAATGTTCCTGGCCGGGGAGGGCCGCTAGAGCATCTGACTTCTAATCAGAGGGTGGCGAGGAAGGCGTCGTAGGCGGCGCGGTCCATCAGGGCGTCGAGCTGCGACGCGTCCGACACGCGGATCTTCGCGAACCAGCCTTCGCCTTCCGGGTCGGCGTTGACGGTCTCCGGCGCCGAGGCCAGGGCGGCGTTGCCCTCGACCACTTCGCCCGACACCGGCGCATAGACGTCCGAGGCCGCCTTGACGCTCTCGACGACGGCGAAGCTGTCGCCCTTCGACACGGTCTTGCCGGCGTCCGGCGTCTCGACGAACACCACGTCGCCCAGCGCGTCGGCGGCGTGCTTGCTGATGCCGACGGTGGCGACGTCGCCCTCGAGGCGAACCCACTCGTGATCCTTGGTGAAGCGCATCTCTGTTCTCTCTTCTCGTCATCCTCGGGCTTGACCCGAGGATCAGACGTTGGGCGGGACTGATTGACGGACACGGCCAAAACCGTGCGACGGATAATCTGACCCTCGGATCAAGTCCGAGGGTGACGCGATTACGACTTCGGCTTCCTGTAATAACGGGCGGCGACGAACGGGGTGGCCACGACCTCGGCGGCGGCGGGCTTGCCGCGCACGACGACCTTCAGCTCCGTGCCCAACTCGGCGAAGGCCGGCGGCACATAGCCCATGGCGATGTTGCGGCCCAGCGTGGGGGAGGGGCCGCCCGAGGTCACGGCGCCGATGACCGTGCCGTCCATGTCGGCGATCTCGGCGCCTTCGCGGGCGGGGGCGCCTTCCTTGACGCTCAAGCCCACGCGGACCCGCGACGGGCCCTCGGCCAGTTCCTTCAGAACGCGCTCGGCGCCGTTGAAGTCGGCGCGCTCCTTGCGCGACTTCGACAGGGCGAAGGTCAGCGCGCCCTCGACCGGGCTGGTCGAGGCGTCGATGTCGTGGCCGTGCAGCGGCAGGCCGGCTTCCAGCCGCAGGCTGTCGCGCGCCCCCAGGCCGATCGGCTTGACGCGGGCGTCCTTCAGGATGGTGGTCCAGACGCGCTCGGCCTGATCGGCCGGGACGGAGATCTCGTAGCCGTCCTCGCCGGTATAGCCCGAGCGGGAGATGAAACAGTCGCAGCCGAAGAGCATCAGCCGGGCGCAATCCATGAAGCCCATCTCGGCCAGCAGGGGTTCGTGGGCGGCCATGACCTCGGCGGCCTCCGGCCCCTGGATGGCGATCAGCGCCCGGTCGGCCAGCACGGTCAGCTTCGCGTCGCCTGTCAGATTGGCCTCCAGGAAGGCGAAGTCCGCGTCCTTGTTGCCGGCATTGACCACGACATAGAGGCCGTCGTGGTCCGGCTTGCCGGCCATCAGGTCGTCCATGATCCCGCCCTCGGCGTTCAGCAGCAGGCTGTATTTCTGCCGCCCGGCCTTGAGCACCGCATAGTCGCCGGGCACGAAGCGTTCGAACTGGGCGACGGCGTCGGCCCCGGTGATCTTGCACTGGCCCATGTGCGACACGTCGAACAGGCCGGCGTGCTCGCGGGTCCAGCGGTGCTCGGCCAGCACCCCCTCGTACTGCACCGGCATGTCATAGCCGCTGAAGCCGACCATCCGGGCCCCCAGCGCGCGGTGGGCGGCGTTCAGGGGCGTGGTCTTCAGGGTCTCGTCGGTCATGGTCAGACTTTCACGGTCGCGTTTTGAAGCGGAAGGCTCCGCCGTCCTCGCGCCCCCGCTGTCCTGAAGCCTGAGAGATTCCGGCGGGTTCCCATAAGGGACCGCCTTGCTCCGTCGGCGCGCTCGCAAGAGCGACTTTCCAGCGTCCGTACGTCCTCGCGGTCCGTTTGCCTGAGCGTTTCCGGGGCGGTTGCGCCTTCGGCTCCGAAGCCGCCGAAACGACCCCGATCTCTCCCGCGAGAGCGCCGCGACCTAGGCCCCGACTCCGGGGCGAAGTCAAGCGGGAGCGGCAGGTCGGAACGCTGCGAAAGCCGGGTCAGTAGGGAGGGGCCGCCGAGCGGATCGCGGACAGGGCCGCGCCCAGGGCGACCAGGGCGGCGGACGGGGTCTTGTCCGCATAGTAGGTCTGGCCGAAGGCATAGGCCGCTTCCGCCAGCTGTAGCGTCGAAGGCGCGACGCCCAGCGAACGGGTCTCGATCGGTTGCGAATGCCGGTCGACCTCCGACCAGATCAATTCGCAGGGGTTTTCCAGCCGGTTGTCGCGGACCCCGTCCTCCGGATGGAACATCCGCAGTGTCAGGGTGAAGTCGTCGCTTTCGGCGGGAAATGGCGCCACGGCGTCCCAGTCTCCGGCGAGCAGGATCAGCACGGCCTTCATCAGGGCGTCCTCGGGCCCGATGAACACCCGGCTGCCGCCGATTTCATCGCGCTGGTCGCCGAGCCGGACGGCCACTTCGTAGAAGTATGAGCCGGGGATTTCCCGGCAGCTGAAGGCGACTTCGCCGGGTTGACTGACGGTCTGACTCATTGTGCGGCGGACTCGCCGTCGGCTTCGAAATAGGCGTCAACCTCCGCCACCCGCGCCGCCTTCTGCGCCTCGTCCAGGAATGACCCCCCGAAGCTGTTCCGCGCCAGCCGCGTCACCTGCTCCCGCGTCAGCCCCACCGCCTCGGCCAGCCGCCGGTAGTTGTCGTTCACATAGCCGCCGAAATAGGCCGGGTCGTCCGAGTTCAGCGTCACATGCAGGCCCCGGCGCAGCATCTCCGGCACGGGGTGGTCCTTCAGGTCCTTGACCACGCACAGCTTGAGGTTCGACAGAGGGCACACCGTCAGCGTCATCTGCGACGCCGCCAGCCGCTCGATCAGCGCCTCGTCCTCCATCGAGCGGTTGCCGTGATCCATGCGGTCGATGTGCAGCAGGTCCAGCGCCTCGCGCACATACGCCGGCGGCCCCTCCTCGCCGGCGTGGGCGACCCGCTTCAGCCCCATCTGCCCGGCGCGTTCGAACACCCGCTGGAATTTCGACGGCGGATGCCCGACCTCGGACGAATCCAGCCCGACCCCCTCGATCCGGCCCAGCCACGGCTCGGCCTGATGCAGCACGTCGAAGGCGGCGTGTTCGTCGAGATGGCGCAGGAAGCACAGGATCAGCTTCGAGCTGACCCCCAGTTCGCTCTCCGCCCGCCTCATCCCCGCCAGCAGCCCCTCGGCCACGACCCCGAACGGAACGCCCCGGTCGGTATGGGTCTGCGGATCGAAGAAGATCTCGGCATGCCGCACGGTGTCCGCCGCCGCGCGCCGGAAATAGGCCAGGGCCAGATCGTGGAAATCCTCCTCCGTCAGCAGGACGTTCGCCCCGGCGTAATAGATGTCGAGGAAGTCCTGCAGGTTCGAAAAGTCATAGGCCGCCCGCACCGTCTCGACGCTGTCGAACGGGATCGAGACCTTGTTGCGCCGCGCCAGCTCGAACATCAGCTCGGGCTCCAGCGACCCCTCGATATGCAGGTGCAGTTCCGCCTTCGGAAGGCCGGCGATGTAGGCGTCAAGGGACATGGACGGGTCTCCGGTCGTGAATCAGGGGCGGCGCGGTCTTCAGGGCGTCGAGCACCCCCGCGGTCAGCCGCCGGTTGGCGGCGATCAGGGTCTGGGGCGCGGTGCGCAGGTCATTCTGCACCCACAGGCGGAGCTGCCCGACGAAGGCCCCCGCGAGGAAGGCGGCGACCTGCCGCCGCTCCTCCGGCGCGACCCGGGGCAGGGCGGCGTCGAGGTTGGTCCCGGCGATGAGGCGCAGCCTCTGTTCTCCGGCGGCGAGCATCACCTCCATCGCCCGCGACCGGCCGGCGCTGCGGGCGAAGGCCAGGTTTCCGGCCACGTGATGCGTCACATGGGCGACGGGCAGGATGTCCTCCGCCAGCCCCTCGCGCCGGGCCAGGGCGTCGCAGATGTCGATCATCCCGCAGAACGATCGGCCGAGGAAATCGTCCCGGTCCTGGAAATGGGCGTAGAAGGTCGATCGGCCCACGCCCGCCGTCCGCACCAGATCGCCGACGCGGATCGAATCGAGGTCCTGCGTCCGGCCCAGCTGCATCAGGGCGTGCCCCAGCCGGCCGCGCGTGCGGGCGACGCGCTGGTCCATCCCCTCCCGGCCTGGACTGTTTCCGGACATTCCCCGCCTCCGTGTCCCGCAACGCCGGGACGGGCGGGAGCAGCACTGGTTTTCCACCCGAACCGCGGCCACGACAAGCGCAACAAGGGGGGAGACCGCATCATGACCAGCCGCAACGCCTGCGCCGCCGCGCTCATCACGGGATGGGCCGGCTACATCGCCCTGATGGCGGTCCACCCGACCCACCTTCGCGGGCCGTCAATCGGCCACGTCAGCCTCAACGACGCGGTGCACTGGACCGGCCTGCTGCTCCTGCCGGTCCTGATGTACGCCTATGTCGAGCTCGGTCGCCGCCTCGACCTGCGCCGGCCGCTCGTGCTCCTCGCAGTCTGCACCTTGATCGCCAGCCTGTTCGCCGGCATGGCCGCCGCGACCATGAGCGGCCTCGTCATGGCCGAGGTGGCCGGCGACGCGTTCCCGCCCGAGACCCTGCACGCCCTGCGCGACCTGGTCTTCTGGCTGAACCAGGGCTTCGCCACGGTGCACTATGTGCTGCTGATGATCGGCATCGGCCTGTTCGCCCTGGCCTGGCCGAACCGTGCCTCCGACCTCGGTCTGAAGTGGGGCGGCGTGCTGGCAGCGCTCGGCTTCATGGTCTGGTTGGCGACGGGAACCTGGGGCGCGGACGTGCACAGCGTGCTGGTGGTCGTCATCGTGGCCGGCGCGTGGAGCATCGCCGCCGCCCTGGCCCAGCGCACCCTGCCGGAGGAAGGCTGAGCCCTACATCCGCTCCGGCGTGTCGATGCCCAGCAGGTCCAGCGCCCGCTCCAGCTGGTCCAGCACCGCCTTCGACAGCGTCAGCCGCGAACCCTTGGTCGCCTCGTCCGGCGCCGCCAGCACCGGGCAGGCGGCGTAGAATTTCGAGAACGACTGGGCCAGCCGGTAGGCGTGCTCGCAGATCAGGTGCGGCATCCGCTTGTCGTAGGCCTCGGCCGTCGCCTGCGAAAAGGCGTCCAGCGTCAGGGCCAGGTCGCGCTCCGCCGGCTCGCCGATCGCCGCCGGTCCCGCCGCCGCGCCCTGGTCGGCCGCCTTGCGCAGCAGGGATTTGATCCGCACCGCCTGGTACAGCAGATACGGCCCGGTCTTGCCCTCGAAGCTCATGAACCGGTCGAGGTCGAAGATGTAGCTGGTGGTCCGGCTGTTCGACAGGTCGGCGAATTTCAGCGCCGCGACCGCCACCTTGCGGGCGATGTCCTCGAACTCGGCCTCGGGCAGGTCGGCCCCCAGCTTGGCCTCGCGCAGCCGCTCCCGCGCCTTGTCCGTGGCCATGCTGATCAGGTCGTGCAGCTTCAGCACCCCGCCGGCGCGGGTCTTGAAGGGTTTGCCGTCCGGCCCGTTCATGGTGCCGAAGCCGAGGTGCTCCAGCGAGCCCTCGCCTGCATAGCCGGCCAGGTACGCCGCCCGGAACACCTGTTCGAAATGCTCCGCCTGCCGCTCGTCGACGACATAGAGGATCAGGTCCGGATCGATGGCTTTGCGCCGGTCCAGGATGGTGGCCAGGTCGGTCGTGCCGTACATCGCCGACCCCTCGGACGAGATGACCAGCAGCGGCGGCGGGCTGGGCGCCTCGATGACGCTGCCGTCCGCCAGTTTCCGCTTCCGCGTCTCGCCCGGCTTCGCGACGTGCACCACGCGCGCCCCGGCGTCCTCGACCAGCAGGCCGGTCGTCTCCAGATGGGCGATCATCTCGGGCATCAGCGGATCGGCGTCGCTCTCGCCGTTCCACAGGTCGAAGGTCACGCCCAGCGCCCCGAACTCGCGCTGCAGTCCGCTCATCGACACGTCGTGCATGTGCCGCCACAGGGCGCGGTAGCCCGGCCGTCCCGCCTGCAACTCCGCCGTCGCCTTGCGGGCGCGGTCGCGGAACTCCGCGTCTTCCTTGGCCCGGGCGGCGGCGGCCGGATACAGCCGCTCGAGGTCGTCCAGCGACACCGGGCTCTCGCCCGGGAACGGCCCGTCGCCCTCGGCCATGAAGCCTTCGGCCTGACCCTCGTCCGCCACCGCGACGATCAGCAGCCCCATCTGGAAGCCCCAGTCACCGAAATGGGCGTCGCCCCACACCTGGTCGCCGCGGAAGCGGAACAGCCGCTTCAGGCTCTCGCCGATGATGGACGAGCGCAGGTGTCCGACGTGCATCGGCTTGGCCACGTTCGGCCCGGCGTAGTCGATCACCACCTTGCGCGGCGCCGCCACGGTCGAGGCGCCGTTGTGCCCCGCGTCGCCCGCGACCTCGGCCGCCCGCGCCGCCAGCGCCGCGTCGGCGACCTTCAGATTGATGAACCCGGGCCCCGCCACCTCGACCGAGGCCAGCCGGGCGTCGCCCTGCAGCCGCCCGGCCACGCGCCCGGCCAGCTCGCGCGGATTGGCCTTCAGCGCCTTGGCCGCGGCCAGCGCCCCGTTCGACTGGAAGTCGGCCAGGTCCGGCCGGTCCGACGGCGTCACCCGGGCCAGCGACGCCTCCACGCCTTCGGCGGCGAAGGCGGCCCCGACCGCCTCGCCCAGAACAGTCCTGAGGTCGGTCATTACTGGGCGGCGGGCGGGATGGCGGTCGTGCCGGCGTTGACGCGGAAGCGGCTGCCGGTGCGATTGAACTCGGCCATCTGCGGCGTGACGTCGAAGCCGACCAGAATCTCGAAATTATCGCCGCTCGTCGCCGCATCGGCGCGCGGGATGACGATCGTCTGGTCCTGGGTCACCGAGGTGGTCTGGGCCCCCTCAAAATCGACCGGCAGGTCGAAATACTCCTTGGCCAACACCGCCTTGTTCCGCTCGGTCACCGCGATCCAGTAGCGATAGGTGCGCTGGTCGCCCTGCGCCTGCGGTCCGCGGCCGAGGTTGAACAGCACCCGCGTCTGCACCGTGATCGGATCGTCGCCCTGATAGGCGCAGTCCGAGGTCAGGCCCTCGATCTCGCCGGTGTAGGCGACGTTCGACGACGACACCCGGTCGCCGGTCAGTTCGACGTAGCGGGCGGCGTCGTACAGAATCTTCACATAGGGGCAGGGGCCCGCCGCCGAGTTCCGGCGCAGCGGCGCGATCCGGGGCCGGCGCTCCCTCTGGTTGGTTTCCGAGCCGTCGGCGTTCTGCGGGTTGTCGCCCCGGGGCCGCGACTGGGCCGAGGCGGCGACGGGCAACGCCAGGGCCGCGAGAGCCGAGACCAGGAAAATTTTGAAGACGCGACGCATCGAAAGCTCTTCCACGAACGAGGAGGCGCGCGACAGCCCGACGCCGGGCGCAACGCTCGTTGCTGATAGCGGCTAAAGCGAGGCGCGGCAAACCCGCGCTGGCGCAAAGCGTGGTGGCGGTGAGGGGAGCGAGCGACTAGGTTCCGGCCATGACCCTGCACGCGCCGATCCCGGCTCCCGAAAAGCGTCCGCTGACCGTGCGGCTGGCCACCCCGCGCGGCTTCTGCGCGGGCGTCGACCGCGCCATCCAGATCGTCGAACGCGCCCTCGGGAAATACGGCGCGCCGGTCTATGTGCGCCACGAGATCGTGCACAACCGCCACGTCGTCGACCGGCTCAAGGCCATGGGCGCCGTGTTCGTCCGCGAGCTGGACGAATGCCCCGACGACCGGCCGGTGGTCTTCTCCGCCCACGGCGTCCCCAAGTCGGTGCCCGAGGGCGCCCGCGCCCGCGAGATGCTTTATCTCGACGCCACCTGCCCGCTGGTCTCCAAGGTCCACGTCGAGGCCGAGCGCCACCACGCCGCCGGCCGCCACATCATCCTGATCGGCCACGCCGGCCACCCCGAGGTGGTCGGGACCATGGGCCAGCTGCCGCCCGGCGCCATCAGCCTGATCGAGACGGTCGACGACGCCGAGGCCTTCCAGCGCCCCGGCGACGCCCCTCTGGCCTACGCCACCCAGACCACCCTGTCGGTCGACGACACCAGCGAGATCCTCGCCGTGCTCAAGCGCCGCTTCCCCGAACTGCCCGACCCGCACAAGGAAGACATCTGCTACGCCACCACCAATCGTCAGGAGGCGGTCAAGCGGCTGGGGCAGGGGTGCGATCTCGTCCTGGTCGTCGGCTCGAAGAACTCGTCCAACTCGGTCCGCCTGGTCGAGGTCGCGCTCCGGGCGGGGGCCCGCGACGCCCGTCTCGTCGATGACGCGACCCAGGTCGACTGGTCATGGCTCGACGGGGTCGCCACCCTTGGGATCACCGCCGGCGCCTCCGCCCCCGAGCCCCTGATCGAGGCGCTGGTCGACGCCGTCCGCGCCCGGTTCGACGCCGAGGTGATCGAGGACGCCGGCGAACGCGAGACCGTCACCTTCAAGCTGCCGCGCCTGCTCACCGCCTGAAGGCCGCCGCCCGGTTGACTTGCGCAAGCGGAGCCTTTGCCGTTGGCTGGCGTTAACCGTCGCGAGCAGTCCGAGGATGACCATGCGCTTCCGCACCGCCTTCGCCGCCCTCTCGATCGTCGCCCTCTCCGCCGCCTGCACCCAGGAGGCCGAGACTCCGCCGCAGCCCGTCGAGCCGTCGCCCGCGCCGGCCACGCCGCCCGCCCCGCCGATCAGCTACGCCTGCGAGAGCGGCCAGTCGGTGACCGTCGCCTATCCCGACACCGCCACGGCCCGGTTGACCTACAGGGGCCAGGCCTACGCCCTGCGTACCGTCCAGTCCGCCTCGGGCGCCCGCTATGCCGGCTCGGAACTCGAATGGTGGACCGTCACCCGCGACGGCCAGGAGAGCGCCACCCTCAGCCGACTCGGCCCCAACGACGACGTCGGCGTCGCGGTGCTGGAGCGCTGCAGCCGCCCCAGTTCCGGCGCGGTGCCGACCGGTCCCGTTCCCGCGCCCCAGCCCGGCCCGGGCGGCGTCCTGCCGGCCTCAGCCCCCTGCAAGGGGCCCCAGCTGCGGCTCTCCACCGCGGGCGGCGACGCCGGCATGGGCCATCGCGTCTCGATCGTGGCGGTGCAGAACCTCGGCGCGCAGGCGTGCAGCCTGACCGGCTATCCCGCCGTCAGCCTGCAGGACAGCCGCGGACGGACCCTGACCACGGTCCGTTCCGAGCAGCGTCCCGGCAGCTATCTCCGCAACGGCGAGGCCCCGACTCCGGTCGAGCTGGCGCCCCAGGGCAAGGCCTTCTTCGACCTGGCCACGACGGTCATCCCGAACGAGGCCCAGGGCGAGACCGTCTGCCCCTCGGCGGCGCGGGTCCGCACCGCCCCCGGAGACACCTCGCCGGTGACGCTCAGCCAGTCGTTCACGGCCTGCGGCGGCAAGATCGAGGTCAGTCCCTTCCGCGCCGTGGCCGAGCCCGCGCCGGTTCCGTCGGCCTGACCGCCCAAGGGCTTCAAACCGCGTTCAAAACGGCGTAGCGGAGCGCGCATGACAGCCAGCTTCTATGACCGCGTGCGCGCGGACCTCGCCGACATCGACGCCCAGGGCCTGACCAAGCCCGAGCGGGTCATCGCCTCCCGCCAGGGCCCGGTGATCCGGGTCGGCGGCCGCGACGTGCTGAATTTCTGCGCCAACAACTATCTCGGCCTCGCCGGCGACGAGCGGGTGACCCAGGCGGGCATCGAGGCCCAGGAACAATGGGGCGCCGGCACGGCCTCGGTGCGCTTCATCTGCGGCACCCTCGAAATCCACAAGGAGCTGGAACGCGCCATCGCCGGCTACCTCGGCTTCGAGGACGCCATCCTGTTCGCCGCCGCCTTCGACGCCAACGGCGGCATCTTCGAGCCGCTGTTCGGGGAAGAGGACGCCATAGTCTCCGACAGCCTCAACCACGCCTCGATCATCGACGGCGTCCGGCTGTGCAAGGCCAAACGCTACCGCTTCGCCAACTCCGACATGGACGAGCTGGAGACGCGGCTGAAGGAGGCTCGCGCCGCCGGGGCCCGCAACATCGTCATCGCCACCGACGGCGCCTTCTCGATGGACGGCTACATCGCCAAACTGAACGAGATCCGCGCCCTGGCCGACCGCTACGACGCCCTGATCATGGTCGACGACTGCCACGCCACCGGCTTCCTCGGCCCGCAGGGCAAGGGCTCCTACGCCCACCACGGCGTCGAGGTCGACTTCGTCACCGGCACCTTCGGCAAGGCGCTCGGCGGCGCCATGGGCGGCTTCATCTGCGCGAAATCCGAGGTGGTGGCCCTGCTCAAGCAGCGCGCCCGGCCCTACCTGTTCTCCAACGCCCTGGCCCCCGCCGTCTGCGGCTCCTCGATGGAGGCGATCCGCATCTCCGCCGGCGCCGAGGGCGACGCCCTGCGCACCCAGCTGTTCGCCAACGCCGCCCGCTACCGCGCCGCCATGAGCGACGCCGGCTTCAACCTGCTGCCTGGCGAACACCCGATCATCCCGGTCATGCTCGGCGATGCGAAGCTGGCCCAGGACATGGCCGCCCGCATGCTGGAGCTCGGCGTCTACGTCATCGGCTTCAGCTTCCCGGTGGTGCCCCGCGGCCAGGCCCGCATCCGCACCCAGATGTCGGCGGCCCACACCTTCGAACAGATTGATCAAACGGTCGCGGCGTTCATGACGGCCGGCAAGGAATTGGGAGTGATCGCGTGACTGACACCATGAAGGCTCTGGCCAAGACCCGTCCCGAAGTCGGACTCGAACTGATCGACGCGCCCATCCCCGTCGCCGGCGACGAGGACGTGCTGATCAAGGTCCACAAGACCGCCGTCTGCGGCACGGACATCCACATCTGGAACTGGGACGAGTGGAGCCAGAAGAACGTCCCGGTGCCGATGATCACCGGCCATGAGTTCGCCGGCGAGATCGTCGCCATCGGCAAGGACGTCGACCGCCGCCTCAAGGTCGGCCAGCGCGTCTCGGCCGAGGGTCACGTCATCGACCTCAACTCCGAAGCCGCCCGCGCCGGCCATTTCCACCTCGACCCCGACACTCGCGGCATCGGCGTCAACCGTCAGGGCGCCTTCGCCGAATACGTCGTGGCCCCGGCCTTCAACGTCATCGAACTGCCCGACGACGTGCCCTATGAGATCGGCTCGATCCTCGATCCGTTCGGCAACGCCGTGCACACGGCCCAGCAGTTCGACCTCCTCGGCGAGGACGTGCTGGTCACCGGCGCGGGTCCGATCGGCATGATGGCCGCCGCCGTCGCCCGCCACGCCGGCGCGCGCACCGTCGTCCTGACCGACATCAACGATTTCCGCCTTGAGCTCGCCCAGAAGGTCGCCCCCGGCGTCCGCACCGTGAACACCACGAAGGAAGACCTGAAGGACGTGATGCACGAGCTCGGCCTCAAGGTCGGCTTCGACGTGGCGCTGGAGATGTCCGGCTCGCCGATCGCCTTCAAACAGTGCGTCGACACCCTGATCATGGGCGGCGGCATGGCGCTGCTGGGTATTCCGTCGAAGCCGATGGAGACCGACTGGGGCCAGATCATCCTCAAGGCCCTGACCATCAAGGGCGTCTACGGCCGCGAGATGTTCACCACCTGGCGCAAGATGCTGGGCCTGCTCAAGGCCGGTCTCGACCTGACCCCGCTGATCACCCACCAGATGTCGTACCAGAACTACCGCGAGGGCTTCGAGGCCATGCGCTCGGGCCAGTCGGGCAAGGTCGTGCTGGACTGGGACAAGGCGGCGTAAGGGCCGACCAGACCATGGCGGTCCGGCCCATCGTGGCCTTTCTGGAAGGGGAGGGGACGGACGCGCGCGGCCGCACCCTGTTCGACGTGCTCGGCTTCGACGACGCGGCGCTGGAGCTGAACCACGACTTCATCCAGTGGCTGTTCCCGCTGCGGGAGCCGTCGGGGGCCGTGCCCGACGCGCCCGTCCTGACGGCGGACGACATGCAGGCGATCCACGACTCGATCCTCGCCCAGTGCGCGCTCGCCGCAGCCACGGACCGGATGGAGGCCTTCTATCGGTCGACGCACGCGTGGCTGCAGCCTCACGACCACAACCACCTGCGCATCACCCGCATCATCCGTTCGCTGCGGCTGCTGCGCGGCGACGCCGAGGCCGACGCCTTCCGCGCCATGATCCTGTCGCTGGTCGAGGCGGCGCGGGCGCCGGTCAGCGCCCGCAGCCGCGGTTACTGGACGACCGCCTAGATCAGGCGGCGACCGCCTCGTCCTTCTTCATCGTCGCCATGAAGACGATGATGACGAACAGCAGCATCGAACCGACCAGCATGATCTCGGACGCGATCATGCCCGGCAGGAAGAACGGCTTGCCCAGGAACATCAGCGTCAGGGACGGCATCAGGATCAGGAAGCCGAGCACGGACAGGGTGAAATGAACCATCGGCAGCCAGCCGCGCGCCGCGGCGGGGAAGGCCCGGTAGAACAGGCCGAACAGCATCATCGACGCGAAGCCCAGCAGGTTGATGTGGGCGTGCACAGGGCGCAGCACGAAATTCTCGTTGGCGCCCATCCACACGCCCAGCGACATGCCGACCAGGGCCGACAGCACGCCGAGACGCAGGAAATTATTTGAAACAGACATGGAAGGTCCCTCCGACAAACGGCGTCCGTAGAGCGCCGTTCTCCCAAGGGTTCAAGTTACATCCAATTCAGTCTTTCGGCGCAATCGGGGCGGCTCAGCCTGCCCGCGCGGCGCGGGACCGGCCGCGCCACTGCTCGGGCCGGTCGAACGATCCGTTCCAGGCCCCCAGCGACCCGGCGCGCGCCGCCGTTTCCTCGTCGACATAGTCCTGGCTGTAGCGCCGGTAGGCCAGCGCCAGCCCGTCGGCGACGAGGGCCTGGGCCACGTCGACGCCGTCCCGTTCGCAGCGGCTGACCTTGCGGCCGTAGCGGTCCGTGTCGCGCACTTCGCAGACCAGCCGGCGGCCCTCCGCCCTGTCCTCCAGCGCCCGGGTCGCCGCCGCTCCGCAGGCCCAGGGTCCCCGTGGCCCGTCGCACATCTGGTTCCGCTCGAAGGCGTCGATGCCGTGCAGCCGCACCCGCACCCCGCCGACGTCCAGAGTGTCGCCGTCGATGACCCGGCCGACGCCCTCCAGCCGGTTGGCGGCGCTCACGGGCTCGGACTCGGCCCGGGCCGTATCGCCCTCCGGCCGCAGGATCAGCGCCACCGCCAGCACCGTCACGGAAACCACCAAGGCCTCGATCAGCCGCGCCGCGCGGCTGCGCCGGCCGGACGTCCGGCGCAGCGCGCGAGGGTATCGACGTCCGGCCACGGATCACCTGTCGGGTTGTTCCCCCGCAGGGTCGGCGATCAACCTTTCCCGAACGTTGCCGTCAGCCGCCCAGCACCCGGGCCAGGGCCCGCTCGAAGGTCGCCGCCTCGGGGCCGGGCAGCACCCCGTGCAGCCGCCCCTCCTGATAGAGGTCGAACACCCGGGGATGGACATAGGAGGCGCGGCACACCGTCGGCGTATTGCCCAGCAGCCCGGCCACGGCCTTGACGCAGACGTTGATCCGCCGCTTCGCCTCGGTCGGCGACGACGGCGGCTCCATGTCGCGCAGCGCCCGCGCCGCCGACACCGTCCCGGCCCAGGTGCGGAAGTCCTTGGCCGAGAACTGCTCGCCCATGGCCTCGCGGATATAGGCGTTGACGTCGTCCGAAGTGACCGCACACAGCTCGCCGGTCTCGTCGCGGTATTTGAACAGCTGCTGCCCCGGCAGTTCGCGCAGGCCGCGCACCACCGTCGCCAGCCGCCGGTCCCGCACCCTGACCTCGTGCTCCACCCCGCTCTTGCCCTTGAAGGCGAAGATCAGCGCCGCCCCGTCGACCTCGAGGTGCCGCTTGTTCAGCGTCGTCAGGCCGTAGGACCGGTTCTGCTTCGCATACTGGGCGTTGCCGACCCGGATCAGGGTCAGCTCCAGCAGCCGCACCGCCGTGGCCAGCACCTTCTCGCGGCACGGCCCCCGCCGGTTCAGGTCCGCCTCGACCCGCTTGCGCAGCTTCGGCAGGGCGCGGGCGAAGGCGGGCAGGCGCTCGAACTTGGTCTCCGCCGCATGGGCGCTCCAGTCGGGGTGGTAGCGGTATTGCTTTCGCCCCTTCACATCCCGCCCGATGGCCTGGATGTGCCCCGAGGCGCGCGGGCAGATCCACACCTCCGTCCACGCCGGCGGGATGGCCAGCGCCCGGATCCGCTCCAGCGCCGTCTCGTCGGTGATCTCCCGCCCCCTGGCGTCGTGGTAGTGGAAGCCGTCGCCCGCCGCGGTGCGCCGGATGCCGGGCGACTCGTCGCTGCACCAGGTCAGGCCCTCGGGGATGGCCGCGGGGTCGGCGAGGCTCACCCCCGGGCCTCGCGCGGCGTGCGGTCGTCGTTGGAGAGGGCGGGGCGGTCGGTCATCGGTGCGTCCGGTTCGGCCTGCGCAAACGACAGCGCTCGCCCGCCGGTTCCTCCGCCCTTGACCGCGCCGCCCGCAGGGGGGAACAGCAGCCATGAACTACCGCCACAGCTTCCACGCCGGAAACTTCGCCGACATCGTCAAGCACGCCCTCGTGCTCTGGCTGCTGCAGCGGCGCCAGGCCGACGGGCCGGTGACGGTGATCGACACCCACGCCGGCGCCGGCGTCTACGACCTGACCGGCGACGCCGCCCGCTCGAAGGAGGCCGAAGCCGGCGTCGCCCGCCTGATGGCCGCCGCCGACCGTCCGCCGCTGATCGAGGCCCTGGCGGCCGAGGTGGCCACGCTCAACCCCCACGGCGGCGCCGCCCTCTACCCCGGCTCGCCCCTGCTCATCGCCGGCCGCCTGCGCCCCGCCGACCGCTATGTCGGCTTCGAGCTCAACCCGCCTGTGCTGGACCTGCTGGAGCAGGCGCTGGAGCCCTTCCCCGAGGCGGTGGGCATGGGCGGCGACGGCTACGACCAGGCCCATGCCTGGGCCGCCCGGGCCCCCGGCCCCTTCGTCCTCATCGATCCGCCGTTCGAGCGCCCCGACGACTACAACCGCGCCGCCGCTGCGGGCGCCGCCATCGCCCGCGCCGACCCCCGCGCCACCGTCGCCATCTGGACCCCCCTCAAGGACATGGAGACCTTCGACGGCTTCCTGCGCCGCCTCGACCAGGCCGGGGTGAAGCGGCTGCTGGTCGCCGAGGCCCGGCTGCGTCCCCTGACCAATCCGATGAAGATGAACGGCTGCGCGGTGGTGGTCCTCAATCCTCCCGCCGGGGCCGAAGCCGCCGCCTCGGAAATCTGCGGCTGGGTCGCCGGCCGGCTCGGCGACGCCGGCGCGAGGGCTGAGGTGTGGATGACCGGCGACGGAGCCTCCGCATGAGCCGCATCGCCATCCTCGAGACCGGCGCTCCGCCTCCCGCCCTGGCCCAACGGCACGGCGACTACCCGGCCATGTTCCGCGCCCTGCTCGGCGACGGCTATGTCTGCCAGGCCTTCGACTCCCGGGCCGGCGACTGGCCCGAGCCCGCCGCCTTCGACGCCGCGATCATCACCGGCTCCTCCGCCGGCGTGTACGAACCCCATCCGTGGATCGCCGACCTGCTCGACTGGATCGGTGAGGCGAAAGGCCGCACCGGCCTGATCGGCGTCTGCTTCGGCCATCAGGCCATGGCCCAGGCGCTCGGCGGCCGGGTCGAGAAGTCGGAGCGCGGCTGGGGCGTCGGCCTGCACCGCTACGACGTGGTCTCGGCCGAGCCGTGGATGGTCCCGCCGCTCGGGACCGTAGCCATCCCGGTCTCGCACCAGGACCAGGTGGTCGAGCAACCCCCCGGGACCCGTGTCACCCTGACCAGCGCCTTCACCCCCTTCGCCGGACTGGCCTGGGACGACGACGCCATCAGCCTGCAGGGCCATCCGGAGTTCACCCCCGCCTACGCCGCCGAACTGACAGGCGGCCGCCGCGAGCGCATCGGCCCGGCCCTGGTCGACGAGGCGCTCGACAGCCTGACCCGGCCCGACGACCGCGAAACGGTCGGCGAATGGCTGCGGCGCTTCATCGCCTCCCGCGCCGGCCGCTAGGCGTCCGCCTTCCGGCCGTTCGCTAAAACTTGCGCAACATATGTGTGCGAGGACCGGGGGGTCACGCCGGAAACCTCATGTCGCTTCTTCGTATCCTTGCGGCGAGTTTCGTTCTGCTCGTCGTCCTTGCCGGCGCCCCCAGCGGGTTCGCCCAGCCGCCTGTGGCCGGCGCGGGGGCGGACGCGCTCGGCCTGGCGCGGTTCGTGGAGCGGCGCGCCGCCTCGACCAATTTCGACGCCCTCGAGACCTTCGGCCGCGAGGCCCTGCGCCGCGACGACCGCGAGGGTCTGAACCGGCTCTATCACGTCACCTGGACGATCCTGAACCAGGGCGAGTTCGCCCGCGCGGCGGTGTGGAACCGGCGTCTGGAGCAGGCCGCCCGGCGGCGCAACGACGCGCGCTACATCGACATCGCCCACCTCAACGCCCTGACCATGCGCTACGACCAGGGCGAGACCGGCGTCGGCGCCGAGATGGCCCGCTTCGCCCGGACCGGCCGCGACTGGTTCGTCCGCGCCCATGCCGCCCGGCTGGCCGCCCTGGCGCTGGTCGACGAGGGCCGCATCGGCGAGGGCCTCGAGCTCCTGACCCGGGCCCAGGCCGACATCCCGGTCGACGATCCCTTCGCCCCGACCGCCCAGGCGGGCATCTGGGAAGTCGCCGGCATGGGTCTCAAGGACCTCAACGACGTCGACGGCGCCGCCGACGCCTTCCGCAAATTCGAGGTCGACTTCTCGAACCCGGCCTATCCCCGCCCGGATTTCGACAGCCTCTACAACCTGACCATGATGGCGGTGAGGATCGGCGACCAGGCCCGCGCCGCAGACTACTACGCCGCGCACCACCGGCTGGCGCAGCGCTCCGACCTCCCGACCCTGCCGATCTACGACGCCAGCCTGTGCGCCACCGTGGCCAGCGCCCGCCACGCGCCCCGCGAGGTCCTGGCCTGCCTCGAACCCTACGGCGAGACCCTGGGCGCGGCCGCCTTCCTGTCGCGCGACATCCTGCCCCTGCGCGCCATCGCCCGCGCCCAGACCGGCCAGACCGGGGCCGCCCGCCGCGACCTGCGCCGCCTCCGCGCCGAGAACGCCGGGATCGAGACCGATCACGTCGAGGCCGAGGTGTTGTTCGCCGAGGGCCGCGCCGCCGAGGCCTACCGCATCCTCCGCGCCCACATGGAGCAGAGCGAGATCATCTCGGCCCGCAATTTCAGCGCCGGCATCCACCAGGTCACCGGCAACATGCAGCAGCAGCTCGCCGAGCGCCGCCGCCAGCTGGAGACGGCGCGTGACAACACCAACCTGCAGCGCGCGGTCATCGCCATCGGCGTGGTCTTCCTGCTGTTCGCCATCGGCACCGTGGTCTGGCTGTCGCGCCAGGCCGACCGGCTGCGCAAGGCCCAGCGCCGGGCCGAGGACGCCAACCGCGCCAAGAGCGAATTCCTCGCCAATATGAGCCACGAGATCCGCACCCCGCTGAACGGCGTCGTCTCGATGGCGGACTCCCTGACCCGGCGGCCGCTCGGCGCGCAGGAACGCGAGATGGTCGAACTGATCCGCTCCTCGGGCGTGACCCTCGAACGGCTGCTCTCCGACATCCTCGACAGCGCCAAGATCGAATCCGGCCAGGTGGCGATCGAGCCGGCGCCGTTCGATCTCGAGCAGCTGGTCGGCGACATCGGCGCCCTGTGGCGGGTCAAGGCCGAGGACAAGGGCGTGGCGCTGGAGGTCGAGTTCGACCCGGCCCTGTCCGGCCTCGTCGAGGGCGACGCGGTCCGCCTGCGCCAGGTGCTGACCAACCTCGTCAGCAACGCCCTGAAATTCACCAGCCAGGGATCGGTCAGCCTCGCCGTCCGGGCCGTGGAGGCCGGCGTCGCCTTCCGCGTCAGCGACACCGGCGTCGGCTTCGACACCGAGCAGCGCAGCCGCATCTTCCGGCGCTTCCAGCAGGCCGACGGCTCGATCACCCGCCGGTACGGCGGCACCGGCCTGGGCCTCGCCATCTCGACGACCCTGGTCGAGCTGATGGGCGGCGCCCTGGACTGCGAGAGCACCCCGGGCGAGGGCTCCAGCTTCTGGTTCGAAATCCCCCTGCCGCGCGTCGAACGGGCCCGGCCCCAGGCCGCGGCGCCGGAGGCCGTGGCCCGCGACCTGACCGCGGCCCCCCTGCGCATCCTTCTCGCCGACGACCACCCGGCCAACCGCAAGGTCGTCGAGATCATGCTGGGCGCGACCGACATGGAACTGGTCGCGGTCGAAGACGGCCTGCAGGCGGTCGAGGCCTTCAACGGCGGCGGTTTCGACCTGGTCCTGATGGACATGCAGATGCCGGTCATGGACGGGCTCAGCGCCACCGCCGCCATCCGCCGGCACGAGGCCGATCAGGGCCTCGCCCGCACCCCGGTGATCATGCTGACCGCCAACGCCATGGCCGAGCACGTCGAGGCGGGCCGCGCCGCCGGGGCCGACGCCCACCTGACCAAACCCGTCACCATGACCAGCCTGTTCGCCGCCATCGGCGCCGCGCTGGAGCCGCTCGGGGAAGCCGAGGCCGAGCTGGAGTCGGCCTGACCCCCATCGTCACCCTCGGGCTTGACCCGAGGGCCAGACCATCCGGTGCTCCGTGAAGAAGGCGCGGGCCCGCTCCAAAGGCCGCTCCTGTCGGACAGCTCGCCCCTGCATCTGGCCCTCGGGTCAAGCCCGAGGGTGACGCGCCTCACGGCCACTTCACCACCGGCGGCATCGAGCTGAGGATCGACTCCACATTGCCCCCGGTCTTCAGTCCGAACATGGTCCCGCGGTCGTACAGCAGGTTGAACTCGACGTACCGGCCGCGCCGCACCAGCTGCTCCTCGCGCTCCGCCGCCGTCCACGGCTCCACCATCCGGCGCGCGACGATCTCCGGATAGACCTTCAGGAAGGCCTCGCCGACGTCCTGGGTGAAGGCGAAGTCGCGGGCGCGGTCGCCGCTGTCCAGATGGTCGTAGAAGATGCCGCCGGTGCCGCGCGGCTCGTTGCGGTGGGGCAGCCAGAAATACTCGTCGCACCACGCCTTGAACTTCGCATGCCAGGCCGGGTCGTGGGCGTCGCAGGCGGCCTTCATCGCGGCATGGAAGGCCAGGGTGTCGGGATGGTCGTCCCGCCGCTCGGCGTCCAGCACCGGCGTCAGGTCCGCTCCGCCGCCGAACCAGCCCTGCGTCGTGGCGATGAAACGGGTGTTCATGTGCACCGCGGGCACGCGCGGGCTGACCGGGTGAGCGATCAGGCTGATCCCGGTGGCGAAGAAGCGCGGGTCCTCCGCCGCCCCCGGAACCGACCTGGCATAGTCGGCCGGAAAGGTCCCGTGCACGGTCGAGACATGCACCCCGACCTTCTCGAACAGCCGCCCGTGCATCATCCCCATGACCCCGCCGCCGCCTTCGCGCCGGTCCCAGGGCGTGCGCGTGAAACGGCCGGGTTCGCCGGGAAACAGATCGGCCGGCGCGGCATCCTCCAGCGCCTCGAACGCCGCATGGATTCGATCCCGCAAGGCTTCGAACCAGGCGCGGGCTTCGGTCTTCTGCGGGGCGAGCGGGTCGGCGTCGGTCATGGCGAGGCTTCTATGCGGTCCGCACGACCCGGTGAAGTGCGGCGCTTTCATCCGGCGGACGTGGCCGGCCCTCGTCACCTCCCCATCGCTCCACGACTCCCACGCGCTGGTTCATCACAAAGGCCGCGAAGAAGGCGCGAAGGACACGAAGGGAGCCTGCCCGGTCCCCCTTCGCGGGCCCTTGCCCGCCTTCAAAGAAAGGCGTGTCCCTGCCGGGAGCCGCAAGGCCGCCGGCCCCCTTCGTGTCCTTCGTGCCGTCTTCCTTCGTGCCCTTCGTGACGAACCTCGGCGCCCGACCCCGTGACGCTGTGCTGACAATCCGGGAATTCATAGTCGGGTTCAGCGGATAATCTCGCGCCCGATCAACGACATGGCGGATTCCCGACCCCGTCTTCCCGCCGCAGCAGCCGGCAGGCGCATAATGCTCCGGTTCGTCACGTCCCGGCGGGCGCGGTCTTTGACATCAGGTTCACGGCTGCCGGGCGCGCTGTCCGGACGAACGCGGCGCACTCAACGCACTCTGTGCACTCTATGCACTCTATGCACTCTACGGACGCTATGGACGCTACGGACTGTTTTTTCCGCCAGGCTCGACCGTTGACGCGTCGCCTCCGTCTGCCACTGTCGGGCATCGCTTCCGGGAGCCTGTGATGATCCGCGCCGCCCTTCTCTCCACCGTCGCCGCCGTGATGGCCGCCGCTCCCGCCATGGCCCAGGACGCCGCCGCCGCCCGGCGCATCCTCGAGCGCACGCCGCTGATCGACGGCCACAACGACCTGCCCTGGGCCCTGCGCCAGCAGCACGGTAATGACCCGCACGCTGTCGACCTGACCACCAACCTCGACGCCTCGACGGCCCTGCACACCGATATCCCCCGCCTGCGCGCCGGCGGCGTCGGCGGCCAGTTCTGGTCGGTCTATGTCCCCGCCAGCCTCACGCCCGTCGAGGCGGCCAAGGCCACCTTCGAGCAGATCGACACCGTCAAGCGCATCGTCGCCGCCCACCCCGACGTGTTCGAGCTGGCGACCACCGCCGACGACATCCAGCGCATCCACCGGCGCGGCCGTATCGCCTCCCTGATCGGCATGGAAGGCGGCTATTCGATCGACGACTCGCTCGGGCTGCTGCGCGAGTTCCACGACGCCGGGGCCCGCTACATGACCCTGACCCACTCGACGACCACGACCTGGGGCGACAGCGCCACCGACGCGCCGAAATGGGGCGGGCTCAATCCTTTCGGCGAAGAGGTCGTCCGCGAGATGAACCGTCTCGGCATGATGGTCGACCTCAGCCACGTCTCCGAGGAGACCATGCTGGACGCCATGCGGGTGTCCGAGGCGCCGGTGATCTTCTCCCATTCCTCGGCCCGCGCCGTCACCGCCCACCCGCGCAACGTGCCGGACAGCGTGCTGCGCCTGATGGCCGAGGACGGCGGCGTGGTCATGGTCACCTTCGTTCCCGGCTTCATCAGCGAGACCGTCCGGGCCTGGAGCGCCGCCCGCTCGGCCGAGGACGCCCGGCTGAAGTCGCTGAACCCCGGCGATCCCGCCGCCGTCGCCGCCGGGTTGCAGGCCTGGATGGCGGCCCATCCCACGCCCCGCGCCGGGATCGCCGACGTCGTCGCCCACATCCAGCACGTCCGCGACGTGGCCGGCATCGACCACGTCGGCCTCGGCGGCGACTTCGACGGCGTGTCCGCCCTGCCGGACGGGGTCGACGGCGTCGACGCCTACCCCCGCATCCTCGCCGCCCTGATGGCCAATGGCTGGAGCGAGGCCGACATCCGCAAGCTGGCGGGCGAGAACATCCTGCGCGTCATGCGCGCTGTCGAGGCGGTGGCCGGCAGCCGGGAGGATGACAGGCCCAGCCTGGCCCGCCTGCCGGACGAAGGCGCGCCCGAGTAGCCTCAGCCCCCGGTCTGCCTCAGCCCCTCCCACAGGGCGATCCCGGCGCTGACCGACAGGTTCAGTGACCGCGCCCCCGGCCGGATCGGGATCACCACCCGCGCATCGGCCGCTGCATGCACAGGATCCGGCGCCCCGGCGGTCTCGCTGCCGAACAACAGGGTGTCGCCGGCCTCGAAGCGGAAATCGTCCAGCGGCGTCGCCCCCCTGGTCGTGAACAGCACCAGTCGTCCCGGCCCCCGGTCGCGCTGGAAATCGTCCCAGCCGGCGTGCCTGACCATGTGCCCCAGCGGGCCGTAATCGAGCGCCGCCCGCTTCATCGCCCGGTCGTCGAAACGAAAGCCGGTGGGCTCGATGACGTGCAGTTCCACCCCGAAACAGGCGCCCAGACGGATGCAGGCGCCCACGTTCTGCGGAATGGCCGGTTGAAAAAGGGCGAGACGCATTCTAAGGCCCTCATACGCGCGGCCCGGGGGCTTGTCGCGGCTCGATTTGCGAGCGTTTCTCACGAGACGCCAGCACCTTGCGGCGATGCGCCGCAAAGCCGGGCCGGGCCAGCCATCGGGGAGTCCGCTAAAGGAACGACAGCGTTGAAACGGCGCGCCGCAGGGCGACGCCGCCAACGGCTCAGGAGACGAATCGGTGGCTGCAGACCAGGGCGATCCGAACCATCAGGATCCCAATCGTAGAGACTTCATCCACATCGCAGCCGGCGCGGCCGCGGTGGGGGCCGGGGCCATGGCCGCATGGCCGCTGGTCAATTCGATGAACCCGGCCGCCGACACCCTGGCGCTGTCGACCATCGAGTTCGACCTGACCAAGGTCCAGGAAGGCCAGCAGGTCGTCATCAAATGGCAGGGCAAGCCGGTGTTCGTGCGCTATCGCACCCCGGCCGAGGTCGAGCGCGCCCGCGCCGACGACCGCGCCGGCCTCAAGGACCCGGAGACCGACGCGGACCGCGTCAAGCCGGGCCACCAGCAGTATCTCGTCGTTCTCGGCTCCTGCACCCACCTGGGCTGCGTGCCGACCTTCGGCGCCGGCGATTACGGCGGCTGGTTCTGCCCCTGCCACGGATCGCACTACGACACCTCGGGCCGCATCCGGAAGGGTCCGGCGCCGAAGAACCTGGTCGTGCCGACCTATGACTACGTGTCCGACACCCGCGTGAAAATCGGCTGAGGACGGGCGAGAAAACGATGAGCGATCACGAATCCACCTATGTCCCCAAGACCGGCGTCGAGAAGTGGCTGGACAGCCGCCTGCCGATCGTCCGCTTCGGCGCCGACTACATGGCGCTGCCCACCCCGAAGAACCTGAACTACTGGTGGACCTTCGGCGGCATCCTGGCCCTCTGCCTCGTCGTGCAGATCGCCACGGGCGTCATCCTGGCCATGCACTATGTGCCCAACACCGAGATGGCCTTCGCCTCGGTCGAGCGCATCATGCGTGACGTCAACGGCGGCGACATCATCCGCTACACCCACGCCAACGGGGCCTCGATGTTCTTCATCGCGGTCTACCTGCACATGCTGCGCGGCCTCTACTACGGCTCCTACAAGGCCCCGCGCGAGATGATCTGGATCGTCGGCTGCGTGATCTTCTTCCTGATGATCGCCACCGCCTTCCTCGGCTATGTCCTGCCGTGGGGCCAGATGTCGTTCTGGGGCGCTGAGGTGATCACCAACCTGATCGGGGCGATCCCGCTGGTCGGCGAGCCGATCCTGGTCTGGCTGCGCGGCGGCCCGGCCATCGACAACGCCACGCTGAACCGCTTCTTCTCGCTGCACTACCTGCTGCCGTTCGTCATCGCCGGCTGCGTCGTGCTGCACCTCTGGGCCCTGCACCACGCCGGCCAGAACAATCCGGTCGGCATCCTGATCCCCAAGGACCGGATGAAGAAGGACACCGTGCCGTTCCACCCGTATTTCACGGTCAAGGACGGCTTCGCAATCATCCTCTTCCTGATGCTGTTCGCCCTGTTCGTCTTCTTCATGCCGAACGCCCTGGGCCACGCCGACAACTACATCCCGGCCAATCCGCTGCAGACGCCGGCGCACATCGTGCCCGAGTGGTACATGCTGCCGTTCTACGCGATCCTGCGCGCCATCCCCGACAAGCTCGGCGGCGTCATCGCGATGTTCGGCGCCATCGGCGTGCTGTTCGTCCTGCCGTGGCTGGATACGTCCAAGGTGCGCTCGATGCGCTACCGCCCGGCGATGCGGACCTTCTTCATCATCTTCGTGCTGGTCGGCATGGGTCTGGGCTGGTGCGGGGCCCAGCTTCCCGACGCGCCGGTGATCCCGGGCATGCCCAGCTTCACCCTCTTTGACGGCGCGCTGAACAGCTACCTGTGGCTGACCCGCCTGCTGACCTTCTATTACTTCCTGTTCTTCCTGGTGCTGATGCCGCTGGTCGGCCTGCGCGAGACCCCGCGGCCGATCCCGGCGACCATCTCCGAGCCGGTCCTGCCGGGCGGGGACGCCATGACCGCCGCCGCCCCGGCCTCGCCCGAGAAGAAGGGCTGAGAGCGACCATGACCCTCGAGACTTCGATGCGTTCGATGAAAAAGACCCTGGTCCTGATCGCCGCGGCGGCCGGCCTGACGCTCGCCGCCCAACCGGCGCTGGCGTCCGGCGGCGCGGCCCACCCGCGCAGCGGCGGCTTCAGCTTCGAAGGGCCCTTCGGCACCTTTGACCAGGGCCAGCTGCAGCGCGGCTACAAGGTCTATCGGGAAGTTTGCGCGTCCTGCCACAGCATGGACCTGATGCATTTCCGCACCCTGGCCGAGCCCGGCGGCCCGTTCTACGACGAGCATCAGGCCAATCCGGCCGAGAACCGCTTCGTCAAGGTGCTCGCCGCCGAGGTCCAGGTGCCGGACATCGACAGCGAGACCGGCGAGCCGATCATGCGCGACGCCGTCCCGGCCGACCGCTTCCCCAACCCGTATCCGAACGCCACGGCCGCGGCCGCGGGCAACGGCGGTGCGGCCCCGCCGGACCTTTCGGTCATGGCCAAGGCCCGCCACGACGGCGCGAACTACATCTACTCGTTGCTGTCCGGTTACCGGACCCCGCCCGCCGGCCTCGAGATCCGCCCGGGCCAGTACTACAACCCGTACATGGCCGGCGACCTGACGCCGTTCGTGGCCGAGGGCGCCCATGTGCCGGAGGGCGGTTTCATCGCCATGCCGCCGCCGCTGATGGACGGCCAGGTGACCTATGACGACGGCTCGAAAGAGACGGTCGACCAGTACGCCAAGGACGTCGCCGCCTTCATCGCCTGGGCGTCGGACCCCAGGCAGGTCCAGCGCAAGCAGTCGGGCCTCGGCGTGCTGATCTTCCTCTTCCTGTTCGCGGGCGTCACCTACGTCAGCTACCGCCGCATCTGGAAGGGCGTGGCGCACTAGCCAGCGCCGCTTTCCACGGATCGACAAATCCGCCGGAGCCCCTGCTCCGGCGGGTTTTTCATGCGCTATTGCCATCCAAGAAAAAGAACTTTATGACATAAAGCATAGAGGGAGGATCACCATGTCCAGAAGCTCAGTGATTGCCATGGCGGCCGCGGCCGCGTGTCTTCTGCTCGCCGCCCCGGCTACGGCCACGGCCCAGGACGTCCTGCCGGCGGGGACCCAGGAACAGCGTGACGCCATGCAGGCGTTGTCCTGGATGGATGGCGAGTGGGTCGGCGAGGCGACGATCTTCATGGGTCCGGGCGCGGGCGCCGGCCATCCGCACACCGAGCGGATCGGACCCATCCTCGGCGGCTCGATCAAGGTCATCGAAGGGCGCAGCGCCGGCTCGGCCGACGGGTCACCGGCCTTCAACGCCTTCGCGATCGTCTCATGGGACGACGCCGCCGACCGCTACATGATGCGCTCCTACGCCAACGGTCATGCCGGCGACTTCCCGCTGGAGGCCACGGCGGACGGCTTCAGCTGGACCACCCCGGCCCGGGGCGGCGAGATGCGCTACGTCACCACCTTCAAGGATGGCGAATGGGTCGAGGTCGGACACTTCGCGATGCCCGGCCGTGATCCGATGAAGGTGATCGAGCTACGCCTGCGCCGCCGGGGGGCTACCGACTGGCCGGCGGGCGATCCGGTCATCCCGTGATCGACAGGCGGCGACCGACGCCCTAACGTCCCGCCGGGTTTGTTCATCGGCTGAGGGTCTCGTTTCATGCGTCTGCTCGCCTTCGTGGCCGCGCTCTGCGCCGGCGCGCTGCTTTCGTCCTGCGCTCCCACGATCAGCGCGAGTCCATTCCCGTGGGCCGGCACGATGTCGCCGGCTCCGGAGATCGACGCCGCACAGCTGTCGGAACATGTGCGAATCCTGTCCGACGACAGCTACCAGGGCCGCGGCATCGGCACGCCGGCCGAGGACATGGTCGTTCGCTATCTGAGCGAACAGTACGCCGCCGCCGGCTTCGAGCCCGGCGGGCCCAACGGCGGCTGGACCCAGGACGTCACGCTGAACCGCTTCACCGCCTCCAACATCCGCGCCGGCTTCAAGATCGGCGGCGAGACCATCCCGCTGGCGCAGGGCCAGCAGATCGTCGTCTCGACCCGCCTGCCGGGCAGCCATGTGATGCTGGCGGACGCGCCGCTGGTCTTCGTCGGCTACGGCATCAAGGCGCCCGAGCGGAACTGGGACGACTTCAAGGACGTCGACGTCCGCGGCAAGGTCATCGTCGTGCTGGTCAACGACGCCGACTTCGAACAGCCGGAGCTGAACACCTTCAACGGCCGGGCCATGACCTACTACGGTCGCTGGACCTACAAGTACGAGGAGGCCGCGCGTCAGGGCGCCGCGGGCGTCATCATCGTGCACGAGACCGCCCCCGCCTCCTACGGCTGGGCGACCGTCACCAACAGCTGGTCGGGTCCGCAGTTCGACATTGTGCGCCAGAACGCGGCGGCCGAGCGCGTGTCGATGGAGAGCTGGATTCAGCGGGACGTGGCCGTCGACCTGTTCCGCCGGGCGGGACTCGATTTCGAGGTCCTGAAAACCCAGGCGCGCAGCCGCGACTTCCGGCCCGTCACCCTCGACGGCGCGACCTTCAGCGGCATGTTCGACGTCGCCACAAGCCAGATCACCACGAAGAATGTCATCGCCCGCCTGCCGGGTACGACCCATCCGGATGAGTCCATCCTCTACACCGCCCACTGGGACCACATCGGCGTGGGTGAACCGGACGCCAGTGGCGACGCCATCTTCAACGGAGCGGTCGACAACGCCACCGGCACCGCCGGCCTGCTGGAACTGGCGCGGGTCTGGGGCGCGGGCCCCCGCCCCGAGCGCTCCATCGTGATGGTCAGCTTCACCGCCGAGGAAAGTGGCCTGCTGGGTTCGGAATTCTACGCCGCCAACCCCGTCTATCCGCTCGAGAAGACTGTGGCCGGCTTCAACATGGACGCCATGAACGTCTATGGCCGCGTCGCTCACCTCGGAGTCATCGGCTATGGCCAGTCCGAGCTGGACGAGCGACTGACCGCCGCGGCCGGGCGTCAGGGCCGCACCGTCACGCCGGACGAGAATCCGGCCGCCGGCAGCTATTTCCGCAGCGATCATTTCCCGCTCGCCAAGCGCGGCGTGCCCATGGCCTACGCCGAGGGCGGCGGTGATTTTCGCGATGAGCCGGTCGCCGCCCGCGAGGCCGCCCGGGACGAATACGGGGCCCGCCGCTACCACCAGGCCGACGACGAGTGGTCGCCCGACTGGGACCTGCGCGGCCAGATCGAGGATCTCGAGGTCGCCCTGTGGATCGGTCGGGATCTGGCCAACAGCCGTGACTGGCCCGGCTGGAAGCCGGGCTCGGAGTTCGGCCCGGCCCGGGCGGCGAGCGCGGCCGCACGCCGCTGAGCCGCCGCGTCGCGGCCGCGCTGCGGACATGACGAAAACTTAATGGGCGGGCCGCCGGGGCCGCCCTAGAGTGCGCCCCATCAATCCGGGGATGGAGTTTCCCATATGCTTCGCAAGATGATGGGCGGCGTCGCCGTCGCCGCCGTTCTGCTGTCCGCCGGACTGGCGTCCGCCCAGGACTTCTCCGCCGAGCGGATCAGCAACGACATCCGCGCCATCAGCGCCGACGCCTTCCAGGGCCGCTACCCAGGCAGCGAGGGCGAGCGGATGACGCTGGCCTGGCTGCAGGCGCAGTACGAGGCGATGGGGCTCCAGCCCGGCGGCCCCGATGGCCAATGGCTGCAGGAAGTGACGCTGAACCGCTTCACGCCGGTGGCGGGCGCCGCCAGCGCCAGCTGGACCGGCCCGGACGGCGTCAGCCATTCGCTGACCGTCGGGACCGACGTCACCCTGCGCGCCATCTCCAACGACGGCCGCGCCTCGATCAGCAACGCTCCGGTGGTCTTCGCCGGCTACGGCATCAGCGCGCCGGAGCGGAATTGGGACGACTACGGCGACATGGACGTGCGCGGCAAGGTCGTGGTGGTGATCAGCGGCGAGCCCGAGGGCGACGTGTTCAACGGCGAGTATGACACCAACTACCAGTCCGCCGCCTACAAGGCCGACGAAGCGGTCCGCCGCGGCGCAGTCGGCATCGTCACGCTCGTCACGGAGCCGGCCGACTCGCAGACCTGGCGCCGGGCGGCCCAGTTCGCGAACCGCACCCGCACGATGACCCCGGGTGCGGCTGACCTCGAATTCTCCATGGCCGTCAATCACGACGTGGCCCTGCAGTGGGCCACGGCGGCCGGCCTGGACATGGCGCAACTGGGCTCCATCGGCTCGGGCGCCTTCAAGGCGGTGCCGCTGAACGGCGTCACCCTGTCGGTCGCGACCCAGGAAACCATCGACCCGCTGGTCACCCACAACCTGCTGGCCCGCATTCCCGGAACCGAGCGCCCGGACGAGACCATCATCTACTCGGCCCACTGGGACCACGTCGGCGTCGGCGGGGACCACGTCAGTCCGGTCTCGACTACCGAAGACAACATCTACAACGGGGCCTGGGACAACGCGTCGGGCACCATCGGCGTGCTCGAGATGGCCCGCCAGATCAGCGCCGCCCCGCGGCCGGAGCGCTCCATCGTCTTCGCCCATATGGCGGCCGAGGAGATGGGCCTGATGGGCGCCTACGGTTACGCCGCCGATCCGGTCTATCCGCTGGAAACCACTGTGGCGGACATCAACATCGACATGCTGCCGCTGTCGGGACCGACGAAGGACATCCCGATCTTCGGCAAGGGCCAGAACGACCTTGAGGACCGCTTGCAGGCCCTGGCCGAGCCGCTGGGCCGCTATGTTTCCGACGACCACATGCCGGAACAGGGCTTCTACTACCGCTCCGACCACTTCCCCTTCGCCCGCATGGGCGTGCCGGCGATCATGCCGTGGCACGGCTGGGACTGGGTCGAGGGCGGGCGTGAAGCCGGCGAGGCCGCCTGGCGCGCCAAATTCGCCGCCGACTACCACAAGCCCTCGGACGAATGGTCGGCGGACTGGAACCTGACCTCGGCGGTCGAGAACCTGACCCTGCTGTACCACCTCGGCCTCGACCTCGCGAACAGCGAGGATTGGCCGGGCTGGAAGCCGACCTCCGAGTTCGCCTCGGTCCGCGCCCGCTCGGACGCCGCGCGTCAGTGAGCGTGACGATACGGCCCCTGACCGGCGACGGCTCGCCGCCGGTCGAGGGCTCGTATCCGCAGGCGGTGGAGGTCACCGGACCCACCCGTTGGCTCTACCTGTCCGGCCAGATTCCGGTCGGGTCGGACGGGTCGCTCGCCAGCGATTTCACCCGCCAGTGCGAGCAGGTGTGGGACAATATCGAGACCCAGCTGGCCGCCGCCGGCATGACGCTGGACAATCTGGTCAAGGTCACGACCTTCCTCTCGGACCGACGCTACGCGCTCGAGAACCGTGAAGTGCGGGTGCGTCGGCTCGCGGGACGTCAACCGGCCCTGACGGTGATCGTCACCGGCATCTTCGATGAGGCGTGGCTGGTCGAGATCGAGGCGGTGGCGGCGGCGTAACGTCGCCTTGCGCCCGGCGCCGGCGCGCCGCACCGTCCACCGATGAGCCGCTGGTCTCCGCAACCCTGTCCAGACGAGCCGGACGGCCTGATCCTGTTCGACGGGGTCTGCGTGTTCTGCTCGCGATGGGTGCGGTTCGTGATGCGGCTGGACCGCGAGCGTCGCTTCCGCTTCCTGCCCATCCAGACGGAACGTGGGCGGGCGCTCGCCAGCCGTTACGGGATCGATCCGGATGCGCCGCAGACCAATGCCGTTCTGTGGGGCGGACGCATCTTCTTCAAGTCGGACGCCGCCCTGACGGTGCTGGGCGCATTCCCCGAAACCGCGCCGCTCGCTGCGCTGAAGATTGCGCCGAGGGGCTTGCGCGACCCGATCTATGACCTGGTCGCACGCAATCGGTACCGCATCTTCGGCCGGACCGATCAGTGCATGGCGCCGTCGCCGGAAGACAGCGACCGCTTCCTGTCATGACCCGGGTGCTGGTGGTCGGCGCAGGCGGTGTGTTCGGCTCCCGCCTGTGCGAGGGGCTGCTGCGGAGCGGCTATGGGGTGGTCGTGGCGGGGCGCTCTCTGGACCGCGCCGAAGCGGTGGCCGCGCGGCTCAGGGGCGGCGCCCCGGGCCCAGTCGTGGAGGTCGCCGCGCTCGACACGGCGACGGTCACGGCCGAGGCGCTGAAGGCGACAGGGGCCGCGATCGTCGCCGATGCGGCGGGGCCGTTTCAGGGCGCGGAGCCGACCGTCGCCCGGGCGGCCATCGCGGCGGGACTGCACTACGTCGATCTCGCCGACGGCCGGGACTTCGTCGCAAGCTTCTCGGCGCTGGACGAGGCGGCCAAGGCCGCGGGTGTGGTCGCCCTGTCCGGCTGCAGTTCCACGCCGGCGCTGTCCAATACGGTGCTCGATCGGCTGACCGCCGGATGGCGCGAGATCGTCTCGGTCGAGGCGGCGATCTCGCCCGGCGCGAGGGCCCCGCGTGGCCTGTCGGTCATGCGCGCCATCCTGTCGTGGATCGGCCGTCCGGTACGGGTTTTCGAGAACGCCGGCTGGACCGTGCGGCCGGGCTGGGGCGGGCTGTATCGCCGGGACTTCGGCCGCGCCGGCCGGCGGCGGGTGTCGTTGTGCGAGACGCCCGATCTGGACCTCCTGCAGACCCGGTTCCAGCCGCGCCAACGGGCGCTGTTTCTGGCCGGCCTGGAGCCGTGGCCCGCCCATCTGGGTGCATGGTTGCTGGGAGGGCTGGTGCGGTTGTTGCGGTTCGATCCCTTGCCTCTGGCTCGCCTGCTGGTGCGGCTGTCCGGCTGGGCGGCGCCGCTTGGATCGGATCGCGGCGCCATGCGGGTCGAGGCCTATGGCGTGGATGGCGAAGGCCGCGCCGCGCGGGCCGTCTGGCGACTGGTCGCCGAGCCCGGCGAGGGTCCGGTGACCCCCAGCCTCCCGGCGCTGGCGGCGATCAAGGCCATCGCGGCGGGGCGTGTCGGGTCCGGAGCCCGGCCCTGCGTCGGAGTGCTGGCGCTGGAGGACATCGTCGCGGAGATGGCGCCGCACGGTCTGGAGACGGAGACAATCGCGGAGCGGGGCGCGATCTACGCCCGCGCCATCGGACCGGCCTTCGACACCCTGCCGGTGGCGATCCGGGCGCTGCACGAAACGCCCGGCCGATCAGTGTGGCGGGGCGAGGCGACGACCGAAGGCGCGACGGGGCCGCTCGCCGCCTTCGTCGCGGCGGTCGTGGGTTTCCCGAAAGCGCAGGCGGCCTGTCCGGCTGAGGTCACAATCGACGCCGACGGCGACCGCTCGGTCTGGCGCCGCCGCATCGGCGGCCACGCCTTCGCCAGCGTGCTGTCGGCGCCGCGCGTGGGCGGGCGCGTCTGCGAACGGTTCGGGCCGCTGAGCATGGAGCTGCGTCTGGTCCCGGAAGCCGGGCGTCTGGTCTACCGTGTCGAAGGCTGGCGTGTCGGGCCGATCCCGCTGCCGCGCGCGCTGGCCCCGTCCACCCGCGCCCATGAGGAGGTCGATGCGCAGGGCCGCTTCGTCTTCGACGTCGAGATATCCGCGCCGCTGATCGGTCGGCTGGTGCGCTACCGCGGCTGGCTGGTGCGCGGGCGCTAGCCCCGCTTCCTTACGAACACCGTCCCCGCGGAATAGCCCGCTCCGAAGCTGCAGATCAGGCCGACGTCGCCAGGCGCGAAGCCATCGCTGTGCAGGTGGAAGGCGATGATCGATCCGGCCGAGGAGGTGTTGGCGTAGTCGTCGAGGATGATGACGTTTTCCTCGGGCGTCGGCTCGCGGCCCAGCACCTTGCGGCCGATGAACTGGTTCATGTTGATGTTGGCCTGGTGCAGCCACAGCCGCTTCAGCTGGTGCGGGTCGAGGCCCAGCTCGACGGCATGATCGACGATCATCTCAGAGACCATCGGCACCACGTCCTTGAACACCTTGCGGCCCTGCTGGACGAACATCTTGTCGGTGAGGCCGGTCGGGGAGACGGGTTCGGCCTCTCCGGTCGGCAGGGCGGCCTTGTTGAGGAAGCCGAAATTGTTGCGGATGTTGTTCGACATCACGGTCTTCAGCCGCGTGCCGAGGATTTCCCAGCCGTCGGTCGCCTGTTCCTCCGCCTCGATGATCACGGCGGTGGCGACGTCGCCGAAGATGAAGTGGCTGTCGCGGTCCTTGAAGTTCAGGTGGGCCGAGCAGACTTCCGGATTGACCATCAGCACCGCCTTGACCGAGCCGGACGCGATGAAATCGGCCGCCGTCTTGATGCCGAAGGTGGCCGAGCTGCAGGCCACGTTCATGTCGAAGGCGAAGCCCTCGATGCCGAGCGCCTGCTGCACCTCGATGGCCATGGCGGGGTAGGGGCGCTGCATGTTGGAGGCGGCGCAGAGGACGGCGCCGATCTCGCTGACCGGCTTGCCCCAGCGGGCAATGGCGTCCTGTGCGGCCTTGACCGCCATCTCGGCGAGGATCGACAGTTCGTCGTTGGGCCGCTCGGGCAGGTTCGGGACCATGCGCGACGGATCGAGGATGCCGACCTTGTCCAGGACGAAACGCGACTTGATGCCCGACGCCTTCTCGATGAACTCGACCGACGAGGAGGTCAGCGGCTCCATCTCGCCGGCCTCGATGGCGTCGGCGTGATCGGCGTTGAAGCGGTCGGCGAAGGCGTTGTAGGCCGCGACCAGTTCTTCGTTCGAGATGGACTGTTCCGGCGTGAACAGGCCCGTGGCGGCGATGACGGCTTTGGACACTGTGGGCGTTCCTATCGCTCGGCGCCCGGCGCCTCGCTGGTGGGGCGCGGGTCTTGTTTCTGAACGGACTAGATAGGCCGGTCTGAAGGCGAGGTCGAGGCGGCGGCGTGGCGGGCCAGCAGGCGGTGGGCGGCGTCGAGGTGCAGCCGCTCGACCATCCGGTAGCCGACGCGGATCGCCCCCTTGCCCTCCGCCTCGGCCGTGGCGAAGGCGGCGACAACCTCGCGGGCCCGGGCGACCTCCTCGGGCGACGGCGAAAAGGCAGCGTTTGCAGCGGCGATCTGGTTCGGATGGATCAGGCTCTTGCCGTCAAAGCCGAAGGCCCGGCCTTGGCGACATTCCGCCTCCAGCCGATCCGAGTCGTCGGTGGCGTTGACGACGCCGTCGATGGCCAGAAGACCATGGCCGCGCGCGGCGGCGACCACGGCCGCGAGCCACGGTTTCAACGGCTCACGATCAGGCCCGAGCACCAGGTTCATCCGCTCGCCGAAGTCATTGATGCCCAGCATCAGCGCCGCCAGGGGAGCCCCCGCGCCGGCGATCGAGTCGAGTCGCAGCACGGACAAGGGGGTCTCGATCATGATCCACAGAGGCATGCCCTCCGGCAGGCGGGCCGCGGCCTCTCGCACGGCCTCGGCGCTCTCGATCTTGGGCGCGACCACGAAATCCGGCTTCGAGCCGGACAGGGCGACCAGATCGTCGGCGCCCCACGGCGTGTCGAGTCCGTTCACCCGGACGCCCACCCGCCCGCGGAAGCCCCCGGCCTCCAGGGCCGCAACCGCCGCTTGCCGCGCCTCCGCCTTGGCGTCCGGGGCGACGGCGTCCTCAAGGTCGAGGATCACCGCGTCGCAATCGAGTCCCCGGGCCTTCTCGATCGCCCGAGCATTGCTGGCGGGCAGATAAAGGACGGAGCGGACCAGCTGCATCAGACCCGGCCCGTGACAGGGATCAGTGCGCCGGTGATCGCCCGGCTCTCCGGCGAGGCGAGGAACAGCATCACCCGGGCGAGATCGGCCGGCTGGACCCATTTCGCCGGATCTGCGTCGGGCATGTCCTTGCGGTTCTGACCCGTGTCCAGGATGGACGGCAGGACGGCGTTCACGGTGACCGAGGTCGACTTCAATTCCTCAGCGAGGCTTTCGGTCAGCCGGTGGACGCCGGATTTGGAGGCGGCGTAGGCCCCCATGCCCGCGGCGCTCTTCAGGGCGGCGTTGGCGCCGACATTGACGATCCGGCCTTCCGGAGACCGCTTGAGGTGCGGCAGGGCGGCGCGGCTGGCGTTCAACGCCGTCTTCAGGTTGAGGGCGAACATCCGGTCCCAGGCCGGCGCGGCGTCGTCCACGCCCTGCCAGACGAAACCGCCGGCGATGTTGAGCAGGGCGTCGATCCGGCCGAACCGTTCGACAACCGCTGCGATCGCCCGGTCCGCCGCCGCGGCCTCGGTCAGATCGACTCCGCCGACCTCCAGCACGCCCGCCGGGACCGGCAGGCCGGAGGCGTGGTCGATCACCGCCACGTTCAGGCCGTCGGCGAGCGCCGCCTCGACCACCGCTCGGCCCAGAACCCCGTGCCCCCCCGTGACGGCAATGGTGCGGGTCATGCGAAATTCTCCAGACGGGTTGGTGAAGGCCAGAGGCGGGCGGCCCCGCGCACGCCCGACGAATCGCCCCAGCGGGCCGGAGCGATGCGCCCGCGCCACGCATCGGTGAAGGCATGGCGTTCGACGATCGGGGGCAGGGCGGCGTAGAGCTCCTCGACATTCGAAAGCCCGCCGCCGAGGACGAAGGCGTCCGGATCGATCAGGTTGACGACCATGGCGATGGCCCGGCCCAGCCGCTCGATGCACAGGTCCAGCGATCGCCGCGCCTCCGCCTCGCCCCCGCGCGCCGCCGCGACGATCTCTTCGGCTGTCAACGACTGGCCCGTCCGTTCGAAATGGTCCCGTTGCAGGCCGGTGCCCGACACCCATGTCTCCAGACATCCGTTCAGCCCGCACCAGCAGGCCGGGCCGGGCGCCTCTTCGGCCGATGGCCACGGGAGGGAGGTGTGGCCCCACTCGCCGGCCACCCCGTTGGCCCCTTCGAGAAGCGCCCCGTTCACCGCCACGCCGCCGCCGCAGCCGGTGCCGAGGATGATGGCGAACACCACCGCCTTGCCGGCCGCCGCTCCGTCGACCGCTTCTGAAAGCGCGAGGCAGTTGGCGTCGTTGGCCAGCCGCACCGGCCGCCCCAGCGCCTGCTCCAGGTCCTGCGGGAAGGCGCGGCCATTCAGCCAGGTCGAGTTGGCGTTGCGCATCAGGCCGCTCGTCGGAGACACCGATCCCGGCGCCGCCACGCCGATGGGGCCGCTGGCGCCCGTCTCCGCCTCGACGGCCGCGATCAGCCGGGCGACCGTCTGAAGGGCGGCGTCATAATCCCCGGGGTTGCGCTCCCGGCGGCGGGCTACAAAGGCGCCGTCGTCGCCGACGACCGCCGCCTCGATCTTGGTGCCGCCGAAGTCGATGCCGATCCGCATGGCCTGAGGCTTAGCAGATGATCAGGCGGCGAACACCCGGGCCATCAACCGTTCGAGCGCCTCCGCATCGACGCCGTCGAAGGCGCCCGTTTCGGTTGCGTCGACGTCCAGGACGGCGATCAGGCGACCCGCCCCATCATGCACCGGAACGACGATCTCGCTGGCCGAACGGCTGTCGCAGGCGATATGGCCCGGGAAGGCGTTGACGTCCTCGACGATCTGCGTGGACCGGTCCCGCGCCGCCGTCCCGCAGACGCCGCGACCGAAGGCGATGCGCAGGCAGCCCAGCGTGCCCTGATAGGGGCCCACCACCAGTTCTTCGGCGCGGTCTGGGTCGACCACATAGAAGCCGGTCCAGAAGAAGGCGGGGAAGGCGTCGGCGAGCATCGACCCGACCGTCGCCATCCGCGCGGTCAGGTTCGGCTCCCCGTCCAGCACCGCCAGGATCTCCGCCTCTAATTCGGCATAACGGGCGGCCTTGTCGGCGGGGCGATCGTCACGGGCGACGTAGGACATCGGGAGAGCTCCGGGGATACTGCCGAGGCATATAGGGGTCGCTAGCGGCGGACGCGAGGGCCGGGTTTCCCCTCTCAGGGGAAATACAAACCGCTGATTCGCGTGGACAACTTTCGCCGAGTCACAAAATGGCCGTGATGCGGCAACGCTTTGTCGCGAAACGGCGTTAACCTTGACAGACAGTTAACTGGACCGGAGTGTCCGGTCGCGCAAAGCTTAACGGGCGAGCCGGGGGACGCCCGCTCCAGTTGGTGCGAGGTTGTATGGGCGAGGGCGAGGCCAACAAGACCGACCGCGGCCGGTTCGACCGGTCGCGCGGGCCCGTCGCCATCGCGGCGATCGCCGGCGTGCTGGCGCTCACGGCGTTCGGCATGGCGTCCTGCGGCGACCGCGGCAGCGGCATACGCTTCTGGCAGCGCGCCGACGCCAGCTCCAACGCCTGTCCGCGTCCGGCGTCGCTGACCGGTTCCGAATTCAACGCCCAGGAGACCGGGCTTCGCGCTCTGCGCCGGGCCGCCTTCCGCGGGGACTTCTTCGCCCAGCTGGAGCTGGGATCGCGCTACGCAGCCCTGCGCGCCACCGACAAGAACATCGAGGACCCGATCGAGAGCGCCACCTGGTACGCCATGGCGCTGGCCAACGACGAGGGCTACGCCCCGATCAACCGGGTCGACCGCGGCGGCTTCGGCGGCTGGCGGCCGCTGTCGAAATACGACGACTGCCGCGCCTTCGAGCGGCACACGGCCTACCAGCGCCTGGACCGTCAACTGGGCCAGATGACCCGGGAAGAGCAGGAGTCGGTTCGAGACCGGGTCGTCTACATCCTGTCGACCCAGGACGCGGAGGGCTTCCGCACCCTGGCGCGGCTCCATGACGGCCTGTACGGCCCGTTCGGCGAACCCGAGGACAACCGCGAGGCGCGCGAGGCCTGGGGCCGCGGCAGCGGCGGGCCGGACACCCGCGACCGCCGCCGGCGCGGCTATCTGGCGGCGACCAGCCTGTTCCCGCGCAACGACGTCGACGCGTATCTGTACAACTATCTGGCGGTGCAGACCGGCGACGTCGGCGCCTATGTGCTGATGAAGGATTTCGAACGCTCCGCCCCCAGCCGCGATCAATACAGCCGATTTGTCGAGGCCAAGGCCCGGCAGTGGACGCCGCCGTTCGAATTCTATCCCAACGAGGCCCCGGCCTCGGGCGTGCCCTTCTCCGACGAAAGCCGGCCGAGGGGCGACGCCTACGAATACGCTCTGACCCGGATGGGAACCGAACTGCCGTTCGTCCACGTCGGGCGAGCCCTCCGCTACCTCGGCATCACCGAGACGGTTCCAGCCCGGCCCGAGGACCTTTCCAAGCGCCAGGTCGAGACCCTTGAGGCCATGCTGGGCCACCCGATGGAGAGCCGGCTTTCCTACCTGGAGCGGGTCCGCGCCATCCAGTTGGCCGCGATCAACGGCTCGTCCGAGGCGCAGCTGGTCCTGGCGGTGATGTACGCCGAGGGCATCGGCCTGCCCGCCGACTACGCCCGGGCCTTCAAGTGGTTCGACGAGGCTGCGCGCCAGGGCAGCCCCGAGGCCAAGTTCGCCATGTCGAGCTATTTCGCCCTCGGCGTCTCCGGCGTGGCCGATCAGGACAAGGCCCAGGCCGTGGCCCTGCGCATCGATTCGGCCCTGTCCGGCTTCGGTCCATCGGCCGCCCGCCTGCAGGCCGTGCTGGCCCAGGTCTCCCGTTCGCAGCAGCGCCGTTAAGGAGGGCGTGGAGCAATGACGATCCGTTTCCCCTTCGGTCGCTTCCGCACCACGATGGCCGGCGTCGCCATCATGGCCGCCGCGGTCGCCGGCGTCGCCCTGACCCAGAGCCCGCAGGCCCATGCCCAGGTCGCCGCCAAGGTGGAGAGCCAGACCCGGCCCAATTTCGGCCTGTTGCTGGACCCGCCGACGCGCAGCTATCACAGCCGCGGCTCGCATCACCGGCGCTATGACTACGGCCGCCACCGGCCCGACTACTACCGCGACGGCTTCCGCCCCGGCGGCGAGGAGATTGTGCTGGTCGACTGCGGCGGCAATCCCGGCACCGGGGCCGTCGAGGACGCCGTGCGCCGGGTCCGCCCGGGCGGAACCCTGGTCATCCGCGCCCGTGCGGGCGCCTGCGTCGGCTGGCTGAACATCGACAAGCCGCTGACCATCATCGGCGAGAGCGGCTTCGATCCGCGCGACTGGGCCCGCACCGGCAACCCGACGCTCCAGGCCCCCGACGGCCTGCCCTGCATCACCGTGGCCCAGGGCGTCCGCGTCGAGATCCGCGACATGGTCTTCGCCTCCCCGCGCGCCGGCGACGCCGCCTGCGTGGTCGGCTACGGGGCCGAGATCGTCATGAACCGGGTCGGCTTCCGCCACGCGGGCGACGAGGCCGCCATCTACGCCGACGGCGGCCTGCTCGACCTGCGCAACACTATCATCGAGGCCCAGACGGTCGCGCCGGCGATCGTCGCCGACGGGGCCGTGCTCAACGCCTGGGAGGTCGTGGTCGCGGGCGCCCAGTCGGGGCTGGAGCTGATCCCCGGCGCGGGCCAGACCTCGCGGGTGGCCTCGACCACGCTGAAGGGCACCAATGCGCCCAACGCCTTCGGGCCGCGCTCGATCGGGATCATCGTCCGCTCGGGCCGCGACTACGGACGCGTCGAGATCGAGAACACCGCCATCGTCGGCTACGTCGAGGGCGTCGCCATCGAAGGCGCATCGGTCGATATCAGCAACAGCCGCGTGGGCCGGTCCGACAAGGGGGTGGTGCTCTACAACGGCGAACTGCGCCTGACCGACAGCCGCATCCGGGCGGCCACAGTCGGCGTCGCCGCCGCCTCGGGCAGCGCCGTGGTGGTCAACAACGTCTTCTCGGGCGTGCGCGAGGTGATCTACGCCGAGGATCGCGCCAATGTTCAGGCGCGCGGCAACCGGGTCTATTCGCAATCCGTCTGCCGGCCCCAGTTCCGTGATCGGTATCGCGGCCGGTACGAACCCTACTGGCGCCCGGGCGACGGCTGGGAGTGCGCCTTCGGCGCCTATCCGCGCAACTGGTGGGACGCCGAGGACGGCCTCCTGGGCCTCGAGTACCAGGACGACGGCTATTCGCTCGACGGCTACGACCGCTACCAGCGCGGTCAGGGCTGGTACGACCGCGACGGCCGCTACATCGAGGACGACCGTTACCGGGGCGAGGACCGCTGGAGCCGGGGTGGAGGCTGGCGGCGGTGACGCGCGGGTTAGCCATGAAGGCTCTGGCCGTCCTCGTTTTCGTACTCACAGTGGCCAGTGCGCCATCCGCCGAAGCTGCGGATTTCAGACGGCTGGCAATGAGCATCGCGGGGGACTTCTTCATCGACACTCGGTCGATCGATGATGCAGTCGCGGTCCGAAGCGCCACGGTCCTGACCGTATGGCCTGACGACTTTGACGAAGACGTGGAGGTCGAGCTCAGACGGATTGAGTTCGACTGCGCCGCCTATCGGACCCGCACGGCTTCAAGCCGAACCTATACCCTTGAGATGACCTTAAAAAGAGATACACGCGATCCGGGTCCTTGGGAGGCGGTCACGGATGGGTCGGTCGGTCGCGTTCTCTGGGGCTTCGTCTGCCGGGGTGAGGTTCCTCAAGATGTCGATTCACAGACGTATCGATCGGCCCGGGCCGCTGCGCAGGCGACCGTGCAAGAATTCCGCGAGTAGCCGTCTGCATCAGGAGGTGGATGGTAGGCCCGGCAGGACTCGAACCTGCAACCAGACCGTTATGAGCGGTCGGCTCTAACCATTGAGCTACGGGCCCCGCCATGGCGGCGCTCGTGGCCTAGCAGGCGGCGCCGCGGCTTGCCAAGCGCCTTGGTCCCGACGCCGGCCTGTCGCCGATTTCACGGCGATGAACGGAAACTGCCAACCCCGCCCGGGCGTTCGTTCAGGCGGAAACGGCCAAGGTGCCGCCACGGTCCGCGCACACCTTCGACGGGCCGCCCCGCATCAGGAGACGATCACCATGAACCGCCCCGCCGCCCCAGCCCGAGCCGCCGCCCTGCCGGCGCTGTCCAACCGCATCCTGCTGATGAGCGGGGGCGTACTGGCCGCGGCCGCCATCGCCTTGGCCGCCCCGTCGGCCTTCGCCCAGTCCCAGCCCGGCGGCGGCGCGCCTCTGACCATCCAGGCCCTGACCGAGCGCCCGGCCCTGAACCTGTCGGCCTATGGCGAGGTCAAGACCGCGCCGGACATGGCCACGATCAGCTTCGGCGTCGTCACCGAGGCCTCCACCGCCGCCGAGGCGATGAGCCAGAACGCCGCCCGCATGAACCAGGTCATGGCCGCCCTGCGCCGTGCGGGCATCGCGGACCGCGATGTCCAGACTTCAGGCCTGAACCTGTCGGCCCAGTACGACTACGTCCAGAATGAGCCGCCCCGCCTGCGCGGCTACCAGGCCAACAACCGCGTGACGGTGGTCATCAACGACCTGAACGCCGTCGGCTCCACCGCTGACGCCGTGGTCGCCGCCGGCGTCAACCAGATCGACGGCATCGGCTTCGGCCTCAAGGACCCGAGCGCGGCCGAGAACCAGGCGCGCCAGATCGCAGTGCGCAACCTGCAGGCCAAGGCGGCCCTGTACGCCCAGGCGCTGGGTGTGGACCTCGGCGGCATCCGCTCGCTGACCGAGGGCGGCGGCTATGCGCCCCAGCCGCCGCGGCCGATGTACGCCCGCGCCGAAATGGCCATGGACGCCGGCAGCACCCCGGTCGCCGCCGGCGAACTGACGGTGCGGATCGATATCACCGGTGTGTACGACCTGAACCGGTAGAGGTCGGACGGCGGGAGTTTCGGCTCCCGCCGCCTACTCGATCTCGAATACGACCGTGATGCGGGCGTTGACGCGGACCGGCTCAGGCGCGGCCTCGATCGAGACGGCGGGCCGGACCCGGCTGCCCGTGACCACGATTTCATCGATCTGCGTCGCCTCGTCCCCCGCGTTGTAGCGGGCGGCGCTGGGGTCCTGAATCCTGACGATGCGGCCGAGCCGGCGGCCGGACGCCTCGGCCAGCAGGGCGGCCTGACGCCGTGCGTCCTCGAAAGCGGCGCGGTTGGCCTGCTCCCGGAGCGACTGCCGATCCGAGAACACGTACTCGCCGAGGCCGGCGCGAACGGCGCCGAGGTCTGACGCGAGGGAGACGGCGTCGCCCGCGCGATCCGCCGGGGCGCCTCTCAGAGTGACGGCGCTGTAGGCGATATAGTCCACGACAGGACAGGTATCGTCCCGCCGGGCGTTGCTCTCGCATTGCGGGTCGCGGCGGGGCTCGATCGAGATGTCCCCGGTGGTGGCCCGGGCTTCCGTCAGGCCGTCCAGCCGCGCCCATTGCTCCAGCAACCGGGACTGCATCGCCGCAAGCTGGCGAAGGGCGGCGGCCTGCGTCTCTCCCCGTCCCTGGACGGACGCGTTGACGGTGAACACATTCGGAAGCGCTTCGCCGACGCCTTCGCCGGTCACCACGATGGTCGAGATGTCCGTCGTCCGGTCCTGCGCCAAAACCGATGCTGGCGTGACCAAAAGGGCGAGCGCGGTCAGGCAGGTCAGCAGGTTCATGGTGTTCTCCCCGGGGCTTGCCCGAAGGGGAGGGCGCCCGGGCGCCGACGTCAAGCGGGGCCGGAGGGCGCTCCCGCTCGGGTCAGCTGGCTCGCACCAGCACCGTGGCGATGCCCAGATTCAGGATGTAGCCGACGCCCAGGATCGCCAGCGCCGTCGCGATGTCGTCGTCGGTGACCAGCAGGGCCAGACTCCACGGCACGGTCAGCACCCGCGCCGGCAAGAAGGTCAGGCTGTCGATCGACTGGCCCAGAAACTCGAGCCCGGCCGGCGTGGCCAGCATCAGGCTGACGGCTCCGGCGACGGCATAGAGGCCGTAGAGGAGCCATTTGATCCAGGAAATGCTGCGAGCCATCGGCGCCTCCTTCCGCAGGGAAGGCCGCGGCGGCGGTTCCGTCAAGCCGCGCGCTTGATCTCGTTCCGGTCGTCCAGAAGCACCACGGTCGGCGACCACTGGCGGGCCTCCTCTTCCGGCAGCTGGCCGTAGGTCACGACGATGACCTTGTCGTTCTTCTGCACCAGGCGGGCGGCGGCGCCGTTGACGCCGATGACGCGGGAGCCGCGCGGGGCCTCGATGGCGTAGGTGGTGAAGCGCTGGCCGTTGGTGATGTTCAGAACATCGACCTGCTCGTGCGGGAAGATGCCCGCGGCGTCCAGCAGGTCGGCGTCGATCGCGATCGAGCCTTCATAGTCGAGGTCGGCCTGGGTCACCGTGGCGCGGTGAAGCTTGGCCTTCATCAGGGTGACCAGCATGGGGAGTGCGGTCCGGGATGACGCGGGGCGATCGGCCCCCGCTCGCAGGGTGCTGATATAGGGGCAAGCGCGCGCCTCATCAATCATCTCTGTTGCGGCGCACCATCCGCGTTGCAGCGCATTCGCCTGTTACGTGACGTTCATTTGACGGCAAACCCTGCCGCCCTATGGTCGAGGATGGCCGCGCCCGGCCCGCGCTCCGGACCCTGACCCTCTCCATGAAGCAGTTCTTCCTGACGATGCTCGGCGTCTTCGCTGGCCTTTTCCTGTTCCTCGTCGTCGTGCCGTTCATTCTGATCACCGTGGCGATCAGTTCGGCGAGCTCGAAGGAGCCGACGCCGTCCAACACCGTGCTGGAGTTGGATTTGCGCGAAGGCGTGACCGACCAGGCCCCCACCAACCCGTTCGCCCTGTTCGGCGGCGGCGGCCTGTCGACGATGCAGATCGTCGACACCCTCGCCCAGGCCGAGGACGACAGCCGGGTGAAGGCGCTGCTGATCCGCCTGCCGGAAGCCGGCATCACTCCCGCGGCCGCCGACGAGATCCGTCAGGCGATTCGCCGTTTCCGCCGCTCCGGCAAGGTCGTTATCGCTCACGCGCAGGGCTTCCAGCCGGTCGGGACGGCGGTCTCCAGCTATATGGTCGGCGCTTCGGCCTCCGAGCTGTGGATGCAGAACACCTCCAGCTTCCAGCTGGCCGGCTTCTCCACCGAGTCGATCTTCCTCGGTCGCGCCTTCGAGAAATATGGCGTCAACGCCCAGTTCGAGCAGCGCTACGAGTACAAGAACGCCGTCAACGAATACACCGAGAGCGACTACACGCCCGCCCATCGCGAGGCGATGACCGCGTGGATGACCTCCATCTACACCTCCGCCCTGGCCAACGCCGCCCAGGCTCGGCGCGTGACGGCCCAGGCCCTGCGCACGACGATCGAGGCCGGCCCGTATTCCTCGGCGCAGGCGCTGCAGCGCCGCCTGATCGACAAGATCGGCCAGGTCGAGGAGGCTGAAGCCGAGGCCCGACGCCGCGCCGGCCGCGGTTCCGAGATCATGGAGTTCGGGGACTACGCCGCATCGAAGGCCGAGCGTGCGGGCTCGGGGCGAAACGCCATCGCCATCGTGGGCGGTGAGGGCGCGATCCTGACGGGGACGGGCGGCGGGGCCGATCCGTTCGGCGGCGGCTCCTCGATCATGTCGGACGATCTGGCCGAGGCGATCTACGACGCCATCGAGGACGATTCGGTCAAGGCCATCGTCTTCCGCGTCTCCTCGCCCGGCGGTTCGCCCGACGCGTCGGAACAGATCCTGGCCGCGGTGCGCGCGGCCAAGGCGGCCGGCAAGCCGGTGGTGGTCTCGATGGGCGACTATGCGGCCTCGGGCGGCTACTGGATCAGTTCGGAAGCAAACTGGATCGTCGCCCAGCCCTCGACCCTGACCGGCTCGATCGGCGTGTTCGGCGGCAAGATGGTCCTGGCGGACGCCCTTGGGCGGTTCGGCATCGACATGCGCAACCTGGCCGTCGGCGGCGACTACGCCGACGCCTTCTCGCCGTCCGAACCCTTCAGCGAGGCCGACCGGGCCGCCTTCTCAGCCTCGATCGACCGCACCTATGAGGAGTTCATCGCCCGGGTGGCCCGGGGCCGCCATCTGCCCGAGGCCCGGGTGCGCGAGATCGCCCGCGGCCGCGTCTGGACCGGCGCACAGGCGAAGGCCATCGGCCTCGTCGACCAGTTGGGCGGTCTGGAGGAGGCCGTCGCGAAGGCCCGCCAGCTGGCCCGCATCCCCGCCGACGAGTCCGTGCGCTTCAAGCGTTACCCGGAATCGAAGTCGCCGTTTGCGGCCTTGTCCGACATGTTCGGCGTCTCGGGTGAAGCGGCCCGGGTGCTGATCGGCATCGGCGGCGTCATGAACGATCCCCAGGCCGAGGCCGCCGTGCGCCAGCTCCAGACCGAACGCGCACGGACCTCGGGCGCCACGGTGCTGGCCGACCGGCCCTACTGACCAGCGACAAAAGGACACTCGCCTGTGAAGGGGCCGGTCATTGACCGTTCACCCCTATGGACCGACATTCGGAGTTCGGCGTTGTTCGCAACGCCACAGAGGTGAATTCATGACCCAGTCCGATCGCCTGACCTTCGGCCCCGGCCCCTCCGGTCGACGGCCCGCCAACGGGTTCGTGGCCTCGGTCATGTGGCTGGGCGGCCTCATCGCCACCTTGGCCGCCATGGCGATCGGCGCGGTTCTCGCCGTATTCACGGCTGCCGCCGTCGCGGTGATCGCCCTGTTCGCCGGAGCGGTGGTGTTCCTCGCCGGCCTCGCCCTGCGCGCCCGCCGCACCCTCTCCGTCCGCAGGCGTCGAGGCGACGATGTCATCGAGGCGCGCAAGGTCGACGGCACCTGGGTCGCCTACGGCTGGGAGCGTCCGGGCCGCTAGGATGCTGGTCGTCCGGGACGCGCCGTCGCCTAATTTCGACAAGCGGCGGGCCCCGCCCGACATGCTGGTGCTGCACTACACTGGCATGCGCAGCGCCGATGAAGCCGTCGCGCGGTTGCAGGACGCGGAGGCGAAGGTCTCGGCCCACTATGTCGTCGACGAGGATGGGTCGATCCTGAGGCTGGTCGCCGAGGAGCATCGCGCCTGGCACGCCGGCCGCGGCGCCTGGCAGGGCGAGACCGACTGCAACGCCGCCTCGATCGGCATCGAGATCGTCAACCCGGGCCACGAATTCGGCTACCGCGACTTTCCCGACGCGCAGATCGACGCCGTCATCAGCCTGGTCAGCGACATCCGCACCCGCTGGACCATCCCCGACGCCCGTATCGTCGGCCACTCCGACCTCGCCCCGGAGCGCAAGCAGGACCCCGGGGAGCGCTTCCCGTGGAAGCGATTGGCCTCGGTCGGCCACGGCCTGTGGTTCGAGCCTGCGGCGGAGCGAATTTCCGCGCTTGGAGCCCCTCTGGCCGTCGGCGACGAGGGCCTCGGCGTCATCGTCCTGCGCGCCGGTCTGCACAGGCTGGGCTACGGTCTTCAGCCGGGCGGCGACTACGACGAGGCGACGCGATTGACCGTCGAGGCCTTCCAGCGCCACTGGCGGCCCGCGCAGGTGGACGGGATCGCCGACGGGGAAACGCGCGCCACCCTGATGGGCGTGCTCCAACTGGCGACGGCGGAGAGCGTCACCGGCGTCCTGCAATGACCGGCAAGCAGCTGACCCGGGCGGATTGGGCCGCAAGGCGCCAGGCGGATCGCGAGGCGCGTCAGAAGCGCTGGCGCGAGGTCGAGGAGCCCCGGTTCAAGGCGGCGGTCCTGGCCGAGATCGAAAGCCGCGGCCTCGCCTCCTTCATGAACACGACGCGCTGGCGGGCCCTCGTCGACGGCGTCTACGCCGAACTGCCGTTCCCGCCGCCTTTTCAGCTTCAGCCGGTCATCGGAGAGCGGGAGGCGCCCTGGAACCTCGATGCCGTGAACCACTGGGGCGCGTGGAGCGAGCTCGAACCTTTCTTCGCCATCGAATGTCTGAGGGTCCTGCCCCGCTACCGCAAGGTCGTGGGCGGGCTGATCGACGACGAATGGATCGATTGCACGAATGCCTTCCGCGATTTGCTGATCCGCCTCCGCATCCCCTTCCGGGAGGACGAGGCCGGCACGTTCTGGATCCACGGCTACGCCCCGGCCGACCCGGCGACATTGACGCCGCCGCCCGGAACGCCCACCTAGGCCCCGTCAGACGGCCGGGCGGTCGCGGCGGAGCTTGCTCCGTCGAGGAAAGTCCGGGCTCCACGGTGAAATGGCGGCGGATAACCTCCGCCCGGGGCGACCCGAGGGATAGCGCCACAGAAAGCAAACCTCCGGCCTCGCGAGGCCGGTAAGGGTGAAAGGGTGGGGTAAGAGCCCACCGCGTGCCTGGCAACAGGGACGGCATGGCAAGCCCCGCCTGGAGCAAGACCGAATAGGGACGTCGCGCGGTTTCGGCCGCAGGGTTCACCGCCCGAGGCGTCCGGGTAGGTCGCGAGAACCGTCCAGCAATGGCCGGTCCAGAGGAATGATCGTCGCCGCCTTTCGGGGCGGAACAGAACCCGGCTTACAGGCCGTCTGACCCTTTCTCTTTTGGCGGCCTTCCGCTCGCGCCGCGGGCGCTCGCTGCCTGAGCGCGCCGTTAACCTTTTGCGGCGCAACATTCATCCACAGCCTGTCTATACTTTCTATGTTCTGTGTATGTTCTGATTTCTACAGGGTTCGCTGTTACGGTCGAGGTTAACTTCCGTCAACTAATCCCATTGAGACCCATTTCATCCCATGCTATCCCATACATCTGAGTTGGGGTTGGCGGGCGCGGGGATGCGCCCATGACGCAGAGGGGCGGATCGAAGGGTCCGAGTTGGGGCAGGGCGTGTTTCTCTCGACCTATGAGAAACAACTGGACGGCAAGCGCCGTCTGCTGATCCCGCAGGAGTTCCGCACGGCCGACAACGGCGCGGAGCACGGCGTCTTCTGCTTCTTCTCGATCGAGTCCGACTGCCTCGAGGCCGGCGGCGACAAGCTGATGGCCGAATACGTCTCGATGATCGAGGAACTGCCGTTCGGCGACGACGTGCGCACGGCGCTGGAAGAGACCTTCTACGCCGGCCAGCGCCCGCTGGCCTATGACGGCGGCGGCCGCATCACCCTGCCCGAACATCTGTGCCAGGACGCCGGTCTGGGCGAGGACGTGGTCATCGTCGGCCTCGGTTCGCGCTTCCAGATCTGGGACCGCGCCCGCTGGAGCGCGCGGCGTGACGAGCGCCGGGCGCTGGCCCGTCAGGCGGTGCGCGAGCGCGGCGAGGCCGGGCGCAAGGCCCTGCTGGCCGGGCGCCGACCGGGCGGGGAGGGCGCATGAGCTCGCCCCACGCCCCCGTCCTGCTGGCCGAGGTGCTCGAGGCTCTGGAGCCGCAAGCCGGCGACGTGATCATCGACGCCACCTTCGGCGCCGGCGGCTACGCCCGCGCCATCCTCGCCACCGGCGCGACCGTCATCGCCCTGGACCGCGATCCCACCGTCCAGCCCCACGCCGACGCCGTCGCCAACGACTTCCCCGGCCGGTTCCAGCTGATCCGCACGCCGTTCTCGGGCCTGTCCGAGGCCTTCGCCGACAGCGGCCACCCCAGGCTTGACGGCGTGGTGTTCGACATCGGCGTCTCGTCGATGCAGCTGGACCAGGCCGAGCGCGGCTTCTCCTTCATGCGCGACGGGCCGCTGGACATGCGCATGTCGGCCAATTCTGATCATGGGGGCGAGACCGCCGCCGACATCGTCAACGGCTGGGACCACGGCCCGCTGGCCCACATCTTCAAACTCTATGGCGACGAGCGTCAGTCGGGCCGCGTCGCCACCGCCATCCTGCGCCGCCGCGCCGAGAAGCCGTTCACCCGCACGCTCGACCTGGCCGAGGTCGTCGAAAAGGCTCTGGGCGGCCGACGCGGCGCGCCCATCCATCCCGCCACTCGCGTGTTCCAGGCCCTGCGCATCGCCGTCAACGACGAACTGGGCGAGCTGCGCGCCGGTCTGGAGGCGGCCGAGGCGACGCTGGCGCCCGGCGGCCGGCTGGCCGTGGTCACGTTCCATTCGCTCGAGGACCGCATTGTCAAGGCGTTCCTGACCGAGCGCACCGGTAACGCCCCGGGCGGCTCGCGCCACGCGCCGGTGGCCATCGATCCGCGCAAGCCCAGCTTCACCCTGCGCTTCAAAGGGGCGCGCGAGGCCGGCGAGGATGAGCGGGCCGCCAACCCTCGCGCCCGTTCGGCCCGGCTGCGCGCGGCCATCCGCACCGACGCTCCCGCCTGGGGAAGGATTGCAGCATGAGGGCGCTCGGGACCCTCAAGCGCGTCTTCGACTGGAAGGTCCGCGGCGTGCGCTGGGTCGAGATCATCGGCCTGATGCTGGTCGGGGCGATGATCTTCTCCGTCTATCTGGCCAAGGCCGCGGCGGCGAGCGAGAGCGCCCGCATCGCCCGGCTGGAACGCCAGATAACCGAAAACGGACAGCGGGTTCGCCTGCTGCGCGCCGAGGCCGCCCGGCTGGAGCAGCCCGGCCGGCTGGAGGCCCTGTCGCGCATGGCCGGTCTCGGCCCCGTCGATGTTCGCCGCCAGGCGAGCGAGGCCAGCCTGCCCGAACTCGCGCCGATCCCCGAGCCGTCGCCCGCCGTCATCGTTGCTCCCACGCCTCCCGCCGCCCCGCCGGCCGCACAAACGCCCGCCGCGCCCGCCGCGGAGGTCGCGCAATGAGCGTGCACGACGATCCGCACGCGTGGCAGCGCCCCGCGCCCGGCCGTTCGGGCGGCGGCGTTTCGCTGCCGTCGTGGCGCTGGCTGTCCGAGGCCATGTGGCGGATCGAACACTCGTTCGGCCGCGCCCGCGCCGACGCCCGTCCGGAAGAGGACACCCGGGTCCGCATCTTCGTCATCCTGTCGCTGTTCTCGGCCGTCTTCGTCTGCCTGGCCCTCGGCGCGGCCAACGCCGCCCTGCTGGCGCCGAAAGGTGGCGTCGGCTCGATCGGCCATCCGAACGCCGTGTCCCGCGCCGATGTCGTCGACCGCAACGGAGCCCTGCTGGCCACCAACATCGTCCACTACGGCCTCTACATCGATCCGGCCGAAGTCTGGGATCGCGGCGCCGCCGCCGAACGGATCAAGCGGGTGCTGCCGCGCGTCTCGATGGCCAAGCTGAACCGTGTGCTGTCGGGCGACCGGCGGCTGATCGTCATGCCCGGTCTGACCCCCGGCGAACGGGCGGCCGTGCACGCCCTCGCCCTCGGCGGGGTGAGCTTCGAACCGGAGGATCGCCGCGTCTATCCTCTGGGCGCGTCGGCCACCCACGTGCTGGGCGTCACCGATACCGGGGGCCAGGGCATCACCGGCGCGGAACTGGCCTTCAATCAGGAAATCCGCGACGCCGGCGCGCGCGGCGAGAGCTTCCCCCTGTCGATCGATCTCCGCGTCCAGGGCGTGCTTGAGAACGAGTTGGCCCGCGCCGTGGCGGAGACCCAGGCCAAGGGCGCAGTCGGCATCATCGCCGACGTCCAGACCGGCGAAATCCTCGGCATGGCCAGTTGGCCGACCACCGACCGGCTCAACCGCGCCACCTCGGCCCACTACGAAATGGGCTCGGTGTTCAAGACCTTCACCGTCGCCGCCGGCCTCGACACCGGCCGCGCCGACATGAACACCCTGTTCGACGCGTCGCAGGCCTTCATGATCGGCAACCGCCGCATCACCGACTTCCACGCCACCAACCAGGTCCTGACGCTGGAAGAGGTCTATCTGCACTCCTCGAATATCGGCACGTCCCGACTGGCCGTCGAAATGGGCCCCGCGACGATGCGGGACTATTTCAGGCGTTTCGGCCTGCTCGACGCCGCCCCCATCGAGCTGCACGAGTCGGCGCGCCCCCGCCGCCCGACGAAGTGGGATGACTCGACGCTCGCCTCGTTGTCGTTCGGCTACGGCATCATGATCACCCCGCTGCAGATGTCCGCCGCCATGGGCGCCCTGACCAACGGCGGCCGCTTCATTCCGCTGACGCTGCGCAAGGGCGGACGGCCCGACGCCCAGGTCCGCCAGGTGGTCAGCCCGCAGACCTCGCTGACCCTGCTCGACCTGCTGCGCCGAAACGTCGTGCGCGGCTCCGGCGGACGGGCGGAAGCGCCGGGCCTGCGCGTCGGCGGCAAGACTGGCTCGGCCAACAAGCTGGTCAACGGCCGCTACGACCCGACCCATGCGGTCGGCACCTTCGCCGCCGTCTTCCCCGCTGACGGGCCGGTCAACGCCCGGCGCTACTCGATCCTGATCCTGATCGACGAGCCGGGAACCTACCCGCGTACGGGCGGCTTCGTGGCCGCACCGGCGGTGGGCCGGATCGCCGACCGCATCGCGCCCTTCCTCGGTGTCGAGCGCCGCGCGGACCAATATCGCACCGCCCTTGGCGAGCGAATTCCCGCCTTTGAGGACGTCGAGGGGGACGGCCGGTGAGCGCCGTCCAGCCCACGGCCATGAAGCTGTCGGACCTGCTGCGCCGCGACGTGCCGGCCGACCCCGTGATCACCGGCGTCACCGCCGACAGCCGCAAGGTTGCGCCCGGCAGCCTCTTCGTGGCCCTGCCGGGCAGCGCCGCCGACGGCCGAGCCTTCATCCCCCAGGCCCTGTCGCAGGGAGCAGCCGCGGTGTTGGCTCCCGCCGACACCGAGGCCGCCCTCGCCCCCGTTCTGGTCACCTCCGGCGACGTGCGCCGCGCCTACGCCATCGCCGCCCGCAGCTTCTATGGACGCCAGCCCGCCACCTGCGTCGCCATCACGGGCACCAACGGCAAGACCTCGGTGGCCGCCTTCTGTCGCCAGATCTGGGCCTCACTCGGCCTGTCCGCCGCGAGCATGGGGACGCTTGGGGTTTTGAAACAGACGGGTAACGTTAATCAGGCGTTGACCGGCCCCGGCCTGACCAGCCCCGACGCCGCCGACGCCGCCCGCCTGCTGGCCGAGCTGGCCGCCGACGGCGTCACTCATCTGGCGCTCGAAGCCTCGTCGCACGGCATCGACCAGCGGCGGCTTGACGGGGTGTCGCTGAAGGCCGCCGCCTTCACCAACCTGACCCAGGACCATCTCGACTACCACGGCGACATGGAGGCCTATCGCGCCGCCAAGCTGCGCCTGTTCGAGACCCTGCTGCCTCGCGGCCGGACCGCCGTGCTGAACGCCGACTCCGACGCCTATTCCAGCTTCGCCGCGGCCTCGATCATGTCGGGCCTTGGCGTGATGGGCGTCGGCGAGCGGGGCCGGGACCTGACCCTGGTCGGCCGCCAGGCCGTACCGGAGGGCCAGCGGCTGGCGCTGGACGTGCGCGGGACCCTGCATGAGGTTCTGCTGCCGCTGGCCGGCGCCTTCCAGGCCTCCAACGCTCTCGTCGCCGCCGGCCTGTGCATCGCCGCTGGCGAGACGCCTGAACGCGTCCTGGCTGGACTGGAAACCCTCACCGGCGCCCAGGGCCGCCTGCAGCGCATTCCGGGCGCCGGCCGCGGCGAGGTCTATGTCGACTACGCCCACACGCCCGACGGGCTGGAGACGGTGCTCAAGGCGCTGCGCCCGCACGCCGCCGGACGGCTGATCGTGGTCTTCGGCGCCGGCGGCGACCGCGACCGCGCCAAGCGTCCGCTGATGGGCGAGATCGCCGGCCGCCTTGCCGACCTCGCCATCGTCACCGACGACAATCCCAGGTCCGAGGACCCGGCCGCCATTCGTCGCGCCGTCCGCCAGGGCTGCCCGGACGCGCAGGAGATCGGCGACCGGCGCGCCGCCATCCGTCATGCCATCGAACAGATGCGCGACGGAGATGTGGTGGTCATCGCCGGAAAAGGGCATGAGCAGGGACAGATCGTCGGCGGGGTGACCCATCCCTTCGACGACGCGACCGAAGCCGCCGAAGCCCTGCGCCTCCATGCCTGACACCGCCCCCCTCTGGACCTCCGCCGAAATCGAACAGGCCACAGGCGGCCGCCTGTCCGGCCACCCGTTCGCCGCGTCCGGCATCACCTACAACAGCCGGGAAATCGTCCCCGGAGACCTGTTCGTGGCCCTGAAGGGCGCCCGCGACGGCCACGACTTCGCCGGCATGGCCTTCGCCAACGGCGCGGCCGGGGCCCTCGTCGAGCGGGCGGTCGATGGTCCCGCGGTGATCACCGGCGATGCCCTGGAGGCGCTCGAGGCAATGGGCGTCTTCTCGCGGGAGCGGGCTCCGCACGTCCGGCGCGGCGCCGTGACAGGCTCGGTCGGCAAGACCAGCGTGACCCAGGCGATCAAGGCCGGCCTTGACCTCGCCGGCCCGGCCCACGCTTCAATCAAGAGCTACAACAACCACATCGGCGTGCCGCTGACCCTCGCCCGAATGCCGCGTTCCACCGCCCGCGCGGTGTTCGAGATCGGCATGAGCGCACCGGGCGAGATCGCGCCCCTGTCGAGGATGGTGCGGCCGCACGCCGCCTGCGTCACCACCGTCGGCCCCGTGCACATCGAGGCTTTCGCCAATGGCGAGGCCGGGGTCGCGACCGAAAAGGCGTCGATCTTCGAGGGCTTGGCGCCCGACGGCGTGGCGGTTCTGAACGGTGAGGTCGATTTCGCGGTCGTGCTGGACGCCGCGGCTCGCAAGGCGGGCGCCCGTCTGGCCACCTTCGGAACCGCGGCCGGGCACGACGCCCGGCTGCTGGACTTCGAGCCGGGCCCTGAGGGCGCCCGGGTCCGGGCCGAGCTGTTCGGCACACCGCTGGACTTTACCCTGCGCCAGTCGGGCTTCCACTGGGGGCTGAACAGCCTCTGCGTTCTGCTGATGCTCGACGCCCTGGACGTGCCGCTGGAGACGGGACTCGCGGCCCTCGCCGACTTCGAGCCGCTGGCGGGCCGGGGCCAGACCACGATCATCAAGGCGCCGGGCGGGGCCTTCACCCTGATCGACGAGAGCTACAACGCCAATCCGCTGTCGATGGCCGCCGGCTTCCGCAGTCTCGGCGCAAAGCCGGTCGGCGCCGGCGGACGCCGCGTCGTGGTCCTGAGCGACATGCTCGAATTGGGGGATCAGTCGCAGGCCCTGCACGAGGGCCTGGCTGGCCCGATCGCGGCCGCCGGGCTCGATCTCGTTCACACCGCCGGGCCCGAGATGAAGCGGCTCCACGACGCCCTTCCGCGGGAGCGCCGCGGCCTGTGGCGCCCAACCGCCGCCGAGCTCGCCGCTGAAGCCGCCGAACTGGTTGCGCCCGGCGACATCGTCATGGTCAAGGGATCGAACGGGTCAAAGGCGTCCCTCGTCGCCCGCGCCCTGGCCGCCCTCGAAACGCCCTCAAGCAGCGACGCGCCGCGCGCGGAGCGATAGGGAACGCAACATGTTCTACCTGCTCTATCTCCACTACGCCGACATCGCGCAGGACTACCCCCTGCTCAACCTGGTTCAGTACCAGACCGTGCGGGTGGCGCTGTCGATGGCCACGGCCATGATCGTCGCAGTGGCCATGGGCAGCCGCTTCATCGCCTGGATGCGGGTCAAGCAGGGCAAGGGCCAACCGATCCGTTCGGACGGCCCGGTCTCGCATCTGTCCAAGGTCGGCACCCCGACCATGGGCGGGCTGATGATCCTGGCCGGCATCGCCGTGGCGGTGCTCCTGTGGGGCGACCTGACCAACCCCTACATCTGGATCGTCAGCTTCGTGACCGCCGCCTTCGGCGTGCTCGGCTTCATCGACGACTACGCCAAGGTCTCGAAGCAGACCTCCGCCGGCCTGACCTCGAAGCAGAAGCTGGTCGCCCAGGTGATTGTCTCGGTCATCGCCGGCGTCCTCACCGTGCTCTGGATGACAGCCTCGCCGACCACGCCGAACCTGGAGACCTCGATCGCCTTCCCGTTCTTCAAGGCGGTGTTGCTGAACGTCGGCTGGTTCTACGTCCTGTTCGCGGCCTTCACCCTCGTCGGCTTCTCCAATGCGGTGAACCTGACCGACGGCCTCGACGGACTGGCCATCGTGCCGGTGATGATGGCGGCTGCGGCCTTCGGCATCATCAGCTACCTGGTCGGCAACTTCATCTTCTCCGACTACCTCGGCGTCCACCACGTGCCGGGCTCGGGCGAGCTGGCCATCTTCTGCGCGGCCATCATCGGCGGCGGCGTCGGCTTCCTCTGGTACAACGCCCCGCCGGCCAAGATCTTCATGGGCGACACCGGTTCGCTGGCCCTCGGCGGCGCGCTCGGCGCCATCGCCGTGGCCACCAAGCATGAGCTGGTGCTCGGCATCGTCGGCGGCCTGTTCGTCATCGAGGCGCTCAGCGTCATGATCCAGGTCGGCTACTTCAAGGCCACGAAGAAGCGCATCTTCCTGATGGCCCCGATCCACCACCATTTCGAGAAGATGGGCTGGCCGGAGTCGACGGTGGTGATCCGCTTCTGGATCGTCTCGGCCATGCTGGCCCTCGCGGGCCTCGCCACCTTGAAACTCAGATAGATGATCCCGGTCCCCGGCTTCGAAGGGCGGCGGATCGCGGTCTTCGGCCTCGGCAGGTCGGGACTGACGGCCGCGCGCGCCCTCAAGGCCGGCGGCGCCCTGCCGGTGCTGTGGGACGACAGCGTCTCCAGCCGCATGCAGGCCGAAGCGGAGGGCTTCGCCGTCGAGGACCTGACAAGCGCCGATTGGTCCGGCTTCGCAGCGCTGGTCCTGTCGCCAGGGGCGCCCCTGACCCACCCCAAACCGCACTGGACGGTCGCCCGCGCGCGCGAAGCCGGCATCGAGATCATCGGCGACATCGAACTGTTCGCCCGCGCCGTCGCCTCCCTGCCTGAAGGCGAGCGGCCCCGGGTCGTCGCCATCACCGGCACCAACGGCAAGTCCACCACTACCGCCCTGATCGGCTGGGTGCTGAAGCAGGCCGGCATGACCGTCCATGTCGGCGGCAACATCGGCATCGGCGTCCTGGCTCTCCCGGCCCCGACGCCGGAGGCGGTCTATGTGATCGAGGTGTCGAGCTACCAGTTGGACCTGGCGACGCGCTTCGCTCCGGATGTCGCGATCCTGACCAACGTCACCCCGGACCATCTGGATCGGCACGGAGGGATGGAGGGCTATGTCGCGGCCAAGGCCCGCATCTTCCAGACGCAGCGGGCCGATGGCGTTGCGCTCGTGGGGGTCGATGAGGAGTGGGGGCGGGGCGTCCTGCTGGCGCTCGGGAGACGCGCCCGGGCCGTGTCCACGGCGGGACTCGCAATCGGGATCCTTGCCGAACCCGGGCGCCTGACGGTCGATGGCCATGAGATCGACCTCTCTTCGGCCCGCTCGCTTCCGGGACGCCACAACGCCCAGAACGCCGCCTTCGCCTACGCCGCCGCCCGCGCTGTCGGCGTGCCGCATGACGCCGCCATCGAGGGCCTTCTCTCCTTCCCGGGCCTCGCCCATCGCATGGAGCATGTCGGCACGCTCGGCCGGGTGCGCTTCATCAACGATTCCAAGGCCACCAACGCCGACGCCGCCCGGCAGGCCCTGTCATCCTACGTCCGCAGCTTCTGGATCGCCGGCGGCCGGGCCAAGGCGGGCGGCATCGACGACCTCGAGGACCTGTTCCCACGCGTGGCCGAGGCCTTCCTGATCGGCGAGGCGGCCGGGCCGTTCGCCGCCCGACTCGGCGACACCCCACACCGCATCAGCGGCGACATGGCCACGGCCGTGCGTCAGGCCGCCCAGGCCGCCGCCGCCACCGGCCGCGACGAGGTGGTGCTGCTGTCCCCCGCCGCCGCCTCCTTCGACCAGTATCCCGACTTCGAGGCGCGCGGCGAGGCCTTCCGCGCCGCCGTCCTCGCCCTCGGCGCAACCCCCGCAGGCGCGTTATGACCGAAGCCTACAGCCCCGCCTTCTCCCGCAACGACCAGAGCCCCATCGCCAAATGGTTCTGGACCGTGGACCGCGGCCTGCTGGCGGCGGCCCTGACCCTGATGGCTCTGGGCGTGGCGCTGAGCTTCGCCTCCAGCCCGGCGGCGATCAATGCGGACCAGTCGATCACCGACCCGTTCCATTATTCGTGGCGGATGATGGTCTGGGCCTCGATGGGGCTGGTCATCATGCTGACCACCTCGCTGCTGTCGCCGCGGGGGGTGCGCCGGATCGCCGTCCTCGCCCTTCTCGGCGCCATCGTCACCATGATGGCCCTGCCGTTCATCGGCGACGAGGTGAAGGGCGCCGCGCGCTGGATCAACCTGGGGCCCTTCAGCCTGCAGCCGTCGGAATTCGCCAAGCCCGGCCTGATCGTCTTCGCCGCCTGGATGTTCGCCGAGGCCCAGAAGGGACAGGGGGTGCCCGGCGTCAGCATCGCCTTCGGCTTCTGGGCCCTGACCGTCGGCCTGCTGCTGATCCAGCCCGACATCGGCCAGACCCTGCTGGTCACCACCACCTTCATGGCCGTCTTCTTCATGGCAGGGGTGCCGCTGAAATGGGTGGCGGTGATCGCGGCCGCGGGCATGGCCGGGCTGGTGTCGCTGTATTTCGCCTTCGGCCACATGCGCGACCGCCTGAGTCGCTTCCTCTCGCCCGAGAGCACCGACACCCACCAGATCGACCGCGCCTCCGAGGCCATCCGCGCCGGCGGCCTGGTCGGCCGCGGGGTTGGGGAGGGGGTCATGAAGCGCCACGTGCCTGATCTGCATACCGACTTCATCTATTCCGTCGGGGCCGAGGAGTTCGGCCTGATGCTGTCCCTGAGCATGATCGGCCTCTACGCCTTCATCGTCATCCGCGGCATGAAGCGGGCGATGAAGCTGAACGACCCCTATGAGCAGACCGCCGCCGCCGGCCTGTTCGTGCTGCTGGGCCTGCAGGCCTGCATCAACATCGCCGTCAATCTCAACCTCATCCCGACCAAGGGCATGACCCTGCCGTTCATCAGCTACGGCGGCTCGTCGATGCTCGCCATGGGCCTGACCATGGGCCTGGCCCTGGCCCTGACCCGCCGCCGCCCCGGCGCCTACGAGCCCGGCGCCACCCTGCCGCAGCGGCGGCGCATCCTGCCTTGATGGGGGTGGCCCGACCGGGCGCTAGTGCTAGTGAGCAAGGGGTGAGCCGCTGTCGCAGGCGGCGCGCTGTGTCCTGCTCACCTCTCGCTCACCAGCCCTAGACCCGATCCAAGAGCCAACATGACCACCAGAGTCTGCGTCGTCGCCGCCGGGGGCACCGGCGGGCACATGTTCCCGGCCGAGGCGCTTTCGCGCGAGTTGCAGGCGCGGGGCTGGCGCATCGTGCTGGCCACCGACCATCGCGGCGAACAGTACGCCCACGCCTTTCCGGCCGAGGAACGGATCGCCCTCGACGCCGCCACCGGCCGCGGCCCGCTCGGGATGGCGAAGGCCGGCCTGACCATTGTGCGCGGCGTCCTGCAGGCGCGGGCGGCGCTGAAGCGGCTGGACGCGGCCGTGGTGGTCGGCTTCGGCGGCTATCCGTCCGCGCCCGCCCTGCTGGCGGCCCTGAGTCAGGGCCGGCCCACCCTGTTGCACGAGCAGAACGCGGTGCTGGGGCGTACCAACCGCTGGCTCGCCCCCTATGTCGGCTCGGTCGCCTCGTCCTTCCCCAACCTGCAGAAGGTCCCGAACGGCGTCGGCGCCCGCGTGACTCTTGTCGGAAATCCGGTCCGGGCGGACATCAAGGTCCTTTTTGACCGACCCTTCAGGGCCCCCGCGCCCGGAGAGCCGATCCGCGTGCTGGTCACCGGCGGCAGCCAGGGCGCGCGCATCCTGTCCGAGACCGCGCCCCGCGCCCTGGCCGCGTTGCCGGACGCGATCCGCGCGCGTCTGAAGGTCCAGCAGCAGTCCCGGCCCGAAACCCTGGAGGCCGCCCGCCAGATCTACCTCGACGCCGCCATCGACGCCGAGGTCGCCCCCTTCTTTCGCGACATGGCCCAGCGGCTGTCGGCCGCGCATCTGGTCATCGGCCGGGCCGGGGCCTCGACCTGCTCGGAACTGGCCGTGGCGGGCCTGCCATCGATCCTGATCCCGCTGAAGATCGCCATGGACGACCATCAGCGTTTCAACGCCGCCAGCCTCGCGGACGCGGGCGGGGCCGAGGTCATGCTCGAGGACGCGGTCACCGTCGAGCGCCTGACGCTCGCCCTCGCCGGCATTCTCGGCGACCCGGCCCGGCTCGAGGCGATGAGCCGTGGCGCGCGCGCCACGGCCCTTCCGGACGCCACCCGCTCGCTGGCCGAGCGGGTCGAGGCGGCGGCCCGCCCCGCCTGAGCTACCGCCGGCCTGCGGGCGCGGGCGCGGCGAACAGCGCGTTGGCGGCCGCCCGCGCCGCGGCGGCGTTGGTCACGGGCGTCGTGCGGGCCCGTTCCGGCGGCGCACAGGCGGCGTCCAGGGTGATCGCCGCCGGGGTGCCCGCGGCGGGGGCCGTCCGCTCGGCCGCCCCCGCGTCGGTCTTGACGTGGGTGGCGCCGGCATAGAGCACGGTCCGCACCGTCCGCGAGGTACGGGCGGCGCAGTCGATCTCCCACTCCAGCGCCAGGGTGTCCGCTCCCGCGGGAATGGCGTCCTTGAGGAACAGCCAGGTCCAGGTCCGCTTCAGCGTCCCGTCGTCGACGGGCGGCGTCATATAGGCCACGGCCGCCGGCGCGGCGAACACCTGCCGCATCGGACCGTCCAGGCCCAGGGTCGCGTCCTGGGCGACCACCGCTGTCCCGGTAAGAGCGAAGGCGCCGACTATCGCAATCTTAAGTACTGTTTTCATGGAACAATCCCTCCCAAGTCCCCGGCCGCACTATCTCCGTCATTTCGCGTTATGCAAACCTGCGTCGCGTCAGGCGTTCCGGACAGGTGGCGCCCACGCCTGCGCAGGGACCGATGCCCGCATTCATCACCGACCTGACCCACGAGGTCTTCCGCCTTTGGCGCCGGCTGTACTGGCTGCCTGAATGGGCGGTTGTGGCGGTCATTGTCACGGGTTTCGTCTTCGTCGGCTGGGCGGCCAACCAGATCGTCTTCGCCCTGCTCAAGCTGGCGGTTCGCAAGCGCGACGTGTTCTGGCGCGGGGTCGTCGGCCGGGCGCGCCTGAAAGTCCGGATCGCAGTCATGATCGTGGCCATGGGGCTCGCGGTCACCGTCTCGCCGCTCGATCCCGGCCCGTCGGAGGCGATCCGTCAGACGCTGCTGTTCCTGTTCATCCTGACGCTCGGCTGGATGGCGATCGGCGCGTCGGACATGTGGGCGGTGGTCTATCTGCGCCGCTTCAACATGGCGGCGGAAGACAATCTGGTCGCCCGAAAGCACATCACCCAGACCCGCATCCTTCAGCGCGTCGCGGCCCTGCTGATCGGCGTCGTCACCCTGGGTCTGGCGCTGCTGACCATCTCGGCCGTCCGCCAATGGGGCATGAGCCTGCTCGCCTCGGCCGGCGTGGTCGGCATCATCGCCGGCTTCGCCCTGCAGCCGCTGCTGACGAACATGATCGCGGGGGTCCAGATCGCCACCGACCAGCCGATCCGTCTCGACGACGCCGTCATCGTCGAGGGGGAATGGGGCACGGTCGAGGAAATCACCTCGACCTATGTCGTCGTGAAGCTGTGGGATTGGCGGCGGATGATCCTGCCGCTGACGTATTTCATCCAGAAGCCGTTCCAGAACTGGACCCGCGAGACCGCCCGGCTGATCGGCACGGCCTTCCTCTATGTCGACTACGAGGCGCCGATGGACCGGCTGAGGGCCGAGCTGGAGCGCATCTGCCGCGACAGCCCGCTGTGGGACGGCGACGTGGTCAGCCTGCAGGTCACCGACATCACCGACCGGGTCGCCCAGGTCCGCTGCCTGGCCAGCGCCCGCAACGGCTCGGTCGCCTTCGACCTGCGCTGTGAAATCCGTGAGAAGATGCTCGCCTTCATGCGCGACGAATGTCCGGAGGCGCTGCCGAAGGACCGGCTGGCGCTCACTCCGCCGCCCGAAGCGCCGCCCGCCCGACCCTGATGGCGTCCGCGAGGTTGTCCGCGTCCGCCTCGCCCGCCGAGGCCGGATCGCAGGCCATGGCCCGCAGTGCGGCTGCGTCGGGGTCGCGAGCGGCGGGGTAGGGCGGAGCGGCATCCGGCGTGATGGGCCCTTCCGCACCGCCTTGTCGCACCGAGGCGAAATCCAGCCGGTCCGCCGTGCCCGTGCGGCAGTCGAAGGCCCACCACGACCAGCCGCCCCAGTAAGCCTCCCCGCCGGCTGTGAAGTCTTCTTCGGCCACCTGCAGAGAGCGCATCCGGGCCGTGTCGCCTTCGCGGCGGATCGTCGACAGCTCGGCCAGCACCGCGAAGCGGCCGACGCTCGTGAGCACCAGTTGTGGGCCCTCCCGTGGCGGGGCGGGCTCCGCGCAGGCGGGCGTCGCCAGCGTCAGGCCGAGCAGGACCGCAAGCATCGCCGTTCTCATACGCCAGTCGTAACCGCCCGTTGACCGGCTGGCGAGTAGACTCCGCGCATGACGCGGTTCATGACGCTCGACTTCGCCGACGGGAGCCGCCAGGCCCTGCTGGCCCGCGTGGCCGGCATGGCGCGCGGAGAGGGCTACGCTTACGTCGTCACCCCCAACGTCGATCACGTCATCAAGCTGATGGACGGTCGGGTCGAGGCGGACGTCTATGGCGACGCCGACCTGAAGGTCTGCGACAGCCGCATCCTCGCCCATCTGGCCAAGCTGCGCGGCAAGGCGCTCTCCGTCTATCCCGGCTCCGACATGACCGCCGACCTGCTCGCCTCCCCTGTGGCCGAGGGGCTGACCATCGGCGTGTTCGGCCCCGACCGGACCGCCTTCGACGATCTCGCGGCCCGTTATCCGGATCGCCGCTTCACCTTCATCGAGGCGCCTATGGGGTTGACCCCCGGGACAGCGGTCTGGATCGGGGCCGTCGACGCGGCCGCCCGCGCCGATTGGGACGTGCTTCTGGCCTGCGTCTCCTTTCCGAAACAGGAGCGCTTCGCCCACGCTTTGCGAGCCGCCGGCCGCGAGCACGGCGTGGCCCTGTGCGTCGGCGCCTCGGTCGACTTCCTGACCGGCCGCCAGCAGCGCGCGCCGGAGGTGTTCCAGCGGCTGTCCCTGGAATGGCTCCACCGGCTGCTCAGTCAGCCCCGCCGCATGTTCCGCCGCTACGTCATCGAGGGGCCTGCCATCTTCGGGCTGTTCATCCGGCACGAGGTGCTGCGGCGGGGTTGAAACCCGCTCCCGTCGGCCTCAGCTTGGCCGCATGCCCAGTTTCACCCGGATCGATTTCCGCACGTCCGACGCGCAGTCCGTCGGCGATCCCGCTGATCGCCGGCCCCGGCTGCTCGAGGGCGAGGCCCTGCACCGTCAACTGCGGCCCCTGCTGGAAGCCGACTACCCGGCCCAGATCGAGCGGATGATCGGAGAAGGCGCGCGGCTCGCCCAGTTGGTTGACGAGGGCGAGGTCCGCGCCATCGCCCTCTGGCGGGTGTTCGAGACCACCTACTGCGGCCGCCGCCTGGAAATCGAGGACCTCGTTTCCAGTGAAGCCCACCGTTCACGCGGCTACGGCGCGGCTCTTCTGCGGTGGTTCGAAGCCCAGGCGGTCGCGCTCGGCTGCCCGACCACCACCCTGCATTCCGCGGTGCATCGCGACCGGGCCCATCGCTTCTACTTCCGCGAAGGCTTCCACATCATGGGCTTTCATTTCAGTAGGCCGAGCGGCGGCCGTTAGGCGGCGACGATCTCTTCGGCTTGGGTCAGGTCCACGCTGACCAGCTGGCTCACCCCACGCTCGGGCATGGTGACCCCGTACAGCCGGTCCATGCGGCTCATGGTCACCGGGTTGTGGGTGATGACGATGAAGCGGGTGTCGGTGCGCTTCCGCATCTCGTCCAGCATGCGGCAGAAGCGGTCGACGTTGGCGTCGTCCAGCGGCGCATCGACCTCGTCCAGCACGCAGACCGGCGCCGGATTGGCCAGGAAGACCGCGAAGATCAGGGCCGCCGCCGTCAGCGCCTGCTCGCCCCCGGACATCAGGCTCATCACCGACAGCCGCTTGCCCGGCGGGCAGGCGTAGATTTCCAGCCCCGCCTCCAGCGGATCGTCGCTTTCGACCAGCTTCAGCTCGGCCTGGCCGCCGCCGAACAGCGCCTCGAACAGGGTCTTGAAGTTGTCGTTGATGATGTCGAACGCCGCCACCAGCCGCTCGCGGCCCTCGGCGTTCAGTTCGTCGATGCCGTCGCGCAGCTTGGCGATCGCCTGGGTCAGGTCCGAGCGCTCCACCTTCATGGTCTGCAGCCGGTCGCCGTATTCGCCCGCCTCATCCTCGGCCCGCAGGTTCACGGGACCCAACGCCTCGCGCTCGCGCTCCAGCCCGTACAGCAGGCTCTCGGCCCCGGCGGCGTCCGGCGGCCGGGCGATGGCGTCGTCGGTCAGCTTCTGCCCGAGCTCCTCCGGCGACATCTGCGCCGTCTCGCGCAAATTGGCCTCGGTCTCGGCCAGCTTCTCGGCGGCGGCCTCGGCCCGCGCCGCCAGTCCGGCCCGGGCTTCGCGCGCCGAAGACGCCGCGCTCTCCGCCGCCCGCGCCGTCCGGTCCGCCTCGCCCGCCTGCCCCTCCGCCAGCGCCAGCGCGTCCGCCGCCGTCTTCCGCCGCGTCTCGGCCGCCGTCAGCGCATCCAGCAGGGACGAGCGCTGCGCCGCCAGCTGCTCCGGCGCATCCGCCGCCGCCTTCAGCCGCGCCGCCGTCTTCTCCGCATCCTTCTCCAGCGCCGCGATCCGCGCCGCTGCGTCCTTCGCCCGCGCCGCCCAGCTGTCGCGCTCCCGCGTCAGACCGTCCAGCCGCGCCTGTCGCCCCGCGACCTCGCGCGCCTCGGCGTCGCGCTCGACCCGCGCCGTCGCCGCCGCGCCCCGCGACGCATCCGCCGCCGCCCTTGCGCCCGTCAACTCGGCGCGCAGCGCCTCCAGAGTCTCCGACGGCGCCTCGACGCCCAGCGCCTCCGCCAGCGCCGCCTCCGCCGCCTCCACTTCGGCCGTCAGCCGTCCCAGCGTCTCGTCCAGCGCCTGCGCCCGCGCCTCCTTGCGCGCCTGCTCCCGACCCAGCGCCTCGACCCGGTCCCGCGCCGCCGTCACGGCCTTGTCCAGAGCGAAGGGCTCGGCCCTCGCGGTCTTCACCGCTTCCTCGGCCGCGCGGAACGCCTCCGTCGCCGCCTTCTGCACCGCCTGCGCCGCCTCCAGCGCCGGCTTGCCCTCGTCGATCTCGGCCTCCAACTCGGACAGCCGTGTCCGCTGCGCCAGCCGAACGGCGGCGGGACGCGGCGCCTCGGCCCGCTGCACAAAACCGTCCCAGCGCCACAGGTCGCCCTCGCGCGTGACCAGCCGCGCCCCGACCGGCAGGCTCCTGGTCAGCCCCTCGATCTCCCCGCGCGTGGCCACGCCGCACAGCGCCAGTCGCGCCTTGAGCTGATCCGGGGCCGACACATGGTCCGCCAGCGGCTCCACCCCCTCAGGCCAGACGGGGGAGGGCGCCTCGGCCCCCGCCCAGTAGGCCGCCGCCCGCGCGTCCAGCGCCGCGTCCAGATCGTCGCCCAAGGCTGCGGCCAGCGCCGCCTCATAACCCTTGTCGGCCTGCACCCGGTCCAGCGCCGGCGGATGCTCCCGCTTGCCCTGCACCAGCAGCTGCGCCAGTCCCCGCGCCTCGGTCTGCAGTCGCCCCAGCCGGTCCTCGGCCGCCCGCGCCGCCTGCCGCGCCTCCTGCTCCGCCCGGGCCCGGTCGCCACGCCCGGCCTCCGCCGCCTCGACCGCCGCCCGCGCCGTCGCCAGCTCCAGCTGCGCCTGATCCAGAGCCGCCTTCGCGGCCTCGATCTCCGGCGTCTCCAACGGCCCCAGCGCCTCGCGTTCCGCCTTGGTCGACGTCAGCTGGGCCTCCGCCCGCGCCACCCGGGCCTCGGCGTCCCGCTTGCGGGCGGTCTCGGCCGAGACGCGAGCCTCGACCGCCGCGACGGCGCCCGCGACCCGCTCCACCTCGCCGTCCGCCGCCTTGCGCCCCTCTTCCGCCGCGGCCAGCGCCGCCTCCAGCTCAGGTCCCCGCGCGGGCGCCGCCGCCATCTCCGCCTGCAGCGCCTCCAGCGCCGCGCCCAGTCGGGCCAGCTCCTGACCTGCGTCCCCGGCCATCGCCGTCTCGCGCTCGATATCCGCCGCGATCCGCGCCGCCTCGGCGGTCAGCCGCTCGACCTCGGCCCGCGCCGCCTGCTCGGCCATGTCCAGCCGGTCGCGCTCCAGCGAGGCGCGGTGCAGCAGGGCCCCCGCCACCGCATCCTCCTCGCGCGCCGGCTTCAGCGCCTCCCGGGCGTTCAGCGACGCCGTCTGCGCCCGGCCTGACGCCGTCGTCGCCTCCAGCACCGCCCGGTCCGCCTCGGCCAGTTCCTGCGCCGCCGCCTCCGCCGCCACCCGGGCGTCGTTCCAGCGCACGAACAGCAGCGCCGCCTGCAGCGCCCGGATCTCGGCCGAGATCTTCTTGTATTTCTCCGCCTGCCGCGCCTCGCGCTTCAGCCGGGTCAGCGTCGTTTCCAGCTCCCGGCCGATGTCGTCCAGCCGCTCCAGGTTGGTTTCGGCCGCCTTCAGCCTCAGCTCGGCCTCGTGCCGCCGGGTGTGCAGCCCCGCGACACCGCCCGCCTCCTCGAGGATGCGCCGCCGATTCTGCGGCTTGGCGGCGATCAGTTCGGAAATCTGCCCCTGCCGCACCAGCGCCGGCGAGTTGGCGCCGGTCGATGCGTCGGCGAACAGCAGCTGCACATCGCGGGCCCGCACCTCCTTGCCGTTGATGCGGTAGGTCGAGCCCTGGCCCCGGTCGATGCGCCGCGACACCTCGATCACGGCGCTGTCGGTGAACGGCTGCGGCGCCCGGCGCTGCGTATTGTCGATGGTCAGCTGGACTTCGGCGTGGCTGCGCGGCGGGCGGTTGGCGGCCCCGGCGAAGATCACGTCGTCCATGCCCTGGCCGCGCATGGCCTTGGCCGAGTTGGCCCCCATGACCCAGCGCAGGCTCTCCAGCACATTGGACTTGCCGCAGCCGTTGGGCCCGACGACGCCGGTCAGGCCCGGCTCGATATGCACTTCGGCGGGATCGACGAAGGACTTGAAACCGACGAGCCGAAGGCGCTGGAACTGCATCCTGCTAGCGGGTCACCGGCCGTCGAGCAGCGGCTGGATCAGCGGTTCGAACGCCCTGACCGAGTAGGACGGCAGGGCCTCGGACACCCGTTCCCCGTTGAGGAAGAAGCTCGGCGTCGTGTTCACCCCGTCGGCGAAGGCCTGCTCGGCGCGGCTTTCGATTTCCGCAAACGAGGATTCGTTGCTGAAACAGGCGACCATCTGCTCGCGGGTCAGGCCTCCCGCCTGGCCCGCGACGCTCAACCAGTTCAGGACCGTCTCATGGGACGGCGGCCCGGGAAGGGCGCGGAGCTGCGCCTGGCCGCGGAACAGCGCGTCCAGCACGACGTCGTAGGTCTCTTCCGGCGCACAGCGGGCCATCACCGCGCCGGCGACGGCGACCTGCTGCGGCGGCGTCGGCAGATCGCGGAACGCCACTCGCACCTTGCCCGTATCGACAAAGGCCGCCTTGAAGGCGGGGAAATCCCGCGTATGCCAGTCGGCGCAATGGGGGCAGGTGGTCGACAAATAGACCGTCAGCGTCACCGGCGCGTCGGCCGAGCCCACGGTCCGGTCACCCGGCCGCACCGACTCGATCGTCTGGGCGAGCGCCAGCGCGGGCGCGGCGAGCGCGATCAGCAGCGTCAGCAGGAACCGCGAGAGCCGCTTCACCGCCCCATCAGCCCTTGGCCAGCTCGGCTTCGATCGCCTTGGACAGGTCTTCCATGCTCGGGCCTTCGCCGCCCGGCGTGATCACCTGGGTTCCGTTGACGAAGAAGGCGGGCGTGGTGGTGACGCCGGCCTTGGTCGCCGCCTGGGCCCGGTCGTCGGCCGCCTTCAGCGCGGCCTCGTCGGTGATGCAGGCCTGAACCTCCTGCTCGCTCAGGCCGACGCCGTTGCCGACCCGCATCAGCGTGGTGCGCGGGTCGCTCACGAAAGCGCGCTGGTCGGACATCAGTTCGTGGACGACCTGGAAATACCGGTCCTCTCCCGCACAGCGCGCCACGGCGAAGCCGGCCACGGCGACCGGGGCCGGCGGCGTCGGCAGTTCGCGGAACACGTAGCGGACCTTGTTGGTGTCGACATAGGCGGTCTTGAACGCCTCCCAGGTGTTGTCCTGCCAGGCGGCGCAGTGCGGGCAGGTGACCGAGGCGTATTCGACCACCGTCACCTTGGCGCCCTCGGGCGCGCCCATGGCCATGTCGCCTTCGGCGGCCGCGCCGGCGCCCCCGCTGTTGCAGCCTGCCAGGGCGACCATGGCGGTCAGGGCGGCGGCGGTCATCGCGGCGCGGCGGCTCATCGCGGCGTAACGGGTGGTGGCGCTCATGGAGTCGTCCTCACTGCACGGGGGGTGGAGAGCATCGCGCGATTCCCCGAAATGCGCGCGCCCGGGTCTGGGCGACAGACCGGTCAGCGCCAGTCTATCGTTGAACAGCCGATCTAGCCAAAGAAGATCGGCGGCGCCAGCGGCTCTGGCGCCGGCGCCATTCCAGCCTCGGGATCAAGGCGCGATCGTGACCGCTGCGCCGCGGACCGCCTGACCGCTCAGGTCGAGGCGCCGCCGTCGCGGCGGCAGGTCAGGAAGGCCCAGGCGGAGTAGCCGACGATGAAGGCGGTCGCCCCGCCCAGGACGATCATCGAGGCGATGTTGGCGAAGTCCAGCGGCGCGAACGCCCAAAGCCCTGCATAGATCAGGCTGGCCAGCATCAGGGACCAACCGCCGACCCGCAGCACGGATTGGGCGGCGGCCTCGGCCCGCGGCGTCCCCCGCGGGCGATCCAATTGCTTGGGCATCAGGTTGGCGTAGGCGGCGAGCATCAGGCCGATCAGGACCTGCATGATCCGCTTCGCCGTGTCGTCGCCGATCCATCCGGCGTTTTCGGCGTACCCGAGCGCCAGGGCGGCGCCGATGATGAAGGCGGCGAGGGCGATCGCCGGAATGAGGCGGTTGGTCATGACGGGGTGTCCTTTCCGGAAGCGTCTGTCCGTTGGGCGGGTGCGCCGGCCCCGATGCCGAAGGCCTGGCTGAATCCCAGCAGCGCGTCCTCGAGCACCGACAGCTTGAGCCGGTAGGTGATGGTCGTGCCCTGTTTGTGGGCGTCGATCAGGTCAGCCTCGCGCAGCACGTTGAAATGCGCCGACATCGTCGGCTTCGAGACCGCGAAATGCTCGCTCAGTTCGCCTGCGGTCATTGGCGTCTGGCGCAGCAGCTCCAGCACCTTGCGGCGGGTCGGGTCGGCCAGCGCCTTGAAGACCTTGTTCATGCCTCGTTATTTAGCTAAACATCGAAACAAGTCAAGCGGGGTTTTGCTCGGTGTCGCGGCGGGGGAGGGGCGGGCGAGCTGGCCTTCAGTCTCCGGCGCGGTCGCGGCCCTTCTGCGGATCGCCGAGGACGGCGCGGCCGAGACGCTCCAGCGGTCCTTTCAGAGGATCGGGAGCGTCGGCCAGTCCCGCCTTCAGTTCCGCTTCCTGATACGCCGGCAGGGGACGCGGGCCCGCCGGCGGGCGGCCCGGTTTGGACAGTCCGGCCGGCGGCTTCACCGGACCTTGGGCGATGCTCAGCTTGTCGACGCTGCCCGGACCGAGGAACAGGTTGACCCTCTGCAGAATTTCCTCCGACTGGTGCTGCACCAGCAAGGCCGCTGGCCCGGCCACCCGCAGTTCCAGCGTGCCGCCCGCGCCGCCCCGGCCCTTGCTCAGTTTCTGCGGTCGAGTCACCCGGGCCAGCCGCTCGCCGACGATCTCGGTCCAGCGCGGCTCCAGCGCCGACGCGCCGCGTCCGAATTTCGCGTCGAGTTCCTTGATCAGCCCCTGCAGGGCTCTCCCGGCCCTGGGCGCCGGCCGGGGGGCCGGACGAGTGCGTCGCCGCGACAGGATTTCGCGGGCCTCGGCGTCTGTGGGCAGCTCGCGGCGCATTTCCGGTTTATAGCGCGGGGAATGCCCGCCGTCCCCGCTGAAGTCCCCATACAGGTCGCAGACGACCGGAGCGCCATCCGCGCCGCGCTGCTCGGCTGGTATGACGTTCATCGTCGTGTGCTGGCGTGGCGGCCCCGCCCGGGCGCGCCGCGGCCCGATCCCTACCGGATCTGGCTGTCGGAGGTGATGCTCCAGCAGACCACCACGCCGCACGCCACGCCCTATTTCGAAGCCTTCACGCAGCGTTGGCCGACCGTCGCCGATCTTGCAGCGGCGCCGGACGCCGAGGTCATGGCCGCCTGGGCCGGGCTTGGCTACTACGCCCGCGCCCGCAACCTGCTGGCCTGCGCCCGCGCAGTCGCCGGCCGGCACGGCGGCGTCTTTCCCGACACGGAAACAGGCCTGCTCGCCCTGCCCGGAATCGGGGCCTATACGGCCGCCGCCGTGGCCGCGATCGCCTTCGATCGCCCGGCCAACGTCGTCGACGGCAATGTCGAGCGCGTCATGGCCCGGCTGTTCGCGGTCGAGACGCCCCTGCCCACCGCCAAACCCGAATTGAAGCGGCTGGCGGGCACGCTGGTCACGGATGACCGCCCCGGCGACTGGGCCCAGGCTCTGATGGACCTCGGCGCCACCGTCTGCCGTCCCGGCCGACCGCTGTGCGAGCGCTGCCCGCTGACCGCCTGGTGCGCTGCCTTCCAGTCGGGCGAGCCCGAACGCTGGCCGCTGAAAACGAAGAAGGCGGATCGGCCCCGTCGTCATGGCGTGGCCTGGGTGCTCCGTGACGACCAGGGCCGGATCGCCTTGGTCCAGCGCCCGGCCAGGGGCCTGCTCGGCGGCATGCTCGGCCTGCCGACGTCGGCCTGGTCCGCCGCGCCCGTCGAGGCCGCGCCTCCCGCTGCGGCGGACTGGCGCGACGTCGGCGCGGTGGAGCACGTCTTCACCCATTTCGCCCTGACGCTTTCGGTGCAGGCGGGGCAGGGCGCCGGCGAGTTCATCTGGCTCCAGGAGGACGAGGCCTTGACGTCCCTGCCGACCGTGTTCCGCAAGGCGCTGGAGCGGGGGCTGGCCTAGCCCAGCGTCCGCACCGTCACCGGTCCCTTCTGCCGCTTGGGAATGGCGACCGTGTGCGTCCCGAGCTGCTGGAAGGCCAGGTCCGCAACGCTGTCGCCGACCTGCAGATTGGTGATGTGCAGCCGGTCGATGCCCGACGGCAGCAGCGGCCGGTCGACCGTCACCACGCCCTCGATCGCGTCGATGCTGACCCCGAGCGCCGCCTGCAGCATCAGGAAGACCGATCCCGCCGCCCAGGCCTGCGGCAGGCAGGCCACGGGATAGGCCACGGGCGGCTCGCCGGGCACCCGCTCGAAACCGCAGAACAGTTCGGGCAGGCGCAGATGGAAATGCGTCGCCGCCGCATAGATCTCGCCCAGCAGCAGGGCCACGGCCCGGCGTTCCCCGTATTTCGCCATGCCGGCCGCCGCCATCGCCGTGTCGTGCGGCCAGACCGAGCCGTTGTGGTAGCTCATCGGATTGAAACGCGCCTGGCCGGTGGCCAGGGTCCGCAGGCCCCAGCCCGACCTGAACTCCGCCCCAAGCATCCGCCTGGTCACCGCCCGGGCCCGCTCCGCCGAGGGCAGGCCGGTGAACAGCAGGTGGCCCGCATTCGATCCGATCGAACGGCACGGCTCGCCCTCGCCGTCCAGGGCGATGGCGTAGAACTGCTCATCCTCCAGCCAGAACCGCTCTTCCACGAGGGTGCGCACCGCCCCGGCCCTTGCCGCCCATTCGGCCTGCCGCTCGTCGCCGGTCAGCCGGGCCATGTCGGCCATCGCCTCCCAGGCGGCGTAGGCGTAGCCCTGCACCTCCAGCAGGGCGATCGGCCCTTGGGGGAAGCGCCCGTCCCGGTGAAAGATCGAGTCCTCGGAGTCCTTCCAGCCCTGATTGGACAGCCCGGTGTCCGCAGCGCGCTGATAGCTGATCAGGCCGTCGCCGCTGACGTCGCCGGACTCCTTCATCCAGCCGACCGCCGCGATCAGGTTGGGCCACAGGGCGCGGATGGTCGCGACATCCCCGGTGCGCTTCAGATAGGCCCCTGCCAGCGCCACGAACAGGCAGGTGGTGTCGACCCCGCCATAGTAGAGGCCGAACGGCACCTCCCCCAGGGCGCTCATCTCGCCGCCGCGCGTCTCGTGCATGATCTTGCCCGGCGCCGAATCCTGGAAGGCCGAGAACTCCGTCGCCTGCCGCATCGCAAGGTAGGTCAGCACGCCCTTGGCCAGGCTCGGGTCGAGCCACAGCATCTGCCAGGCCGTGATGATCCCGTCGCGCCCGAACGGAGTCGAGAACCACGGCACCCCGGCGTAGGGATAGGGCCCGGTCGGCAGGTCGGTGGTCAGCAGCGCCACGTCGGCCCGGCTCTGGTCCAGCCAGTCGTTGAAGCGAGGGCTGCGCGGCCCCCGGATCGAGGCCCCGCGGCGCCGCCGCCGCCGCATCGCCATCCGCGCCTGCACCGCGTGGAGCCGGTACCGGTTCTCGTCGGGCGCCTCGCAGGCCCCCGGTCCGCATTCGACATACAGGTCGATGCGCCGGCCCTGGGGCAGGCTGAACATGAACTCGGCTCGCGACGACGTCAGCCGGGCGGGCGGCTCCGAAAACGCCAGGCAGCTGCTGCGCCGCACCCCGTCGACGCCCGTGTAGCGGAACGTCACCCGCCGTCCGTCCGCGGTCGGCGTCTCCTGCGTCCCCCGCTTCGGTCGCGCCGTGCCCCGCACCTGGAAGATGTCGGCGAAATCCGCGGCGAAGTCGAAGGCCAGCGGCAGCAGCACGTCCTCGATCCCGTGGTTGAGGATTCGCACCCGTTCGAACAGCCGCCGGTCGAAGATGAAGCGCCGGCGCTCGATGTGCAGCACCCCCGCCGGGGCCGAGCGCCCGCCCATCGGCGGCAGCGGCCGGTTGGTCGAATGGGCTGTGAAGAAGACGTTGTCCTGGCTGATGCCCGAGCTCAGCCGTGACGGCCGCGCCAGCCCCGCCGTCATCACGAAGCGCGACAGCAGCCGGGTGTCGCTGTCGAACAGGCCGTCGGCGCCGCCCTTCATGTCCCCCCAGACATCGGCCACCGCGAAGGTGTCGGCGTCCTTCAGCGCCATCAGCTGTTCAAGGCCGTCGGCGTCCTGCGACTCGGCGGCCGTGACCTGAACTGTATAGGCGTCGTCCATGCGTTACCCCGGATCGGCGGCGGTGGGACCCGACAGGGCGCTGAGACTGCGGGCTCCTGATGGCGGCAATGGTACGCTAATGGACAAACCCGCCGGAGGTTCAGGCCCGTTGACGCCCGGCGCCGTCAGACCGCGCTGGCGAAACTGCGGTCCTCCAGCGGGCGCAGCGGCGTCACCACGTCGTCCAGAGGGTCCTCCGCGAAGGGGCGGCGGGCCAGCAGATCGCCGTAGACGTCGAGGTAACGCCGGGCCATGGCCGTGGCCGAGAAGCGCAGTTCGAACCGCGCCCGTATGGCCTCGCGGTCCAGCAGGTGCGCCCGGGCCGCGGCCGCGACGGCCTGTTCCACGGTCTCGACCAGATAGCCCGTCGCGCCGTCCTCGATGATCTCCGGAACCGAGCCGCAGCGGAACGCCACCACCGGCGTGCCGCAGGCCATCGCCTCGATCATCACCAGCCCGAACGGCTCGGGCCAGTCGATCGGGAACAGCAGCGCTTCCGCTCCGCCCAGGAACGCCGACTTCTGGTGATCGCCGATCTCGCCGACGAACTCGACCAGCGGATTGCCCTCGACCAGCGGGCGGATCACCGTCTCCCAATAGACCTTGTCGGCGGCGTCGATCTTGGCCGCGATCTTCAGCGGCTTGTTCAGCTTGGTGGCGATCTCGATCGCCCGGTCGGGGCCCTTCTCGGGCGAGATGCGGCCGAGGAAGGCCAGATACCCGCTCGGCGCCTCGGAGAATTTGTAGAGATCGCCGGGCATGCCGTGGTGCACCGTCGCCTTCCAGTTGGCCAGCGGCAGCGGCCGGCGCTGGTCGTCCGAGATCGACACCAGCCCGAACTCCGGCCAGCGCTCATAGACGCCCGGCAGGTCCTTCAGGTCCAGCCGGCCATGCAGGGTGGTCACCGTCTTGTCGGCGTAGCGGGAAAAGAACGGAAAATGGAGAATGTCGGTGTGGAAATGGATCACGTCGAACTCGTCGACGCGCTTCAGCACCTCCGACAGCTGGCTCATGTGCGCCGCCAGATCCGACTTCAGCGGATTCGGGTCGAGCCTGATCGCCTGGTCCCGCACCGGGATCAGCCGGGCGCGGGTCTCGGCGTCGGCGGCCGCGAACAGGGTCACATCATGCCCCAGGTCGACCAGGGCGTCGGTCAGATGGGCCACGACCCGTTCGGTGCCGCCGTACAGTTTCGGCGGGACCGCCTCATAGAGGGGCGTGACCTGGGCGATCTTCATGGCGCGCGCTCTCGATGTCGGAATCCGGACAGTGAGATTAACCTTCGCACTTGCGAACGGTTCCTCGCCGAATGACGGTATCCGCCCGGTCCCGGCCTCTACGGGAGTCGGCTGCTCACAGGCACTCGCAATAGACGTCGAACCGGGCCCAGCTGTAGGTCATGACCCCCAGCCGGGTCTGGTCGAAGTCCATGACCGCCGGGTTGCCCGTGCAGGTTCCGGTCTTGCAGGCGCCGGGGCAGGCATAGCCGGCCGCCGTCTTGCGCATCTTGGCCATCAGGTTCTCCCAGCTGCGCGCCGTGCCCCAGCTGAGGTCCCAGTCGGTCAGACCCTGGGCGATGGGCAGGGTGCCGCCGCAGGACTTGCCGCCGACCGGCTCCTCCGTGGTTTCGGAAATCTCCGTCCAGTAGTCCCACCACCAGGAGAGGCCGTAGAGGATGATCAGGATTTCGATCAGCAGCGCCCCGACGGTCGCGGCCCCGATGCCGGCGACAGTCACCCCGCCGATCGTGACGCTGCCGCCCGCGGCCGCCGCCTCGGCTCCCGCCGCCACAGCCCCGGCTCCGCCCGGTCCCAGCGCCCGCAGGTGGAGGTAGATTCTGTGGACCAGCCATTTCAGCTGGTCCCGGATGAACCAGTGTTCGAAATAGCGCAGCAGGTGGGCGATGAGGGCCTGCAGACGTTCGGCGATCGCGATCAGGTTGGCGCGGGCGGCGGCGGGACCGGCCGTGCGCGCGGCCTGAATGGCGTCCCTCAGGGCCCGATACAGGGCCTCCGCCTGGGCTCGCTGCTCAGGCGTGAGTTTGGACCAGATGCGCTCGAGCATCTGTTCCATTTCCCTGAGCAGGGCTTCCAGCTGTTCGGGGGAAAGTTCCGGCATGGCGTTCCGGATCGCTCGGCGGCGATCCGCTCCCTGGTGAACGAGGGAACTCTGGAAATCGCACTGGGCACATGACCGGCGAACCTGGCCGGAAAGCGGGACCTTACGCCTGTCCCGACCGGACGTCGAATCCAAAGACCGGTGTTATTGCATCCCGGCCCGGACCTCGGCCCGCAGGGTGTCGATAGACCTCAGCCCCTGATCCGACTTGAAGCGCCAGTAGGTCCAGCCGTTGCAGGCGGGGGCGTTCTCGAACAGCGCCCCCATCTTGTGGATCGAGCCGCTCAGCGACCCCGACACCAGCGACCCGTCGGCCCGGACCCGCGCCTCGCGCTCGCCCTTGGGGCAGTACAGCCGGTCGCCCGGCCGAAGCAGGCCGGCCTCGACCAGCGCCCCGAACGGCACCTTCGGCTCGGCCCGTTTGGAGCCCATCACCGCCAGGTCCTCAGGCGCGGCGGGGATCACCGCCTTGATCCGCTTTTCGGCCACCTTGGCGTAGCCCTCGTCGCGCTCGATGCCGATGAACTGCCGTCCCAGCCGTTTGGCCGCCGCCCCGGTCGTGCCGGTGCCGAAGAACGGGTCTAGCACCACGTCGCCCGGCTTCGTCGCCGCCAGCAGCACGCGGTGCAGAAGGGCCTCGGGCTTCTGGGTCGGATGCGCCTTCTTGCCGTCGGCGTCCTTGATCCGCTCCTCGCCGGTGCACAGGGCGAAGGTCCAGTCGGACCGCATCTGGGTGTCTTCGTTGAAGGCCTTCAGCGCGTCGTAGTTGAAGGTGTAGCGCTTTTGCTCGCGGCTCCGCGCGGCCCAGATCAGCGTCTCGTGGGCGTTGGTGAACCGGGTGCCCTTGAAGTTCGGCATCGGGTTCGACTTGCGCCAGATGATGTCGTTCAGCACCCAGAAGCCCAGGTCCTGGATCGCCGATCCCAGGCGGAAGACGTTGTGATAGCTGCCGATCACCCAGATCGAGCCTTCCGGCTTTAGCACGCGCCGGCATTCCGTTAGCCAGGCGCGGGTGAAGGCGTCATAGGCGGCGAAGCTGTCGAACTTGTCCCAGTCGTCGTCGACCGCGTCGACCAGGCTGTTGTCGGGCCGCAGCAGGTCGCCGCCCAGTTGGAGGTTATAGGGCGGGTCGGCGAAGACCATGTCGACGCTGGCGTCGGGCAGGCCCTTCAGCACCTCGATGCAGTCGCCCCTCAGAACGACGTCGGTCTTCCACCCGGACATTCTCTTACTCGGCCCCGTACAGATTGGAGACCGAGTGGTGAATCATCGCGGTTAAGGGCGGGTTAGCCCGTCGCATTTCGCGGAACGAACAGAGGTCCGTAGTGTTGGGAGTGGCGCTGGTCCGAAAGTATCCCGATGATCCTGTTCGCCTTTCTCCAACGCCTCTTCGCCATCGGGTCGCTGGCGATCTTCGCCGCCGCGGCCTGGCTGCTGTGGCGCTGGTATGACGCCGACCACCTCGCCGACGTCCTGGGGGTGACCGAACCGTCCAGCGCCGGACTGTGGTGGGGCGCCGGGCTGATGGCCTTCAGCCTGCTGGGCCGCCTGCCGGTTCTCATGCTGCTCGGACGCAACGAGACGACGGCGCCCCCGCGCCGGGCGGCGAGCGTCGAGGTTCCGGGCGCCGACGGCGCCGTCCTCCATGTCGAGACCGAAGGCGCGAGCGAGGGGCCCGTCCTCGTCTTCACGCACGGCTGGGGTCTCTCGGCCCGCATCTGGGCCGAGGCGAGGGCGGACCTCGGCGCCCGCTTCGGCCTCGTCTTCTGGGATCTTCCCGGCCTTGGCCGTTCAGGCCGCCCGACCGCCGGCTATTCGATCGAAGGCTTCGCCGAGGACCTGCATGCGGTGATCGACAGTCTTCCGGAAGACCGGCCGCTCATCCTTGTCGGCCACAGCATCGGCGGCATGACGGTCCAGACCTTCTGCGCCCGTCACCCCGAACTGCTGAACCGCCGCGTCGCCGCCATCGTGCTCGAGAACACCACCCACACCAATCCGCTCGAGACAATGATCCTCTCGCGCGTGTTCAGGCCGCTGCAGCCGGTCATCGAGCTCGCCTGCAAGCTGGACATGGTGCTGTCGCCGGCCCTCTGGGTGATGAACTGGCAGGCCTACCTCAGCGGCTCCACCCACGTCGCCGCGCGCCTCGCCGGGTTCGGCACCCGTCCGACCCGGGAACAGCTGGACCGCACCGCGCGGCTGCCGACCAAGAATTCCCCGGCGGTGCAGGCGCGCGGCAACCTCGCCATGCTGCACTGGTCGGTCACAGGGCGTCTGCCGCGCACCGACGTGCCCGCCCTGGTCTTCGCCGGCGGCCGCGACCTGATCACCAAGGACCATGCCGGCGAGACGATCGCCGCCGCCCTGCCGCAGGCCCGGCTGATCCGCGTCGAGGACGCCGGCCATATGGGTCCGGTCGAAAGGGCCGCCTTCTACAACGAGCAGATCGGCGATTTCGCCGAGTTCGTCCGTCTTCTGCGCAGCCGCCCCGCCGCCCCCTCGCGCCGCTCCTTCCTGTCGCCCGACGCCGACCTCGCGCCACCCGCGCGGCCGGACGATAAGCCGAGGGAGCGGGGAGGGCCGGAACTCGGCGTCCGTCCCGCGGCGCGCCCGATCTAGGCTGGGGAAGCGGTGGCGACGGCCTGCCAACTCATACCCTGCCATCCCGGCCAATCCCCGCCATTCCCTGCCATCCCGTACCCCAACGACCACTGGTCGGGAGCCGGCGGGGACCGCCTGCGTCCGCTTCTGACGCAGGCGCGTGCTCTCATGGCGCAACAGGGGCGAACGGCTCTGCAGGAGGCCGGTCCTGGGCGTCCTGGGCGCCCAGAGCGTCTGGCCCGGGGAACGAGGAGGAGTGCGGGAGTGTCGGGATGACAGGGTTCCGCGATTTTCGAACGACAGGGTCGGCAGGGGCGGAACCGTCACAGCGGCTCACGTTTTGTTACACCCTCAGCCTCGCCTTGCCGCGTCCGGCGCGGTAAGCGGGGCCCTGCACCGCGAGGGATGCGAGTCCCGCGCGACGGACAACGGCTCAGGGGCTGGTGAATGACTCAGTGGGTGTACGGCTTCGGCGGCGGCTCCGCCGACGGCGACGCGTCGATGAAGAACCTTCTCGGCGGCAAGGGCGCGAACCTCGCCGAGATGTCTTCGCTGGGCCTGCCGGTGCCGCCGGGCTTCACCATCACCACCGAGGCCTGCGTCCACTACTATTCGAACGGCCAGTCCTACCCGGCTGACCTTGAGACCCAGGTCGCCGCGGGCCTGAAGAAGGTCGAGGGCATCGTCGGCAAGACCTTCGGCGATCCGAAGAATCCGCTGCTGGTCTCGGTCCGGTCCGGCGCCCGCGCCTCCATGCCCGGGATGATGGACACCGTCCTCAACCTCGGCCTCAATGATGAGACGGTGGAGGGGCTGGCGGCCCTTAGCGGAGACCGCCGCTTCGCCTTCGACAGCTACCGCCGCTTCATCACCATGTACTCGAACGTGGTGCTGGGTCTGTCGCACGACGATTTCGAGGAGGTGCTGGACGACCACAAGGACCGTCTCGGCGTCACCATCGACACCGACCTGTCCGCCTCCGACTGGGAGAAGGTCGTCCTCGACTACAAGCGGGTCGTCGAGGACAACCTCGGCCACGCCTTCCCGCAGGACCCGAACGACCAGCTGTGGGGCGCCGTGTCCGCCGTCTTCGCCAGCTGGATGAACGACCGGGCCAAATTCTACCGCCGCATGCACGACATCCCCGAAAGCTGGGGCACGGCGGTCAATGTCCAGTCGATGGTGTTCGGCAATATGGGCGACACCTCCGCGACGGGGGTGGCCTTCACTCGCAACCCGTCGACGGGCGAGTCGAAGCTTTATGGCGAGTTCCTGATCAACGCCCAGGGCGAGGACGTGGTCGCCGGCATCCGCACGCCCCAGTCGCTGACCAGGGCGGGCCGCGAGGAGATGGGCGAGACCGCCCCCTCGATGGAAGAGGCCATGCCCGAGGTCTTCGCCCAGTTCGTCGATGTCGTCGGCCGGCTGGAGAGCCACTACCGCGACATGCAGGACATCGAGTTCACGGTCGAACAGGGCCGCCTCTGGATGCTGCAGACCCGCAACGGCAAGCGCACCGCGAAGGCCGCATTGAAGGTCGCTGTCGATCTCGCCGCCGAGGGCGTGATCTCGCAGGAGGAAGCCATCGGCCGGGTTGAGCCGGCGGCGCTGGACCAGCTCCTGCATCCGACCCTCGACCCGAAGGCGGAGCGCAAGGTCGTGGCCGCCGGTCTGCCGGCCTCTCCGGGCGCGGCCACCGGCAAGGTCGTCTTCGACGCCGACGAGGCCGAACGCCTGTCCCAGCTGGGCGACGCCGTCATCCTCGTGCGTGAGGAAACCTCCCCGGAAGACATCCACGGCATGCACGCGGCGCGCGGCATCGTCACCGCCCGGGGCGGCATGACCAGCCACGCTGCCGTGGTCGCCCGCGGCATGGGGCGGCCCTGCGTCTCCGGCGCCGGCGAAATCCAGATCGACCACCGGGCAGGGACCTTCACCGCTCGTGGCCGCACCTTCAGGGCGGGCGAGGTGATCACCATCGACGGCTCGAAGGGCGAGGTGCTGGATGGCGCCGTGCGGATGATCGAGCCCGAGCTGACCGGGGACTTCCAGACCCTGATGGCCTGGGCCGACAAGGTCCGCCGCCTCAAGGTCCGCGCCAACGCCGAGACGCCGCTCGACGCAAAGACCGCCCGCGGCTTCGGCGCCGAGGGCATCGGCCTGTGCCGCACCGAGCACATGTTCTTCGACGACGCCCGCATCGCCGCCGTGCGCGAGATGATCCTCGCCGATGACGAAGCCGGCCGCCGCGCCGCCCTGGCCAAGATCGCGCCGTTCCAGAAGGCCGATTTCGTCCAGCTGTTCGAGATCATGGCCGGCCTGCCGGTCACCGTGCGGCTTCTGGATCCGCCGTTGCATGAGTTCATCCCGCACACGGACGCCGAGATCGACGCCCTGGCGGAGACGCAGGGCCTCGACGCCGCCAAGCTGAAGCGCCGGGCGAAGGAGTTGCACGAGACCAATCCGATGCTGGGCCACCGCGGCTGCCGTCTCGGCGTCGCCTATCCCGAAATCTACGAGATGCAGGTCCGCGCCATCCTCGAGGCGGCGCTGGAGGTGAAGAAGACCGCCGCCGAGGCCCCCATCCCCGAGATCATGCACCCGCTGGTCGCCCTCGGTCTGGAGATGAAATACCTGCGCGAGCTGACCGACCGCACCGCCGAGGCCGTCTTCGCCGAGGCCAGCGACCGGGTCGACTATCTCGTCGGCACCATGATCGAACTGCCCCGCGCCGCCCTGCGCGCCGGCGACCTCGCCGAGCACGCCGAGTTCTTCAGCTTCGGCACCAACGACCTGACCCAGACCACCTTCGGCATCAGCCGCGACGACTCAGGCCGCTTCCTGCAGGCCTATATGGACAAGGGCATCTTCGAGACCGATCCCTTCGTCCGCCTCGACCGCGACGGCGTCGGCGACCTGATCCGCATCGCCGCCGTGCGCGGCGGCGCGGCCCGTCCCGACATCAAGATGGGCATCTGCGGCGAGCACGGCGGCGATCCGTCCTCGATCGCCTTCTGCGAACAGGTCGGCCTCGCCTACGTCAGCTGCTCCCCCTACCGCGTCCCCATCGCCCGCCTCGCCGCCGCCCAGGCCGCGCTGGACGCCCGGGCCGGGACAGAGAGGGAAAAGGATCGGTAGGAAAGCGGGTCGCCAGAATAAGAACACGATAAGGTCACGGTTGACGTACCGGCGTCTGTGTCACCCGGTGCACAGTCAAGCATCAGTCGTTGAGGCGGACTGGAACACCTTCAACAACCGCCCATTTCTGTCACCGCTGGATGGGGCTGGTCACCGCAGAAGTGACCACATCTAGAGGATACAGAAACAATGCGTAACGTTCTTCTCGCGACTGCTGCACTTTCTCTTTTCGCTGCGCCGGCCATGGCGCAGAGCTTCTCGGATCCGCAATGGACGGGTTCGGTCGGCTACACCCACCTCGACAGCGGCGACCAGAGCCTCGGCGCGGTCACCGGCCGGGTCGGCGCCAAGCTGTCGCGCTATATCGGCGTCGAGGGCGAGGCCTCGTTCGGCGTCAAGGACGAAGACGTCACCATCGGCGGCGTCGACGGCACGGTGGAGCATGAATACGACGCCGCTCTCTACGCCGTCGGCTCGGTCCCGGTGAGCGAGAATTTCGAGCTCTTCGGCCGCGTCGGTTACGGCACCACCTCGATCAAGGCCGACGTGGCCGGGGTCACGGCCAGCGAGGACGGTGAAAGCCTGAACTACGGCGCCGGCGCCAACTACTTCTTCGATGGCCAGAACGGCCTTCGCGCCGACTGGACCCGCCGCGATTTCACCGACGATCAGGGCGGTGAGATCGACACCTACGGCCTCAGCTTTGTGCGCCGCTTCTAGGTTCTGGAACGACGAAGGCCCGCGGCGATCGCCGCGGGCCTTTTCGAAAACTGCCGATGCTTCAGGCCACGCCGGGCTGCAGCGCCCAGCGCATCGACCCTTCGCCGAACGGCTTGAAGAACAGGTCGCGGTAACGCTCGAACACCTCGACGATCCGGTTGGCCAGATCCTGGGCGACCGTCTCGCCGCGCTGTCGCTTCATCGCGCAGACGCACTGGACGACGTCCTTCTGGTGGGCGGACCCGCCCATGCGCTTGAGCACCGCGGCGATGTCCTGCGCCAACGGATCGATCTGCGCTGCCCATGGATTGGTGTTCTGAGTCATTCGGGACACCCCCTTGTTCTCGACACAGGAGAACCGGTCGCAAATACTGGCGGGGGATGCAAGCGTGACCGCGAATTCGTGATCGGGGCGAACCCCACGGAGCCCGGTGCCTCGCGACGCGTTTCAGCGCCATGACCCGGATCTGTTCCAGCCTGTTCGTCGCCCTCGCCGTCGCCGCCTGCGGCCCCGGCGATCCCAATCCTCCGACAGACCCCGCCGAGCCGATCGATACGCCTGATGTGGCCGCTTCGCCGGCGCCGCGGCCGCCGGGCAGGGGCTCGATCCTGCCGGGCATGGGCCCGCGCAGTTTCGTGGGCCGCTGGGCCGCGGACGTGTCCTGGTGCCCGAACACCACTGGACCTGAACGCCCGATCGAAATCACCACCACCCGGTTCGAGGGCTATGAGAACAGCTGCGCCATCAGCGCGATCGATCAGGTGGCGGATGGCTATGAGGCCGTGCTGACCTGCACAGCCGAGGGGACCGTCTCCAATGAACGCGTGCGGATGGCGGTGTCCGGCCAGGCCATGCGCCTGACCTGGCTGAACCGTGACAACGCCGTGGTCACCCTGACGAAGTGCACCACCCTGGAGGACACGCCCGCCGGTTAGGTCTCAGCCGTTGAACAGGAAATGCATCACGTCGCCGTCCTTGACGACGTAGCTCTTGCCTTCGGCCCGCATCTTCCCGGCCTCCTTCGCGCCCGCCTCGCCCTTGAGGGCCACGAAGTCCGGGTAGGCGATGGTCTCGGCGCGGATGAAGCCTTTCTCGAAATCGGTGTGGATCACCCCCGCCGCCTGCGGCGCGGTCGCCCCGATCGGAATCGTCCAGGCCCGCGCCTCCTTCGGGCCGACCGTGAAATAGGTTTGCAGGCCCAGCAGCGCGTAGGCCTCGCGGATCAGGCGGTTCAGGCCCGGCTCCTCCAGCCCCATGCTCTCGAGGAATTCCGCCTGCTCCTCCGGATCGAGCACCGCCAGTTCGGAATCGATCTTCGCCGAGATCACGACGGCCTTGGCGTTGTCCGCGGCGGCGCGCTTGGCCACCAGGTCCGACAGCTCATTGCCCTTGTCAGCAGAGGCCTCGTCCACGTTGGCGACATAGAGCGCCGGAAGGGAGGTCAGCAGCTGCAGCATGTGCCACGCCTTCAGATCCTCCTTGTCGACCTGAACGACGCGCGCCGGCTTGCCGCCGCGCAGGGGCGTCAGGGCCATGTTGATCAGGCGCAGCGTCTGCTGGGCCTCCTTGTCGCCGCCCTTGGCCTTCTTCTCCACGTTGACGACCCGCTTTTCGAGGCTTTCGAGGTCGGCGAGCATCAGTTCGGTCTCGATGATCTCGAGATCGGAGATCGGATCGATGCGGTTCTCGACGTGGGTGATGTCGTCGTCGACGAAACAGCGCGCCACGAAGGCGACGGCGTCGCAGTCGCGGATGTTGGCGAGGAACTGGTTGCCGAGGCCCTCGCCCTTCGACGCGCCGCGCACGAGGCCGGCGATATCAACGAAGGTGATGCGCGAGGGGATGATCTCCTTCGACCCGGCGATCTGCGCGAGCACATCCAGCCGCGGCTCCGGCACCGCCACATCACCGGTGTTCGGTTCGATGGTGCAGAAGGGATAGTTGGCCGCCTGGGCCGCCGCTGTCTTGGTGAGGGCGTTGAACAGGGTGGACTTGCCGACGTTGGGCAGGCCGACGATCGCGACTTTCAAAGCCATGGGGGCTGGGTTTTCCTTGCTGAGCGCGAGCCTTTAGCGGCTAGCGGCCGATTTGTCAGGCTCGGCGGTCGCCGTCAGTGGGCGGCGTGGCCGTAGTCCGTCGTCGCGGGTTGGCCGACGGTGGCGCTCACCTCGATCGGGGCGGCGGAGGCGAATGTCAGGGTCAGCGGCACGGCGTCGCCGGCCTTGAGCGGCTCCGCGACGCCGAGCAGCATGATGTGGTCGCCGCCGGGCTTCAGCTCGACCGCCTGACCGGCGAGGAGAGGCAGGCCGCCCTCGACTTCGTGCATCATCATCATGTTGCTTTCGATCCGGCTCTCGTGGACCTGAACGCGACCCGCAACGGGGCTGGTGATGCCCATGAGCCGGTCGTCCGCAGCGGAAGTCAGGGTCAGGTAGCAGCCGGTGGTCTGACGTCCGGGCGGCGTGGGGCGGCACAGGGCGCCGCTGGCCTGGACGGTCGAGGCCGCCTCGGGCGCGGCCTTTTCGCCCGGCGAACAGGCGGCGAGCGCGCCCGCGAAGGCGGTCAGGATGACGAAGGGCTGAGCGCGGACCATCGGAAATGCCTTCTGTGAGAGCGGGGGTCTATCGTTCGGCCGGCGGCCCGACAAGGCGGCCGCGTGTCACGGCTCAGCCTTCGCCGCGCGCCGCCTGGCGGGGGCTGAATTTCGGAGCCGGCGCCAGGCGCATGACTTCGGCCTGGTAGCGGTCGTCGTCGCCGGCGAGGGCGAAGGGCAGGGCGTCGGCGACCGCGGTCAGCATGGCGTCCAGCCACGGCTGGTCGGCCTTGTGGAAGTCGCTGAGGACATAGCCGTGCACCAACTGGGGCTCCCCCGGATGTCCGACGCCCATGCGGGCGCGCCGGAAATCGGGGCCCAATTGGCTGATCAGCGAGCGGACGCCGTTCTGGCCGGCCGCCCCGCCGCCGCTCTTCATGCGGAAACGCCCCGGGGCGAGGTCGATCTCGTCGTGGAAGACAATGACCTCCGATGGCTTGATCTTGTAGAAGCGCGCCGCCTCGGCCACGGCCCGGCCGCTCTCGTTCATATAGGTCTGCGGCTTCATCAGCAGGACGCGCTCACGGCCCGAAGCCGTCTCGACCTCGCCCTCGCGGAGCACCGACTGGAATTTCGCCCGCTCCGGTCCGAAGGACCAGCGGCGCGCGATCTCGTCCGCCGCCATGAAGCCGATGTTGTGTCGGTTGCCCTGGTATTTCGGGCCCGGGTTGCCGAGGCCGGCGATGATGATCATGGCGGGTTCCGGATATGGAAACGGCCCCGTCCGTCGCCGGATGGGGCCGTTCCAGTAGCAGCTTGTCGCGAGAGGATCAGCCCTCGGCGGTGTCTTCCGCGGCGGCTTCGTCGGCGGCGGCCTGTTCGGTCGCTTCGACCTCGGCGGCGGCTTCAGCCACTTCGGCGTCGTGGGCCTCGTCGGCGGCGGCCGAGATGGCGGCGGACGACGTCTTGATCGAGGCGATCACGAAGTCACGGTCGGTGATGGTCGGCTCGACCTCTTCCGTGCCCTTCAGGTCGGTCCAGCGGATGGTGTCGCCCAGCTTGTGGCCGGCCAGGTCGACGATCAGGTCTTCCGGGATGTGGTCGGCGCGGACCTTCACCTCGACCGAGTGACGCACGACTTCCAGCGAACCGCCCTGTCGGAAGGCCTCGCACTGGTCCTGGTTGATGAAGTGGACGGGGATTTCGATCTTGATGGTCTGCTTCTCGTCGACGCGCATCAGGTCGAAGTGCAGCGGGCGGTCCGAGACGGGGTCGAACTGCACGTCGCGGGCGATGACCGGCTGGGTCTCGTCGCCGTACTTCAGCGTCACCAGGTGGCCGAGCAGCTTGCCGGTGTAGAGCGACTTGCGGAAGTCGCGCTCGTTGACCGAGATGGCCACCGGGGCCTTGTCGCCGCCGTACAGGACGCCCGGGACCATGCCCGCGCGACGCGCGGCGCGGGCGCCGCCGGTGCCGACGCCGTCACGGACATCAACGTTCAGAATGATCTCGGCCATCTGGCTCGCCTCAACAAACAGAAACGCCGCGCTGACGCATTGGCCCGCGCGACGGGGTCCTCGAACCCTCGAATTCAAGAGGGCGGGCTATTACACGCAGACGCCCGGTGACGCAACCGTCCGGGCGCACGGATCGCGACGGCGGTTCAGCCTTCGCTGCTCAGGGCCGCCGTGGCCGAGGCCGAAGCGGCGGCCGCTCCGGCGGCGACGGGGGTCTGCACGACGGCCGGCTCGGAGCCGGCCACTTCGGTGGCGGGGGTCGCGAGAGGCGCCGGCGTGATGTTCTGTGCCGTGCAGGTGGCCAGGTCCCGCGCCACGTGGCGGCCGATGCAGAAGATGTCCTCATAGCTTGGGCGAGACGCGGCCAGGCACTGGAACAGCATCAGCTTGGACATGTTCAGGCAGAACTCGCTGTTCTGCTCGACCGTCAGCGCCTCGGTATTGGCGCGGGCGTCCTCGCCCCCGGCGCCGAGGGCCGCCAGGGCTGCCAGGGCCAGCGAACGCACCACCGCGGGCGTGTATGGCGGGCCAGCCCGTGCCGGCGTGACCGCAAGTCCGGAGCCGCTGTTGGCGGCCGCGAACAGCTTCGCCGCCTCCTCCGCCGAGGGGAGCATCTGCACCGCCGACAGCGCCTTGGCGCCCTGCAGGCGGACATCACGGTCGGCGATCGGCACAATGGCCCAGCGGCGGCGCGGGTCCGACCGCCCCTGAATGGTGTAGGCGTCCTCCTCGACCGCATCGGCGATCGCCAGCATGATGGCGGAATCCCGTCCGATCGCTTCGGCGATGAGGCCGGCCGCCGCGTCGGCGCCGGGCAGGGTGGCGGCATAGGCGGGATCGGCGATGATGCGGGCGACCATCTCCTGGCGAATGGCCGGATCGACGGCGTAGGTCCGCACGCCCTGGACGAACTCCGGCGACTGAAGCGCCAGGATCGAGCCATAGGCGATCATGCCGCGGGACAGCTGGGTGGGTTCGTACGACGCGCCCTTGCGGATCGCCGCCTGGATCGATTCGGCGGTCTGGAATCCGGCCTGGATGGTGGCCGCGTCGCGCATGAAGGCGACATAGATGGAGGCGGCCTGGGCCACGCCCTCGTTCAGGCTGACGGCGGGCGGCGGCGGCGGCGGCGGCGGCGCGGGTTCCGGTTCCGGCTCCGGCGTGGCGCACGCCGCGAGAGCGGCCATTGCGGCGATCGCGGTCAGCGACAGGCCGCGGCGAAAACGAGCCTCAAGCATACGAAGTCCCCACCCTGGACACACGGCGTCGCCATCGGACGCCGGACCTGGAAACCCTTATAACGCGGCCAAAGTGGTTCGCCGAGCGTTAATGCCAGCTTGGCCGGAGCGAGACGGCGATCCTTCGCACTAGTCGCCCGAAGGACGCGCGGGCTCGGTATTCAGCCGCTCCGTCAGCGACGGGGCGGGGCGGGGCGGCGTCGCGGTCGTGGGCGCTGGCGAAATTGTGATCGGCCGCGAGGGCGCCGGCGCCGGCGCCGGGGCCGGGGTGATGACGATGGGTGTCTGGGCAGGCGCGGGGGGCGGCGGATCCGCGGGCCTGACGTCGGAGACGGTGACGATCGGCGCGGGCATGGCCGCGCCGCGGGAGCAGGTGGCCAGGTCGCGAACGATGTGGCGCCCGAGGCAGAACATATCCTCGTAGTTGGGGCGCGACGCGGCCAGGCACTGGAACAGGTTCAGCTTCGACATGGCGAGGCAGCCCTGGCTGACCCGATCGAACTGCAACGCATCCGTGTTGGCCCGGGCGTTCTCCCCCGCATAGCCAAGGGCGGCGAGCGCCGCGAGCGCCAGGCCGTTCACCACCGCCGGCGGATAGGGCGGCTTGCGGGGCTCTCCGCTGACGGGCAGGGCGCCGCCGCCGCTGTGCGCGGCCGCGAACAGGCGCGAGGCCTCTTCCGCGGACGGCCGGAATGTCTGGGCCGAACGGGCCTTGGCGGCTTCGAGGCGGCCCTCGCGATCGACGACTTCGGCCACGCCCCATGAGCGGCGGGGGTCGTACAGCGCCTGGATGGCGTAGGCGTCGTTCTCGATCGAATTGGCGGCGCGGCCCAGCGCATTGATGTCGGCCGCCATCGTCGTCATCACCAGGCCCGCGGCCGCCTCCGCGCCCGGCAGGGTCGAGGCGTAGCTGGGGTCGGCCACGATCCGGGCGACGATCCTTTCCCGCGTGACCTGATCATCGGCCAGCGACCGGACGCCGGAGACGAACTCGGGCGATTGCAGGGCCAGGATCGAGGCGTAGGCCACCAGTCCGCGTGAAATCTGCTCGGGATCGTAGGCCGCGCCCCGCCGCAGGGCGGCCTGGATCTGCTCCGGATTGGTGAATCCGCCTTCGAGGGCGGCCATGTCGCGACTGAACGCCATGTAGACGGCCGCGGCGTCGGCCACGCTCTGGTTCAGTCTGATCCGCGGCGGTGTTCGCGCGGCGATCTCGGCGGCCTCGGCAGCCACCCGCGCCGCCTCGACTTCGGCCCGCGTGGGCGTATCGGACGCGCACCCCGCCAGCAGGGCGGCGGCGAGGGCGGCTGCGGACAGACCGCGGTGAGGGAAAACCGGACGCATCGGGACTCCTCGGATTACCGGCGTCCAGCAACGCCCAGTCTGAGGGCGCAAATGGGGCGGGCGCCCATACGGTTCCGAGAATCTAGTCGAACAGCTTGGAGACGGATTCTTCGTTGGCGATCCGCCGGATGGCCTCGCCGATCAGCGGCGCGACCGAGACGCTGCGGATTTTCCTGCAGTTCAGCACGGCCTCCGGCTGCTCGATCGAGTCGGTGATGACCAACTCCTTCAAGGGGCCGTCGGTGATCCGCTGAACCGCGGGACCGGAAAGAACGCCGTGGCTGATGTAGGCCGACACCTCGGTCGCGCCCTTGTCCATCAGGGCCTGGGCGGCGTTCACCAGGGTGCCGCCGGAATCGACGATGTCGTCGAACAGGATGCAGCGCCGTCCCTCGACGTCGCCGATGATGTTCATGACCTCGCTCTCGCCCGCCTTGGGCCGGCGCTTGTCGACGATGGCGAGGTCCGCATCCAGCCGCTTGGCGAGCGAGCGCGCCCGCACCACGCCGCCGACGTCCGGCGAGACGATCATCAGGTCGTCGCCCTTGCGGTAGTGTTCCTTGATGTCCTGGGCCAGCACCGGCGTGGCCAGCAGGTTGTCGGTGGGGATGTCGAAGAAGCCCTGGATCTGGCCCGCGTGGAGATCCATCGTCAGCACCCGGTTGGCCCCGGCGCGGGTGATCAGGTTGGCGACCAGCTTGGCGGAGATCGGCGTGCGTCCGCCGGTCTTCCGGTCCTGCCGGGCGTAGCCGAAATAGGGCATCACCGCCGTGATCCGCCGCGCCGACGCCCGCACCAGGGCGTCGGTCATGATCAGCAGTTCCATCAGATTGTCGTTGGCGGGGTAGCTGGTCGACTGGATGACGAAGACGTCCTCGCCCCGGACGTTCTCCTCGATGACGGCGAAGACCTCGTTGTCGGCGAATCGCTTCACCTCGGCCTTGGTCAGCGGCATGTCGAGATGCGCCGCGATGGCCTGGGAGAGCGTCCGGTTGGAGTTGCCAGAGAGCAGCTTCATGTCCGGTCATCCTTTCGCCGTCATCGCCCGGCTCAGAATGCCGCCGTTGCGCTGGCGCGCTACATATCAGGGGACGGCTCAGCCACAAGCGCCGAGAGTCTTTTTGGCAGACTTCTTCCCGCATTGGCGCGGGGTTGTTCGCTGGTGTAGAGATCGCGTCTCGTTTTCGGGGGCGCCGACGGGCGGATGCCCGCCGGCCTGTTATGTTGAGGTCGTCCTTGCCTGCTTCCAAGTTCCGCACCGGCCTGATCCTGTCGGCCGTCGCCGTGTCGGCCCTGACGATTTCCGCCTGCTCCGGCCGCGGCAACCGGACCCGTCTCGCCTATGAGGAACGCCCGGTCGAGGCGCTCTACAACACCGGCTACCAGCGCCTCGAGAGCCGGCGCTGGGACGATGCCATCGACTATTTCCAGGAGGTCGAGCGCCAGCATCCGTATTCGGAGTGGTCGCGCCGGGCCATCCTGATGCAGATCTACGCCTACTACCAAGGGGGCGACTACGCCGAGGCGATCGCGGCGGCGGACCGGTTCATCCAGCTGTTCCCGGGCAATCCCAGCGCGCCCTACGCCTTCTATATGAAGGCCCTTTGCAACTTCGAGCAGATCACCGACGTGGGCCGCGACCAGGGCTACGCCCAGGCGGCGCTGGACGGGCTGCGTGACGTGGCCCGACGCTACCCGGGGACCTCGTACGCCATCGACGCCACGGTCAAGATCGACATGGTCAACGACCAGCTGGCGGGCAAGGAGATGTCGATCGGCCGCTATTACCAGCGGGCCGGCCAGCCCCTGGCGGCCATGAACCGCTACAAGGCGGTCATCGACAATGAAGCCTACCAGCGCACCTCGCACACGCCCGAAGCCCTGTTCCGGCTGGTCGAGGTCAACCTGCAGCTGGGCCTCAAGGAAGAGGCGACCCGCAACGGCGCGGTGCTGGGCCACAACTATCCGGGCAGCCCGTGGTACGCCGAGGCCTACGCCCTGCTGACCGAGGAAGGCCAGCGGCCGGACGTCGCGCCGGAAGGGCAGCGCGAGAGCTGGCTGCGGCGCATCATCCCGGGCTGACGTCCGATTCTGTCGCAAGGGGCGCTCATGACGGGCGTTCGCCGCTAGACTGACGACCATGGCGAATCAGACCCGGACGACCGCGCCCCCATGCTGACCGCCCTTTCCATCCGCGACATCGTGCTGGTGGACGCCCTCGATCTGGAGGTCGAGGGCGGACTGACGGTGCTGACCGGCGAGACCGGCGCCGGCAAGTCGATCATCCTGGACGCGCTCGGACTCGCCCTCGGCGCCCGCGCCGACGCCGGTCTCGTTCGCGCCGGGGCGAAACAGGCTTCGGCGACCGCCGTCTTCACCGCGCCCGATGATCCGGCGCTGATCGACATGATCGTCGAGCGGGGCTTCGAGGTCGCGGCGGGCGAGGAGCTGATCCTGCGCCGCACCCTGGCCGCCGACGGCCGCAGCCGCGCCTTCGTCAACGACCAGCCCGCCGGCGTCACCGCCCTGCGGGAGATCGGCCAGGCGCTGGTCGAGGTGCACGGCCAGCACGAAACCGTCGGCCTGCTGGACTGGAAGACCCACCGCGGCCTGCTGGACGCCTATGGGGGCCTCAGCCCGCAACTCGCGGGAGTGGCGACCGCCGCCGACCGGCTGAAGGCCGCCGAGCGCGCCGTCGCCGAACTGAAGGCCGCCGCCGCCGACGCCGCCGCCCATCGGGAGGAGCTGGAGCAGAACCTGTCCGAACTCGACGCCCTCGATCCCCGGGCCGACGAGGAGACTGAACTGGCCGGCGAGCGGGCCCTGCTAGGCGCCGCCGAGAAGGCCATCGCCGATCTGTCCGACGCTCGCGCCTCGCTGGGCGGGGACAAGCTGTCGCGCAACCTCGCCGCCGCCCTGCGCGCCGTCGAGCACGCCCGCCAACGGGCCGGGCAGGCGGGCACGGATCCGGAACACCCTCTGCTGCAGAAGCTGTCCGCGGCCGCCGAAGCCATCGACCGGACGCTGGTCGAGGCGGAGGAAGCCATCGCCTGCGTCGACGCCGCCGCCGACGCCTTCGAGTTCGAGCCGGGCCGCCTCGACAAGGCCGAGGAGCGGCTGTTCGCCCTGCGCGCCGCCGCCCGCAAGCTGAACACCTCGGTCGAGATGCTGCCGGTCCTGCGCGTCCGCTTCCGCGAGCAGCTGAGGCTGATCGAGGACGGGGCCGAGGCGATCACCGCCGCTGAACGGGCCGCCTCGGCGGCGCGCGAGGCCTATGACGTCGCCGCCCTGCTGCTGACTTCGGCGCGGGAGGCCGCCGCCGACCGCCTGACCGCGGCCGTCATGGCGGAGCTGGGGCCGCTGAAGCTGGACCGGGCCCGCTTCCGCGTGGCTTCCGAGCCTGTCGCCGAGGGCCGGCGCGGACCGCTGGGGGTCGAGACCGTCCGCTTCGAGATCGCCACCAACGCCGGCACGGACTTCGGTCCCCTCGACGCCATCGCCTCGGGCGGGGAGCTGGCTCGCTTCGCCCTGGCCATGAAGGCGGCGCTGGCCGGCCGGGAGGACCAGCGCCAGCCGGTGATGATCTTCGACGAGGTGGATCAGGGCGTCGGCGGGGCCGTGGCCTCGGCCGTCGGCGCACGCCTGCAGCGGCTGTCGGCGGGAGCCCAGGTGCTGGTCGTGACCCACAGCCCCCAGGTCGCGGCCCGCGGCCACGCCCACTGGAAGGTCCGCAAGGCGGACGCCGGCGGCCTGACGACCACCACCGTAGATGCCCTGGACGAGGCGGCGCGGCGTGAAGAGATCGCCCGCATGCTTTCGGGCGCGGAGATCACGGATGAAGCCCGGGCAGCCGCCCGCGCCCTGATCGGCTAGGCGCCGAGAATCCAGCCTTCTTCCTGTTCGACGCGTGTGATCAGCGCCTCGTCCGCACCCTTTGGCGGGGCGAAGGCCTTCGACAGGTCGCCCGCCTCGTCCATCTTCGCCAGGGCCTCGGCGGTCGAGCGCACCTGGGCCTGGTCCTTGAACTCGCCGGGGCTCGGCTTGCCGTCGAACATCGACGGCCAGACCTCGACCACCAGCGCCGAAAGCGGCTCGACATCGGCGGAGTCCAGCGCCCGCCAGCCGGTGCCGAACGGCCATACGGCGCCCGAGGGCCCGAGGCTCTCCAGCAGGCGGCGGACGGCGGGGATACCGACCAGCGTCTGCCCGCCGACGGCGCCGGCCCCGTGCATCTGCCAGACGCTCTTGGGCTGCAGCCGGCCCTTGCGGACCGCGTCCTCGGTGGCGCGGAACTCGGGAATGTCGGCGCACGCGCCCGCGGGAGGCTTGGTCGTGGTCAGCCAGCGCTGGGCCTGCTTGGCCGGCGCGCCCCACATCGGCCAGGCCTCGTCGGTCATCAGCCGGTTGATCTTGGCCGCGACCTGATAGCGGTTGTTGGTGTTGTCGGGCTTGTCGACGACGTTAGAGGCGATGAATTTCCACATCGCCTGCCACGGAGTTCCGCTCAGATTGAGCCTCTCCGCCGTGCCGGCCGGATAGCCGAAGTTGAAGTCGAACCCGACCAGCACCCGGTCGCCGCGCTTGCGGTGGTCGGCCAGCAGGCTGGCGAGCAGCTTTTCGCCCTCGGCTCGCGTCGCGACGTTGTGGGTCTCGGTGTACAGGCGGAAGCGGACGTCGCGCTTGGCCACGCCAATCCAGACCGACTGGTCGCCGAGCTTCTTGCCCTCGGCGGCCGTCCAGTCGGCGATGATGTAGGCGTCGAACAGACGGGCCACGGCGGGCGCTCCGGGTTACTCGGTCACAAAGGAATGGGGGCTTCTAGCGTTCCGGCGGCGGGGGCGGAAGGGGCCCCTCCGTCTCGTCGCGACGCGCCGATCCACCTCCCCATCGGTGCGCGGCAGGGAGGAGACCTCAGCCCTTCAGCAGCGCCTCGAGGTGCGACAGCCAGCGGCGGCCCAGCCGCAGGGCCTCGCCGGGGGAACTGGTCTGGACCGGCAGGGTCGCGTCCCACAGGGCGAGTTCGAACTCCGGGTGTCGCGCGTCGCCGAACATCAGCCGCAGCACCACCTGCTCGGCGTCAGGGGCCAGCACATCCAGCGACTTGCGGGTCTCGCCGCGGCGGACCCGGGCCACGACATGGCCATCGACGATGATCTCGCCGCCGTCGATCTCCTCGAAGGCGTAGACCAGCCCCGCGGCGCCCCGGTTCCACAGCACCGCCACCTGGGCGCCGTCGAAATCGAGCCCCGCGGCGCGGCCCTCGGCGGGCGACAGGGCCTCGGCCTCGGGGGTGGCTCCCAGGGATTTGAGCAGGGCCCGGCGCATCCGGCGCACCGGCTCCATCCACCAGGCGAGCACGAGGGCGGCCGTGGTCAGGGCCGCCGCCGCCAGCGCCACGAGCAGGATGACCCGAAGCGCCTCGGCCATCGTCAGTCTTCCAGCTCGATCACGACCGGGACGTGGTCGGAGGGCTTGTCCATGTCGCGGGCGTCGCGATGGGTCTCGACGGATTGAAAGCGGTCGGCGGCCTGCGGCGACAGCAGGTGGAAGTCGATGCGGATGCCGTGATCGCGCTGCCAGGCCCCGGCCTGATAGTCCCAGAAGGTGAAGGTCCCCGGCGGCTGGCCGCCCAGCTCGCCGGCGTCGGACAGGCCGAGATGGCGCAGCGCCTGGAAGGCCGCCTGGCTCTGCGGCTGGAACAGGGCGTCGCCGATCCAGGCAGCGGGGTTTCTGGCGTCATCCGGCGTGGGAATGACGTTGTAGTCGCCGCACAGGGTGAAAGGCTCTTCCAGCAAGAGCAGATCGCGGGCGTGGGCGTGCAGGCGCTCGAACCATGCGAGCTTGTAATCGAACTTCCCGGTTCCGACCGGATTGCCGTTGGGCAGATAGATGCAGCCGACCCGCACCGGCCGCGGGGCCTCGACCACCGCCTCGATGTAGCGCGACTGCTCGGCCTCGGCCTCGTAGCCGGAGGCGTCGACGCCCGGCAGGCCGCGGCGGACGTCGGACAGCGGATGCTTCGACAGGATGGCGACGCCGTTGTAGCTCTTCTGGCCGTGGGTCTCGACGTTGTAGCCGAGGCTCTCGAAGGCTTCGCGCGGGAATTTCTCGTCCACGCATTTGATTTCCTGCAGGCAGGCGACGTCGGGCGCGGCGGCTTCCAGCCAGGCCAGCACGGTCGGCAGGCGGGCGTTGACCGAGTTGACGTTCCAGGTGGCGATGCGCATCGCCCATGATTACGGCGCGTCGGGGGCGTCTGTGAAGCGCCGATCGCCCAAACGAAAAACGCCCCGGGGAGGAGCCCGGGGCGTCGTTCGATCGGAGCGGTTGGCCCTACTGCTCGCTGGTCGCCGCCGCCGGGGCCGGGGCCGTCAGGGTGCAGCCGTTGGCGATGTGGGCGGCGTCGGCGCAGGTGTGGACGCGCTGGGCGGTGAAGGTGTCGCCGACGCGGGCGAAATAGCCGTCCCCGGCGCTGCATTTCACCTCATAGACCTGCAGGCGCTGGGCGTCGGTGCCGACCTTGCGGGCCTCGACGACCTGACACGCCGCGGCGTCCGTGCCCGCGAGAACCGAGGTCCAGGCCTTCAGGTTCTCTTCCGGCGTGCTGTAGCGGCAGGTCGCGTTCTCGAGCGCCCGGGCCCAGCAGGGGGTCTTGATCAGGCCCGTGCTGGCGTGCTCGATCTGGTAACCGTCGTCGTCCGTGCAGCCCACCTCATAGACGAGGTTGCCTTCCAGACGGCCGATGGCGGCGGCTTGATCGACCGTGCAGGCGATGCCGGCCTCACGAGCGTAGGCGGCGATGATCCGCACCGGATCCTGGTTGGCGGGCAGGGTGCATTGTTGGCCCACGTCGGCGGCGGGGTCGCGCAGGCGGTTGGTCTCGGCCTGACCCGCCAGTTCCAGGCAGTTGAAGGTCTGGGGCGGCGTCGATGCGACGGCCAGATAGCCGGGACCGCTGGCGCAGACGGCTTCATAGGTGACCTGCTGTTCGGCCGTGACGCCGAGAATCGCGGCTTCGGTGACCTGACAATCGAGGCCGGCGGTGGTCAGCATGGCCTGGGCCGCGGCCACGGTTTCCTCAGGCGTGGGCGCGGCGGGGCGTTCCTGCTCCTGCTGGCGCTCCCGACGGCGGTCACGGGCGTTGCGGTCGCCGCCGATGCGGCCGGGCAGAACCCGCTCGCCGCGGATCGCGCCGCTGGCGTCGTCGGACGCAGTGCGGCCTTCATCGGGCGGCGTCTCCTGGGCCAGGGCCGGCTGGGCCGACAGCAGCGCCAGCGCCATCGCGCCGCCGACCAGCGAGAGCAACGTCTTGTGAAACACAGGAAAACTCCGGGAAGGGAAATCGTCGATGCGATTCCTTGGCGACCGGTTGTGGCGGGGTCAAGGCAAGCCGGGGCGTCGCGGGCGGGCGTCACACAGCAAAACGCCCCGGGACTCGACCCCCGGGGCGCCTCGCGCAGGTTTGAAGCGGCCGTCTAGCCGCGGTCTTCGGAGAAGCGGCAGGTTTCGCCGGTCGAGGCGATCACCTCGCAGCTCTGCACTCTCCAGCCGTCGCTGGCTCTCTCGAGCCAATAGCCGTCAGCGCCCGCGCATCCGATCTCGTAGATGAGGTTGCCGTCCGCGCTGCGGCCGACGGCCACGGCCTGATTGATCTGGCACGTCACGCCGGACTGGCGGGCCCAGCCGCCGATGACGGCGAGACTGTTCTGGTTGGCCGGGAGTTCGCACTGCTGGCCTTCCGGCACGGCGGCGAGCTCGAAGCAGCTGTAGGCCTGGGTTGGGGTCGACGCGATGATCAACTGGCCCGGCCCTTCGGCGCAGGCGGCTTCATAGATGGGCGCCTCCTGGGCGTCGACGCCCAGAAGCGAGGCCTCGGTCACGCGGCACTCCAGAGCGGCGCCGGTGGCGAGCGCCTGGGCGGCCCTGAGGTTCTGCGCGGGCGTGCTGTTCTCCGGCGCGACAGCTTCCCCACGAGCGGCGCGGCGGCGTCGTTCCGCCTGGCGGCGCTCTTCGTTGGTCTGACGATTGAGGCGCGAGCCGCTGGTGTTGTCCCGGGTGATGGCCATGCCCTCCGGGGGGTCGACCGCATTGCCGGGCGGGACGTTGGGGGCGTATTTGCCGTCCCCCGCGCTGGAAAAGCTTCCCCCACGCCCCTGCGCCTGCGCAGGATCGGCGATGAGAAACACGGCGCAGGCGCCGAGAAGCAGGGCGAATATCTTCCGATTGAACACGGCGCCACTCCTGGATGATTTCTGAGCGCCCACCTTTTGCCCTAATCCGCGCCCGGTCAAGCCGGAGGCCCGGGCGGGGTGGACGCAGGGATCGGCATGGGAGTATCTACGGATTGAGTTTCAATTGGAGACGGACTTGCCGGACGGTGTCGCTCTGACGGGTGGAGACAGGACGGCGCGCCAGCAGCGCGGGCTGAGCTATCCGTTCGGCCTGCCCCCCGGTCCCGGAGAGGCGGTCGAGGTCGCCCGTGGCGTGCTCTGGATGCGGCTGGCCATGCCGATCGCCCTGAACCACATCAATGTCTATGCCGTGCGCGACGGCGAGGGCTGGGCCGTGGTCGACACCGGGCTGGATCTGCCGGCGACCCGCGACGACTGGGAGCCGCTGCTGGTCGGACCGCTCGGAGGGGCGCCGGTGACGCGGGTGATCTGCACCCATATGCATCCGGACCATATCGGCCTGGCGGGATGGCTGTGCGGACGGTTCGGGGCCCCGCTGGTGATGACCCGCCTGGAGTACGTCACGGCGCGCATGCTCCTGGCTGACACCGGAGCGCCGGCGCCGGAGGCGGGGGCGGACTTCTATCGGGCGGCCGGTTGGGACGAGGCCCAGGTCGAAGGCTACCGGAAGGGGTATGGTCAGTTCGGGCGCTGGGTTTCGCCGATGCCGTCCGGCTTCGTCCGTATGCGCGAAGGCGACCGGCTGTCGATCGGCGGTCACGAATGGCGCGTCGTCGTGGGCGAGGGCCATAGTCCCGAGCACGCCTGCCTGTGGCGCGAGTCCGACGGGATCGTCCTGGGCGGCGACCAGATCCTGCCCAGAATATCCTCCAACGTGTCGGTCTGGCCGACCGAACCGGACGCCGACCCGCTGGGCGACTGGCTGGACTCGCTGGAGCGGATGAAGACCGTGTTCCCCGAAGGCGTGCTGGTGCTGCCGTCGCATGGAGAGCCGTTCCGTGGCGTGCAGGCGCGGCTGGACGCGCTGATCCGCGGTCATCTGACGGCCCTGAAGCGGCTGGAGCGGACCCTGCGGACGCCGTGCCGGGCCGTCGACGTGTTCCAGGCCCTGTTCGCACGGCCCGTCGGCGACGGCGTCAGGGGCATGGCGACGGGTGAAAGCCTGGCGCATCTCAACTATCTGCTTCATCGGGGGCGGGCGTCGCGCCAGCGCGACGCCGACGGCGTCGACTGGTGGACCGCAATCAGACGGGGGCGAGCGGCGTGACCGATCACATCCAGACAGTACTTTCCGGCGGCGTGCTGACCGTGACGCTGGCGCGGCCCGAGAAGAAGAACGCCATCACCCAGGCGATGTACGCGGCGCTGTCTGACGCGGTGGAGGGGGCGCGGGCGGACGAGGCCGTGCGGGTGCTGCTATTCCGCAGCGAGGGCGACAGCTTCTCGGCCGGCAACGACATCGCCGACTTCATCGCCCTGGGGTCGCAGGGCCAGCAGCCGGTGGACATGTCGGTGTTCCGCTTCCTCAAGGCGCTGGCCGAGTTCGACAAGCCGGCGGTGGCGGCGGTGCGCGGCCGGGCCGTCGGCATCGGCCTGACCCTGCTGCTCCACTGCGACATGGTGGTGGTGGCCGAGGACGCGCTGCTGTCCGCGCCGTTCATCAACCTGGCCCTCGCGCCCGAAGCGGCGTCGTCGATGCTGCTGCCCGCCGCCATCGGCCACCGCAGGGCGTTCGAGATGTTCGCTCTCGGAGAGCCCATCGACGGACGCACGGCCGCGGCCTGGGGCCTCGCCAACCGGGCCGTTGCGGCCGACCAGGTCGAGGCGACGGCGGCGGACCTGGCGGCGAAACTGGCCGCCCGCGCGCCGAACTCGATCCGCAAGACCAAGCGGCTGATGCGCGACGCCGAGGCCCTGTGGGCGCTGATGCAGCGCGAGGGCGAGGCCTTCGGCAGCCAAATGTCGAGCCCTGAGGCCATGGAGGCCTTCATGGCGTTCAGTCAGAAGCGCGCGCCGGATTTCTCGAAATCCGGTTGATTCCCCCTCGCGCGGCTCTTAGGTGCGCGCGCCGATGTCCTCCACGCCCTGCCTTTCCCCCGTCCCGCACATCCAGGTGGAGACGCCCGCCGACGCCGCCGCCGTGGAGGCGCTGGTGCTGGCCGCCTTCGGTCCGGGCCGCTTCGCCAAGACCGCCGAGCGGCTGAGGGAGCGGGCCAGGCTGGCCGCGGGCTTCGTGGCGCGGGGCGACGCGGAACTGCTGGGTTCGGTGCGGCTCTGGTCGATCACCGTCGGCGGGACGCCCACCCTGTTCCTCGGTCCGATCGCCGTCGCGGCCGACAACCGGCGCGCCGGATTAGGAGCCGAGCTGGTGCAGGCCTGCCTGGCCTGGGCCGCCGAGGTGGGGCAGGGCGTGCTGCTGGTCGGCGACGCTCCCTATTTCGGCCGCTTCGGCTTCACCGCCGCGCCGGACGTTCGCCTGCCGGGCCCCGTGGATCAACGCCGCGTCCTGTGGCGCGGCGAGGGCGGGGCGGCCGGCGCGGTTCTCCCCGCCGCCTGATCGGGGATTGCCAGCGCCGCGCGGACCCTTAAGTCTGCACCCATGTCCGACCCCGCCGACAGCAAGACCGGACTGGCCGCCGTCGCCGAGGCGGCGACCCAGGCCCCGGGCAGAGGCTTGCCGCCGGTCCACCTGTGGAACCCGGCGCACTGCGGGGACATCGACATCGTCATCCGCGGCGACGGCGTCTGGCTGCACGAGAATTCGCCCATCGGCCGGCCCGAACTGGTGCGTCTGTTCTCGACCGTTCTGCGCAAGGACCCCGACGGCTACTGCCTCGTCACCCCGGTCGAGAAGCTGTCGATCCGGGTCGAGGACCTGCCGTTCCGCGCGGTCGCATTGACCGCGGACGAGGACGCGCTGCGCTTCACCACCGATGTCGGCGACACGGTCGAGGCCGGTCCGGATCATCCCCTGCGCGTCGACACCGATCCCGTCACCGGCGAACCCGCGCCGGCCCTGCACGTCCGCGCCGACCTGTGGGCCCGCGTCGCCCGGCCGGTCTTCTATGAACTGGTCGAGCGCGCGGAGGTCGAGGGCGGGCGGCTGGTGGTTCGCTCCCGCGGCTGCTCCTTCGCCCTCGGCCCTGTCGGAGCCGGCGTCGCATGAGTCTGGCCTCCCTGCGAGAGCGGCTGGTCGAGCGGCTGGCGCCGGTCTCGGCCTGGCGGCCCGGCGGCCTGCCCCAGCGCTCCGATTTCGACCTCAATCCCGAGGCCGCCCGGCTCGGTCGGACCCTGCGCCCCGCCGCCGTCCTGGTACCCGTCATCGCGCGGCCGGAGGGGGCCACCGTGCTGCTGACGCGCCGCGCCGACACCCTGGCAAACCACACCGGCCAGATCGCCTTTCCCGGCGGCCGGCTGGACCCGGGCGAGACCGCCGCCCAGGCCGCCCTGCGCGAGGCATGGGAGGAGGTGGCGCTGAACCCCTCGACCGTCGAGGTGCTGGGCGTCGGCGACGGCTACGAGACCGTCACCGGCTTCATGGTCACGCCGGTGGTCGGATGGCTGGCCGAGCCGCCGTCGCTGACGCCATCCCCCGGCGAGGTGGCCGAGGTGTTCGAGACGCCGTGGGACTTCCTGATGGACCCGACCAATCACCGCCGGGACTTCTACGACCCCGAGAGCGGCCCGCGCCGCTGGTTCTGGGCCATGCCATGGCGGGAACGCTACATCTGGGGCGCCACCGCCGCCATCGTGCGGGCCCTGCGCACCCGGCTGTACGGCGACGAGGCCGAACCCGCCGCGGCCGTCGACGAGGACGCCGCGTGACCGCCCGCCTGTCCGACCAACCGTGGCTGATCGCCCCGGCCACCCGCGCCGTCATGGCCGCGCTGGAGGCCGTCGGCGGGCCCGGCTGCGCCCGTTTCGTCGGCGGCTGCGTGCGCAACGCCCTGATCGGCCAGCCGGTCGCCGACATCGACATCGCCACCACCCTGACCCCGGACGAGACCGACCGCGCCATCCGCGCCGCCGGGCTGAAGGCCGTGCCCACCGGTATCGCGCACGGCACGGTGACCGCCGTGGCCGAGCGGCGGCCGTTCGAGATCACCACCCTGCGCCGCGACGTCTCGACCGACGGCCGCAACGCCACCGTGGCCTTCACCGATGACTGGGCGCAAGACGCCGCCCGGCGCGATTTCCGCCTCAACGCCCTCTACGCCGATGCGGACGGCACGGTGTTCGACCCGACCGGCGAGGGGGTGGCCGACGCGCTGGCGGGACGGATCATCTTCGTCGGCGATCCGCAGACCCGGATCCGCGAGGACTATCTGCGCATCCTGCGCTTCTTCCGCTTCCACGCCTGGTACGGCCGGGGCGAGCCCGACTCCGCGGCCCTGTCCGCCTGCCGCGCCCTCGCCCCCGGCATGAGCCGTCTGTCGGCGGAGCGGGTTTCCAGCGAACTGATGAAGCTGCTCGCTGCGCCCGACCCGCGCGCCGCCGTGGCGGCCATGGCCGACGCCGGCGTCCTGGCCCAGCTCCTGCCCGAGGCGCGCCTGTCGCCGCTGTTCGAGGCCGCCGTGGATCAGAGCGGCGACCCGGTCGTCCGCCTGATGCTGTTGCTGCCCGCCGACGAGCGCGTGGCGCGCGAGGCGGCGGTCCGCCTGCGCTTTCCCAACGCCACGCGGGACCGGCTGGCATTTGCGGCGCAGGCGCTGCCCGCCGTCAGCCTGTCGATGAGTGACCGGGAGGCGCGTGTGGCGCTGTATCGCCATGGCGTCCCGGCCTTCCGAGACGCCGTGTGCCGCCGCTGGGCCGAGGCCCCGGCGGAGTCTGTTCCGGCCCGCCGCCTGCTGGCGCTCGCGGAGGCGTGGACCCGGCCGCCCATGCCGGTTGGCGGGCGCGATCTCGCGCGGCTCGGCGTGGCTCCCGGGCCGGACACGGGCCGCCTGCTCAAGGCCTTCGAGGACGGCTGGATCGCCGACGACTTCCCGGCCGAGGGGCACGCCGCGCGGCTGACGGCGCTGGTCAGCGCGCGGCGCGGGTGAACTCGCTCACCACCGGGCGGTGATCCGAGCCCGTCGGCTGGCCGAGCCGGCGGCGCACGAAGGCCAGATCAGGCGAGGCATAGACCTGGTCGATGCTCACCCCGGCGACGGCGGGCAGCCCGCTCGGCCAGGTTCCCGGAAAGCCGGACGCCGGCCTCAGCCCGGTCTCGCGCTGCATCTGCCGGCCGATCCGGGCGCTCGAGACGCTGTTGAAATCCCCGGCGACGACCATCGGCCCGGTCAGGTCCGCGCGGATGGCTCCGATGGCCATCGTCTGTTCGATCTGGCCCCACTGCTCCTGAAACGGCCATGGCCTGGTCAGATGCACGCCGAGCACATGGACCGGACCGACCGGCGTGCGGACCGAGGCGCCGACGGCATGCAGGCCGTCGGGCCGGTCGGCGATGACCGTGAGGGGGTATCGCGACGCGATGATGGAGCGCGCGGCGCCGCTGGAGCGATCGATGCGCGGCGTTGCCACCCGATGGGGATAGCCGGCCAGCACCTCGTCGAGCCGTCCGGCCGCAACGTCCCCCAGTTCGATCAGCACCACGATGTCGGCGTCGGCCTCCCGGACGGAGGCCGCCATGGCGTCCACTTCGCCGTTGCGGGCCCACAGGTTGGCGGAATACAGCCGCACGATCGGCGCACCGGCCTCGGGCTCCGGCCCCCGGGGAAACCACTGCGGCGCGACGGCAACCAACAGGGCGACGCAGGCCACCGCTCCCTGCAGGGCCGCCATTCTGAACCGGGTCAGGGCCAGCAGGCCGGTCAGCAGCGCGGTCGCCACCAGCGCCGGGGCGGTGAACTGGGCCAGGATGTCGATCCAGCGGTGGCCGATCCCGCTCAGGGCCGCGACCGCGAGGCCAGGGGGAAACGCCAGGGCCAGACGGATCAGCGCGTCCCACGGCCCGGTCGGGGCGATCCGCGCCCGCCACCGGCGCCAGCCTTGCCTTTCCGGTTGAACGGGGGTCGTCATGGCGCGTTACGGTCTCGCTTCGGAGGATGGCATGGCCAGACGGACCATCGGCGATATCGAGAAAATCTGGGCCAATGTCGAGGGCGTGAAGAAGCTGTCCGACCGGGTCGTGGGGGTCGGTCCCTTCGGCATCGGCCTCGACGGCCTGCTGACCTGGGTCCCCGTCGTGGGCACGGCCTACACCCTCGGGGCGGCCGGCTGGCTGCTGATCCAGGCTGCCCGGGTCAAGGCGTCGCCGACGACCGTGGGACGGATGCTCGCCTATCTGGGCCTCGACAGCGTCACGACCATGGTCGGCGAGGTGCCGTTCCTCGATTTCGTGCCGAGCGTGGTCGACGTTCTGTTCCCCGGCCACTTGATGGCGGCCAAGGCGCTGCAGAAGGATATCGAGTCCACCCACTGGGTTGAGGCGAGCGAGCGCGAGGCCCGCGCCTCGGGGGCGCATGAGCGCCATGTCGCCGAGATGCGGCGCAAGGGAGGGCTGCGGCGGGTCGTCTATCTGCACGACTGAACGCCGGTATCGGCTGCTACCTTTTCGGCTCCAACCCCCCTAATTTTTCGAGCCATGTCATTGATATCGCTTCCGATGACTCCTTCGTCAGCGTCCTGAACCCGCCACAGGAGCGGGGGGTCGCAAAATGTTCTCCGACAGAGTTTCGGAGACATTCTGATGAGCGACCAACAGACCGCCCGCCTGGGCCTGCCCTATCTGGCGGCGGGTCAGATGCAGAAGCATGTGACGCTGAACGAGGCCCTGACCCGGCTCGACGCCTTGGTCCAGAGCGCCGTGGTCAGCCGCACCCAGCCGTCCCAGCCCGCCGACCCGCCGGACGGGGCGCTTTACATCCTGCCGGCCGACGCCGCCGGCCCCGCCTGGGCCGGTCTCGCCGAGGGGACGCTGATGCGGGCCGAAGCGGGCGGCTGGAGCGCCGTCGCGGCGCCGGACGGCGTGGTCGCCCTGGTCGTCGACGCCGATGAACTGGTGGTGCGGCAGGACGGGACCTGGGTTCCGCTCGGCGCCCGGCTGGATGCGGTCCAGAGCCTGACGCGGCTTGGGCTCGGCACGACGGCGGACGCGATCAATCCGTTCGCAGCCCGCCTGAACAAGGCTCTGTGGACCGCCCGGGAGGCGTGGGACGGCGGCGACGGCGACCTGCGGCTGACCTTCAACAAGGAGGCGTCCGCCGATGTTCTGTCGCTGCTGTTCCAGAGCGGCTGGGGCGGTCGGGCGGAACTGGGCCTGATCGGCGACGACGACCTGAGGCTGAAGGTCAGCAGCGACGGCTCGGCGTGGCAGGACGTCTGGTCGGTCGACCGGGTCACGGGGCGAGCCAGCTTCGAGCTGGGCGCGACGCGGCGGGCGGTGACCATAGTGGCGGCGGACGGCGCCTACGCCGTTCCGGCCTGGGCCCGAACCGTCGAGGCGGTGGCGGTCGGCGGCGGAGGCGGGGGCGGCGCCGGGGCGTCCGGCCCGTCCGGCCCTCGCTTCGGCGGCGGCGGGGGCGGGGCCGGCGGCGTCAGCCGGGCGATCTGGGCGGCCGATGAGGTCTCGGCCGGGCTCACGGTGGTGGTGGGCGGCGGCGGGGCCGGCGGCGAGGCGGGCGCCGGCGCTTCGGGCGGCGATTCCCTGGTCAGTTTCGGCGCCACGCCCCTGTTGGTCGCCGCAGGCGGTGGCGGCGGCGGGCTGGGCGATGGGGTGAGCGGCGAGGCCGGCATGGCTGGCGCGGGGGCGCCGACCTCCAACGCCGGCGGCGCCTCCAGCGTCACGGCTGACGGGGCGGCGGGCCGGAGCTTCGATCGCCCGGATGCATCGGGCGGCGGCGGGGCCGGCGGCGGTCTCGACGGCGCGGGCGTGGCTCACGCGGGCGGCGCCGGAGGCGACGGCGGCGCGCTGGCGGTCAAGGCGACGGGCGGCGGCGGCGGATCGGGTGCGTCCGGCGGGGCCGGCTCGGCCTCGCCCCAGCCTGCGCTCCACTGGGCCGGCGCCGGCGGAGGCGGCGGCGGGGCGGTCGCGTCGGGCGCGGGCCACGATGGAGGCGGCGGCGGGTTGGCAGGAGGCGGGGGCGGCGGCGGCGGAGCGGGAGTCGCGGCCGGGGGCGTCGGCGGGCCCGGCGCGAGCGGTCTCGTCTGGCTGATCGCGCAGGGATGACCGTCATGTCCCGACCCCATGACCCCGACGACGCCCTTCTCGAACCGGAGGCCTGGGAGGCTCCCTCCCCGATGTCGGCCGACGATCTCTACCTCGAATCGGGAGCGGACCGCCGCGGCGGTCGCGGGCCCTTCGACGATCCGGAGGATGACCGATGACGGGACCCGCACCCCGCGTGGACGGGGCGCCGCCCCTGGCGGAGGGCCGCTGGTTGTGGCGACGGCTGTATGTGTTCGCCAGCACCGGCACGGCCTGGCTGCTGCTGGACCGGCTGATCGTCCTGACGCCGCCTGAGGCGGCGCTTCCTCTCGCCAAGGGGCTGATGGCGCTGCTGGCCTTGACCATGATCCTGTATCTGGTCGCGCCGACGGCGCAGCAGTTGATCGCCAGTCTGCGCGCGCTGCGTCCCGGCCCGGGCGGGGAGGGGCGGTGATGGGCTTCCGTCTTTCCGAACGCTCGCTGAAGCGGCTGGAGGGGGTGCATCCCCGTCTGGTCGCCCTGGCGGGCGAGGCCGTGGCGCTCAGCCCGGTCGACTTCATGGTCACCGAAGGGCTCCGGACGCCGCAGCGTCAGGCGGCGCTGGTGCGCGCCGGGGCCAGCCGGACCCGGAACTCGCGCCACCTGACCGGCCACGCCATCGACGTGGCCGCCCTGGTCGACGGGCAGGTGCGCTGGGACTGGCCGCTGTATCCGCGCATCGCCGCCGCCTTCAAGGCCGCCGCGGTCCGCCAGGGCACGGCGATCGTCTGGGGCGGAGACTGGCCGAAGCTGCGCGACGGCCCGCATTTCGAGCTCGACGGTAAGGTGTTCCCGTGACGCCGCCGGTCCTTCCCGGGTGGGTCAGGACGGCCGTTTGGGCGCTGGGCGCGGCCCTCGCCCTGATCGCCGTTGTGCTGCTGGCCCAAGGGGTCGGTCTGCGCTGGGACCCCTTCGACCTGGCCGGTCGCCGGCTGCGCACGGCCGAGGCCCTCGCGGACGCCGCCGTTTCGGACGCCCAGGCGCGCCGCCTCGAGAGCGACGGCCGGGCGGATCAGGCTCGCCGCCTTGAACATCTTCATCAACAGGCCATGGCCGTGGAGCGGGTGACCGCCGTCGCCGCGACCGAGGCCCGGAGCGCCCACGATGCCTCGACACCCCTGGATCCGGCTCGCGCCGGCCGTCTTCTGCGCCATGACAGCGAGCTGTGCCGCCTCTCTCCCGCCGTCTGCGGCGGCGCCCCGTCTGACCCTGCCGGAAGCGGCGGCGCGGCCGTGCCGGCTGGACCGCTTGCCTGACGCTTCGACCGAGGGCGATCTGGAGGTCGCCTATGTCGCGCGGGGCGCCGCCCTGGTCGCCTGCGACGCCGCGCGCTCGCTCGCCGTGGAGACCCTTCTGGCCGAGCGGGCCCTCCAGGACCGCTGGCGCGAGCCTCCGCGGCCGCGCCGCCGCTGGCCGCCGTGGTGAAGGCGGGCGATCTGGCCGATTCTGGCAGGGTTGGCCCCGCGATTTCGCGAAGCCGTGCCGGTCGCCGAGTGCAACTTGTGCCGGGTCAGGCAGGCAGATCTTGCCGGGAGCCCGGCACATCCTGCCGGGCGGCCGACGTGCTTAACAGGAACTAACGCAGCAAAAACAACGGATGGACCCTTGGCACGGCGGGTCGCCGACTGGTCCCGTCCTTGCTGCGATACGTCCGAGCAGAATGCTCCCGGCAGCCAAAACGGCGTCGGACACCTTGAAGAAGGACTACGTGTCATGGCGCTGAACAGCGTAAACACGAACGTGGGCGCGATGATCGCCCTCCAGAACCTGTCGGTCACCAACAGTGAACTGAGCACGGTTCAGAACCGCATCAACACCGGCAAGATCGTCTCGTCCGCCAAGGACAACGGCGCCATCTTCGCCATCGCCCAAGGACAGCGCGCTGAAATCGGCGCCCTGAACGCGGTCAAGGACAGCCTGAACCGCGGCCAATCGGCCCTGGACGTCGCCCTCTCCGCCGGCGAGTCGGTCTCCGACCTGCTCAGCCAGCTGAAGGAAAAGGCCCTCGCGGCCACCGACAAGAGCCTGACGACCTCGGCTCGCTCGGCCCTGAACGAAGACTTCAAGGCCATCCGCGACCAGATCGCCACCGTTGTTTCGAACGCCAAGTTCAATGGCGTCAACCTGCTGGACAACTCGACCGGCACCAACGGCTACAAGGCCCTCGCCAACACGAGCGGCACCACCATCAAGGCCGCGGGTGAAAACCTGTCGCTGGGCGGCGCCAACGTGACCGTCGCCGCCACCACCACCATCGGCACCTCGACCCTGGCCACCACGGCCCTGGGTCTGGTCAACGCTTCGATCGACAAGGTCTCGGCCTCCCTGGCTCGCCTGGGCACCGGCTCCAAGTCGTTCGCGACCCACCTGACCTTCGTGGGCAAGCTGCAAGACACCATCGAAGCCGGTATCGGCAACATGGTCGACGCCGATCTGGCCAAGGAAAGCGCCCGACTGCAGGCTCTGCAAACCAAGCAACAGCTGGGTGTGCAGGCGCTGTCGATCGCCAACTCCTCGACCTCCATCCTGCTCGGACTGTTCCGCTAAGGATCGACCGGAAGGGCGGGGCCTTCGGGTCCCGCCCGACCGATCCGGGCCGCCTCACGGAGACGCCGGCTAGACGCCGGCGGAAGGAGAGATGCAGAGCAATGCCAGGATAGACCCGATCGGCGCCCTCGCCGTTCAGCCCGCCGCCGCGGCCACCGCAGGCGGCGATTTCCACGATTCAAGGTTCGCGCAGGAAGCCGAACAGGCCGCCCGCTACCGCCTGGTGATCGAGGAGGGGCCGCAGTCCGGGTCCTTCATCTACAAGACGCTGGACCGGATCACCGGCGAAGTCGTCAAGCAGCTGCCCCGCGAGCAGGTCGTCGACCTGATGCGGACCGCCCAGTACAGCGCCGGCTCGGTGATCGACACCAAGGCCTGACGCCACAGCGTAATCGACGAGACCCGCCGCGCAGGAGCGATCCGCGCGGTTAAAGCGCGTGGTGAACGGCCGTTAACCATGTGTGCACGGTTCGCCTCATAGCCTTGGCCAAACCTGAAAGGCCGAGTCGGATGACGAACAGCGTCCATACCAACACTTCCGCCGCGATCGCGCTGCAGAACCTGACGCGCACCAACGAGCGCCTCGGCGACGTCCAGAGCCGCATCTCGACCGGACTGAAGGTCCAGGGCGCCAAGGACAACGCCGCCATCTGGGCCATCGCCCAGCAGCAACGGGCCGACGTCGGCGCCCTCAGCGCCGTGAAACAGAGCCTCGACCGAGCGACCTCGATCGCAGATGTGGCCCTGTCGGCCGGCGAATCGGTCTCCGACCTGCTGAACCAGCTCAAGGAAAAGGTCGTCGCGGCGAAGGACACCTCGCTCAAGACCCAGTCGCGCCAACTGCTCGACGCCGACTTCAAGGCCCTGATGAAGGCCATCTCCTCGGCGGTCGAGAATGCGACCTTCGACGGCGGCAACATTCTCAACGGCTCGCTGACGACGGGGATCAAATTCCTCGCCAACGCCGACGCCAGTTCTTTCGTCACCCTGTCGGCCAAGGATCTCAGCCTCGGCGGCGCGATCATCGAGCTGTCGATGTCCGACAGCCTGCTGACGCTGACCGGCGCGACCCAGGCCCTGACCCGCCTCGACGACTCGATCACCCAGCTGAACGCCTCGCTGGGCGAGATCGGCGCCCAGGCCAAGCAGATCGAGGCGCACCAGAGCTTTGTGACCAAGCTGGTCGACACCCTGGAATCCGGGATCGGAAACCTCGTCGACGCCGACCTCGCCAAGGAGAGCGCCCGGCTTCAGGCCTTGCAAGTTCAGCAGCAGCTGGGCGCGCAATCGCTGTCGATCGCCAATCAGGCGCCGCAGATCATCCTGTCGCTGTTCCGCGGCGGCTAGAGCCTCAGAAGCGCGCCGCTCCCGAGCGGCCGATGTAGACGGGTGCGGGCCGGCGCCGCTGGGCGCGATGGCCGAATCCGTACAGGGCGAGCAGCGATCTCAGGGTTTCGACGAAGGCAGACATGAGGCACGTCTCCTGCTTCCACGGCGATGGCTCAACCGTCGCCGTCGGCCATTGTTCCCTGAGTCGCGTTCGGAGTCGCTCAGACGGCGGATGTTAAGGCCTCGTTACGCTCGGGCCGTCACACTCGCGGCCGGGAGCGCCGTGTGATCAACAACAGCTATCTTCTCGGATTGTTCGGCGGTACGGCGCCTCTGGCCCTGGACACGACGACGGCCGCCACCCTGCGGCAGGCCGCGCGCCAGCAGCCCACTCCGCCCTGGTCGACCAGCATCGAGCCGCCGAAGCAGGACGCCCTGGTCCGGGCCGCGCTTGGCGGGCGGAAATTCATCAACGAGGGCGCGGCCCAGCTCGACGTCAAATCCGCCTCGGCCGACTACCGCAAGCTGTTCGCCCTCTACCAGGGGCTCGATACGCTCAACGCCCTGGTCAACCGGTCGGCCACCAAAGGCGTCAGCAGCCTTGAGCTGGCGCAGCTGTCCAAACGCTTCAGCTCCGGCCTGACCGAGATTGGGTCATGGCTGTCCTCTGCCGACTTCGATGCAATCCGGATGGTGCAGGGCACGTCCAAGATGACCAGCAAGACCACGGCCGCCGTGCCGCGGGACAGCGCCCGGTCCATCACCGGCCCGATTCACGAGGGATCGGTCGACACGCCGGTGGCCGCCTTCCAGGGCGACACCCGCTTCAGCATCACCATCAAGGTGCCCGTGGGGGTCGACAGCTCGCAGACGACGGCGGTGCCGATCGATCTGGCGGACATGGGCGCGACGCCGCGGACGCTCGACAACGTCCTCAGCCACATTAACGGAAAACTCGAAACCGCCGGCTTCCAGACCCGACTCGGCCGCGAGCAGATCAAGGCCGAGGCCAGGACGATCCAGGTCAACGGCAAGCCCGTGACCCTGCCGGCGGGGCCGGACCAATGGGCGCTCGCCATCCGCGGGACCTCGACCGAAACCGTGGGCTTCACCGCGCCCGAGACCTCGGACGCGGTCTATATCGTGCAGGCGTCCGGGACCACGGGCGGCGCCCAGCTGCTGAAGTTCCAGAGCGATGTCGGCACGGCCGCCCCGCCGACGGGCGGCGGGGTCGGCGAGACCCAGTGGGTCGACGGCCGGCTGTCGCAGGACGCCCTGCCGGACGGCGTCGAAAACGTCCGGGCCAGCGCCGTCGGTCCCGATGGCTCGTTGTGGATCGTGGCCAATCTCACCGCCGGGCCGGACACCCAGCCGATCAAGGGCGTCCAGGATGTCGCCCTGATGAAATACGACTCCGCGGGCCGGCTGGTGACCACGCGCACCCTGGGCGCGGCGTCGACGGCCAGCGGCTACGCCATCGCCATCGACGCGAACGGGGATGTCGCCGTGGCGGGCTCGGTCACCGGGGCGCTGAACACCAGCACGACCGACGCCGGCAAGACCGGGGAGGTCGCCGACGTCGCCGACAGCTTCGTCACCGTGTTCGACAAGGACGCGCAGGAGATCTGGACCCAGCGCCGGGGCGCACGCGCCGCTGACGAGGCCACCTCGGTCAGCTTCGGCGCCGACGGGACGGTCTATATCGGCGGACGAGCCAAATCGGCTGTGCCTGGCGGCGCCGCTGTCGGCGGCTGGGACGGCTACGTCCAGGCCTTCAAGGCGGGGGAGCCCTATCCGACGGCCGGGATCGTTTCCAAGGCGACCGCGACGAGCCAGTTCGGGACCGGCGGCGACGACGGCGTCGATGCGATGACCGTCGACGGCGCCAACCTCTACACCGCCGGCGTCGAGAACGGTCACGCGGTCGTCCGCCACTTCACCCTCGACGCCGAGGGCGTGCCGACGCTGGCCTCGACCCGTGACCTGGGGACCATCAGCGGCGAGATCGGCGGGGTTTCCGTCTCCGGCGGCCAGGTGATCGTGACCGGCGCGAGCCGCGACAGCGGTCTGGCGGCAGGAACCGTGACCACGGCCCATTCCGGCGCCAAGGATGTCTTCGTGGCCACGCTGGCAGGCGACCTGGCGGCTTCGCCCGCCGACCGCATGACCTGGTACGGCGGCGCGGGCGACGACGGCGCCGCCGACGTCAAGGTCCATGACGGCAAGGTCTGGATCACCGGCATAGCCGACCGCGATCCAGCGGCGGATGAAGAGGATCCGACCCGAGGTTATCTGGCCCGGCTCGACCCGCTCACCGGGGCAGTCGAATACGAGAGAACCTGGTCCGGCGACGGCGAAATGGCCGCGCCCCTGACCCTTGCGGTCGCGTCCGGCGGGGCCAGCGTTCTGGACCGGCTGGGCCTGCCGAATGGCGAGATCGACCAGAGCGATTCAAAGCGCCTGGTCGACGCCACCTCGCTGAGGGTGGGAGACCGGTTCTACGTCAGTCCGGCCGACGGCGGCCGCTCGGTGTCTGTCACCATCGCCGCCAAGGACACCCTGGCGACGCTGGCCCGCAAGATCGAGATCGCCTCCAACGGCAAGCTGAAGGTGACCGTCGCTTCCGAGGGCGGCTCGGTGACCGGCAAGGACGGCGAGATCACCACGACGACCGGCGGCTTCCAGCGCCTCTCGATCATGGCCCGCGACGGCAAGGCCGGCGCGGTGCTGACCGCCGGCGAAACCGACCGCGACGCCCTGGCCGGTCTGGGCCTGTCGTCCGGATACATCGGCGCTTCGACCGGCGACGATATCCGCAAGACCTTCGGATTGGATCTGCCGGGAAGTCTCCGTCTCGGCGACGCTGCGCTGGCGAAGACCGCAGGCGAGCGCATCCAGGCGGCCATGAAGGCGGTCCGCGACGCCTACCGGTCCCTCGACCCGGCCACCAGCGCCTCCGCGGCCGCCAACGGTCCCGTTCCGGCCTATCTGACCAACCAGCTGGCCAACTATCAGGCGGCCTTGGCGCGGCTGGGCGGCTAGTCGCGAGCCTGACGAAGGCCGTTGACGCGGCATGGCCCGGCGGGGTTATTGGACTCCCCAGCCGCGCGAGCCTTTCATGCCCCAGGACAACCGCATCCTCATCGCAATCGGCGCCGGCCTCGCGGTCGTCGCGGCGGTGGTGATCGCCCTGATCGTCTCCGGCGGACGGGACCGCGACCCGACCCCGCCTCCGGCCGCCCAGGGCGGCCTCACGGTCGATGTCGCCGACGCGCCGGAACTGAACACGACCCGGGAACTGCGCTGCTATGTCGACGGGCGGTTCGTGGGGATGGCCACCCTCGTCGATTGCGCGCGCCGCAATGGCCTGGCCACAGACGCTCTCGACGTCGGGGTGGACGAGACCGGGGCGCTGGTGGCGGCTCCGACGGCGTCGTTCGCTCCCCCGCCCACGGAGCCCGACGAACGGGCCCAGCTGGAGCCCGAACCGGTCCAGGCCCAGCCCTCGGAACCGCCCCAGACTCAGGCCCAGGCCGCGCCGGGCGCGCAATGCCTGCGCCACACCGGCTCCGACTGGCGCACCGTCTCTTCGAACACCAGCCTGAACGCCTGCGTGCAGGCGCTGTATTCCGGCACCTGCGTCCGCCCCGGCGACGCCCTGTACGGCCGCTGGGGCAACACCACCCTGAGACTCGTGCCGCGCCGGGTCGAGCAGTCGCCTGACAACAATCGCTTCCGCACCCTGGTCGAACAGGACCGGAGCTGCCAGTTCCCGGACCTCCGTTGATGACCCGCGCCTGCCTTTTCCTGACCGCCGGTCTCGGCGCCCTCGCCCTCACGGCCTGCAGCAACGCCGTCGAGGCGCCGTTCGAACCGGGCGTCTGCTTCGCGGTGGAAGCCGGAGCCCCGGGCGAGGCGCCCGTGTTCAACAAGCTCGCCGACAACCAGCCGCAGCTCGAGCATTGCGCGGCGCGACTGGAAGAGATGCGGGTCCGTTTCCTGCGTCAGGGCGGCAGTCGCCAGGAGATCACCGGGTCCTATCAGGGCCAGTACATCTTCATCGACCAGGAAGGCATCTGGCTCGGCAAGTCGCTGGACGGCTCGCGGTTCATCTTCATGGCCCGGACGGGCGACGGCCGGCTGGCGACGCCCGGGGCGATCGTGAGGGACGAGACCGGGCGGCCGATCGGCGTCGCCGCACCCCCCGAGCCGGAACCGGCGCCGGCGGGGCAATAGCGAACAAAACTGGAACATTGGTCCGTGATCCGCTAGGTTGCGGCCACCCAACACAACCGGCCCGTGGCGAAACACACGTCAGGCCTACAAAAAGGATTCGATGATGGCGGGCAGCGTCAACAAGGTCATTCTGGTCGGCAACCTGGGCAAGGACCCGGAAATCCGCACCCTCAACTCCGGCGAGCGCGTAGCCAACCTGTCGCTCGCGACCTCGGAGCAGTGGCGCGACAAGGCCACCGGCGAGCGCAAGGAAAAGACCGAGTGGCACCGGGTGGTCATCTTCAACGAGAACATCGTCAAGGTGGCCGAGAACTATCTGAAGAAGGGCTCGACCGTTTACGTCGAGGGCTCGCTGCAGACCCGGAAATACGAACAGAACGGCGTCGAGAAATACACCACCGAGATCGTGCTGCAGAAGTTCCGCGGGGAACTGACCATGCTGGGCGGGCGCAGTGAAGGCGGCGGCGCCTCGCGCGGCGGCGATGACGACTATTCGTCGGGCTTCTCGACCGGCGGCGCGAACAAGCCGAGCGGTCCCAAGGAAAGCTACGACCTCAACGACGACATTCCGTTCTAGGTCGAGGACCGGCGGGCGGAGGTCGAAACGGTCGGTTACCCGCTTTGACGGGCGACGCGGCGCGGCGCATGGCATAGGCGTCCTGTGATCACGCCCGACAAGCCGCACAGCCCGCTTTCCCTCGTCGAGATCGCCGCCATCGTGGCGGTGGTGGTGATCTGGGGCGTCAACAACGCCGCGGCCAAACAGGCCACCGAGACCCTGCCGCCGCTGCTGACGGGCGCGCTCCGGTTCGCCATAGCCGCCGTCTGCCTGATCCCCTTCGTGCGGCCGCCCTTCCCCAACTGGAAGAGCCTTCTGATCATCGTCGGTCTCGGGGGGCCGGTTCACTACGGGTTGATCTATCTGGCCTTCTGGATGGCGCGGGACGTCAGCCCGGTGTCGGTGGCGACCCAGCTGTGGGTGCCGTTCACGGCCCTGTTCGCCTTCCTGCTGCTGGCGGAGCGCCTGTCGCGGTTCGCCCTGATCGGCATGGGCGTGGCCTTTGCGGGCGTGGCCTGGATGACGCTGGACCCGCACGCCTTCGCCGATTGGCAGGCGATCCTGGTCGGCGTCGCGGCCAGCGCCGCCTGGGCGATGACGACGGTGATCGCGCGTCGGACCACCTCCATTCCGCCGCTCAAGATGCAGGGGCTGCTGGCCTTGGTGGCCCTGCCCAGCCTGGCCTTCGGCTCCGCGATGTTCGAACAGGGGCAGGTGCAGGCGATGCGGGAGGCCGACGCCCTCGTCTGGACCTGCGTCGTCTGGGCCGGGCTGGTGTCGTCGGTGCTGGCGACCACCCTGGTGTTCTGGCTGGTCCAGAAGCGGGAGGCCGGACGGGTCACGCCCTATCTGCTGGCCACCCCGGTGGTCTCCATCCTGATCGGCTGGGGCTTTATGGGCGATGTGCTGACGCCGCAAATCCTCGCTGGCGCGGCCCTGACCATCGCCGGCGTGGCGGTGGTGGCGCTTGCGGAACGCGGCCTCCGCGCCGGAGCGGCGAAGGCCTGAAACGAAAAAGGCCCGGACGCCGAAGCGTCCGGGCCTTCGGGCACATGCCGAGGTCCTACAGACCCGGGAGCTTGAAGCCGGTGTCGCGGCGCGGCGCGATGACGATGCCGGCGCGGCCGCCGGTCAGGGCCTGAACCCGGGCGTATTCACTGGCGGCGTCAATGGTGACGGCTCCGCTCGCGGTCTGGGTGGTGGTCGGGGCCTGGGTCGCTGCGTCGTCGCGGCGCCAGAACAGGATGCGATTGGCCCAGCCCTCTTCCTTGTGGGCGAGGTCGCCGAATTCGTCGTCGATGACGTAGCGGGCGAGGGGATCGGCGCGGTCGCCGCCGGCCTGGGCCACCAGCACCTGCTCCCCGGGCGAACGGGTCACGGCCTGGCGCTGACCCAGCAGGATCTGACGGGCGGCGGACTCGGGCGCAAGCTCCTGCGGGCGCGGCTCGCCCGGCGCGGGCGGACGCAGGCCGTATTCCGGCGGCACCGTCAGCGGCGCCGTGGAGACGGTCAGGAACTCGTCCGGAGTGACCTTGGTCAGGCCGATCGTCTGCCGCATGCTCCCGCAGGCGCCGAGCACCAGCGTCGATGCGGCGAGGGTCAGGATGGCGGTGCGGTTAAGGCGCATGGTCAATCTCGGCTGGGCGCGCCCGAAGGCGCGCGCGTAAACCCTAGAGGAAGCGGCTGATTACGACTTTTCGGCGGCGACGCCAACCTTGGCCGCCCTTTCGGACAGCAGGCTGTCGAGGATGAGCAGGATGACGCCGACGGTGATGGCGCTGTCGGCGACGTTGAACACCCAAGGGAAGAAGCCCGTGCCGGAGAAGTCGAGGAAATCGACCACGAAGCCGAAGCGGATGCGGTCGATCACGTTGCCGATGGCCCCGCCCATGATCAGGCCGACCGAACTGATCAGCAGGCGGCGGTCGGCCTTGAGCGCCCACCAGCCCAGAACGCCGGCCACGGCGAGCGAGAAGGCGCTGAGCATCCAGCGCGCCGACCCGTCGCCGAACAGGCCGAAGCTGACGCCGCGGTTCTCGACCCAGGTGAGGTTGAAGATCGGCGGCAGGACCGGAACCCGGCCAAGCTCGCGCAGATCCAGGCCGGACAGCACCCAGGCCTTGGTCAACTGGTCGAAGACGATGACGAAGATGGCGATGCCGTAGGCGGCCAGTGCGATGCGTGGGATTTTCATTGGGGTCGCTGAATGGGTGAGATCGCCCGGTTAGCAGCCCCGGCCCCGGGCGCGAAGGGGCAATCGTGGCGCGTGGTCGCGCGGGAGCATCAAAGCTTGCCCCGATGCGTTGCACGCTTCAATTGTCACGCTTTCTCCCCCCGAACCAGCCGCCCGTCAGAAGGAGCGCCGATGCCGCATGCCGACAGCCTGATCCTCACCCTGGTCGGCGGCTTTGTGCTGGCCTTCGTGTTCGGGATGCTGGCCAACCGGCTGAAGCTGTCGCCCCTGGTCGGCTATCTGGTCGCTGGCGTGGCGGTCGGCCCCTTCACCGCGGGTTTCGTCGCCGACACCGAATTGGCGCCGCAACTGGCGGAGATCGGCGTCATCCTGCTGATGTTCGGGGTCGGACTGCATTTCTCGCCGGCGGACCTGATGAAGGTCCGCAAGGTGGCGCTTCCGGGCGCCGTCGTGCAGATCGTGGCGGCGACGGTGCTGGGCTGGGTTCTCGGCCGCACGCTGCTGGGTCTCGGCCATCTTGAGGCCGCCCTGCTGGGTTTCGCCCTCGCCACCGCCTCGACGGTGGTGCTGTTGCGCGCGATCGAGGAACGCAAGCAATTGAAGGTCGAGGTCGGGCGTATCGCCGTGGGCTGGCTGATCGTCGAAGACCTCGTCATCGTCATCGCCCTGGTCATGCTGCCGTTGCTGATCGTGCAGCCGGGCCAGACCCTTGACGGTCTTGAACTGGCGCAGTCGATCGGCTGGACGCTGCTCAAGGTGGGCGCCTTCGTCGGCGCGATGCTGTTTGTGGGCCCGCGGGTCCTGCCCTGGCTGCTGATCCGCATCGCCCACACCCGGTCGCGGGAGCTGTTCACCCTGGGCGTGCTGGCCATAGCCCTGGGCATCGCCTGGGTGGCCTACGCCCTGTTCCACTCGTTCGCGCTGGGGGCCTTCCTGGCGGGCCTGGTGCTCAACAGTTCGCCGCTGGGGCACAATGCAGCCGAGCGCTCCCTGCCGTTGCGGGACGCCTTCGCCGTGCTGTTCTTCGTCTCCGTCGGCATGCTGTTCGATCCCAGCATCCTGATCCGCGAGCCACTGGCCGTGCTCGGCGTGCTGGGCATCGTCATCGTCGGCAAGTCGCTGGCGGCGTTGGCCATCACCAGCCTGTTCAAGCTGGACCGGGCGACCAGCCTGACGGTTGCGGCGAGCCTGGCGCAGATCGGCGAGTTCTCCTTCATCCTGGCCGCCCTGTGCGTGTCCCTCGGCGCCATGAGCCGGGAGACCCACGACCTGATCCTGGCCGCGGCCCTGCTGTCGATCTCGCTGAACCCGTTCGTCTTTGCGCTTGTCGACCGGATGGGTGCGCGGCCGAAACCGCTCCCGGCAACGCCGGAGGCGGTTCCGGTCAGGGACCTGATCTAGGTCTCAGAGCACGCCGATCATACTGGCCACCAAGGGGTGGCGGACGATGTCGCGCTCGGCCAGCTTGACCACGGCGATGTCAGGCACCGGGGCGAGGCGTTCGGCGATGTCGGACAGGCCGGAGATGCCCGGCAGCAGGTCCGACTGCTGCGGATCGCCGGTGACCACCATGGTCGAATGCCAGCCCAGCCGCGTCAGCAGCATCTTCAGCTGGACGTAGGTGCAGTTCTGGGCCTCGTCGACCACGATGAAGGCGTTGTTCAGCGTGCGGCCGCGCATGTAGCCGATCGGCGCTATCTCGATCAGGCCTTCGGCCATCAACGCCTTGACCCGCTTCATCGACAGCCGGTCTGACAGGGCGTCGTAGAGGGGGCGCAGATAGGGCGCGAGCTTGTCCTCCATGTCGCCGGGCAGGAAGCCGATCGATTCTCCGGCCTCGACCGCCGGGCGTGAGAGGACGATGCGGCCGACCTTGCCGGCTTCGAGCGCCTCTACCGCCTTGGCGACGGCGAGGTAGGTCTTGCCGGTGCCGGCCGGACCAAGGGCCAGGACCATGTTGTGGTGGTCGATGGCCGTCATCAGCTCAGCCTGACCGTCCGATTTCGGCTTCAGCGTCTTCAGATAAGCCTGGTCGCGATCGTCGTTGGAGGGGTAGGGCGACCAGCCGGCGTGCGTGGGAAGGCGCCGTACCTTGGCGTCCTCGATGAACTGCCGCGAATCCAGAACGCCGTGTTCACGGGACATTTCACGGGTCTGACGCTTGATTGCCGCACGCTTGGTCATGGACGCCTCCAGGGCATGAAAAAAGGCGATGCCGCAAAAGCATCGCCTCGAACGAAGGTGGTCGGGGAAGGGGACGCGGCGCATCCGCCCGGGTCTGAGGAAGAACCAACTTCCAGCGGGAATACCCGCCGACCGGAACGCGTCACGCGCGCTCTCCTGGGTCTGACCGGACCGGGCTTGATCCGGCTTCGGATCCGGGGCGGAAATGGCGGCCTCGAATCGCATCTACACTCTGATGCTAGCGTGGTTTACGAGAGCTTAAAGCCCTTGATTTGTTCAGAAATGACGGTGTCGTGATGAATGTTTACAGCCTCGGTGACAAGAAACCACAGCTTCCACCACAAGGCGAATACTGGATCGCACCGACCGCAACCGTCATAGGAGACGTGATTCTCAAGCACGGCGCCAGCCTCTGGTTCGGCGCGGTCGTGCGCGGCGACAATGACCCCATCACCATCGGGCGGGACACCAATATCCAGGACGGCAGCGTGCTCCACTCGGACCCGGGCGAGCCGTTGACCATCGGCGACGGGGTGACGGTCGGCCATATGGTCATGCTCCATAGCTGTGAGATCGGCGACAACACCCTGATCGGCATCGGCGCCGTCGTGCTGGGCCGGGCGAAGATCGGCAAGAACTGCCTGATCGGCGCCAACACCCTGATCACCGAAGGCAAGGAGATTCCCGACGGTTCACTGGTCATGGGCCAGCCGGGCAGGGTGGTGCGGCAGCTTGAGCCGGGGCAGATCGAGGCCTTGAAGGCGTCGGCCGCCCACTATGTCCAGAACTGGAAGCGTTACGCGGCGGATCTCAAATCCGGTTAGGCCGGTCAGGCGATACGGCGGCCGCCGACCGCCGCCAGGCTGAGCGGAGCGCGGGCCGCCTCTCCCACCCCGATCGAGACGCGGGCGGTCAGCAGGCGGGGCTCGTCGGCGGCCAGGGTCAGGGTGGCGGCCGGCGCGTACAGGCCGAGCAGGCGATCGGGCCGCCCCGACGGTCCGCGCAACGGCAGAAGGGTGATCTCGATCTGGGCGGCGATGCTGCCGGCGAGGGCTGCGACCACCACGGGGCGGCCTTCGCGGACGGTCTGGGTCAGGGCCGTGGACACCAGCGGCCGCGAGGCCGTGCGCCACAGGGACAGCAGCGACCTGTCCTTCAGGTCTTCGCCGTGGAACGCCTCGATCCAGCTTCCGGCGAGGCGAATCGCGGCGTCCTCGCCTGAACGCCTGGCCACGAACGCCCTCGGCAGGCGCAGACCCAGGACGTCGGGCTCGAGAGCGGCTCGATGGGGAATTCCGCCACGCGACTCCGGCCGGCGCGCGAGGGCCGTCCAGTGGTCGATCAGGAACTGCGTGTCAGGGTGAAACATCGCCTTGGCCTCTGGCGTCGCCGCCGCAAGGACCGGGCCGGGCCGAGCGCAACGGAAACGAAAGGCTTTTGCGGTTCAGATGCAGGCTGGAGCGGCCCGCGTCTTGCTGGGCACGCGAGAAGATTCATCTGGAGGTCGGCCCATGCGGGTGCGGATCATGAACTGGACGCCGGCCGTGGCGACCTTCGTCGTCGTGACGGCGGTCGCCGGAACGGCTGCGGCGCAATGTGGACCGGTCTGTCCGCCCCCGCCGCCGCCCTGCTGCGAGCCGCCCCCGCCGCCCCCGCCTCCGCCGCCCCCGCCGTGCTGCCAGCAGCCCCCGCCCCCGCCGTGCTGCGGCGGCGGCGGCGACTTCAACGTCAATGTGAACGTCAACGCCAACGCCGAGGCTGGCGCGCGCAGCCGGGCGGGGCTCAACGCCCGCGCGGGCGGCGCGGTCTGGGTTTCGGGCGGCGGATCGGCCTATGTGACCGTGGATCAGCCTTATCCGACCACGATCAACGGCCTGATGGTCGAGGGCGCCCGGGTGCGCCAGACCGTCCGCGTGCCCTATGAGTCGCGCCGCCGGTGGGAGAAGCGGGTGGTCATCCGCGCCTTCTGCCTGGACGACCGCAATGTACCCCATCCGGCGTCCCAGGTGCGGCCCGACCGCGAGGTCGACGCCGACTACGAGGGCGAACTGTACCGTTGCCTGGCGGGAACGTGGCTGCAGTACACCTGGGCCGAATATACCGGCGACGCCGACTTCGGCCACGGCCAGACCATGGACTGCCGCAAGGGCGAGGCGCTGTGGCACGGCCGCGGCGGACTGGTGGAATGCCGGGCCCAGAAGGCCGAGCGGGAATGCAATGAACGCTCGCTCCTGCGTCGTTACGGCGCCGGCATCAAGATCCTCACCATGGTCCGGGAAGAGATCTACACCGAGTACCGCGAGGAAGTGGTCGAACAGCAGGGCATCGCGGTGTCCGGCGCGTCCATGACCCTCGATGGCGGCGTCGGCGGCCGCGTATTCTGACGCGAGACCCGCTGCCGGCGTTCAGCCGCGCGTCATCGCGCCTTCAATAGGATGGCGATCGTCGGCTCTGTCGACGATCCTGAGAAGCGACTGGCCCCGATCCGAAAGGACCGGGGCCTTTTTTTGTCGTCTACTGGGCCGGCGCCGCGGCCGGAGCCTCCGCCGGCGGACGCGAGGACGTCACCGAGGCACGCCAGGCAGTGTCGGGCCGCAGGTATTGACGGGCCAGGCGCTGGATATCGGCCGGGGTGATCGCTTCCAGGTCCGAGATGTGGGTCAGCGTCTGTTCGACCTCTTCCGGCCTCGCGGCCACGTCGCCCAGCTGGCCGAGCCAGTACTCGTTGCCGGCCTGACTGCGGCGTAGCGATTCGATGACCGGCAGGCGGGCGCGGTTCAGCTCGTCTTCCTCGACCGGGGTGTCCCGAAGGCCGGCGACGATCGAATCGACCGCCGCATAGAAGGCGGGCAGGGCATCGGCCGCCGTCTGGGCGGTGATCGAAATGGAACCGTAGTCCTCGTACACGTCGGAGGCGCTGGCCGAGACCCCCGGGGAATAGGCGAGGGCCTGCCGCTCGCGGATTTCCTCGAGCACCCGAAGCTTCAGCACTTCGGCCAGGATGGCGACCTGGCGCGACTCGGTGCGGTCGCCGACGGCGTCTGTGGTCGGCCAGGCGACATAGCCAAGGGCCTGTTCGGCGGGGCCGGTGTGGCTCAGCTGGACAGGATCGGCCACCCCCGCCGGGAAGCGGAGCTGGGTCGCGCCGGGCGCCGGCTGGGCGTCGGGACCGCGCGCGGAAAGCGCGCCCAGTGTGGGGGCGACCGCCGCGATGGCGTCGTCGACGGTCACGTCACCGACGACGACCACGTCGATCGGACCGGAGGCAAGGCCGTGGGTCACGCCCGCGCGCATGTCCTCGATGGTCCAGGCCGCGACATCCTCGATGCTGGGGAAGGACTGCCGCTTGTCGCCGCTGGCCAGCAGGCCGGAGGCCTGCAGCTGGAAGGCGCCGCCGGGCGTGGCCATCTGCTGGGCGACGATCTGCGGGAAGAAGGCCTTGATCTGCTGGAACGGCGCCGGGCGCAGGCCCGGATCGGTCAGATAGGCGGTCAGCACCTGCATCTCGAGCGCGAGGTCCTGCGGCCGGGTCGCGCCCGACAGGCTGTAGGTGTCGCTGTCGATGCCGAAGTTGGCCGAATAGATGCGGCCGTTCAGCACGCGGCTGAGCTCGTCGGCCGTCAGCTTGCCGAGGCCGCCTTGGGTGAAGACCAGCGGAGCCAGGGCCTGCGGGTCCGAACGGTCGGTCGGCAGGCCCAGCTCGCCGATGCCGGTGCGGACGCTGACCAGAATCTGCTCGTCGCGGAAGTCGGTTGGCTTGACGGTCAGGCGGACGCCGTTGGCGAAGGTGACCACCGTGGCGCCCAGTTCCGCAATCTCGCGGCGATCCTGCACCGTGCCCGGCGCGCCGAAGGTGGCGTAGGGCCAGTCAAGCTGCGCCTGGGCGGCGGGGGCCGCCACGGGGACCTGACGCGACGCCTCGAGCGCGGCGGTGACCGCCGCCTCGCCGCCCTCGATCTCGACGGGCGTGACCACCAGGGCCAGCGGACCGCCGCCTTCGAACACGGGCTTGATGGCCTCGTTCACCTGGGCGGCGGTGAGCCCCTCCACGGAGGCATTGAACAGGTCGAGGTTGGTCTGGGGGGCCGAGAAGACCTGCTCGTCATTCACTGCGCCCACCAAGGCGTTGGCCAGCGACGGCGTGCGCCGCGTGGCCGCGGCGGCCACGGCGTTCTCGAGCGCGGCCCGGGTGTCGGTGATCTCACGCTGAAGCTCGGCGTCGGACACGCCGTACTGCACCAGGCGGCGCTGCTCCTGCTCGATCGTCTCCAGGGCCCGCTTCCATTCGCCGGGATTGAACTGCGCGGAGACGGAGGCGATGTCGAGGCTTTCGGCAAGGGTCGCCTGACCGCCGCCGGCGGAGATGAAGGGCGGATTGTCGGCCCGCGCGATCTCGCCCAGCCGGCGGTTGAGAACCGCGACGCCGAGGTTGCGCAGCAGGTTGTCGCGGCGCTCCGCGACGGTGTCCGGATCGGTGTCCGGCGCCTTGATCCAGTTCAGCTGGATGGACGACTGGACGCCCTCTTCGACGAGGATGCGGGTTTCCGGGTCGCGCGGCGCAACGGTTCCGAGATCCGGCTCGGGACCTTCGGCGCCCTTGGGTTGCCAGGTCTCGAAGGCGCCGCGAATCTTGGCTTCCATCACGTCGACGTCGAAATCGCCGACAGCGATCATCGTCGCGCGGGACGGGCGGTAGTAGGCCTCATAGAATTCAACGAAGCGCTCGCGCGGGGCGGTGCGGATGATCTCCAGGTCGCCGATCGGCAGGCGCTGGGAAATGCGTTGGCCGGGGGCGAGCAGGGCCAGCTGGGCCTTAACCGAACGCAGGCCGGGCGTGTTGCGCAGCCGTTCCTCGCCGGCGATGACCCCGCGTTCGGCGTCGACCGCCTCCGGGGCCATCAGCGCCTCGGACACCTGTTCGCGCATGATCCGCAGGCTGGTGTCGACGGTCTCGTCGTTGGTCCGGGGCAGTTCCAGCATGTAGACGGTCTGGTCGAAGCCGGTCGAGGCGTTGGTGTCGGCGCCGAAGGCCAGGCCGAGCCGCTCAAGGATGCGCAGCAGGTCGTTCTCGGGAATGTTGGTCGTCCCGTTGAACGCCATGTGCTCCATGAAGTGGGCGAGGCCGAGCTGGTCCTCGTTCTCCATCAGGGAACCCGCGTCGATGCGCAGGCGAAGCGACGCCTGACCGGGCGGGGTGGCGTTGCGCAGGATGGCGTAGCGCATGCCGTTGGCGAGCTGCCCGAAACGGACGTTGGAGTCGGCCGGAATGTCGCTGGCGCTCTGGGCCCATGGGTCGCTTGGCTGGGCCTGTGCCGCCGCTGGAGCCTGGGCCAGGACCGGGGCGGCCGTGGCGAGGACCGCCATGGAGGCGGCGGCGAGGAGGAGCAGGCGACGGGGGGAACGCATGGGCGGTTCTTTCCGATAGGCGCGAGGGCTCCTGATCGGAAGCCGCGCCGGACAAGGTACAGGGGCTGCGATCCTCGACCGCCGACGCCCTCGTCAACCTTTCAGCGACACGGAAGGGCCGCTCAAGTTACGGAAGATTAATGTGACGGCCGCGAGACATAGAAGGACGCGGAGTTGCCGACGGCGTTGGCGCCGGTGATCACGGCGCGGGTCGAGCCGGCGACGGTCGCGTTGGCGGTCGCTGAGACGTCGCCGCCGTTGGTCTGGCTGTTGCGGGCTTCGAGATAGCCCTCGCACTCGGAACAGGCGTAGCCGGTGACGCTGTTCCCCACCGCCTCCGCCCCGACATAGACGTCGTAGCCGTTCGTGCCCGAGAAGGTGGCGGTGACGTCGACGCCGCCCGAGTTGAACTGGCTGTTGTCGATCTCGACGAAGATGTCGTTGTTGCCGACGGACAGTTCGTTGGCTGCCCCCCGTGCGGAGGCTTCGGCGCGGCCGTAGTCATAGGCGGTGGTGGTGGCGGCGGCGCGGACGAAGGCGGTGTTGTCCTGGCTGGACCCGACCACGACGGACCCGCCCTCGTTATAGAGCACGGCCTGGTTGGCGCTGGCGCGGGCGCGGCCGGCCAGATCCCAGGCGTTGCCGGCGTTGGCGCTGGACTCGGCTTCGACCAGGTCCCCCGTGGAGGACTGGACGATGCTGAGGTCCTGGCCGGAGGTCTGACCGCTGTTGACCTGGACGGCGTTGGCGATGGCCTGGCTGGAGATCACGGCTTCGGCCGGGATGTACTGGGTCTCGATGCGGTCGTAGGCGCGGACCGTCGCCGAAGATGACTGGTCAATGGAGCCGGCGACGACCGAGCCTTCGCCGTACATCGCGACCGTGTTGGAGATGGCCGAGGCATTGATGTAGGCGCCGTCCAGCAGGCGGGCGTCGTCGTCGCCCAGCTGCGAGGTCGCGCTGACCAGGCCGCCGGTGTTGGACTGGGTCGCATCGATGGTCAGGTCGGCGTCATAGGCGCTGACCGCCAGATAGTTGCCCTGTGCCTGGGTGGTGGCGTTGACCACGCCATCGGTGTCGCCGCCCAGGGTCATGTCGGTGGTCGCAACCGCGTCGCCGCGCATGTCCTGGTCGGACTGCACCGTGATGGAGCCGTTCTCGACCGCCCCGGACGCGCTGTTGCCCTGGGCGGAGGTGCTGACGGTGACCTGGTCCTGGGCGTCGACGACGTTCAGCGTCTGTTGCGAGAACACGTCGCCCAGTTGCAGCTGTTCGTTCAGGACGATCGAACCGCCGGGGGGCGGGGTCTGCGCGACAGCCTCAGTAGCGGCTGCGGCGCACAGCGCCGTCGCGGCGATCGTGCCAGCGAGACGGATCCGCGCGGGTTTCGCCATTGTTCGTGTCCGTGTTGGGGTAAGCCGGATAGTAGCCGCCGGTGGGGCCGGTCGTGCCGCCCAGCGGGTCAGGGCCGGCCGAGAGGCAGATCTCCGGTCCCGGAGCGCCGTACAGATTGGCCATGAACTCGACGGTCGCCCGCTCGATCAGGGCTCGCACCGCCAGCTGGACCGGCTCCAGCCCTCCTTCGCCGGCGGAAATGTCGAAGACATTGCCGTTCAGGAAATCGAACACGCCGGCCGAGATCTCGCGGCCGATGATCTGCTTCTGGTAGGAGACCACGTCGACGACCTCAAGCGTGGTGGTCTGCACCAGCCGCAGGTCGATGGCGATGTTCATCACAAAGGCCTTGCCGGCGAAGGCTGTCGACAGCGGCGTGTCCGTGCTGGCCTGGCCCGCGGCCATGTCGAACCCGCCCGAGCGGATGTTGTAGTTCACCTCGGTGATGCCGCCGACGATGTAGAAGTCCGACCCCGGCACCTGGCCCGCCAGGATGCGGCGATACTGGTTGTCGTCGGCTCCCGCGGGGCCTTCGTCGCCAATCAGGCGGTTGTTGGCGTAGCGCAGCTCCATCTCGGAGACCGAGGTGTCGTAGCGTTCGACCTGGCGGGCCCCGGCTTTCGCCAGGGCCGTCATCGCCATCTGTGACGCGCCGCCGGTGATCTGGCGACCGCCGTCGGCCGAGACCGTGCCGGTGTAGTCGCTGATCCGGCCCACGGCCATGCGCGGCGACGGCAGGTTGTAGCGCCGGGCGTAGTCGGCCATGCAGTAGAGAGCGGCGGAGTAGGGGGTCGGGTTGGCGGTCACGGGCGCATTGCCGATCGGGGTCGCATACACGCCCTGGGGCCCCGCCGACGCGGAGATGCAGCCGCCGAGGAGCGCGGCGATGGCGCTGGCGGCGACGACCGTCCTCAGACGCCGAACGGACTGACCGTGAATCATGGAAGCCTCAGGGTGCCGTTCAGACTGGTTCCGGCGGTGACGTTGCCGTTGTTGATCTGGGTGGAATTGACGATGACGGTGTTGTGGTTGCCCTGGACCACGACGTTCAGGCTGTTGCCGATCGCGGTGGAGCCGCCGATGGTCGTGCCGCCCTGGCCGCTGTGGCCGCCGGCGCCCGTGAAGCTGGTGGAGACCCCGCCGCTGGCGCTGGAATAGGCGCTGGCGCCCGCCTGGATGATGCCGTCGACGATCAGGCGGTTGCCGTTCTGGTCACGGGTCGAGCCGGTCTGGGGCCGGGCGGTGGTGTAGCGCGAGCCGCCGTAGCCCGCCTGGTAGGCGCCCATGCCCGAGGAACCCGCCGACTGGGCCGTCGCGGCCGCAGGCAGGGCGAGGACGGCGACGCTGAGGAGCGCGGAGATGGTCTTCGGCCGGATGGTCAAGGCGAACCTCCACAGGCGATCATGGTTTACGGGCCGGCAAGCAACCCCCGTGCCAATCTGGATCATGGTTATTAAGAACCACTTGCCATGCTCGGGCCTGACGACGATCTGTCCGCCGAACCGCTCCGGAGCCCCACCCTGACCGAGTCGCCGCCCTCCGAACCGATCTTCAAGGCTCCCGCGGTGGCGGTGCTGTTGGCGCTATCCCTGCCAGCCCTGTTCTGGCTACAGGCAAGATTGCCCGACGGCGGTCTGTCGCTGGCGTTCAGGCCGGCGTCGCTGTGGAGAGGCGACTGGTGGCCCGGCCTGCTCACCTCAATGTTCATGCATGGCGGTTGGGGGCACGTGGCGATGAACGCCTTGGGCGTGTTCGCCTTCGCCCCGCCGGTGGCCCGGCTGATGCCCGGGCCGCGCGGAGTCGCCGGTTTCCTCGCCTTCTACCTGGTGACCGGCCTGGTCGGCACGGCGGGCTATGGCCTCATTCACCCCGATACCTTCGATCCGCTGGTGGGCGCCTCCGGGGCGGTGTTCGGCGTGATGGGAGCCGCGTTGCGCCTGCTCGGACGGCGCGACGGCTCCCTGCGGCCCCTCGGCGACCGCCGCTTCCTGCTGATGGCGGGGGTCATCATGGTGGTGAACGCCGGAGCGGGCGTGATCGGCCTGCTGCCCGGCGCCGAGGGCGCGCGGGTGGCGTGGGAAGCCCACGCCTTCGGCTTCATCGCCGGCGCGTTGCTGATCGGGCCGTGGGTCCGGCTGTTCGGTTCACGCCGGACGTCATTTGATTCCCCGCCCGATCTGCGCGACCCTTCCGCCTGAAGCGGCCCGTCCGCGGCCGCGCTCTATATAGAGAGGAGGAGCCGCGATGCTGGTCGCCGAAATTCTCAAGGACAAGGGCGACGCCGTCTACAGCATCCGCCCGGACGTGCGCCTCGGCGACGCCTGCGGCGAGCTGGACAGGCTGCGGGTCGGTGCTCTCATCGTTTGCGATGCGGACCGGGTGGTCGGCGTCCTGTCCGAGCGCGACGTGGTCAGGGCGATGGCCGCCGGCGGGGCGGCGGCTCTGGATCGGCCGGTATCCGATTTCATGACGGCCGACGTCGTGTTCGCGGCTCCGGCGGAGACCGTGACCATCCTGATGGGCCGGATGACGGACCGTCGCATCCGCCATCTGCCCGTGCTCAGGGACGGACGGCTGGCCGGCGTGATCTCGATCGGCGACGTGGTGAAATGCCAGATCGCCGAGGCGACCCAGGAGGCGGAGTCGCTTCGCACCTATATAGCGGCTGGCTGACGCATCGGGCGGGGAGGCGGCGAACGCCGGCCGGCGACCGGGAGTCCGCGAGAAAGTTCGAGAATTCGCAGGAATCGGGTTGCGGTCCAAAAGGCCGCTGCGTATATCGCCGCCTCGCTCGGAAACGGGCCGGCCGCCGGGGCCACGGAGACGAAAGCCTCCACGGTTTCCCGGGAAGAAAGTCGCGAAAGCGGGTTGCTTCCTTAAGGTGTTTCGGTTAGGTTCCGCGCTCCAATCGAATCGTCGGACGAAACAGAGGCAAGCCTCTCGGCTTTCCAGACGGTTTTTTGCGGCCCGAAGTCTCCGGATTTCAGCCTTCGCAAAATGGCTCAAAAAGCCCGGTTGACACGGATAAGCGGCCTCACTAGATAGCCGCCTCCGCCGCCCTCCGGGGCGGGTTTGCAGAGAGAGGTTCTTCTTTAAAAAGAACCACTTGACGCAGGAAAATGAGGCGGTAAACACCGCCTCCCTCGCCTCCGGGCGGGGCCGCTGAAAAGAGATCGTCCTTCGGAATGATCGCTTGACACGGGAAAGCGAGGCGACTACATCGCCGCCTCCGCCGCAACCGGGCGCTAAACGGTGGGATCGGTTCTCCGGTTCCTGGGTCTTTGAAATCGTTGATCTGGAAAGAGAAACGCAGGCGGCGGTGTCCTAGCGACAATCCTAGAGATTGTCTCGACACTGACAACTGCGGTCTTTTTGAAAAGACACCATGACGTCGCTCTTCGGAGAGGCGTTCGTGGGATCTCGTCAAGAATACGTAGAACTAATGCCAAGTCGGTCTTCGGACCGATCTGCTTAGGTCAGATAGTCAACTCAACCTGAGAGTTTGATCCTGGCTCAGAGCGAACGCTGGCGGCAGGCCTAACACATGCAAGTCGAACGAACTCTTCGGAGTTAGTGGCGGACGGGTGAGTAACACGTGGGAACGTGCCTTTAGGTTCGGAATAACTCAGGGAAACTTGAGCTAATACCGAATGTGCCCTTCGGGGGAAAGATTTATCGCCTTTAGAGCGGCCCGCGTCTGATTAGCTTGTTGGTGAGGTAATGGCTCACCAAGGCTACGATCAGTAGCTGGTCTGAGAGGATGACCAGCCACATTGGGACTGAGACACGGCCCAAACTCCTACGGGAGGCAGCAGTGGGGAATCTTGCGCAATGGGCGAAAGCCTGACGCAGCCATGCCGCGTGTATGATGAAGGTCTTAGGATTGTAAAATACTTTCACCGGTGAAGATAATGACTGTAGCCGG